>Ga0115554_1000170_pt1 | contig 42564 bp, 35 predicted proteins | sample COGITO_mtgs_1104_3_FD_87283 | JGI IMG/M metagenome (GOLD analysis project Ga0115554, IMG submission 87283) | Pelagic marine microbial communities from North Sea - COGITO_mtgs_110404 | ecosystem: Environmental > Aquatic > Marine > Epipelagic | place: Germany:Helgoland, sampling site Kabeltonne... | reverse complement strand
GGAGGGGGGGGGGGGGGTGGGGGGGGGAGGTGGGGGCGGGGGGGGGGCACGGATGCTGCCTGGGGTGCTTTACGGTACTGGCTGGCCTGCCAGGGATGGTCGCGGATTGCCTTACTTTGGGAGATGATGAGGTTGGAGGGGAGGATCAGGGTAACAACTGGCAGAATTCGGGCGCTGTCGGGGGGGGATACAGGTCGTCGATGTACAGGTCATCGATGAATAATGGGATGGGGGGAAACAGGAGGACAGGAAGGTTCTCCCGTGCCGCCACGTCGGTACTACTCGTTTCCGGAACAGCGTTTGTTTACACTATCGCCCGGGCAAGCTTCAAGGGAGTCGTTGATGCCAGCGGTCCCTACAGGCTCAGCACCGGTGTTATTATACTTGTGGCACAGGTGATTTTCACTGCGTTCATTCTGCTCACCAAGGTGCAGCAGGAGAGGGCAGAGATCATAAAAAACAAGAAGAAACAGTCCAAGAGGAACGCGACGCCCCCCTCGGCGATACCTCCATATCAGCAATACCAACTACCGCCGAGACTACCAATGGTGATATCGGCGGCTTTCGACGCCACCGCGATTGCACTTCTACTGCTCAGTGCGGAATATGTTCCTCCTGTACTTACTGTATTGCTTCTGCAGGTCGAAGTGCCTGTTGGGGTGGCTCTGGCTATGGTAAAAGGAGGTTCAATTGTTGCCACAATTAAACGCTGTTTGTGTTGCTGTTGCTGCTTTTATGGTGCCATGGGTGGGGTTGGTAGTAGGGGCGAAGGCGACGGTGAAAGCGTCGGTTTGCTCAATCCTGTAGAGGCGGAAAATGGTGTCCAACAGCAGCAGGTATCTGTTGCGAAGAGCATAAATGAAAACGATAATAGCGTGGCAAATATCAACGGCGGGTCCTCCTCAAATTCACAAAATGACCTCGAGGCTAAACCGGCTAAATGGAATGGTTACAAATCGTCGCATTTGGTCGGGGCGGTCATTGTCATGGTGTCACTTCTCATGGGTGTCGCCCCGGCAGTGCATGCCATTTATTACAAATCCGATAGCGATGAGGTCTTCCGGGAGTCTGTTAACACCATGATTTTCCTTGGCGCAGGTTGCCTCTCGGCGATATCGACAATGTTCAAGGAGGACATGCTCATTAAATTCGCCAAACCGGTCGACCCGCACTATTTAACTGTTTCTTTGACGTCGTTGGAGATTCTAATTTTGCTGCTGATATCGCCCTTGCTTTATCCATTGCAAAGTTTTGGCAGCGGGGATGTGGACAATCCGTTTCAGGCGGAGAAAATCTTCGCAAACGTTGGACGGGCGTGGAGCTGCCTAGTAGACCAGGTACCAGTTACGACGGACTACGATGTCGACGACAAGACAGGTGCACACTGCGTGTTTGTTGCTCCATTGGTAGTACTGCATGTTATCGGACTCATTGGTGTCAGTGGTGCTATTCACATTATTCTCGGATGGGGTGGAGGTATTAAGGTAAGGAAGAGGCAGACGAAATTGGCTAAAGGATATGGACGACGACGACGATGATGGTGATGACGACGACGACGACGTGGGCCCTCATTTTCCTGTTATCTCGCCACCCCCTCCTCTACTCACTCAATTTATCCAAACAACGTCATCCTTAGCTTTTTCAACGAGGGATCACGACCGGGGTTGGTTTCGCCACGGTTGTAATGGCGATTTACGAGATAATACTCGGGAATGCTGACTACGGTGTAATCGTACACTCACTGCACTTAGCCTGCTTAACAGGTGTAATAGTGGGCCTGGAGGTTCACAACAGAAATCTACTACCGAATTCGACATCGTTAACAAAGGTAGAGGATACGCCTGAGGCATCCTGGGAAGCGCTGGAGGACGGTGAATGACCTTGAGAAGCGTAAAGCGAGCAAAATAAAGCTAACTTCGGTTCGCATTTTTATTATTTTTTGGACATTATTTTTTGACTATATTATTTTCATCTAAACATTGTTGTCGCATTGGATCATCAATTCATTCATTCACTCTCATTCAATCCACTTTTTTTCAGTTTGTCATAGGGTACCTACTTTTATAATTTACAATAAAATAGGGATTTTTATTTCAATTGTAAAGGAACGAGGAAAATTAAAACCAAAACATGTTAACTCTTCATATTTACGATCATTGTCCATTCTGCACTCGGGTAGAGATTGTTTTATCACATTTTAATGTACCTTATGAACGGGTTCTGTACCACTATGGAGAGGGAACTCCTGATTGGAACCCCGAAGGCGGTCCAGTTAAACTTATGGGCAAGAAAATGCTTCCTGTATTGGAACTTGAGAACCATACTATGATGGGCGAATCGTTGGATATCGTTGCCTACATTTTTAAGAAATATGGTGGTGGAGCAGTGCTTGAGGAGAAGGATTACAGCACTGAGCTTCGAGAATGGGAAAAGAACTTCAAACTGTTCAAAAGTAAGCTCTGCAGGCCCAGGATTATTCAACTGGTACATTTAACCGATTGGAGCGACGAAAGGGATGTACATTATGCCAAAATGAAGTATCAGAAAATGGGTTTTGATTATGAAGAGGCTATCAACGACACCGAAAATTTGGTAAGAAATGTAAATTCTCAACTCGTTGAACTTGATGGAATCATTAAGCGGTATTCAGGAAAAAATGGAGGAAATTTGGGCATGGAGGATATCCAGCTCTTGCCGAACCTGCGGACACTCACTGTTGTGAAGCATCTTAAATGGCCAATGGATCTTAAGAGATATCTTATGAAGTCCTTTGAGAAGTGCATTTTGAACGGATGCGAATTATACTTTGAGCATGTAAAATGACAGAAGCGAAATAAATTAAAAGATGATAAGGATAGGTTATTTGCTGCAGAACACTCCCACAACATAAATCGAACGCATCAGTCTTTTTACGACATAGTGTGCATTTCATCACTTAAATCACATTTTTTTCACTGCACGGCCTTGTCTGGCGACACACCCACGGGTGCCGCTGTAGCAGGCTTCCTAGTGTTGCTGTCAAAGACAGGAGCTACCTTGTCCTTGGTAGCATTCAAATCGCTGGGTGTAGCAGTAGGCCCCACCGACGCTGTGGGCCCCTTGCTCTCTGAGCCACCCTCCTGGATGGGGATAATTAGCTCGACTTTATCTTTCAGCGCCCTAATCTTACCATCCTGGATCTGATAAAAGTGCATTCCACCCTCGCACAAACCATCCCAGCACCTCTGGACCATGACCTTTTGTTTGACATGCACGCAGAAGCGCTGTGTGTTGCTTTTGTGCACACGGTTGGCGAAGGGACAGGTCCTGTCCTTGTCATTCGCCTTCCGATAACCCACCATGAGGAAGAACTTGTCGCTTCCCGGGTACTTTTGTGTCTCCTTGAGCTTCGGGTCACTGTATCCCTGCTTACGCAAGTAGTGGAGGTAGGTGTCTGTGACTTCCCTGGCAGTCTTGGGGTCAGTGCCCACATTCTGAAATCCAAGCGCCTTTCGTGCCAGCGTGTCGAAGATCGGCTTGAGGCGCTGTTTCTCTTCCCCCTGCAAAATTTCGGCGATCTTTGCCTGTCCAGTTGCCAACCCTTTCGACAGCCTCATCCTGAAAGCATCGCTAACCATCTTAAGCAGTTTTGACCGGGGAACGAATGCCCATCCACCCTTCACAAACACAGAGCGGTTCCCAATTACATCAGGCACCATCTGAAAGCGAACTTTGTAGTAGTTCCGCCTATCGAGTACATCCGTCGGCTGGCTTTCCTTCTGCGCGCTGAAGCTTGCTGATTTGATAGAGTTTCTGTTTTCCTCCCACTCCTTTGGAGTTAGAGCTGAACAATCCGTTCCCATTAAGCCGTTTGCCTGCAAGAACTTGGTCTGATCCTTGATATCAAGGGAACGGAACTTGTGCCGGAACAACATTACCTCGTACTTCAAAAACCATGTTCGCAGCTCCAAATTTCGGCACATTACCAAACGGAGCACAAAGTGTGAGAGAGAATCCTTGTCCTGGGGTGTTTGTTGGCACTCTTTCAAAACCTTCTTGTCCAGAAAGTATTTCTGAGTCAGGCGCTGCACCTGGGTGAGGTGAGGTTGAGGTGAGGTTGAGGTGAGATTGAGGTGAGGTTGAGGTGAGGTTGAGGTGAGGTGAGGTAGGCAATTAATTAGTGAGATGACTTTCAACAGTGGAAGTCGAGGGTTGAAAGCATTCATACCTCAAGTGCCGCTTCCGGCGACTCTCCGCGCGGTCCCGCTGTCCCGCCACTAGCAGTGATGGAAGAGCTGTTGTCAAACTTCTCCAAACACTTCAAAATCGACAGGCGCTCTGCTCCAAACTCTGCAAAATGCTTCAGAGACATTGGCTGTGTTGGTTTACTCCCATACATCTGTGTCATCTTCAGTTTCGTCTCACGGTCAAATGCAGGGTTCTTCTGCGACAAACCGGAGGAGGAGGAATAGTGTGATCCACCGGCAGCAATCATGGTTGGGTTTAGGGAGGTGAAACTGAGAAGTTCGGTTTTTGGCGCCCAAAAGTTTTGGGGAAGGCACTGCTGCTCTTTTTTTAGGGGGGCTTTAATTTGCTTCCGCGAAGAAGAAAAGTGTAGTGTTGATGCGTATCAGCCTAGTGATAAGAGAAAGCTTACGATGCCAGGGGAGGGGGGAGGTGTGTTTCATTGCTGTGAGATTCGACCAAAATGCAAAAATGTGCACACTGAAATTAAAGGACCTTCATTCTTTATTTCTTTTCAATTTGGTGCTTTAACCGATATTGTTCTCCTTCAACACCCCCCAAGCGAAAAAAACAAATTGTTTCACGTGTTTTTGCTTTGTCCCGTAAACTCACGCTCACTGACAAGACCGGTTAAACCAATCCTCATACGTCACAAAGGAATGGCTTCGTCGCCGCAGTGCCCAAAATCGTTGTCATTTATTCCCGTTCTCGCTCCGCCGTCTCAGTCAGTCTCACATTTCTCCCAAACGGCGTTGTGCTTCATTCACATACCGAAAACTGCGGGTACATCGATCGAAGCGCTCCTTGAACATTCCCCGAAGCATATTAATCGCCTCCCTCTTTTAACAGGCTGGCTAGTGATGTTTCTCAAGTGGTTCCTGCAGTTTTTCGCGATCCCTTTTGTGGTTCAATATTTTCTTCCCCTCGCTGAGCAGCTATCAATTGTGAAGGTAAGGGAGCGCATTGTGCTTAGTCCCTTGCATTGTGCTTATCCCACTTGAGCCCACTCCATTTATTATCTTCTATCTCACGACAAATTGTCCCCGCGATGCATTTAGAACTACCACCGCAAGTACGAAGAATACATCCGCGATGGTTATGATAAACCCTCCACCCTCTTTTTCACTTGTGTTCGTCACCCATTGGACCGGCTGTACAGTCTGTGGTCTTACGGCTACAACCATGTCGAGTTTGAGCAGTTTGTAGCTGACATTGTCGGAGGCAGTTACGACGGACAAGAGGAAAGAGAAGTCAAACTGAATCCCAAAGAGACACAGGTCAGTTTCATTCGAGCAAGTAGCCACACAGAAACTATGTTCATGTTCAACTGTTCCTGCATGTAAAGAAACTAACACCGTAAACACATTCCAGGTCTCTTACTTGACTGCAAGGAGCTCTAGAATTGATGGGGCTGCTTCTTCGTCAACTTACATTCCTACGATAACTATTTTGCGGTATGAATCTTTACAGAACGATTGGGCTGCGTTTTGCTCGGTCCACGGACTTCAGTTACCTTCCGAGATCCCTCACAAAAATGCGAGCAAAAAGCGAACCGAGCAGGACTGGAAAGAAGCCTACAAGAGGATTGACAAGAACATGATGATGGCACTTGAGAACATTTTCGAAGATGATTATCTACGGCTAAAATACGAGCGCATGTACTGCTGATTTTGTACAACAGAAGAGGGACTAATACTGAGATTGCGAATACGCGAAAACCAAAAAATCTAGTAAAGAGAAAGACAAAAAACCAAAACTCTTTTTTTAATTACATTGCACACGCAACAGATTTTAGGTACCCCAATCAGTCCTTCAGTGTGTCTCATTTAGCAAACAATCATACATTTTATTAATTTCATTATCAAACGAACCCCTTCACGAAACACTTCACTGCCTCAGCCACGTGTGCGACCTTGATACTCTCCGCGTCGCTCAGCACCTCATGTTCGACAATATCTCCTATTTTTTGGTGTTTTTTTACATCGTTCATGCTAGAAGTCCTGTCTCTCACACTTTGTATTATGGCAGTGTTACCCGTTGAACGGCTACTGTTATTGAACTCGTCAAAATTTCCATCATTGCTGACAGCACCATCTGAAAAGACTAATTCGCCAATTAATTCGATAGTTCGCTTCCAGTCAACGATGAGGTTTTTTTGATAGTCTGAAGCTTTTGCTTTCCCACTTTTGGAGTCAATCTCCTTGCAGAATTGTATCTTGTCGCTTATCAAGGACCCCTCGGCGAACATGAATCCACTTTTCTTCAGTTCAATCTTGCGCAGAATGGGCGCTGCGTAGTCACGCACCAGAAGCATGGCCAGTGGCAGGCACTCTTGCCTGGTGTCGTAGTCCCTTGCCTGTACCACCCTGTGATCGCAAAGTTTCTCCACCGATTCATATGCGCGAGACAAATATTTCCACGAAAGCTCGACGTCGTCATCAATCTTGACTGGCTTCATGGTATCCTTTCTCCTCTGTGGATTGACTGCATCGCCAACAGTAGAGTACTGTATATCCACATTCGATTCATTCTCTTCATTGTCCAACTCGATCTCCTCCAAGTTTAGGTCGAAGTAGAAGTACGGCACGTGTTTTGGCCTAAACACCCTTCTCCTTTTCATGCCTTCAATGGCCGTCATCAAACCCATCTGGGTCTCTCCTCCACCCTCGGCATCGCTCGGCACCCTTTCGGACCAAACTACGTGGCTCTTAACTGTGAACTCCTCTCTCTCAATACTGTCACTGTCAATTTTGTGGACTGTGTCGCTGATATTAGGCTGCTCGATGGAGCTAATGACCCACAAGCGAAAGTTTCTGTCGACAATCAAATTTTTAATGGCCTTGGTCGAGTTCCGCGCACTCATGGACGGCCCCATTTCCCCGCTGATCCTCGTAGTCTTTCGATTGTGAAACGTGGTGGTAAACCTGCGGCTACTTTCACCATTTGCTTCAGGCGCCGCACTAAGCGACTCGGCCGTGTTGCCGCGGCGGTCTGTGGCGCTCATCCTGGTGATCGGGTTTACAGGAGCGGCGCTGTTTCCGTCATCGCCGGCACCTTCGCTTTCGCCTGCCGCGAGTGTGTTCAAAAAACTCGTCCCACTGCTGCTACGCCGCCTCTCCCGCGAAGTCCAGCTGCTGCTATTTCGCCTCCTCTGCATGGCTTTCTTAAATACTTCGGCATCGTCGTTATTTCTGGCTGTTGATAAGTTTCCTTCAATCTCGACAATGCTCATAACGGAACTGTGCCGCTCGCCCCCGCTCATTATCAGCGGGTTGCAACTTCCGATCTCACTGTCGATGCTTTTATTATTTGCCAACAAGCTTGTCAGCTTGCTCGTCGCCTTCCGTTTCTCCCTTCCGAAGTGGGAAGCCGCGTTGCTCATGCTATGGAAGCTTGCCGTACGACGCCCCCTAGTGACGGGGGTATCGTAGTCAAACATTGCTCCCTTGACGCTCCCCTCACTTTCTGTTCTATCTCGTTTGTCTCCGCCAACCTCGGCATCAGCATTGGAATCAGCGTCAGCGTCGGCGTTAATGTCCGAACTTAGCTGCATGACAAAGCTCTCGGCCTTAATGCGCTTTTTCAACTTACCAAAGTCCTTCTGCTTAAAGCAGCCGATCGGATTGTTACAACAAATCTCGATGATATCCTTTGGAGGCACGCCATTAATACTCAGCTCCGTCAGACAAATCCAGTGCCCATTGACCATCGCATCCTGCACCTTGGTCAAAACGTCCGAGCTGACCTCTCTCCCGTGGACATTTACCGTTAGCGTTTTAGACGAGTCGAATATATCTTCGCACCTGTGATCATCGGCAGTTTTTAACACTATCCCATTTAGACTACAGAAGGCCACCAAATTTTGCATACAATTATAGGTGCTCCCATTATGACTAATTCTCTTGTTGATCCCTCTCGGGATGCAGAAAATAATAGGCGTCTTCGCGATGGTAGAGCGCGCGGCGAGTTCCAAGTCGATAGTACTTCGCTTCTTTATTATCTCGAGCATCTCACCCCCTCTGCTGTTGTTGTGCATCACATGAGGAGCTATGACTTTCACCAAATCAATATCCATCGATGCAACGAGTAACAATGACTGGAAATCCGTCAAATCGTCTATCCAGCTGCCTAGCCCCTCCTTTTCACGGCCGTCAAGCAAATCAGTCTTGCTGCGAAGGTGCTTAACAATATACCTTGGATTGATCTCAATCGATCCACCGTCCAGACCCTTTTGACTGGCCGACTACGAAGATGAACGATCAACAACGATGAGATGCACAATCAGGCAGTGAAGACAACACCTCAAATGACTATCTCTCAACTCACCTTCTTCAAATCATACAACCACCCTTTCCAAAGCTTATCGAACCGAACGATATGCTCTGTAATGCCAAGAAAAACAGAATTACAACGAAATTCGAGCTGCATCAGCCGCTGGGGGGCTGACTTGTCTAGCCACAAAGGAAAACACGTCCCCCTAGGAGGCAAATAGGCATAAAAATCCGTCTCATCGCTAGTAGATTCACACTTGTACTTGTATTTTATCCTTGGTCGCAATAGTGGGAGACTGTAAAGAGTAACATTGTCGAAGTCGAATTTGAAGTCGACTTTGTACATGTTTTGGCTGTTACTAGAGGACGACGACGACGACGAAGAAGAAGAGGTGCTATCGCTATCGCTATCGCTATCGTTATCGCTATCGCTGCCGCTTCCGTAATCGCCACTGTACCCGGCAACAACGCCGTCTAAACTACTTCTGCGATCTATACCTCGATGATTCAGAGACATTCTTTTGTAGGGCAGTATGAAGTGGTCATCTTCGTTGTATTCATCATGATTATATTGATAAGGGCCCACGTTTGCCTCTTGGTACTCTCTTAGGACCCCTGTCCCAGCATGATAGGTACCGTTATAGCTCGCATAGCTATCGAATCTGCCACTGCGACTCGTTTGAACATCAGAGCAGTCGTCATCGCCACTGCCATCGCAGCTATTACCATCGTCAAAGCCCCAATAGCCGTTTCCCCTCTCTCTTCGAATGCTCTCATAATGGTGCTTGGTCGCCAATTCCAACAGGCACTCCCATTCTCCTTCCTGAACGGCGCCGTCTCTCTTCATCCCGACGACCCCAACCCCGATAGACCCTAACCATCTTATCTCCGGGGGGAAGCATCGGCAAATTTCTTCGACAAAGCCATCAAGTACTACAGACAAAAACTTCCTTGAGTCGGTGCCAAGGTGATACAACTCAGCAGAATCCGCTGCCATCGCCGCGGCATTATTGTCCTTGCTGTTCAAATGGTTAAGCCCAGCATCAACAATGTTGTCAGAAGAGACATTTCCATCATCATTGGTAGTAGCCCTGCTTTCTATTCGCTTCTCTATATCCTTTGCCTCGGCTCTAGTGAAAACGATGCTCCGACGCTTCCCGCCGGCATCTCCGTCGTCCCCTTTCTTCAAGTTTTTCTCTTCTCGCCGCTTTTCGCTGCGCATCAAATTTTTGCGCTCCATTGCAAGGGTAAACTGACTCTTTCGAAGGCCTTTACTGACGCTACTATCCATTTCGTCTTCGTTTTTGACCCTGAAGATGCTTTCATTTCGTTCTTTCACTTTGCGTCGGATCATACGCTTAATAACAAGCAGAGCACCAAACATCTTGAAGCCCTGGTTTTCTTCCTCCGTTGTAAATTGGTGCATACTGAATGCCCTACGAAACAACTTGGAAAGAAAATCTATGTTGCTTAGTGTAGCGTGAGCGAACATAAGTGACGGGTTCACACAAGTGATCACTTGGCTAATATGATCGAGCACGCTGCAGCAGTCGTTAGCAATAGGCAGAAAGAATTGTCGTTTCCGGTTGATTGCTGCCTGGGCGACTTCGTTCTCCTTGAGGCGAAACTCGGTTCGATGCCAATCCTCTTTAGCCCTCAGAAGACTGCCGCTAACTTTCTGAATGGCCAACATTCCAACTTTAACCTAAAACACCCAAAGTTACGAAGTAAAAATAGAAAAAGTAATTTATGAAGCAAAGTTTTTTCAACGACAAGAAGTGGCGGCAACAAAGTGTGCCACAACGAAATGACAGTGCGATTAGTACATTTGGGTTAGCACGTTGTCACATTTTCTCTGGCCATCCCACTCTGCTATTCACGCGGTCTAAATGGGAGCTGGCGTAGTCCATCAAAATAAAATGACTGCTCAACTTACCTCACTCATCGTTTTTGTAAGTTCTATAATGAGCCTGTTTGTGATATTGTCAATTTCCAACGAGTTACTTACTATTGCTTGGTGAGTCTTGAAGGCGCTCATTTCTTCATCGATTGATTTGAGCCTGAAAATGGCATCATTGACTTTTTCCCTTGCTATCACTATGTTTGCAGTCGTCTTTGTGAAGAATTTGCCAGATAAGATGTAATCTCCGTTCTCATCACCTCCCCCATTTCCATCGCTGATGGGAGATGTTGAACTCTTGCTCCTTCTTCGCTGCTTCCTTGTCGTTGAATTTGTCAGGGATGACTTTCGGCGCTGGTGCGCCGCTTTTTTTCGCTCGCTATTGGCAAATTTACTGGCAAAGTCAGCCTCTTCTTCGTACACATAGTTGTACAGATCACGCTTCACGTCTCTTCTCCAGCCGCTGCTAAAATTACAAATTTGAAGATTATCCATGGCAGACTCGGGGAGTACTCTTTCCATAGAATTATGATCGCTGAACAGCAAGCAAATTTTCAAGGTGCACGGAATCTTCACGGCATCCTGCTCGTCTCCAAAGATAAAAACGCGTATTGTTGTTTCAGTAGATTTGGCGTTTTCATGGTTGCGGGAGCTCGACTTCTGTTTGTGAGGCGCCTTTGGAAAGTTGAAGTTCTCATTGCTTGTATTCTCAGCGAAACTGTCATAGTTGGCGATAGCAGAAAGGAGAGAGGAACGCCGACGCTCATGTTCAATAAATTCATTCTCTTTATCATCCTCGTCCTCGAAGATGACTGCTTTTGGACCGGCAATTTTTCTGGTAAGAGGAGTTGGTGACTGCATCGGTGATATATTTGGGCTAGTTATTGCTTTCCCAGCGGTGTTGCTGCCGGACAAGTTGTGGACAGGTGTATCCATACTGTTTACATCGGAGGCAACGTCGGTATCATCGTCTTCGTTTTCGCTTGCACTATCGTCAGCGCCCTTGTTATAAATGAAGTCTTTTCGGCTACCCAAAAAGAGCGCGAATTCAGGATGTAAACCCAGCTCGCAGCTCGTCACAATCAATAGCTTCTCAGCTGTACCGCTGCTTGCCGCGAGTAACTTGATCCTTGCAAGGGATAACTCGGAGGCTTTGACCTCCGCGACGCTGTTGGAGCTCGAGGCGAGCTTGTGATTCTTGATAAGCCATTCAACAGATGTTCTACTACCGTCGATTACAACATGCCAGCCTGTACCGCAAAGCAAGAGGGCAGCGGCGTCGATTATTGATCGGTGCTTGGGAAGGTTTCCCTTTTCCTCTGGTCCACACCAAACGCGCACCTGGACCTTTTGAGCCAAAGCTCCCATCACACTCATGCCATTTTTCTCGTCGTTCTCTTCCAGTCCACTGACCGCAAGGTTGCTTTTACTGATCATGTTAATAATAGACTTGACAAAGTTGTCCCGGATGAAATGCGGCCAGGCGCTCGCGTAAGCTGCCGCAGCACAGAATACAACTGCATCGCCAGGAAAACGCTCGAGGTAGGCCTCGCTCTTGACCAATTCACCCTGTAGACGCTCCTTGGCCTCTTTCAGTGCAGGTATAAACGAATTTATGTTGCTTGAGAGCTCCTTGAGTTCACTCAGACTGCTGCCGTGCAGTGTGGACTGCTCGTTATTGTAAATGTGGACATCGTGATGATTCTCCATGTAGCCGATAATTGCATGGACGTTTTCCACGTCTTGAAGGTGACCGTTTATCGCTGTGATCGACTGCTTTATTTTTTCCCAGCGCATCATCGACCATTTTACGGCTGTCCGGGATAGCTTGCGAAAGAGTCGAATTGTCTTTAAGTAGGCATGTCGAGGACACTTGATGGACAACGCTGCGATGGTGTTATCTCGGGCAAAAGCATGCGCGATTCCATCGATCTTGCAAATCGTCCGCGCTGTTATAAGATATTGTCGTCGGTGATGTCGTTGTATTCATTGTCAATGTCAGTAAGGGGAAAGACGTCGCGTATCTCCTGGTTGTCTGTCTCCACTCACCTCCCATGCCCATCCACTCGCACAATAAACCGAATGTCTGGTCCTCTAGCCTGCTCTTCTCTTGGGGGCTCATCTGATTTTTCTCAAAATGTTTCGTCAAAAGGTCATGGGCCGATCCACTAACCCCCCTGAGTTTGTTGCTGCAAGTAACTAGCTCGTCCACGTGGTGGTCATCGTGGCCTTGGACTAACATCCGAAAACTCACCTCCTGAAGCTCTTTCACATTCCACTCACGAAAGTGGATCAAAGACACACGGCGGAATAGGTGAGAGTTCTTCATGGAGTGGAGGTGACGGCTGTGCTCGTTGATTGTCAAGAAACAGGTGAGGTTTTTCAAAACAAGGTGGGCGATTTTGGTCTTTGTAAATTTCAGGCGTGGATCATCATAGAGCAGCTGGTGGTGTAGTAGGGGCAAAAATATGTTATTAGTGCAACCGGCTCACAGAAGAGTAATTTGCTCAAGCCACCAAACAGTTTACTCACCTCCATGGTCTTCCGGTTAGCATCTTTCTTGCGGTTGAAAGCATTTATATCAAAGTCAGGGTTGGGATTCCCGTTGGGCAAGTGCCGTTTTAAGGCTGTTACATTACCGTGCATCATAGACAAGCTATCGTCGTTCTCAACTTCGTCTTTGAAGATCCACAAACTGAGGATCTGAACGATTTCTCCCTCGTCAAGCAAAGGGCCGACATCACCGGTAGTCATGAGGTAGTGGAGACAATTAGCTGCCTCTGGGACAAGAAGATCTACTGAGCGGACAATCATGGTGGTGCGGCGGGGTTTCGAAGTCGATTTTTCGACCAAGTCAACACCGATGCATTTCAAGATAGCATCTCTCATGCAATTTCGCCAGTTGATTCCTTTGACAGAATTAATGATGCGGGATCGGAGGATTGTCTCCTCATCGACTGTCATCGGCTCGATGCACACGACCTCGTTGTCAGTCAGGATAGAGGCAAGATATGCAGCCGATCGCTTTCCTGTCCCCTTCAAGCCACTCAATAGAGCGTGGCCAGAGGGGACGCTGAGAAGACGAATCAAAGAAACTACCTGCTCGACAGTATTCTCTAGAATGAGCGGTTTTCCACCCACTATTGGCCAATGTTTTAGCCAACGATTGTTGCACGTTTGTATGACCGACTCTAAGTGATTCCGCATAGCAATCTTCCCATAGCTATCATTCGATTTTATCGTCACGCTGTGTATATAAGCGTCGTTTTGGTTCAAATGACCATGATTAGGGTTAGTGCGATCGAGCAAGAGATGTTCTTTTTTCATTGCATTCCAGTACTGACCTGTTTCTATTCTTATCCTTCAAAATAAAGGAGCTTCGGCGCCGGCGGAGTGTGCTATGTCTAGTTCGGGGCTGAGGAGAAGCGTCACTCCGTTGCATTGGCTGAAAGTGACCTCCTCGATTGCGGGACGAGTGTCCCTTCGGAATGTCTTCTTCTTCCGCCTCAGTACAAGAGCAGATTTCCTCATACCGAAACGAAGCATTCTGGTGTTGCTCTTGTAGATGCAAGATGCGCTCGGCTTTCGACATTTTGGTATGGTCGCTATGAGCAATGATCTCGCTTTGATGTGGGGTAGGAGAAGACGATAGAGGGGACCTACGGGACAGTGTTGTTGCTTCAACATCACATTCACCTTCTCCCTTATCGTCACTATCATCTTCGCCCCCAGTACCGTCGCAATCTACAGCCCACATACCGGCGATAGTATGTATGTCACTAAACAGCAAAGGACTTTTGTGGTGGTTTTCAAGCGTATATTTTAGGCGGTTCAGGGCGGAGATAGAAAGGGAGAAAGACTCACAGCAGTCAACCAAAGTGTGCATGGCCTTGTTCCGATCAATTCCATTGTCCATTGGATCCATAAAATTTCTGATGCACTCATGAGCCCAGAGGCGAGCAAGCACATAACGTGTCGTAACGACCTTCGGATCGATGAAGGTCAGACCCTTTAGAAACTTGTTAACGACATGAAAATTGATCCGCATTTTTATGCTTTTGAGGAAGTTGCAGGTTGCATCCACGATAAGGGGAGCGCAACTAGTCAGGTCACTGCTGAACATCCCGTCATCGGTCCGCTTGTGTATGTCAAAGAGTGACAAGTCGCTGAAAACCCCCCTACGTGTAAATACATTGACGACACATTGGTTAAATATGTGCATTATCTCCTCTTCGCTAGGACTAGGAAGAGCAATGGGAGTAAAGTGGCGGGCGAGGCGAGGGAATTTGCTGCACAAAAGCGGGTAACTTAGAGAGGAAGATGCTATTAGGGAGCTGTTCCGCAGTAAAGTGTGCTGCTCGAGCGGAATGTTGGCCCGACCAGGATCACTTATGGTGCTGTTGTGGATAGTGGGAGCGAAACAAGCGGTTGAAGAGGTGCCCTTGGAAAATTTGCAAATGGATGATGACCCGCCACCGCCATGAATATCACAAAGACCGCGGAGGGTTTCGCTAGTTGTCAGGCTATTGCTACTGTGCTGAACCATATGAATGTCGTCAACAAATATAATTGCATGGGACCCAGTCTGAGGGTGCAGAACTCCCGATTTGCTTGTCTGGAGAGATGCAAAAAGCGTGTTGGCCACGTTGAGGCCTGTCGAACCGCGATTGAGAGAAATATAAACAGTGCCTAATGTTTTTTTCTGCATATTGTGCCGCAGGTGCCGGAGGTGCTGTTTGGTAGAATACGTGTTGCGGCTTAGAGACGCGGGGGAGTTGTTGTTGAACTCGATGCTCTCCCAGCCATAATTGGCACGGGTGTGGCGAAAGCGTTCCGCCAAAGCGTGGAGCACATGTACAGGATCGCTCTTTCTTGTTCTTTCGACGCCCTTTTTGGGGTCAGTGTTCATGTCGGAGGAGAAGTGAGTCCCAATCTTGTTGAAGTTAGGAAAGTTGCGCCCATAGGTCGACAACATGTGAGTAATATTTGCTGTCTTGCCACTGCTACGAGAACCGATCAAAACAGGGCGCAAGCCAGATTCCAACATCGTTGCAGACATAAAAGACGCAATAACAGTGCGGTGCGAGGGAATCAATATATTCGAGGGGAGAGGGGAAATTTTGTGGGTATCGGGCATATTCTCAAGGTTCTCGTTATAGATTGCAAACTGTTTGAAAGAAGGTAAATCGGCAACAGAATTCATCGTGAGATCGATCTTGACCATTCGAGACTTATTGTTATCCACAACGTAATCAAACAAGTCTGCCCCGGCGGTCAAGCCGCCGATGTCGCCTTTGTTAGGTGCATATCGCCTTCTCAAAAGCTCGCTGAACTGCTTTCGAGAGGAGGGAGAAATTAGATGCCCTCCAAAACCCCATGCATAGGAAAATATGAAGCTAAGGAATACCTTATTAAGCATTTCAGCATGATGTAGAGTTGTTCCAGAAGTGTCCAAGTAGGGGAACATATCCAGGAACTGGCAAACCTTCGTGATGTTGAAGCTCTGCGTCGTTGCTCGAGGGCGGCTTGTTGCATGGGGCCCAGAAAAAGAAGGAATGCGCTGATGGTGATCGACGGGTTGTTGTCGTCGCTGCTGTTGCTTTGACGGCATGGCGCTGTTTCCGGAGCTAAAGGCTTGCGTGGATTTTGCCGGAGGGGGCTCAACGACTGTAGAAGCAGTATCTAGGGATGTTGACGGGTTTTTGTTTTTTATAATACCATCTTTAGGCTCAATCGAGGCAGTGAGATCGACGCACTGCAAACAGCGTTCTAGTATAGATAGTGTAGACATCACTCGACTGACCATTTGCGGAACAACCGTGTCGGTGTCCTTTTGTAGTCGATCAGAATGAGGCGAGTCGGCGTCCTCACTCACAAAAATGCCCCCTTTGCCAAGAGAGAGAAGACAACCGATGGCATCTGCATAGATTGGCTCATAGTTGAGATCTGATGTCGCTTTTTGAACCCAGCAATCGATTAAATGTTGGCAAATCTCCTGTTAAAATAGGCAACGCGAGTAAGACCGTGAGTGTATAGCTGGTGGAGTTACGTTCGCGCTCAAGTAATTTTAACTCATGTCGGCATGAAAAAGCAGCAGAACTTACTTCTACCCCACCATAGGTGTCAACGTGAATGTTTATGACCCGCGTCAGGGAGAGTGCAGCGGGAGATGCGTCTTTCAAAGAGCACGATTCGATCAATAGATCAATAGAGGACGGGACCATAATCATATCCTGGAAAAGACTTGACTTATTTTTGCTAAATAGCTGCGAATTGGCCAAGTTCTCTACCATCTGTGAGATGTATCGTTGTAATAATGTTAGTTTAGTTTGATTTCATGTTGTTGAGAAGTACAAGAGCAAAAAAAACAGTATCGTACCTCCCCCTCTAGACCGTCAAGGACCACCAAGCTTCGCCAAACCTTCTCGTTAATATGGTTTGCTGCAGAGACTAAGGTAAGCTGCCGTAAACGTCTCAACAGCAACCCATCCCACCATGTGTTCGTTTCTGAATCCAAAAATCCAAGCATGTTTGCCTTGGTCAAACTGCCTACCCTCAAATACTCCAGGTGGATCGGCGAATTGGTCAGCTTCTTTGTGTGCTTGTCGCTAAATAACATCACAGCTCCTAACCTCTTCTGCTGGATGAATCCTCTGACATTTTTCTGCAAAATGCGAAGCGCGTTTTTTTCTTTGTCTCCAAGAAGCGATGTCAGTTCAAGTGAAGCTCTGACAGCAGCAGATGTGTTCAGCATATTCGCCTTCTCTATGGCGACATTTTTGCTCTTCAAGAGCTCACTATCACCCGAAAGCATGTGCAACACTGCCTTCCACACGACGCTTTTTCCGCAACCACTTGCACCGCACACAACCGTCACAGTTCCACTTCCATTCTCCAACTGTGTGTACAAATCCACAATAGCATCAAGCATCGACTGTGAAGGAGTAATCCTAATTTTCTTGCAGCTTTCAAGTCCCTTCTCTCTTATTAGTCTCCCTTTCTCATTATCTTCTTCAGTTGCGTTGTGATTGAAGCAATTGTCGCCATTATTTTTGGTTTCATCATCGATGCAGCCGTCACCGTCACCGTCACCGTCACCGTCATCGTTGCCGTGACCATCGTTGTTGGCATCATTCGCAAACCTAGCGAACACTTCATTGACAATGATCTCAACTCGACCACGCACATCCTGCGCGTCAGGTTTGTTGCAAACCTGCTGGAAAATGTGCTGCACTAACGAGTTACGAAGCGCTCTTGCCTCCTCTTCGTCATTTTGCTCGACCCAGACGCAGCTTTCTTCCACTGATTCCTGGAGTAGTTCCATGACGGCGTTGTTCTTCCGATGGCGGATGTAATCAAGTAACTTACTTGCAGACGAGACAGAGCCGGCGATCGTTGTATACTGTATCGGGCCAACCTCGTTCGGAAGCTGCGTGCTAACTTCAATGACAGCTTCCATGAGAACTGGTGATAACCTATCGCAGCTGATGAAACCAGACGAGAGGAGGCATGAGTCGAGCAAAATATTCAAGCTGGGAATACTTATAGCCACATTTCGAAACATACTAAGCAAACGAAGAGAAAGAGCTGCGGGATATTTGCTGTCCTCACTTGTGATAAAAAAAGGAAACCCAAACTGCAACCATGATGATTTTGCCTTGAGTTGAATGTGGCAGGGCGTGCCTGGAATGTTAATGCCAGAACCTGACAGTGGATTGTACCAAGCCTCTCGAATCGAGTTGATAATTCCGCAGACATTAGCTGTTACCTTCTCGCTCATTTTGTCAGCCGACATCACTGCACACACGCTGCCGCAGTTGATCACAGATATGAGTTTGTTAACGATGGTTTCGGTGTGTGTGTGCTCGTTACAGTGGATTGATTGGAGCTGGCGGCCCAAAATATTTGCTAGGCAGCTAAAGTGAAGAGCTTTGGTGATATCCACATTTCGGTTATCACTTTCATCTACGTGCACACGAGAGCCAAAATGATTCTTCATCGCATAGGCCAGTTTGAATAGCGACTTCTCTCCAAAGTGAGTGAGTCCGAGGCGAGCGAAAGCTCCCTGGTATTCGAAACCGTAGGGGAACTCCCATTTACCTATTTTGACGATCACGTCGCTTTTCGTATGGTTGCTCACGAGGTATTGACGAGGAAGAAATTCCCAATTGATGCTATCGATAGCCGATACCTTGGAAGATATGAGGTGCTGTGTTGTATCACGTTGGTGCATGAGTTGGGTAGACAAGAGAGAGCTAAGGGCAGACAAGTGCCGCTGAGAAGACTTGGCCACTACGTGAACTGCGACGAGAGAGTGCAGTCGGTGTATGATGTTGTCAAGTGTCATCTTAAGCTTCACGTTGAAGTCTTTCATTATGAAAAAAACGTCTGACTTGCGTCTCGCGTTCAATACATTCTTTGGTTTATTCAGAGAGGATTGATCTCCCCGATCAACAAAGGCTGTTTCGACCTTCTCTGTGTAATCAATTGATGAAGCCAGTAGAGCAGACTGGATGGGAACGTTCTGGCTATCATCGATCAACCAGATTTCTGTGTTGGCGTTTTCAAATTTTTTCTTTTCCCACTGGGGCTGCAGTACCTGAAACTTTATTTTGCTCGTCTTGTCCTGTATCTCTGCCAATTTCGCTATATGCTCGTTTACGTGACTGTTAGATATATTCACAGAACAACCTGCTGTGAACATCTCTGAAGTCGGATTTTTTGTGGCTTGACTTTTCGGTTGCTTTCTCAGCCATTTTTTTGTCACTGCCGCCACAGCGGGCCTTCGAGCAAGGCAGTGTTTTACATTCGCTGAAAGCGTATTCGTAATTCGCGTCTCAAGGTTTTGAATCCACACTACAAGCGCACCTAATGTCGGCATTTTGTTGAAGAACTTGATTGATTCTACCTCGGCATGGGATGTCAAGCCAAGAACGAGCGTTTTGTCATCACTGTGATCTATTCGCTTCACATGCTCGAACAATTTGCTGATGTACATGTCTACAGCACCTGCAACCCGAGCTGTTTTCGATGTCATCCAGCGAAGGTAGAAGTTAACGAGTTCATGGTCATGAAGGTTAAGGAGGCGGGGACACTCATACTTACGTTGAAGAAGCCAATCTTCAAGATCAGCGCGGCACTTGCTAAAGTCCGTCTCAATCGCTACAGCACGCTCATGCAAGTCAGGTTCATTCACCATGAGCAAGTCGATTCGCTGGTACCGATTCATTAAATCAAGGATTACGACAAACTCACGCTGCGCCTCACTAAAGCAATTGATTGTCTTGAGGCTCATCTTATGACCCTCGAGTGAAAAAAAGGGGACAGACAAATAAGACCAGGCGTGCTGGACGTCATCCCATGTTGTGAGGAAGTCGTTCATCGAAGTATTGATCGCACGCATCCGAGTCAGAAAATCCTGGAGATCATAGTAGGCAACAATATTGACGTGTGCTTGAGCGCAGAGATCAAGTGCCTGTGAGACGATGTTGTGTTAGTCTAAATGCGTACATGACGGTCCAGATAGGGAACTGGACCACAACACTTAGTTATTCTCTCACCTGCTTTGACTGGTCTAAAGCATCTCTCAAAAACACAGAGTTGGATAAAAGGTCGAACCTTGACGTTTCTTTGCTGAAAGATGTCAAATCTTCGCTTGAAACACTCTCGAACCTCATCAAAGTATGGCTCCACAAAATGTCGACGTTCATCAAGCACTCCCTCACGACAGCAGACGACTGGGCTTGGGCGCTAATCCCTCGAATACGGCTTTGCTTCTCATCGCTAAGGAGGTCGTTAGAGACCAAATCGCCAATAAGAAGCTTCCGAAAGGACCACGCGTGGTCGAATTGGGCCTGTCGGCGGTGAAAGTTGAGTTCTACGATTGATTTATTCGTCCGCCGACGTGTCGGCGATATTGACGAGGGTGAGGGTGCCGAGTTGCCTTTCACGCCATTTACATCCATTGTCTCCTCATCGCCACTGTCGTTACTGATAACGTCAGATTCCGAGGCTTCTGTCGAGTAAGCCTCACTGCTAACGTGCGAGACATCATCTTCTTCGTCGCCGCCCTTTTTTTTAATCCCACGAACTAACTCCCGAATCGCTTCGCTGGATTGAAGTGACTCGTGGTAGACAATGCTCATTTCTGCCTCAAAACCGGACATCTTCTTGTGTCGGTGATGGTGGTTGTGGAGGTGATGATAGTGCTTGTGCTGTGCAAAAAAACAAAAAACAATCAATAAAACATGTTAAGTGGACGTGTGGTTTTGTTTTTCCATTCAAATAAAAGCACAATAAATGCTGGGAGTAAGCAGTGATCCGGAAGCGTAGGAGCCAAAATTACCAATTCGTGATCTCACCTTGCAGTTAGGAAACAAACGCTCGACTTCACTACGGTAACTACCGATGAGATCTTCATGTTTAAGCAAATATATGAGGTCGGCAATCAAGTTATTTCTCTGGATGATTATCTTGATACGGGCGACAACGTCGTTTTGGAAGCGAGGTTCAATGAGAGCGAGCTGATCAGATACGGGTGAAATTATGGACATAACATCTCTTTCTCGGTCGAAATCGTCGATCGCTGTAGCACAGATCTTATTGCGAACAGCGTTCACAGTCAAGAGAGACTTGAACAATGTCATATAGTCAATGAGACTGTTCTCGACACGATCAGCCTCCCGAAACTGTGTCAGCCGTAGCTCCCTTAATTGGTCTGCGTCAACAAGGCCTCGATCGCGGCAATTCTCGTTTATTATCTTTTGGGCCCACTTAAAATCAGTGATTTTCTCCCGAAGCGATGACATTTTTTTCTGTAAAAGAGAAAGTTGGCTAAGAGCGTCCACTGGCGGAGTCTCCTTGCTATTTAGAAAGGGTTGGTTCAGTGCGTCACTGATGAAATTCGTCTCGCGAATGATCTCCACCCTGTCAACGTCTTTTTGTAGGTTGCGGAATTTTGCCATCTGCGAGTCAGTTGTCTGTCGACAAGTGCGCTTCGTGGCCGCGACTTGGGCCATTTCTTGGTTTATTGCCTGAGAGAGCATGTCCTCGTCGCTGAAGGTCGAGGATGACGTGTTGTCTGGCATTGTAGTCCGAAGAAAACCGTGAGACTTTAGAAAATCATAAAAGTTATTGATTTTGACCACTTCTTTCTCGACCACATCGAAGAGATCTTCCACTTGCTTCACGGACTCTAGCTGAGAGACATACTCAGCAACAGTCCTACAGACAGACGACATATCGCGATTAGCATGCGATAGTTTCTCAAGCACGCCATTTGCGTACTTTCGGAAGAATGGCGGAAGCGTCACTCGGAGGTGATCAAGGCAGCGCATCGGTCCAGGGAGGAGAGCTTTCGTCAACTGGGAGTTATTCAGGAATATGATTCCGCAGAGCTCGCGATCTGGAAGCGAGCGAATTTGACACTCATGATTGAGGTGATAAGTGACAATATCATCCAGCCATTGAAGGTTGTTGAGCTGAGACAGCTCATCGTTCTCCAAGAGGTGAGATGCACTGGCGGAGGCGGTCAGGGAGGCTGGTGATTCAGGACCAATGTCCTCGTCAAGGGAATTGTCACGGATATAGATGCCGTTACCATCTTTGCTGCCGTTTTCGCCTTGTGATTGAAGCTTTTTGCACACAGACTCCTCAATGTCCCATGCCATGGACTTTTCATGCTTAACCAGGAGGCAGGCGTGTTTCCTCAGGAATACTTCCACGGATTCAAAAGCGATCGTAGCAGCCTTTACAAGATTACGAGCTTTCGTAATGTACAAGTCGTCATTCTCCAATATCGTCTTGACCCAATCTATCTCAAATCGCTTGCTTTCCCCGTCGTCGTCAGGGTTCCAAATGAAGCTGTCGCCATTGTCCGAGGAAGGAGGATCAATATAGGCGGATTTGTTGTTGGGGTCCTCCAGGTCAACCTCCGAACCGCCGAGCCTCTCTCCGCCAGCCATGCGGATGTAAGGAACTAATGATATGTGCGTATCAATTGGCCGGAAATTCGCCAGAGAATATAAAACAGATAAGTTCGTCCGATTGATAACATCGATGAAATCCTCTGCGTCTGGAAGGGGGAAAACTCGGCCATGGTCGAAATCTATTTCGCACTGAAAGTGAAAAAAAGTGCGAATGTTCGCATTGGCTGCGAGAAAATCTTTCATTCCGAGGATAAATTCATTCGCGCCTATAATATCATTCGTGATTTGGTTAAGTTTCACGTTGTCCTGCATCGACTTCTTTATCTTTTCTTTAGACAGATTGATGAGATCCACATTGAGGTAGTTAGGATCTTGCTGCCTTGTAGCCTGGTGCAATGCGTTGTGCCGCGTCGCAAGGCTGGTGAATATTTTTTTAAGAAGGGGCTTTGCAAGGTTAGTGGCGTCGTCGACGCTTGCAACAGCCTCAAGCCCCGACATGTCGGTATTTACATCACGGATGCCTTCCTCAGCCCCGTCTTTGCTCGAGTCAAAAGCACGGCGAAAATCCTCACGCCAGGTGGACTCGAGGTCGTCATCCACGAAGTTGTACGCCATATATGCGAGATCGCTTCCTAGCTTTAGTTCATCGCGAGCACCTGGGAGGAGCATTTGCAGCAGACTCTCCGTGTGATTGCAAAAGATTGTCCGAAAGGCAGAGTTTAACATGAGCTGCACCAAAGAAAAAAGGCGGAGGAACTGAGTGCAGAGAGATCGTTGGCGAGCGGCGACAGCCCAAGGCATTGGCTGATTCGCATTTTGGTTGCTCGTACTGAAGGCATAATTCGAACGACGATTAGTGTAGGAATCGTTGTAGTCATCGTCGTCGTCGGAGATACTTTCACCGAGGTTACCCACATACTCCACAAGACGCTCGCTGACCAAACACTCCTTGCACCAGTTGGATAAGGTGTTGCAAAGCTTTCCATAAAGGCGCTCGATCTCGACAAATTTTACAACTCGACGTCGAACCATCTCAGCTTCGAATTCCTCGGGAGAAAACGTATTGGTTCTGGAGGAATTGGTCGACGACGACATCGCAGTGTAAGTATCCGCGAGAAATTCAGCAGACGAGCTCTTATGTAAAAGATTGTGGTAGTTTTCGTCACCCTCAGTCAACATTCCGACGTCAATATCCATAATCTGCAGACACAGACCCCAGCACTTCTCCAGAGCTGAGCCGGCGCCGGATCCAACACCTCCAAAACCGCCTCGCAGTAGTTTTTCGCCGACAATTTTTCGAATTCTTTGCATTCGACGGGAGCGCATGTAAACGCGTAAACAGTGAAACGTGCGGAGTAGTAGAGCAGAACGAAAAAGAGGAAATGTTAAAAGAGTGGCATAGATCTGCCTGAAGCGGGTGAACTCCGAGAGAGTTAAAAAGGTGGGAGGGAAGCCTTGGCTATATTCGGTAACACCCTGAGAAGTGACGGTGTAGAAAAGTGGCAAGGACCGACAAGATACCGAAGTTAAGTCAGGGGGGAAGATTATGTTGTAAGGGTTTGTGAGGGATGGGTGAGGAACAGCGAGGCGAAAATTGCTCTGTAGGACCAGAGGGGTTGTTGACGTTGATACCGGTGACTGTTGTGTCAAAATTGTTGTTGGAATTGGAGTAGCAGTAACAGTAGAAGTATTTGTTGTTGTTGTGACTTTTGCCTCCTGGGCAGATGAGACTGGAAGCGAATCATGGCCGGAGCGCTGCCTCCCTCTTGTCATCCCTCTAGAAGGAATTGCCCGGGCACTATGACTAAATGACTGATATTTTTCCTGGAAATGTACCGGGATTGGAACAAAATCTTCACGTTGCCGATTTTGAGCGCGGAATACTGGAGCGCTTTGTGAGCGATTATTATTTGTGTTTGATGTAGGCCATGGTGCGGTCGAAGCTGAATTCCGAGAGGAAGAAGCAGAAATTGTCCCAGCGTTGCGCTTGACGACCCTATTAATGCTATAACCAGATCGGCTAGCAGGAGCAAACGGGTTTCCCTCGGCCCTAGACCGGACAGGTGCAAAATGCCGATCTGGAGCGATGATTGTTTCCTGGTCACTTTGGGTAGTAATTGGAAGGTGTTTTTTTTTCTGATGCTGTTGGTGCTGTTGGTGCTGTTGGTGTTGTAGGTGCTGCAGGTGCTGTTTGTGCTGTTGGTGCTGTTGGTGCTGTTGGTGCTGTTGGTGCTGTTGGTGTTGTTGGTATTGTCCAAGATGATGTTGATGACGATGATGCTGTTGGTGCTGTCGGTGCTGTTGGTGGATTTGGTAAAGGGAGGTCTGTTGAGCATCACCTCTGTCCTCAGGATTGTCCAGTTTCACTGGGGATCTTATTTGTTCATGATTTGTTGGCGACTTAGATCTTTCACGTGGCGATATTAAAACACGACACCGATCTAACAACCCGTCATCGACACCAGCGGTGGCATTGGAGCGAACAGCATGAGAGCAATCACCCCCCCTTGAAAGTGACAACTTGTAACGAGGTTGCAGCACATCTACTGCATTGTCATCGGCGCTCTTGGCAGTTTGACCGTCGCCATTTCTACGCCCAGGTCGATCTCCGCGAGATACAAACATCTTTTTTGGACTTGTAACTGGCTTTGTTGGGTAATGATTTTGGTATATCCGTGATGCAAGCATGTCAGCAGTGGTCGCTGAGGAAGATGTGTCGTCCCCCCAGGAGCTCATCGCATTCTTTGGAGTGGACATCGAAGCACCTGAAAAATCGTCAAGTGAGAATTTGATTACAATTTATTTACATTCTTGCTGAAATTCCTGACCTCTTCCCCCTCGAGCTGTGAGGTGAAACTGATAAAGATCCAACCAAAAGAAAACATCCATTGAATTGAAATTTGGCCTCTACTCATCATCCATAGCTTTTTAGCTGTCTGGAACCATATCGGGAGCAATTAAGTCCCAAAGGCTATACATTTTGGATTTGCTGAAGGGAGAGGAGCCCTAACTTCGAACTTGGTGCAGGGTCCCTTAGGTCCCCAGGGTCTTTAGAATAACTGGGTAGCATCAGGCCAAAAAGTCTTTTTTGGGGCAGACGGAGCTCACCATTGCCGATACATCTCTTGTAACCGATATATAATTGTGTCTTGGAAATGGATATAACATCCCTTAGCCAAGCAACAAGACAACAAGCCAATCATAATGCTGGCTGCGGTGAAGAACACGCAGAAATCGTTTCTGGTGATAAGATTAGCCCGCTGAGTACACCCTCGTCTTCACCTATTCCAAGCACTCCAAAAAACGCCATTGTAGATCTAATTGGCGGGCTCAGGGTAGCTGCAAGCAAATGTGACCGAGATGAGATGTTGCTCCTCCTTTCAAAGAATAGAACTTCATTGAGCTGTATCCCATTGCCCCCACCAAAGCCATGCACTCGAGCTCAGGCAGTCAAGGACTTACTGAGAGAACGGATAGTTTTGAACGGGATCCGTTTTCTTGGTCAAGGTTCCCTCTTCCTTGAAACACTCCAAAGGTGAGCTTATTCTTATCTTCACTACAGAAAGTACGACGACAACAACCAGTCCGTTTTTGAGAAGCAGACTACAAGTTAGCAAGATTGCGCGGTAATATGGTCAAGTGATGAATTTTTCCACTGTTCCTTTGCTCTTTTTGAGGTTAAAACTCACATTGATTGTCTTTCTTCTGTTTTCTCGTAGACTCACTCGCTTGCTATGCTCAAGCACAAAGGTCTCCGGAGGTATGATCGGGGATGCAACATTCATAACCGAAGCTATTCTTACCAGATGTGCGCGAACAACGTCAGGGGCCGATTCTTACTACACCGTTGATAAGATGATAGGCGCTGAGACCCTGTTATTAAAGCCCAGGGGTGGAAGTGGAGGAGAGCTCCCTCCCATCGATATCGAGTTATTTTCCACTGGAAATAGTGTCCAATGTGCCATTAGCTCCACCAACTGCTATGATTTTTATAAATTTACTGACATAGAAATGATGGGCAATAGGGAATCAATGAGCAGTGACGGGGATGGAAGTTTCGGGATGTTTAGCAGACCATGGTTGAGTGTTGACACGGTCGTGGTAGAAAAGATTGACTTTAAAACTGGGCGAAGCTTAAGGTTCTTGCGTATTGAGATACCGACTGAGAAACGGTTAACGGCAGTTAGTGATTCCCCTGGAAGGTAACAATTTGAATAAGGAGATATCGGAGAGAATGAAACAGAGAGTTTTTTAGTGATTGTTTTTATTAATTTCATCAATTGAGGCTCGTCGGATGAGGGATTCGGACGGAGATTTGCTCCTGGTTTCAACCACTATCACTTTTCCCTTTGAGATTCACCTTTCAGGTTGGGTGGACAAGCCAAAGTAAAAAGCGCCGGCCTTTTCTGTCTCAATGACAATAAAAAAAATGACAAAAGTGAGGATTGGAGGTATTTTTGATAGGGTGACTAATATAATTATCCATGAACCTAGGTAGATATCTAAACAGCATTCTTTTTCTACCTTTGTGAGAAGCGGGGCTATTTGCCCTAGAACGGGCTTGCAAATCATAGCGGTCAACCCCCAAATACGTCCCAGATGATCGTGATCGTAGCATGGAGCTCGGTAATTGAATCCCGTCACACTGTTGGTTATATTTTCCATCTTCTCTGCAGCAACAAGCTCGTCGATTTGTCGCGAAAAAACATGATCTACTTCTGCTCTGTTGCTATCAGAGAAAAACAAATCAACGCTGTTGTCTACATCTATGTCCAGGAATCCCAGCACAGGATAACAAGGGGTACCTGTTATTGAAGGGATTTCTCCACACCGGCCGAGCACCTGCACTTTACCAGATAAGTCATAGCCAAGCTCCTCTTGCGTTTCTCTAATGGCAGCCTCGACAATGCCTTCTCCCTTCTCGACGTGCCCTCCGGGAAATGAAATTTGTCCTTTGTGCGTCCCAACTTCCTGGCTTCTTTTGGTGAAAAGAATGCTCCCTTTGTCATTCACATTAATAAGGGGGATTAATACCGCTGCCGTCCGTTGGCTGCGGTCTGCTGAAGCTGTGGCAGCTAAGGCAGCACGTGAAAGGCGTAACTTGGTGGAGGAGAGGATTGGCAGTGTTTGCTGTGGAAGATCCTGAAACATTGTGCGTATTGCACGCAAGTGCTGAGCGGCAATTTTCATGTTGTTGTTGCTTTAAAAGCAAATCATCTTGGTGGGTGTACACACTTTTGGAGGTGTGATAAGAAAAAAAATGTGTGGTTTTTCCATTCTTATTTCGTTCATTTGCTCCAACATTTCATTTTATCTCTCTCAACATCGCGGCGACATTTTTTTTCTCTCCCCTGGAAGTAACAAATTCACTGAAAAATACCGCCCATACTGAAGAGTAAGGGTATAGACGATGTCATTCAAGCCGCCCAGTCTAACGAACGGTCCAGTTGATTTAACCTCGTTTCGAGGCGACCCCGCCGAAGATTTTCTGAACTTTCTCATTGGTCTTAGCGACAACACCAGCGGCAAAAAGAGTATTGGGTCGCCCTGTGGTTTTCTACCTAAAAATGGCACCAAAGCGCTTGTACTAGATGGCAATCTAGGTGGTTTGCTTAACCTGATAATCCCGCAGGGAAGCAAGGCACTGAAGAAGTGCGGTGTGCAGTATTTCTGTGATCTAGCTGACTCTCCCTCCTCTGACGGCGGCGGCTCTAGCCAAGCCATTGCAGGACAAACCTCCTCCTCCTCCCTAAACTTTCCCCTCCCTCCGTCTCTTCCTCCCGCAACTGCTATTGCATTTGATCAACCGTGTCCCCCTCCCCCTCCTTCGTACCCCTCCACGATAATCTTCCTTGTTCGACCTTTGCCCTCCATGATGCCAGTTCTAGCTCGTCAGATAAAGCGCCGCCAAGCCGCCTTAATCCCAGGCAATCAGCGAGAAGTATACACTGTTTGCTTCACGCCTCGGTCCGATGGGATGTGTCTCCGAATTCTGGGGGACCTTGGTGTAGGAGACCACATTGAGACCATCACAGAGTTCCCCCTCGGACTAGTTCCCCTTGACGATGACCTGCTCACGCTTGGAGACCCAGAAGTCCTTCCTCTTTTTCATCGAGACGGGGTAAGTCTGGTCTTTTCGTCCCTTAAAATGAAGTCATTCGCTACTCTCTAGGCATTCAACCTAAATTTTGCTATTATTTTTTAACTCGCATAAAAACTCGGATTTACGATAAACACTCTCCAAACGAACTGCACAGGTGGGACCTCTTGCTCTAGAAGGTGTGGTGGGGAGTTTGTCAGAGATTGAGAGAGTTTGTGGGGATGTGCGCAATTGGATTGGTGTTGGAGCTGCCGGTGAAGGAGTCTTGAGAGGGAGTTGGAATCGACGGATAGAGGAGGAGGAGGAAGAGGCGCATCGTCAGAACAACGAAGGAGATGGTGACATTGAAAGTGACGGTGACGATAACGGTGACGGTGACGTTGACGATGACGACGATGGCGGTGGTACTGGCGACGAAGAAGCCCCACTGCTTGCGTCCGATATTCACACTGTTATCCTTCTAGACCGATCTTGTGATTTTGTGACGCCCTTGACGACCCCGCTAACCTATGAAGGCCTAATTGATTTTGTGTGGAAGGGTGGGATACGAAACGGCTATGTCAAGGTGGATGAATTGGTGGTAGGTGGAGAAGCGGAGTCAGAAAATAAGAAGAGCGCAGAATCGTTCAACAAATCAACAGAAAAGTCTACAGACAAGGCAACAACAAAATCTACCAACAAAAAAATTCCCGTCTCTCTCAACTCCACCGATCCACTATTTGCACTCCTGCGAAATCAAAACATTGAAACGACCGGACCTTTCCTTGCAAAACAAGCCCAGCTCATCCGGGAGTCTTACAGCAACTTTCGCGAGAATAAATCGGCCAAGACCATCGGGGAGATCCACGCTTTTGTAAAGGATCTCCCTGGGCTAACGAAGAACTACCAGTCGCTCACACAGCACATTCACATTGCTGAGGTGGTAAAGAAGGTGACATCCTCGCCTGAATTCCGGGAGGGCTGGATGCGAGAGCGAGGAATGCTAGAGGGGGAAGCTGACTTTGACAGACTTGAGGACCTAATATCGACGAGGCCGCCGTTGTGGGACGTTTTGAGGCTGCTTACGTTGCAGTCATTGACCAGCAATGGAATCAAGAGTGGGCGATATGATACCATCAAGCGCGAAATCGTCCAGCAATATGGCTTTGAGTCAGTGGAAAAAATTGGCGTATTGGAAGCTATGGGTGCGATCCGCCGCAAGGAGAATTTAAACTTTGGCAGCGGTGTGGGTGACAAGGATGGAGAAGGTGGAGCCACCGGAGGCAACTGGTCGTCGCTGCGGACGAGGATGAGTCTGATCAATGACAGCGTGAATATCTCTGACCCCGATGATATAGCGTTCGTCACGTCTGGATACGCGCCCCTCTCGGTCAGGTTTATCCAGGCCATCGTTCGAGAGGAGACTACTTTTGGCACTACATTTGCTGGCCCAGGGAACAAACCCTCCAAGGGGGGGTTGAAAACGCTGGTGAAGGTCGTACGCGTGACCAATGATAAAAGTGGTGGTCGCAATGGCCCACCGACCTTTGAAGAGGTACTGGAAAGAACTAAGGAAGAAGGTTCAATCGATGTCTCTCCCCCGACCAAGGGGGGCCAAGAAACAGAAACGCAAGAGTCGAAACCAGTCTTGCTTGCTTACTATGTGGGCGGAATAACTTACGCTGAGATTGCAGCGCTTCGATATCTCAGCGCTCTGCCAGCGACTAAGTTCCCCTTCCAGATTGTTATTGCCACGACATACGTTATCAATGGAGAGAAACTAATAAGGAGCCTGGTTGATTGTTGATGGTTGAGGGTGAGAATTATGAAATTTAGCTGTAAAATACAATTGTGGTTTGGCTATTTATGTATCTTACGAGCACCATCCTCAAAAACGACGGACGACAGAATTCTTGTTGCCGTCGATCTTCTAATTTATGAAACCATCTATTGAAGGGAAAACCATCTCAGCTCAAGGCTCTTCAGTAGTTGACGCTGATACTGTTGTGGACGAAGGCGCGACGGTTCCTTTGGCTGGTCTATTGAATACAGGAGTGTCTACATTAGAGCCACTAAGCCTCCTAAGAATGTTGTTCTTCTTGGCCACTTCGTTCGGCGCCAAAATTAAGACCATGGCCGTGACAATGATCACACCTGAAATCCAGCCAACAATTAGCTGATAGGCACAAAAGTTCCAGAAGAGCGGACAGACCGCGAAAGCAGTGCAGAGAATATTGTTGGTGAAAGCATTGTTTTTCGCTTCTTTGATAAACCTTTCGATTCTCTGGACTGACTCCTTCAGTTTCAAACACTGAGTGCTCTCCTTTTCAGTTGTCCGCTCGATACTTTCTTCCATAACTCTCAATATTGTTCTTCCGCAAGGCACGCAGACTTTACTAGCTAAGAAGTAGCTCATGTATAAGTGCAATGTATAGTACACAATGTTGATTGCGATTAAAACACTGAGATCTTCGATGAATAGCGTGGGAATCACGATTGCGTAAGCAATTATTGAGACAGGCACAATGCTTCGCAATAAAACCTCATTATTCTTCATAATATCGCCGAGCTCTTGTCCATCCTCGCCGGAGAATTTAGATTGCTTGATGACAAGTTTTAACCACTCCTGAAGAATGGAGGGAGCGATGTACGAATAGAAACAGCAGCCACAATAGACAAAGCCAAAAGTTAAGAATACATCAGTTCCCACCATTTTGCCCGTAAGAAAGCGATACACTCCCTCCGCGGTTCGAACGGGAGCGGCGGTTCCTCCAATCATCATTATCCTCAGCTGTTTGTTGCCCCAGCACTTGGAGAAACCATCTTTCCTAGCAATTGGCAACACGATAAGAAGCAAAAGGCAGAGGTGAAGAAAATACAATGCCCCCAAAATGAGCCATCCAATCCTTATGAATGGCCGGTAAATATGGCAGTCTACTCCATCTGCATTTATAATATCGCCAACTCCACTCCAATTTTCATCACATTCACAAACTCCCTGTTTTCCAGTGAGGTTGTTATACTTGTCGACACACAGTCCATGCCCTGAGCAGGGACCGAGGATGGATGTCATCATGAAGAAGTTGCAGGCCGTGGCCGGATCAAAATGTGGGTCGTCGGTCATTGATAAATAAGGTTTTCTTATTTATTGTTCACTTTTTTGTTATTTAAGGGGAAACAACAGCAACAGCAACAAAAAAGTTGTCAGAACTGAAGTTTTGAAGAACACAGACATCAACCCTAAGCCATTGTCACAAATGGGGGGAAAATTCGCAAAACTTACGGGCAAGTCGAATACTCATCCATTATGGTCGGATGAAACTATCATTCTACGTGATGACGTACGTGAATTGGATGATCTGGTTGCCATCATTCTGACAATCAAAACAAACTTTCTTATTCTAGGGATTGATTGTAATTTGGTCACGATTCGAGTAAGCAACGATGTCTTCGTTTCGGGCAGTGGAGAAAGTGAGTGTGAATACGCTAACAGCGATGTGGGTGGCAGCAGCAGCAGCAGTACAACAATGAGTGGAAAAAAGGTGCATCTTCTCCCGCACCTCAACGACCCAACTAGTATTCACTTCGCAATCAACGAAAAAATTTATACTCTATCGCAATTTTTACGTCTCCACCTCCTCTGTGTTCGCCTGTCATCGTGCCTCCTGGTTGGGAGTCACTGTCGTGCAACTGAGGGCATCAAAAAAATAGTTACGCAGACTGCCGAGTTACCTTCAGAAGTTACTTCATCTGACCGATCCTATGAGACAAAAAAGAAAGACGAGAAAATTGACAGAGAGTGCTGTGTTTGTTTAGATTCTGATACACAGGTCATTTTGCCTTGTGCTCATGCTTTTTGTCAATCTTGTCTTTCCAAGCTCCGTAACGAGGGATACGACTGTCCGTTGTGCCGCTCTGCTATCAGTGAGGGAGGGAGCTGGCGGATTGAAACATGGGGTGAGCAAGATGTGAAGGACGTAGTAGCTGTTGTGGAGGGTGGAGTGAGGGTGATTCTCGAAAATGATAACGATATTTCGGAGACACTGATAACGGAAATGAGAGTTTTCGATTATGGTATTTGAAGGAGCGATTGATTGAATCCAGGGAAAGTAGCCTATCATTGATTTTTAAGGGTATCAAAGAAATTTTCGCCGAAAATTCCACCTGTTAATACTCGTAGTTGAATACCACTTATATCCCTCCTCTCCTCCTCCTCGTATTTTGGGCCTCTTCCAAAGAAATGGGCCATGGAAATTATATTCAAGACTAATGAAGATGTTTTCGATTGCGGATAAATAAGGGGTTTGCAACCGCGATGAATACATACAAAAGGACATGTTTGAACATGGGTTGTTGGAGCAGTAAGATTGTGTCATGGGGATAAGACATAGAGAGTGCCCGTTAGAAACCCTTATCTTAATTAACAATGGACAACTCATTTCATTTGCAAACCTACAGTCGTCATTCGACTTTTACTCGCAGTCAAGATCGTCTTCACTATCTTCCGCCGCCCTCTGCCTCTCTCGCCGCTTCCTTTTCTCCTCCCTCTTCACTAACCTTTCGATCTTCAGCTCCATCTCCCGATCGGGCTCGAAGTCTTTCTTCTCTAGCTTTTTCTGTCTGCAGCCAGGAACTGCACATTGCCTAACACCGCGGCGAAACCATTGATCAAGCCCCGCCTTCGAGAAGACATGCTGACACTTTTTGCTCTTCATGGGCTCCTCGAACAAGGTGCCAACGATTGGGCACTTCAACTCAGCCTCGGCATTGTTTTCGTCTTCGACTACTTCGAGGTCCGAATCACTGTCATCCCCCTTCTTGCGCTTTTTTGTATTTTCCTCTCCAAGCATCTTGAGGGTTTGCTTGAACCAATCATGCCGGGTGTAGATCATGGGCTGATAAGGTTGTTGAGCGTTGATTTGTTGTGTGAGCGATAGCATCTTAAAATTCGCCGTGGGAAGCTTCTCTCCTCACCTTTTCCTGCTGAGCTAACTTCTCCTGAAACAAGGCGTTGAAATCAATCACATGACTAACTGGTGTCTCCTCTCCCTCCTTCCCTGCAGCCCTATTCGCCATCCTATTCCTTTCCTCTTCGTCTGTTTCCGTAATACGGCCCTGGAGGTGGTCCGATACGTCTTTCAGTGCATTGATTTTGGTGGTGATGTTGCAATCACTCTCGCAGGTCCGTTTGGCTATGTTTTTGGCATCACTTCTTGCAGTAGCAATCACACTTTCAAGTTCCTTTACACCTTTCAGGCCTTTGCTGCTAAAGGTCATGTTAAAAGCCTGTGAGGTTTTGAAAATTTTCAAGAGAGAATCCTTATAATCTGCTGACTTGTCAATAATCTTATTGGCAGCTCGCAGTCCTGCAGAGAGAGGGTTTGGTGGGGGGCGGAAATCTGCTGGTGAAGGCACGGCGCCAGGACCAGCTCCTGCTTGCATTGTGCTAAGAGGAGTCAAAAAACAAGTACAGGCTTACAGGCTGACAGCAAACAGCCAAGTGCAGGCAGTAAATGAATCAGGAACAACGTTAGAATAGCGGCGGGCAAAATGCAACACTTCAAAGTATAAGGGGAAGGTGAGCTGCTCTGGAGCAATAATCTCTTACTCGTCTCGTGGCTATTCTCGCAATCACCACTTCACTCTTTTTCGGAGTAAATTTGCACAGGTTACCGGTGACAAAATGGGTAAATGGGTTTCCCCTCTCCTCCGCCTCTGTTTTTTTTGTCGTCAATATAATTTTGGCTTTTGGCAAAACGTCATCCAGTGCATTACATTTTTTTTGTCTACAACGCAATCAACGGTTTGTTGGCGTTTTTTTTCTACAGAGTAATTGACCCCATCTTACAATGCTCTGCGCAAGCGCAAGCCGTCTTCTCAGCACAAAGCACGGCTGTCTACGCCACACAGTTTGCAACGCGAATAGCAGCATAGGAGGTGGTATCGAGTCGGTACTAGCACCCTTCCTCGGCCGTCACATGTCATCTTACGCGGCCCTTCCTGACCAAACTGATGAGCTGCTAATCACCCAGGAGAAGAGCACAGTGACTGTCACTCTCAACAAACCTAAGACGCTTAATTCTCTCACTCAGGCGATGGTCGCGTCTCTGAATGTGGTTCTACCCGCACTGCCCTCAAACAATGTTACCACCCTTCTTGTAAAATCAACACCGCATCCCAAAATCAAGGCTTTCTGCGCTGGAGGCGACGTGCGTAAGGTTTATGACTCTGGACTCGGTCTCGTTGACGAGGGGAACGGGTCGAAGTGTACAGAGGATTTCTTCTTCGATGAGTACCGCATGAACTATAAATCATCGCAACTACTTGACTCGCATGGCATTTCCCAAGTTTCCATTTGGGATGGCATTGTGATGGGAGGGGGGGTAGGTGTGAGCATTCATGGTGCTTACCGCATTGCCACTGAAAACACTGTTTTAGCCATGCCCGAAACCGGAATCGGCCTTTTCCCCGACGTGGGGGGGATGTGGTGGCTGCCTAGATTGGAGGTGAGTAAGTGATGAGGGGTGAAGCGAGCAATAACAACGAAAAATGAACAATGAGCGCTGAACAAAATGAGCAATGAGCAATTAAATTAGAATGTTAGGGTTAGGCACTACAACTACTGGCACTCACACACCCGGCCAACCACTCTTCCTCCCAAGGGTGGTCTTGGTGCTTACGTAGGTCTTACTGGAGCTCGCCTGAAATCGGATGACTTGCTTTACTGCGGCGTTGCTACTCACTTTGTGGACAGCAGCAATTTAACAGAGATGGAGGTGGAGCTCATCAATAGCGGGGAGGATGCTGTTACAGTTCTAGAGAGATTCAACTCACCGAAAGGAACAGAAAGCAGCCTTGAAAAACATAGAGCCACTATAGACAAGTGTTTCGACGGAAAATCTTGCGTAGAAGACATTGTTGTTGCACTACAGAAGCTTGAGGGGGCAGAGAAGGAGGTAAGATATACCAAGGAAACATGCTGTATGCTCCCCCGAAGGAGATAAATTTGCAACTCTGTCAAAGAACACCGGCCGCCTGCCTTCTTAAATATCTTCGTCCTGCTCTCACTCCTTTGCTCTGTCACTTATCAGGAATTTGGCAACAAAGCTTTGAAGCTGCTTGGAAAAGGGAGCAGTTTGAGCTTGAAGGTGACACTAGAAGGATTAAGGCGAGGAAAGCAATTATCTTCGATCGAACAGGCCTTAAGTATGGAATATAATATGAGCCAAGGCTTCATGCGCGTTGAATGCAGCGATTTTTATGAGGGTATCCGAGCATTACTTGTAGACAAAGACAACTCGCCAAGCTGGATACATGGCGAAGCTCTTGACGGCGGCCTAGAGAAGATTACAGATGATATTGTGGGTGAATTCTTCGAAGTCCGCGGCCGTGATTGGTCTACTGGCGAATAATTTGATGATGACAATACCAATTTTTCGCATGATGCAAAAAACCAATTCCACTCTTACAAAATTTCAGTGTTTAGATTAGGGTTAAGAGCAGAGGCACGTGAGAGGGCTAGAAAATGGAAAAATTGATGATTGAAAAAAACAAAACAAAAAAAGAGCATTGTCACCGTGAATGTGGACTACAAGGCTCATCATGCTTATGAATCTAGCATTCGCCGGGTCAATAATGCAAAGTCTAAAGCTTCACCGATATCCAAAGCATCTCTCACGATGTTTCTCGGCACCAACCTCTCCAAACAGCAACAATGACATCGATGAGCAAAGTCGTAAACAATTAAGTAGTCAGCAACGAACTATCGCCATCCCTCCTCCACCACCCCCCTACAAATCCAACCTGCACTCGTTCCCTACCCCTCCTTCTTTGGATTTCCTCTTGTCCCGCTCGAGAAAAGCCTCCCTGAAGGTCGAAACTCCCACCCCCCAAAAAGTTCCCAACGCAAAACAGCGCGCGCAGAAGACTGCATCAATAAAGATTAACAAATACGGCGAAACTATCGGTCGCTATGTGAAGGAATGCATTGAAGGTTATAGGACCTTGCTGAAAAACCCAATGCTGTCCTCCTTTGAGCGCGTGTGCATTGATCTAACACTATCGGCTAAGATTGATCGTGACGGTGTCGACTTGAGAAAGTTGATCGTCGATCTTGACCAGAAACGAAAGGGATTCACTAAAATCACGAAAGAGTACAGTGGAGGGGCCAAGAAGTGTCCAACAGCGAAGGAGGCAAACGAATGGAAGAATGAGGGCATAAAGACCCTGGAAGAGTATTTGATCGACGAAATAGAGCCCATGTTGAAGGTTCTAAAGGAGATTGGCAAATCGCTTCGCACAACACCCGTGGTTGACCCTAACGTCCCCACGATAGTGCTGGTGGGGTGCCCCAATGTTGGTAAATCATCAATTGTGCGTCGCGTTTCCTCTGGTAATCCTGAGGTCGCTGGGTATGCCTTCACAACAAGGGGTCTTACGATTGGCCACCTCGACATTGTCCGAGAGGGAAGAGAGGATTTGAGGTGTCAGGTGATGGATTCCCCCGGCTTGCTTGTCCGAGAGGGGGTCTCAAATGACTACGACGAGTTTGAGGTCTCGACCAACAAGAATGACGAAACAAAGCGGAACCCCATGGAGCTTTTGACTCTCGCTTCTATCGCCACTCTTCCCACAGCTGTGTGTTTCGTGTTCGACCTTTCAGAAACTGCTGGCGAGCGGCATTCTTCAATCGATGCTCAGCTCCGACTCCGCCAGAAGCTCAGAAAACGCTTTCCCAAACGTCCTTGGTTTGATGTTGTTGCAAAGTGCGACTTACTTGGGAGCGAATTTTTCTCTGAAGGACCGACAACTAACGACATTAGGAGACAGCTCAGCGATATCAACGCAATCTATGTCAGTGTCGGCGGAGAGGAAGCAGACGACGAAAAAAAATTCCACGAGGAATTTCAGCGCCAGTTGCAATTGACTAAGCTAGACGACTTGAGAGTTAGCTTTGGAGAAGCGCTGATCGATGTCTCGCTCGTTCTAGAAGCAATAAAGTAGTGCTAAGAAGGATTACTATTGCAGTAGTATCATTGGTTGATGCCTTCAGTTGTCTTCTTTAATTTCGTGCGCACAAAAGTAGAAAGTGGGAGGGACAGGTTTTGTCATCAAAATAATCACCGTTCTTTTCGTATATTACACAACTATCACTCTCAAACTTGCACAACTCGCTGTATCGCTTACTCCCCCTCAACTCTAGACAAGCCAGGGACATTGCTCTTGTACTTGAAGGCGACGGACTGCTTCATAGTGTGTTTCTCGTTGAGCTTTTTCATAAGTTTCTCCCCGATATCAACGTCAAAGAGAATCTTATCCATCTCATCTTTGTTGAGGCTCATCTCGGTCTCACTCATGTCTACTCGCTTCTGGAGCATACGCTGCTCCTCCATCTGCTTCCTTAGAAGCTCACAGTGAGCCTTGGCTTTCTCCCTATCCTTAAACTTCCTTCCTTCTTCCTCTGCACCATACGCTTCTCCCTCCCTCCTGAATCTGCTGGCATAAATGTCGTCCTTATCCTTTTGCGCCTTGTCCCTCCTTCGCTTATCCTCTGCCATGGCTTTGTTGGTATCCATCATCATCTTTTTGTTCAGCCGCAGCTTCTCCAAATCGTTCCTCTCCCTCTCTAAGTCGGCGTTCTCTTTCGCTTGTGCCTCTCTCAAAATCTTCTGCTCAAGCTTGATTTCTGCCTCGCGCTGGCGCTTCCCAGCCCCAGCATCAGCCCACTGCTGACCGATTTCCTCGTATCGCTCCATACGCTTCACCAAAGCGTCGTCGCGAGCCTTCTGCTCCCTATCAACCTTTGCAATGTACTCAGCTGCCAGCTGCTTTTCCCACTCCGCATCCTTGAGTCTCTGTGCCTCAGTAAGTTTCTCCCTCTCAAGATTCTCAAGTTTGATGGCTTCCATCGATTTGAAGGCCTGAATTTTGGCCTTGTGAATGTCTTCCTTCTCCTTTAACAGCTCCCTCTTGCAGATTGCGATGGATTTAAGATCATCCTCCCTTTGCTTCTTCTTTTCTGCAATCTTCCTCGCTTGCTTTTCATCAATCTGAGCTTGACGAACTTTCCTCATCTGGAGGTTCTTGTCGTGGATAATTCTATCCGCAAATTTTTGCTCCCTCTTCCATTCGTTGAGCATACTCTGCTGCTGGGATAGGTAGTCATCATTCTCTCTCTTGGCCTTGCGCTCTCGCTCACCAAATACTGACATCTGGGCATCCAGGGTTTTTGCCATATCAACGCGTGAGCGGTGGAGCTCAACCTTGTCCCTCTTCAACGATTCCTCTGCCTCAATTGCCTTCAACGTGTCCATCACCGTCCAGGGGTTCGTCTTGGGATCATCAGGGTTAAGCACCAAGGGAGATTTCTTCTTCGTTGGCTTTGAACCTGAGGAGGGTTCAGATTGGTTAAAAGAATAAGTTGCTGAGTTGTTGTCGTTGGGAGTCGCTCGGGACATCCCCGACGACATCCGTGCTTCTTCAATATTCTTTTGAACAAGAGACTCCATCTGCTGAAGGTCAGATTCACTGATGTGGTTGGCAGAAGTCAGGAAGGAACGGACTGTCTTCTTAATCGTCTGATTAGTGTTGGATTTTGTTCGGGTGCCATATTTTGCCTGTATTGAGGTCGGTCGGTTGTATTGGAGTGAATTGGATTGGATTGGATTGGATTGGATTGGGTTAGCAAGCAAGCAAGCAAAGCAAAGCAAAGCAAAATCAAAACAACGTAAAATATTAAAGAAGTGTCGGTTGCACAGATGCGAGATATGGGCGGGCGAGGAGGCATGACAACAATTATCACAAAATTATCACAAAATACTCACACAAAGTTTCTGAACAAGCAGACTCTCGAGACGACTCTTCCGTGCCCGCTCCTGCTCACGGTCAGCTATTGCCTTTACACGCAGCTTCTTCTTGTCAACCGGGCCTGTCATTCTTACTTGCTACTCTTTCTCGGTTGTCACAGTCAAGTCAAGTCAAGTCAAGGAAGGGTTAGGGTTAGGTATGGAGGGGAGGGTGTTCAGGAAAGTTGTCGGCTGTTGTGGGAGAGGGGAGTGTGGGAGACAAAGGAATTAGAAGAATAAAAGAAAATAAGTAAGGAAGGTGATAAGGTGATCGTCACGGAGGGGCTTACCAAACGTTTAATGGGAAAAATACAAAACTAGGGTTGGTCCTTGGGTTGGTTTGTTTTTTTACTCTCTCAACCGCACCGCCGAGGAACAGAGGAAAGAAAGGGAATGGGGAAAGCCAGAAAATCTGTCTAAGACCCCACCAGAATTGCAAATTTGGGAGCTCCTCCAACATATGGTTGAGGTTAGTTCATCTATATATCATATATAGCTGGAAAATGTCGGCCCTTTTTAAATTTTCAACGATTCACACATTGAGCGACGACCTGCAGCGGCGCCCTGCATGAGCTGAGAGACGCTCAAGTTGACCCTATGTGCTTGGGACCCAATCCACGAAGAATAGTTGCGAGCGCGTATTGCGGATGACGCGCTGTAGAACGCCGTGAGCGACACATACACTAAGCCTTCCAACTCTCGTCAGTGGGGGGGGGGGTGTGGAATCAGCTGTGTGAAGACATGCTTTTTGACAACTTTGACAACTGCTGCAAATACTTCCATTATCGTCAAGTTGAGAAGCCGCACTGATTATTAAGGTTGTGTGAAGGGTAGACGTAGACATCACCTTGCGATCGAGATTTGTGCATAACATCAACTGCACTTCGCAAAATATAATGGGATTTAGAGGCTTTGGAGCACTGAATTTTAATGCTCAATTTGCCAACTCTTCTCATAATCTACTGTTTATAATCAGCATGCTTAATTCTCAGTCATCTTTTCGGTGCTCTCCTTGGCATTGCCAAGGATGCCACCATCCTCACTCTCTTTTAAGCCATCATCCTCCCCGGCCTTTCTCTTTTTCCCCACCCTCCTCCCGCTGTATACAAAGGCTGCCATGCCTTGTCCAACAAACTTTCCCCGCTGCTCCACCTTGATCACATTTTTGGACACCTTCACACCCGTCAGGATGAAGCCTCCAGTTGAGCTCATGTTCATATTTGGGTGTGTACGATTCTCCAACACCTGAATCTCTCTCATCCACGTTTCACTGTGCAGTGCGGTGCGGTGTTGTGTGGTGCGGTGTGGTGTGGTGTGGTGTGGTGACAGGAGATTTGTGAGCGCAAGCAATTGTAAAAGGGCAATAAATGGAGCGGAAAAGATGACGTCCGATAGCATAGCATGGGATGGAAATGTATTCCCCGGCAGAGTCAATTATGTCCTAAATGTCTCTGCTTCAGCCAGCGCTTGCACAATCGTGGGAGTCAATTATGTCCTAAATGTCTCTGCTTCAGCCAGCGCTTGCACAATCGTGGTCGTGGTCTTGCATAATAGTAGTCTTGCAGTACCTATCTTATCACTCTAGCCTACTCACCTCAACTGCAGTTTTTCGGCTAAGCCATTGTCTTGAAGGAACTTAAATGCAACTACCAAAGACTGGATGTGCTCGCCGTAAACCACAAACGGGCAGCTCTCTTTCAAGTACGGCAGTAGCTTCTTGAGAACCACCACAGGGTTCAGCTTCGTTGCGATTATAAGACTGTCATTTTTTTCCGACAGCCAAGAATTGGTCTCCGCAACGCTAGGCCTGGTCATCTTCCTCAAGAAGCGAGCGCTCCTCTTCTCCAAAAAGTGAACACGATCCTCGTCACTTGACATTGTTCTCAAATGATCTTCTGTGTGAGGCTGCAGCGCGACAGGCCAGCCCTGAGCAATCATCTCCGCTTGTTCAATGTCAGCTTCGAGAAAGGACACTTTCTCCTTCCCTTCAGGGGCAAAAATCTCATAACCACTCACGTATTTAATAGTGTCCTCCGTTTGGTAATCAAAGTTGAACTTTTTTATCGTCTCTTTGTGGCCCGGATCCTGAGTGATGTATAGGCTGAGCATCCTACCGGCACCTCCCATCCTCTCGGCAACACTACCAACCACTATCCCCAGTGCTTGATCAAACACCATGCAGCGCATTCCACTAAAAACATTACCCCATGCTAGAATCTGGGCAAGCGTATCTTCTCGCATATTCATTATCTTCATCCCATTTTTCGCGTTCAGGGTCGAGCATATTGTCGCCCCACGGCACCGAACTATACGCGCTCTTGGTTGATACTTCAACTGCTTCTTCTTAATATATTTGGCCTTGGAGAAATCAGTCTTTGACGAAAAGGTCTTTGAAGAACTGCACAACTTGCTTACTATTTCTGTTGTTAGTGTTAGTGTTGGGGTTAAGGTTAAGGTTAAGGTTAGTGTTGGGGTTAGGGTGTTAAGGAGGTTAGTTTGTGTTAGGGTGTTAAGGAGGTTAGTTTGTGTTAGGGTGTTAAGGAGGTTAGTTTGTCATTGTCAGGTTAGTTTGTCAATCCCCTCGATTTCCTATCAATCATCTCCAACAGCACATCACTCACCTCCCCCCGTCGCACCACCCTTCCTCATCGCATCAATATCTTCAGTTCGTAACTCCTGGCTCGACGCCGCATCCCAGCTTACCACATCACGATTGTCTCTACTTTGAGTGCCACTGAAATCAAGATTTTTACTCATCAAATCAGGACAAAGCTCATCGTCCAATGTAGCCTCTAGCTGCTTGTTGCGCAGCTCCACAACTGAACCGAACCGCAAGTTCAATAGGCCTCTCGTTGGGACACTCAGTTTCCCAATCATCACCGTCGAATTCTTTGTTACGTGCGCAAAGTAAGACTTTTCAGGAAACTCCAGGATTACAGTCGTATCCTCAACAATCAGATTACTCATCCAATCACAAATTACGAAGTTGATCGAAGAGAGGATACAGATATCACGGACCGGACAAAGACAGGAACCCAAAGGTGAAACAAGGAAAGAGGGAGGGTGTCAACAACACACGTGGAAAAGAACCACAAACACAGAGGAGGTGGTTATCTTCCTCTGTAATCAAGGATGATTTTGCGTCTTTTACGTCACTCGCGCTCCTGATAACAAATAAGGGACTCGTCCAAAGCAAGACAATAACGGTGCTCCAATTTTAGGCGCGTGAAGTGAAATTTTAGCTTTTCTCATGCCCAGAAAATGGGTCTCCAATGGAAAAGTTGGAAGAGCTCTAGCGCAACAGTCTTTACCGATTTTT
>Ga0115554_1000164_pt1 | contig 43056 bp, 43 predicted proteins | sample COGITO_mtgs_1104_3_FD_87283 | JGI IMG/M metagenome (GOLD analysis project Ga0115554, IMG submission 87283) | Pelagic marine microbial communities from North Sea - COGITO_mtgs_110404 | ecosystem: Environmental > Aquatic > Marine > Epipelagic | place: Germany:Helgoland, sampling site Kabeltonne... | reverse complement strand
TATTTAAATTACGTTTTAGCCAAAATACTTCCACTGCCGTTGATCCAGCAGGAACTGATGTAACCACTAATTGATTATTATCAACCAGCGCAGGAATCGTTCCAAACTGGAAAGCAGAAATGGATACAGGATGACTTAATCTCGTTGTCGTAAGTTGAACGATGTTTTTCATTTTTAATTTTTTTACAGATACACGGTTGATAGATGATCAATCTCCTTACCTCTCGATACTCCTACATTCAAAAAATCACTCTACTACTTTTTAGACCTTGTGGTACGTTTTTCTTTATTTTTTACAAATATCAGCTTATGTCTGCTTTTAGGGTTTTCTCGTTGTTCTAGCTCAAAGTTTCCAATAGATTTAATTAAGGGTGTTAGCTTTTCAAACCCATAATTTCTAGAATCAAAATTAGGTTGCTTCTTTTGCAATAGACTGCCAACATCTCCAAGAAACGCCCAACCCTCCTCATCAGAAAGATCAGAAATCGTAGTTGAAATTAGTGTTATTTCCTTTCTGGTAATCTTATCTACATTCGTTTTTTCAGCGTCCTTGCTGTCATCACTTTTCTTATCTACTTTATTTTTTAAAATCTCGATATAAATGAATTTATCACAAGCAACAATAAAAGGATTTGGCGTTTTCTTTTCTCCAATACCAATCACTTGCATTCCCGCTTCTCTTAATCGGGTAGCCAATCGTGTGAAGTCACTATCGCTGGACACTAAACAAAACCCGTTGACTTTACCGCTATAGAGAATATCCATAGCATCTATAATCATTGCAGAATCTGTGGCATTTTTACCTGAAGTATATCCATATTGTTGGATAGGTGTAATGGCGTTTTCTAATAATAAGTTTTTCCATTTGGCTAGGTTTGGTTTTGTCCAATCGCCATAGATTCTCTTAATGGTTGGATTTCCATATTTTGCAATTTCCTCCATCATCTCTTTTACATGCGCCGATGGGATATTGTCTCCGTCTATAAGGACGGCTAAGTTGATATTTGTAATCATATTTTGAGCACTTGTAGTGCTATGTTTTAATCCAATACTCCTTTGTTCTTTTCGTTAGGTTCTAATAAATCCCACAAATTACCATACAAATCTTCAAAAACTGCAACCATTCCATACTCCATTTGTTCTGGTGGTCTGATAAATTTTATTTCTCTCTCTATCATTTTAGTATAATCTCTCCAAAAATCGTCTGTAAATAGAAATAAAAACACACGTCCCCCTGCTTGATTGCCAATACTCGCAGCTTGTTGTTCATTTGCTGCTTTTGCAAGTAGTAAACAACATTCTTTGGCTCCGTTGGGCGCGACCATGACCCATCTTTTGCCCTCACTTAGCTTCGTGTCTTCGATCAACAAAAAGTCTAATTTTTTAGTATAAAATTGGATAGCTTCATCATAATCTTCAACAACTAATGCTATATGTGCTATTCTTTGTTTCAATGACTTTTTTAATTATTAAATTCTAATCTATCTCGACAACTTGAGAATTTTGTTTGTAAACGCACTCTCAAATATATACAGCACTAATCATACACAGAAGAATAGAAAGTAAGCCACTATCTCCTACTTCTTGTGTGCCTTTAACCAATTATTATTTGCACACGGGCGTACGACTTCGGGTACCAAATCTGAGCAATCACCTCCGTTACGGATCACATCCCGTACGATAGAGGATGAGATATAACTTTTTCCAGAGGAGGTCAGTAAGAAAACGGTTTCTATACCAGACAGTTTTCGGTTGGTATGAGCGATGGCTTTTTCAAACTCGAAATCCCCAGGATTGCGGAGTCCTCGTAAAATAAATTCAGAATCTTGTTTTTTACAGAAATCTACCGTGAGCCCTTTGTAACTCATCACTTTGATTTTAGGTTCGTCTTTAAAGGTATCTTCCAGAAACTTGATACGTTGCTCTAGTGAGAACATATACTTTTTGTCTGAATTAACACCAATCGCAAGAATCACCTCTTCAAACAAGGTTAGTCCGCGTTCTATAATGTCATAATGACCCATGGTAATAGGATCAAAAGATCCTGGAAAAACTGCTCTTCTCATACCTTAAAAATACACAATTTAGAAATGGCAACTATTTATTTTTGAGGAATGATCCTTTAACTACAATTTATGTAGGATTACTCTAAAATTTCAAACTTCTTTAAAAATTTAGAAAAAATTGATATATCTGAATCAAAGGTTTCTTCATCAGCAACATAATTTATCCATAAATAAGATTTATCAGTTTCTAATATGATGAATTGACCTAATATCCGCCTTTCATTTACTAGAATTAAAGCTCGATATGAATCATAAGAATCAAAATTCTCATGTATAACTGAAAGTAATTTACTGTTTTGTCCCCAAAGCCACGTCTTACTATTTTTATCTAAATATTCAGGGTTCTCAATAATAGAATCTTTAAAATCATCCAAACCTTTATAAACTTCTTTAGGAGATGAATTAATACAAATAACATTATCATTACCTTTCTCTCTTGGAATAGAAAAACAGAAATTATAAACACTATTTGTTTCTTTAATTTCCATTGATTTTTGAACTTCTACTTGATAACCATTTATAGTATCGTAATAAATAATTTTTCTGGCATTATCAAAAAGTCCAGTTAAACGTAAAATTACTATCTCAGAATTCATATAAGGGGTAACAATAACTTTCCCCGTATTTTTTTTTACACGATAATATTCAGCCTCTTGCCCGTAAGAGATACAAATGGAATGAAAAAACAACATAGTTATTATCAAAATTCTCATTCTACAGATTGTTGGATATAACATATTTCATAAAATCAGTTAGTTCTTTTGGTTACTTCAGACTTCCAGCTTCCAACTACCGAATAATAGCTACCGACTAACGACTAAAACCTACTCCAAAACCGCCTCAATCGCTTCTCCAAATAAATCGGCTAGTGAAATTCCTGCGGCTTTCGCCTGTCTTGGAATGATACTTTCTGGAGAAAGTCCTGGGTTGGAGTTGACTTCTACAAAATGTGGTTTTCCGTTATGGAATATAAAATCGACTCGGCAGATGCCTTTTAGTTTTAGTAATTCGTAGATCGCGCCTGTTAAGGACTGCACAGCTTCGGTTTGGTTGTCACTTAATCGCGCGGGAACGATTTCTTGAGATTTGCCTTCATATTTGGCTTGGTAATCAAAGAAGTCATTTTCTGAGACGATCTCGCATACTGGCAATACTTTGGTTTTATCTTGATAGGTACATACACCTACAGAGACTTCGGTACCGCTTAAAAAAGATTCGATGAGGACTTCGTCGTCTTCGACAAAGGCTTTTTCAAGGGCAGGGACTAATTCTTTTTCAACGTAAATTTTGCTCACCCCAAAGCTCGATCCCGCTCGGTTGGGTTTTACAAAACAGGGGAAATTGATTTTTTCTTTTATTGCTTTCGCGAAAGCGGCATCCACCACATCTCCTTTATTTACATATACAGATTGTGCCATCAAGATCCCGTACGGACGTAACACACTCAGTGTATCTCTCTTATTAAACGTGAGCGCGCTTTGGTAAAAATCACAACTCGTCTGTGGAATCCCAATCACTTTAAGATAGGCTTGAATCTCTCCATCTTCGCCAGGAGTACCATGAATGGTATTGTAGCAAACATCAAAATAGACGTTGCCAAAAGGCAGAAGTACGCTGAATTCTCCCATATCCATATAAAACTCTTCACCTTCATAGATACAAACCCATTTATCTTTTAAAATATGGATCGCATAGGCGATATATTTTTGAGGATCTAAGGCGTTCATAACGGTTGTTCCGCTTAGGATAGAAATCTTATACTCACTGCTATAGCCTCCCATGAGAACGGCAACATTTTTTAACATAAAAAAAGGGTTACTGCTGTTGATACTTTATATAGAATAATCACTTAAAAATAATATAATTATAGAGACGTGTTAAAAGAAAAATTAGTTATTTACGTTGTATTTTTATATGTCAAAAATACTAGATACAAAGTGGGCTACCAAAAGACGGTCAATTTTATATCTTTGCCAGACTAACCTAACTATTCTATGAGTATATTTCGCTTTCTATTCAGTAAGACGTTTCTAAAACAATTGGGTCTTGCCCTCCTTATTATCATTGCTCTCATCTTTGTTGTAAGATGGTGGCTGTCTAGTTCTACAAATCATGACGAACGCATTGCTGTACCTGATATTAAAGGGATGACCTTAGAGCTTGTGGAACAAGAATTAAGCAATGTTGATTTGCGTTATTTTATTATAGATAGTGCTAATTATAATCCTGACTATCCGAGATATTCTGTGATAGAGCAAAATCCTGCTGCGGGAAAATTTGTAAAGGAAAATAGAAAAATTTATCTGGTATTAAATCCGTCGGGATATCGTAAAATACCGATTCCTAATGTGATTAGTAAAACACGTAGACAAGCAGAGCCTACCTTAATCTCTCTCGGATTTAAAATAGGAAAAATTACATATATCGATTATATAGGAAAAGATGAACTACGCGAGATGTACCACAACGGGAAGCGTATTCAACCTGGAGATCAGCTTCAAAAAACAGCTACGATAGACCTTGTATTAGGAAACGGAGAAGGTTCTTATAGAGGAGGCGTAGATAATGACTAATACTGATTTTCAAAATAATGACACTGATGGAGGAAACTAATCGTATAGGACCAGAACCACAAGATGACGAGTTGTATGAACATTATAGTTTTACGGCTAGTGAAGGGCAAGAACCTTTACGAGTTGATAAATTCTTAATGAATTTTGTGGAGAATGCCACACGTAGTAAAATCCAAAAAGCAGCCAAAAATGGCAGTATTGAAGTCAACGGAAAAGTTGTAAAACAAAACTACAAAGTGAAAGGTCGTGATGTCGTTCGCGTTTTATTTGAGCATCCGCCTTATGAGTATTTATTGACACCCGAAAATCTTCCGCTAGATATAGTGTATGAAGATGAGGATGTGCTTGTGGTCAATAAAACAGCGGGAATGGTCGTACATCCTGGACATGGCAATTACTCAGGGACGTTGATCAATGCACTGATTTATCATTTTGAAAACTTGCCTAATAATAGCAGTGACCGTCCTGGGCTTGTACATCGGATCGATAAAGACACCAGCGGACTCTTGGTGATTGCAAAGACAGAACACGCGATGACACATCTCTCTAAGCAGTTTTTTAATAAAACAACAGAGCGTGAATATGTAGCGTTGGTTTGGGGAAATGTAGAAGATGATGAAGGAACGATAGAAGGAAATATAGGTCGCCATCCTAAAAACAGATTGCAAAACACGGTCTATTATGGAGATGAGGCAGACCAAGGGAAACCTGCTGTCACACATTATAAAGTGATCGAACGTTTGGGCTATGTGACATTGGTTTCTTGTAAGCTAGAAACGGGACGTACGCATCAGATTAGAGTGCATCTGAAGTATATTGGACACACCTTATTTAATGATGAACGTTACGGAGGTCATGCTATTTTAAAAGGAACTACGTTTACAAAGTATAAGCAGTTTGTAGACAACTGTTTTAAGATTCTACCTCGCCAAGCTTTACACGCCAAAACCTTAGGCTTTATACATCCTACCACAGGAAAACTCATGCGTTTTGAAGCGCCTGTACCTGAAGATATGACCGCTTGTATTGCCAAGTGGCAAACATACGCAACGCATCAACAGTAGTTTTTTTTAGAAAAAAGAATATAGAGTATAGACGCAAAGATTATTCAAATGAAGCTTGATGAGATTCCCGTCTAAGTTTATCCTGAGCGATAGTCGAAGGGCAGGAATGAAGTGAAGTTTTCTTCCTAAGATGCAATGGATTGAAGGAGGTATCTCCTAACATACTTCTAAACCAAGCTTATTGTAAAAACAGCCTCTTTTTTTTGGAACCTACATCGTTTATTTGACACAATCAAATGCTTTCATATAACACCTCCCTCAATCCCCCCTTTCTAGGAGGGATTGAGGGAGGTGTTACATTTTAAGTATTCTTCGTACATTAAGTATCTTTTTTAAACTCCTAACCTCCTAACCTCCTAACCTCCTAACCTCCTAACCTTTTAATCTTTTAACCCATAACTTCCTTCTATACCGATCTTCTTACAATCTATATCGGGACATTCCTTTTCAAGTAGAGATTTCTTACTTTTGAATGATAGAAAAATTAAAGTATTAAATCACAAATCCCGCTGAAAATCGGGATTAGTTCAACTAGCTATTTTAAATACGTCTTTCAGACTTTTAAAAACAGCGTTTTACAAAAAAATTGACTCTATGAAAATCGTTGTTTCTCCAGCAAAATCCTTAAATCTCGAATCTGAACTTCCAACAACACGTGCAACACAACCTGCATTTTTAGAGCAGGCAAGTACACTAAATGGTACGCTTTCGCGAAAGTCAAAAAAAGCCATTGGAGAACTCATGAGCATCAGTGATAAACTAGCGGAGCTGAACAAGCAACGCACCCTTGATTTTGAAACGCCTTTTACTTCGAAAAATGCAAGACCTGCCATCTACACCTTTGATGGTGATGTATACACAGGATTGGATGCCTACACAATCCCTGAAGGAAAACTAGACAGATTACAGGATACCTTGCGTATTCTTTCTGGAATGTATGGAATCTTAAAACCACTCGATTTGATGCAAGCCTATCGCTTGGAAATGGGTACTAAACTGAAAATTGGAAAGGCTGAAAACCTCTACAATTATTGGGGAGACACCCTTACCGATCATCTAAACGAAGAACTCGCAGATGATGAATTATTCATCAATCTCGCAAGTAATGAATACTTCAAAGTTATTCAGCCTAAAAAACTAAAAGTGCCAGTGATCACGCCTATTTTTAAAGATTTTAAAAATGGGAAGTTGAAGGTGATTTCGTTTTATGCAAAAAAAGCAAGAGGTCTGATGGTACGTTATATTATAGATAAAAACGTTACTACATTAGAAGGTTTAAAAGGATTTGATTATGATGATTATGGATTTAGTGATGAGCACTCCGATTTGGAGAAGAATGAGTTGGTGTTTGTAAGGTAATTTGATTCAATGAAATTACAAACTCTCATTTTTATTATTATTTTCTTTATTTCTATTACAAAAGCAATAGGTTGTACTTGTATTGCAGAAAAAAAATCTCTAAAAAGGAAAGTAAAAAATGAATTTTATAGTTCTGATATTATTTTTACAGGTAATGCCATAGCTATCAAAGATCTAAATACGCATCCTACTAGATCATCTTCTGGTGATCCTATACAATATACTTTTGAAATTATCAAAAAGCTTAAAGGAGTTGATACTAAACGTAAAATTCAAGTCATTTCTACTCGTGGTGGTTCAAGTTGTGGCTATACTTTTCAAATCGGAAAGACCTATATGGTATATGCTAATACATCAAATTACTATGGCACAACTACAGAAAACGAGAATGATTATACGACGAGTATCTGTAAAAGAAATAATCATGTCGCTAGAGTAACTAAAAAGGAGAAAAGAATATTAGATAGGATGTCGACAAATACTTCTAAGAGCGCATATAAATTATAAAAAGCCATATAACTAGTATGAAACCCCTTAATCTTAATTGTTTTTTCAAAAACACCATGATTATGGCACTTCTCCTTTTTTCTACAGTAACTTTTTCTCAAAATAAAAATCCAATCAAAGAAGGAGAAATCATTTTTTCTTGTTTAAAAAAAGACTCTATTTTAACTAAAATAAAAATTATAAATACTGAATTAGCACCTGTTAGAGAATCTAAATTCTCTTTTGTAATTAATGATAGCATTATTAAGTATAATAGAAAGTATTTAAGGGAGAATGGGGAAATTGATTTAGGCGATACTATTTATATAAATAGGAAAAATAAAAAAACTTATACTTCCTCTAGACAGTTAAGTGAATCTCTAAACTTTTCTGAAGACATATCAAAACAAGGTAAATTAAACTTTTCAGTAAAAAAATATAAAAAAGAAAAAAAGAAAATTAAAGGATATAGATGCCATAAAGTAATTATTAAATACGACAGAATGGCTAAAGATAATAGTAATACTGTCAGGTATGCATATGAGCTATTTGTCACAAAAAAGATAAATCTAAAACATCATCCTATTTTTTTAAATAGTGAACTATTAAATGATTTTTTTCCTCTTGAGATCAAAAGTAAAAGAGAAATCACTTTCAAAAACAAAAACATCACAAAATATGAGAAAGTATTGAAGAAAGTTTATGAAGTTGAACTTGGTAAAGAAAGACATTACATTTTAGAAAAAATATCATTGAAGTAAAAATAATTAAAGCCAAATCTTTTACTCTTAAATTAAAAAACATTGTGAATAGTATTTTTTCTTTTCATTATTTTTGATGACTTTGTAGTTATTCTGACAAAAGGAAAGAGATGCTCTTCATAAAAGTTAACTGAAAATCAACTTTGAATATTAGTGAAAATGAAAGAAATCATCCAATCACACATAAATGTATCCGATGAGGTGTATCTACTCTTTCTACAAGCAGCAACCAAAAAGAAAGTCTCAAAAAACCAAATACTATTCCACCCAGAAAAGGTCAATAACAAATGTTTGTTTATTGAAAAAGGAATCTTGCGTGCGTATAAAATTATAGATGGGAAAGACTATACACATCATTTTTATTTTTCCAATTGGTTTGCCACCGATTTTAAAAGTTACCTAACAAATGAGCAAAGTGAACTATACATTGAAACACTAACCGATGTTGTGTATCATGAATTTAACAAAAAAGATCTTTTACTTCTTTATAGTGAACATCATACATTAGAAAAATTAGGGCGAATCATAGCAGAAAAAGCATATCTTTTTACTGTTGAAAAATTGGCTAATATGCAAACCTTAGACCTTACAGAACGCTACCAAAACTTAGTCAAAAAGAATCCTGAGCTATTCCAAAGCGTACCACAAAAATACATTGCCTCCTATTTAGGGGTTTCAGAACAAAGTTTAAGCCGCATAAAAAAGAAGCTGATTTCTTAACAAATGTGAATGTATGGGGATTAGAAACCCTTTTTCTTTGTGACAACTAATCCCTTAAAAACTCACAAATGAAAATTCTAATTTTATGTAGTTCTCTAGCCTTATTTGTTTTTATTAATAACTTAAGCCCTGAATCAAATAGAATTCCTAAGAATACAACAGAAACAATAACTATAGACCTTAGTTTATTAAAAGGAGATTGGAAATTAGATTTAAGTCCTGAAAATGATTCTGATACTAACTTTGCACAAATGACCATAACAAGTATCGATGAAAATTCTTTAGAAGGCACTTTTTATAGAGAGGGGGTAAAAATTCGCGAAGGTCGTATCAACACACAACGAGGAATTCTATATGCTGCTTTAGTTTCAGGTGATAATTCTGGAATATACAATACGTCATTTTATTATAAAGAAGGTATCTTATATGGAACAACACATTCCGTTGATAAAGATTTTCTAGCCGTATGGACTGCAACAAAAAAATCTAAATAGTCGTATGAAATTACATAGCATCCTCTGTTTGTTTTTAATATGCACTTATTGTGTAAGTCAACAAAAAAACACACCTACCTTCAACCCTACTTTTAAAGAATCTACAGAAACCACACACAAGATTCCGGAAGGTCAAGACTTCACTTTTGGGTATTTAGAAGTACTTGAAAACAGAAATCTGCCTACAGCAAACACTATACAACTTCCCGTTTATATCTTTAAAAGTAGAAATCCCAACCCTAAAAAAGACCCTATTATATATACCGTTGGTGGTCCAGGATCAACCACCATGCCATCAGCACAATATATGAACTACTACAAATATCTTGACGATAGAGATTTTATTCTGGTGGAACAACGAGGCACTCAATTTGCCCAACCTAGTTTAAATTGCCCCGCATGGTCAGAAGCGATCTATCTATCCAATTTACCTGATTTTGAAAAAGAAAAAAGAGATCGTTTATTTGAGGATGCTGCTATCAAGTGTAAAACAGCGCTAACTGAAAATGGCATTGATCTTAACAGCTATAACACCAATGAAATCGCAGCAGATATTGAGGATTTACGAAAGGTATTAAACATAGACACCTACAATTTATTGACCATTTCCTACAGCACAAAAATTGCCCAAGTATTACTACGAGACTATCCAGAAGCCATACGAAGTGTTGTCATGGATTCACCGCTTCCGTTAGAAGTAAATTATGATGAAGAAAGTGTTGGCAATCTTCTAAACGCAGTGAATACATTACTTTTAGATTGTGAAGCAGATACTAATTGCAATACAATATTTCCAAACTTAAAAAATCGCTTTTTCACATACTTAAAAGAGAAAACAGAAAATCCATTACTCGTAGAAGTTAAAAATCCTACGAATGGAAAATTAGAAACTTTCTATCTTAAAGGAGAAGATTTGATCACAGTTTTCACCACTACATCTATCGCAAATATCCCTTTTGAAATTGAAAAACTTTTGAATAACGATCTAAGTTCCATAAAAGAGCAATTAGCCTATTTATTAAAAAAACCCAATACATTTAATGGCTATGGATTAGGAATGCGATTATCCGTTTGGTGTGCAGAAGAATATCCTTTTAATTCTCAAGCACGTATCAAAATAGAAACCAACAAGTATCCAGAAACAAAAGGATTATCTCCCGCTGTTTTTGAATCAGGTGTTTGCACTATTTGGGGTGTAAAAAAAGTGAATGGGATAGAGAATAAACCTATTCAAAGTGACAAACCTGTTTTATTGATTAGTGGAGAGTATGATACTGATACACCCGTAAAATGGGCAGCCGCTATGAAAGATAATTTACCCAACAGCTATCATTTAATTTTTAAAGGCTGGACACATACGCCCACTACCAATTGGAGTAATCCCTGTGCCATGCAAGCAGCAAATGATTTTTTTAATAATCCAAACGAACAACCTACTCCAGAATGTTTGAAAAATATAAAAAGTCCAACGTATAAAATTGAATAATTCTCTATATAATCACAAAAAAGCCTTAACAGAATATCAATAACCCCCTAAGTAGATTGAATATCCCGTTCCTTTCCCTATTTTTGAAGTATGCTTTACTACCTCATTATTGGGCTTCAGATATATTGCTTATATCACGCCTATAGCACTCGTAATAAAATATATTGGTATTTTATCATCCTCTTAGCTCCTGGACTAGGATCGGCTGTGTATTTGATTACACAAGTATTCACTAAAAAAGATGCAGAGATTGTTCAAAAAGAGATTACTGCTGTAATTAATCCTTCCAAAAAAATAAAAGATCTAGAAGCTAGAGTTGCCTTTTCAGACACCTTCCAAAGCAGAGTAGATCTTGCCGATGCTTATAGTGAGATGAGTGATTTTGACAATGCCATTATAAACTACAAAGAAGCGCTTTCTGGAAGTCACGATAAGGATTATTATGCGACGGCACAATTACTGACCGCCTATTATCAAAAAGAAGCCTACGAAGACGTTATTACTATGGCGCAAATTATTAAGGATAAGCCTGATTTTGAAACCTCAAAAGCACAGTTTTTATATGGTCTTTCTTTATCAAAAGTAGGAAGAGAAGAAGAGGCTGAGGCGATCTTAAAGAAAATTGACAAACGCTATTCGCATTATGAAGAACGTTTAATCCTCGCACGCTTTTATAAAGACACTAATAAACAAGAGGAATCCAAAGAACTACTAGAAGAATTGATTACAGAGGGTGATTATATGACCAAACCCAACAAACAATTATATAAAACAACGTTTTTGGAAATTCAGAAATTACATAGCGAACTCATTGCCTAACACATGGGGGTCTTTCTTCATACCCATCCTTACGAACCTTATAACCTAGAAGGCGCCACCAAACTCATCGTTGGCACCTTACCTCCGCCTCGATTTACGACAGGCGAGCTAAACGACAAAGATGTTGACTTTTGTTATGGAAGCAGTAATGGGCAGTTGTGGCCTATTTTGGATAAGATCTTTGACTTGGGACTCGTCTATGAAAACACACATCACGCTATAGAGCAACGTAGGCATTTTTTGCTTTCGCGAAAAATCGGCGTGTGTGATATCGTTGCTTCCTCAGAAAGAACGAAGATAGATGCCTCAGATCTCGGCATGCAAAACGTACAACTCCGTGACATCTTTGGATACCTATCGAAACATTCGAATATTGACACCTTATTATTTACAGGAGGTAATAGCAAGAACGGCCCCGAATACTTTTTTCGCCGAAAGGCAAAAGAACATCTTCTTAAATTAAAAATTGTATCCAACGAAGTTCCTCGTATTCATTCGTTTCCTTGGGAAGGACGTACTATACAAACTGTATCACTTACCGCACCTTCTGGAGCTGCTAATAGAGCTGTAGGGAGTTTAGCACTTTATAAAAAGCTGAAAAGTGAAGACCCAAATTTTACCACTATTGATTTTAGAGTGCTACAATATGCTCCGTTTTTCTAGTGGTTTTTTGTTTTACCAAAATACTTTTAATTAATAAACCTGTACTTCTTCACTTCTGTAGATCACATATTTAAAAATATTCAGTAGTTTTATCCTACCTAAATCTACATAATACTATGAAAAAAATTACCCTTTTCTTTTTTTCTGTGCTCATCAGTGGCGTTTCTTATTGCCAATTGATGACAGATGATACAGATACCACGCCCTTTGAAGATATCAGCGCTACAGGCACTTCACTAGGTTTGAGTGATGATGGCGAAGAAAACATTGTCATCCCTTTTGAGTTTAATTTGGACGGACAAGTATCTTCCGATCTTAGAATTGGAAATAATGGCGGTGTCTTATTTGGCACCACCACAGGAGATTTGTTTGCTGGCAATTTGCCTTTAGATGGACTTTCGCCAAGAATCGTTCCTTTTTGGGATGATTTTGATGATGAAATAGGAGACGTGTATTGGGAAGTTCGCGGTACTGCTCCAGCAAGACGTGTGATTATTCAGTGGGACGACAGACCTCATTTTCCTGGCGAAACAGAAATTGACCCTGCGACCTTTCAACTCGTATTATTTGAAACAAGCAATGACATCTTGTTTGTATACGAAGATGTTTTGTTTGACGATCCAGATTTTGATAATGGACAGAGCGCCACCATAGGCGTCGTGAGTGAAACAACCGTCTATCAATATGCCTTTAATGATCCTATTCCTCTCGATGGAATTAATGCCATACGGTATTCATTACCCAATGAGAATTTCACTAGCTGTGGTCCTACGGGACAAGTTATAGATCCAGATGCTTCCAACGATGGAGATATTGTTACATCTATTATTACCGTAATAGAAAATGGAACGATAGGTAATGAGTTTTCTATAGATAATCTAATGCTTGATATCATGCATAGCTTTGTAGGAGATTTAGACCTTACCTTAACCTCACCCGAAGGAACGATACTTATTTTATCTAATGAAAATGGTGGTAGCGGCAATAATTACACAGACACTGTTTTTCAAGATGGCGGAGATGCTATCAATGCAGTCTCAGCACCTTTTACGGGAACCTTTGAACCTCAGGGAGGATCATTTGCAGCTACATTTATGGGGGAAGAAATTAATGGAGACTGGACATTAACCATTACAGATGTATTCAGTAGTAGTGAGGCAGGAACACTTAACAATTTCTGTATGACATTTGTTCCATTTGCTATTATGTGTCCGGAAGATATTACTGTGATCACCAATCCAACGATTGTACCAGTTAGTGTAACAACGACGTTTACGCCTGGTTTTAACACCGTTCCAGAAGCACTTATAGATGGCTCAGGTCTTTCTGAATTTCCTGACGTAAATGCAACACATGATGACACATCTCCCGGAAACTCTTTTGTAAGTGAAAATGAAATTACAGGAAGTTTTGACTTTGATTTAGGAGGCACTTTTATGCTAAACGGTGTTTCTATATGGAATCAAAACGCAGGTGGTCCTGGAGATTTAGGAGAAGAAGGATTAAGAGAAATTGTACTTTCTGCTTCATTAGACGGTGTGAATTACACGGCTATTCCTGATTTTCCTGTTACCGTTGACCAAGTAACAGACAATGGGCCTGTAGGCCCAGAACAATTTGGCTTTATCGATACCGAAGCTGCTTTTATACGCTTAGAAGTACTAAGCAATCATGGAGATGACGATACAGGATTTGCCGAAATTGCTTTTGTAGGCACCGCTTGTGATGCTATCGCAACTTTTGACTTCCCAACAGCTACAGGAACACCCAATACACCTATACAAACGGAAGGTTTAGAAAGTGGCGCTATTTTTCCTTCAGGAACTACCACAAACACGTATGAGGTAGAAGGAAACGATGGTTCAATACTTAGTTGTTCTTTTGACGTTAATGTACTAGACGAAACTCAACCTTTCATTATAGGATGTCCAGATGACTTTGAAGTCAACCAAGAAGGAAACGCTACAGTGACATTAGATGATTTTACCGTTATAGTAGCAGCAAGTGACAACTGTAGCGCTGTCACGATTACACAGGATCCCGTTGCGGGAACTACCTTAGATCAAGATACCGTTCAAACGGTCACAGTAACAGCTACAGATGCTTCTGGCAATGCAGCTGTATGCACCTTTGACATTACTGTGTTATCTTCTTTAGGAATAGATGATGAGACTTTAAATAATGTGATTCGTATCTATCCAAATCCAGCCAGTGACGTGATAACACTCAACCACATTGGAAATCAGATCATCACTCAAATTCGTATTTCTGATATGAATGGACGTGTGATTCAAACGATTTCAAACAACAATTTACTATCTAGCAGACAAATCAATGTTGAGAATTATGCTTCTGGCATCTATTTTATTCGTATTGAAACAGCTACTGCAAGTACCGTAAAACGTATCATAAAAAAATAAGCTTAAAAATCTTTTTTATCTACATCCCAAGACGTTACTGTCTTGGGATTTTTTATGAGCGATTCCGTATCTTCACAGCATCAATCAATCTCTTATGAAGTTTTTATTTTTCTTTCTTTGCATAACGCTATTTGTCTCCTGTTCTAAAACGGTAGACAATCCTGACAATATTGATTTTACCACTACTTTTGAAAAAAGTAATGGGACACAAACGCCAACATACGATGAGGTCATTCAGTTTTATAAAGATCTAGATGACGCGTATGTTTCTATAAAAACCTACGAAGTAGGTACTACCGATATAGGAGAACCGCTTACACTCATTAGTTTTAATCCGAACCGTTCTTTTGAAAGCGAATTTGCAGAAAGTCAAGATGTACGCCGAGTGCTGATTAATAACGGAATTCATCCTGGAGAATCAGACGGGATTGATGCTACGATGATGCTTATGCGAGATTTGGCGCAAGGCAAGATAGAAGCTCCTGAAAATACGTGGGTGGGTGCTATCGCTATATATAACGTAGGTGGCGCACTTAACAGAAACAGCACGTCAAGAACCAATCAAAATGGTCCAGAAGCGTATGGCTTTAGAGGGAATGCAAAAAACTATGATCTCAATCGAGATTTTATAAAAAATGATACTAAGAACTCTCAAGCCTTTACAGAAATTTTTCATTTGGTGCGTCCCGATGTATTTATAGATAATCACGTGAGCAATGGCGCCGATTACCAATATACCCTTACCCATTTATTTACACAGCACAACAAGCTAGGTGGCGTTTTAGGTGACTATCTGTATCAAGATTTTCAGCCAAAACTAGAGCTCGATTTAAAATCAAAGGACTGGGATATAACGCCCTACGTCAATGTTTTTAACCGTACACCAGAGCAAGGATTCAGTCAGTTTATGGATCACCCGAGATATTCGACTGGATACACGGCCTTATGGAATACGATTGGTTTGATGGTAGAAACACACATGTTAAAACCCTACAAACCTCGTGTAGAAGGCACCTACGAACTCATGAAAAGTGCGTTAAAGATCACTGCTCAGGAAGGTGAAAAGATCAAGGCTTTGCGTAAAGATGCTTTTAACGCTTTCGCGAAAGCGGACACCTACCCACTTGCACACACCATAGACAGTACACAAACATCGACCTTACAATTTTTAGGATATGAAGGCGAAATGATCCCAAGTGAAATCACAGGGCAACAACGCTTAAAATACAATCGTAATAAACCCTTTACAAAGGAGATAACCTATTACAATTTTTTCAAACCATCAAAAGAAGTAAGCATCCCAAAAGCTTACGTGATCCCAAGAGGATGGCGAGATATCGTATTGAAGTTACGCGAAAACGAAATTAGCTTTAAACAATTAAAGAAAGATACCACGTTTATGGCTGAGGTGTATCATATTGAAGACTATCAGACATCCAGAAATCCGTATGAAGGTCATTATCCACATTACGGAACTACCGTTACGGCTACACAAGAAGAAGTAACCATACGTAAAGGAGGCTATATCGTGAAGACAGAAGATCAAGATGGGTTACGCTATCTATTGGAAACACTAGAACCAGAAGCGAATGACAGCTTTTTTAACTGGAACTTTTTTGATACAATTTTGCAACAAAAAGAAGGGTTTTCTCCATACGTTTGGGAAGACAAAGCACTTGAGTTTTTAAATCAAAATCCAGCTATTAAGGCTGAGTTTGAAGCAAAAAAAATAGCAGAAGCTGCTTTTGCACAAAACTGGTATGCACAATTAAGCTGGATTCATAAGAAATCACCTCAGTATGAAAAAGCGCACTTACGTTATCCTATCGTTAGGATGCTTCGTTAAATAAGCTGCTGGAAAAAGCAACTTGATATTATTATAGGATTTTTCTAACGCCTTTTGTGTTTTCTGAAAATCCTTCCACTTTACTTTTTTGATCCCTTCATTTTCTTGAGGAACTAAAGGACCATCAAAGTCAGTGTACATCTCGTACCAATAGGTTTCCTTTAATCTATATTTATCATTACGCTTAAAGACGTGGTACGTTCTTGTGATAAATTTTTTAATTTCGATACCAGTAACACCTGTCTCCTCCTCTACTTCTCTCACAGCACAGGTTTGAATATCTTCTCCTTTTTCTATTTTACCTTTAGGCAAATCCCATTTCCCATTTCTATAAATGAATAAAATTTCTTTTCTAGAGTTGTAAACAAGTCCGCCGCCAGCAACAATCACAGGTAATTTCTTTTTGAGAAACTTAAGAAGCTTCTCTTCCTTTTTATGATAAAGGTTCACATAAATGAGCTCTCCATTTATCATTTTTTTTATAATTCTCTTCAACTTAGCCTTCTTAAGTGGAATCGATTTATAATTATTCCCAATCTCTTTTTCAGTAGATAGAATTATAGGAATATCATTCACAAAAACTTTATACATTTGCAGTATGATTTTAGACAAAGAAACGGCAAAAAAGACTGCCGAATTATTATTGCAAATTAATGCAATAAAATTACAACCACAAGACCCATTTACATGGGCATCTGGATGGAAATCTCCCATCTACTGTGATAACAGAATTACGCTCTCCTATCCCGCTATACGCAACTACTTACACCAGGAAATGGCAAAGCAAGTAGAAACGATATATGGCAAACCAGACGCTATTGCAGGTGTTGCTACGGGGGCTATTGGCATTGGAATGCTTGTTGCAGACTACCTAAATCTTCCCTTTGTCTATATACGTCCCGAAGCCAAAAAGCACGGACGACAAAATAAAATAGAAGGTCATTTAGAATCAGGAAGCTCTGTTGTCGTGATAGAAGATTTAATTAGCACTGGCATGAGTAGTCTTAAAGCTGTAGACGCACTTAAAGAGGCTGGAGCCAACGTAAAAGGGATGCTCGCCATCTTTACCTATGGTTTTGAAAAAAGTGTTACTGCTTTTAAAGAAGCAGCCATAGATTTGCATACATTAAGTGATTACTCAAATCTATTAGAACAAGCAGCCGATACAAAGTATATTACAGAAGAACAACAAACCACGTTAGAAAACTGGCGTAAAGACCCAGCCAAGTGGGGATAAATACTTATTAAAAAAAATCAAATGAATTTAGAAAGTCCAACAAAAGTAGTTGACAAATCTGCCGAAGAAGTGTATCAATTTTTAATGAATGTTGAAAATTTTGAAACTCTGATGCCAGAAAACACCAAATTTGAAAAAATTAATGATACCCGTTTTCTGTTTGCTTTGAAAGGGATGCCAGAAATTGTATTAGATCTAAAAGAAGGAGTGCCTTATTCTAAAGTGGTCCTTGGCGCTGCTAGTGACAAATTGCCATTTACCCTTACGGGAAATATCACGCAGCTGGAAGAAAAGAAGAGTGAAGTTCAATTATTTTTTGAAGGAGATTTTAACCCAATGATGTCTATGATGATTAAAGGACCTATCACAAAATTTATTCAAACGCTGGCTTCAAACCTAGATCGCATTGGTCAGTAATGACCAAGAATTGTTTACTATTTATTAATTTTAGTTGATAACCTCCCTGTAACTATATAGGCATTCGGAGGCAAATAAAGTATTTTTGAACATTAAAATAACAAAATTCTAATGGCAGATATTCAAAAGCTCGAAGCACTAGTAACCCAAGTACGTAGAGATATTTTAAGACAAGTACACAAAGTAAATTCTGGTCACCCTGGAGGATCTTTAGGATGTGCAGAATTCTTTGTAGCCTTGTATCAAGAAATCATGGATCGCAAAGAAGATTTTCACATGAATGGATTAGGAGAAGATATATTCTTCTTGTCCAATGGTCATATTTCTCCTGTTTTTTATAGTGTTTTAGCCCGTTCTGGATATTTTCCAGTCGAAGAACTAAATACCTTTAGATTATTAAATTCTCGTTTACAAGGACACCCTACCACACATGAAGGGCTTCCTGGAATACGTATTGCCTCTGGATCTTTAGGACAAGGACTTAGTGTCGCATTAGGTGCTGCAGAAGCAAAAAAACTAAACGGTTGCGGTCATAAGGTATATGTGCTCATGGGTGATGGCGAGTTGCAAGAAGGTCAGAACTGGGAAGCAATTATGTATGCGACTGCCAACAAGATAGATAATGTCATTGCGACCATAGATCTTAACGGTCAGCAAATAGACGGTAGTACAGAAGATGTACTTGACCTAGGAAATATGCGAGCAAAGTTTGAAGCTTTTGGATGGACAGTTCTAGATATTGAACAAGGAAATGACATGGCTTCCGTTGTTACTGGGCTACAAAAAGCAAAAAGTCTAAGTGGTCAAGGAAAACCTGTTTGTATATTAATGCATACCGTCATGGGGAACGGCGTCGATTTTATGATGCATACACATGCTTGGCATGGTAAAGCTCCTAATGATGAACAGCTAGCTACAGCTCTTGCTCAAAACCCAGAAACACTAGGAGATTATTAATTATGAAATTATTACTTTTTATAACCAGCTTTTTATTTTCTGTTACGGTTTGGGGACAATCCCAAAATCATGAATTTACGATAGACTATACTGTAAAGTATCTTATAAACAATAAGAAGAAAAAAGAAAAAGATACGATCACCATTGGTTTTGAAAAAAACGGAAGGTATTTATGGTCTAATTATAAAGGTTTATCTGAACAATTTGCAGCTGATATTTTGCCTAGTCTAAGCTCTATTCCTGAGGGCGCTTCCAATTTTATATACGCTAGTGAAATCAATAAAGTTTATATGGCCATTTATTTAGGTCCATTAAACCTAACAATGGATATGGACATCGCATTGGCACTTCAAAGAGATTTTGATGATAGTGACCAAATTAACGACGATATAATCCTCCAATCCGAAAAGATTTCTACGACTTTTAATCTTAATGGCAAAGAATATCCAAAATATGCAGTATATGCAGATGTCGAGCCCGATAGTGCGATGACATTTGCTGTTGATGAATCAATGGAAATGAATAACACTGCTTTATTCATGAACTTCATAGGATTAATGATGTCAACAACCCAAAGTTCAGGTACTGTAGAAGGAGAAATGCCAGATGGTATTATCCTCTCAATTGTAGATAACAATGGAGTTACGGCATTAGAAGCTATCAATGTAGATACAATACCTCGAAAAATAAGCATCAATAACAGCTTTAAAATATCAGAATGAAAACATACGAAAACACAGGAAACAAAGACACTCGATCAGGATTTGGAGCGGGGCTAGAAGCATTAGGGAAGTCTAACGATCAAGTAGTAGCATTATGTGCAGATCTTACGGGTTCTCTTAAAATGGATGCTTTTAAAGCAAACCATCCTGAACGTTTCTTTCAAGTGGGTATTGCCGAAGCTAATATGATTGGTCTTGCAGCTGGAATGACTATAGGGGGTAAAATTCCTTTTACAGGTACTTTCGCCAACTTTTCTACAGGTCGTGTCTATGATCAAATACGACAGAGTGTTGCTTATTCAGGTAAAAATGTAAAAATCTGTGCATCACACGCTGGATTAACACTAGGAGAAGATGGTGCTACACACCAAATTTTAGAAGACATAGGATTGATGAAAATGCTTCCGGGCATGACTGTCATCAACACCTGTGACTACAACCAGACAAAAGCAGCTACGATTGCCATTGCTGAGCATAAAGGTCCTGTATATTTGCGCTTTGGACGCCCAAGTGTCGCTAACTTCACTCCTGCCGATCAAGATTTCCAAGTTGGAAAAGCTGTTCATTTACAAGAAGGAAGTGACGTTACTATTGTAGCAACAGGACATCTTGTATGGGAAGCGCTGGAAGCAGCAAAAGAATTAAACGAAGCGGGTATCTCTGCCGAAGTCATTAATATACATACCATAAAACCGCTGGATGAAGAAGCCATCATTACTTCTGCTAAGAAAACGGGATGTGTTGTGACTGCCGAAGAGCATAATTTTTTAGGAGGATTAGGAGAAAGTGTTGCAAGAACATTGGCTACTGCACAACCAACACCTCAAGAATTTGTCGCTACACAAGATACTTTTGGAGAAAGTGGAACACCTGCTCAGCTTATGGAAAAGTATGGTCTTAATGCCGCTGCTATTGTAAAAGCATCTAAGAAAGTAATGGGCAGAAAATAAACATTAAACTTTTACGTTTTTATAATATATTGTAAGGCAGAATTGTAACATTCTGCCTTTATTTTTGTCATTCATTCAAACACTAATAAACTCAATTATGAAAAAACTAATGATTCTGATACTATTCGTATCATCTGTAGGCGCTTTTGGACAGAGTGCAAATTTTGGAATTAAAGGTGGACTTAACTATGGAGCCACTGGAGATATTACAACAATTTCTGAAGAGAGCTTTGAAGGAGATAATAAGGTAGGTTATCATCTTGGAGCATTTGCTAAATTTGAATTTTCAGGTATCTTTCTTCAACCAGAAATAGTGTATACAAAACTTACAACAGATTATGGGGGAAATTCTGGTGCAAATGCAGATTATAATTTTTCTAAACTCGACATTCCAGTCCTATTAGGTCTTGATATTGTAGGGCCACTATCATTAAAGGCTGGACCTTCTTTTCAGTTAGCACTTAACAACGAACTTGATTTGGAAGGTTTTGAAACAAACGATCCTGAAAATTCATTTACAATTGGGTATCAAATTGGTGCTGGAGTACAATTTGGAAGACTTGGTCTTGACCTACGCTATGAAGGTGCTTTCAGCGAAAACGATACCAGCGTAACTAGCAATATATCTGATGTTGCTGAAGCACGATTTACCATTGACTCTAGACCTTCACAGTGGATATTAAGCCTTTCCTACCAGTTTAAAGGAGGAGATAATTAAAATTAAAATCTATTTCATAACCTAAAAAAGGCAACTCTAATGAGTTGCCTTTTTGTTTTTTTTGGGTACGCTTTCGCGAAAGCGGACTATTAACTATCTGAATCCAAATAATCAGGTGTACCATCACCGTCAGAATCTGGATAGGTAATAACTCCTGTATTGAAGTTAATGTCGATCTCATCTAAGGTATTGATACCATCTCCATCATCATCATCATCCAAATGATCACTAATACCGTCATTGTCGGTATCCATAAAACTTACAAAATTTCCTTCTTCATCACGTACAATCTCTAAACTCGTGGTTACGCCATCATTATCATCATCTGGATCATTAAAGTTTGACTGATTATCTCCATCTGTATTATCGATATCATCAAAAAAGAAATTATTATTATTGATGTCTTCATTAATAGAAATAATACCATCCCCATCATGATCTGTTACTTTACTATCAAATATAGAGAAGGTAAATACTAATGAAGAGTAAAGACCAATACTGCTATTAGGTGGTTGTGCAAAATAGGCTAATCCACTAGGAATGAAAATAGCTCCAATTCCGTAGTCATTATTAAATTCTGTAGTGCCATCAGCTGCAATTGTAAATCCAGAACCTCCTTTTGCGCCTGCAATTCCATTGGCAAAACCATCTATGGTTGCTGGAAGATTAAACCAAATTGGATTGGCAGCTCCATCAAAAACATTTCCCAAAATATTAGATCCTCTATAGGTTACAAACGTTGAATCTGCAAAGGTTGGAGACGCTCCTACACCTTCTCTAGCTGTAAGAATATATAAGGTATTACTTGTATCAAAACGATCATACGTTTTTGTCGCTACCTGATCTAACAAAGGTGTTTTATCAGCATTATCTCCAGCTATCGTGTCAAAACGAATCTCATAATTAAAATCTGCAGGTGGATTTGCAAATTCTTCATAATTATAAAAATGTGTTTGTAAGTAATCTCTAATAAACTCATCATCTGCTATAGATTGTTCTCCCCTATCATTAAAAGGAATCGCATCTGGGGTTCTATCATCATCTCCACAAGAAATGAATAGAACCAATACTGTTAGTATACTTAGATAATTTTTAATAGTCATAAAATTCTTTTTCGAGGGCGCAAGATACAATTTTGGTGTATTTTTGACCACAAATTATACATAGATTAACGTGCTTTTAAGCTTTTTTATATGAGAGTTGATAAATATTTGTGGTGTATTCGTTATTTTAAAACCAGATCTATAGCAACCAATGCTTGTAAAAAGGGACAAGTAAAGGTAAACGGTGGGGTTGTAAAACCTTCTAGAGACGTATATCCTACTGATAAAATTAGCGTACGGAAAAACCAAATATTCTATACTTTAGAAGTGTTGGATCTTCCTGAAAGCAGACTTGGCGCAAAGTTGGTTGACATTTACAGAAAAGACACTACTCCAAAAGAAAATCTAGAAAAATTAGATTTGCTCAAATATTCTAAAGATTATTACCGTAAAAAAGGAACTGGTAGACCTACTAAAAAAGATCGTAGAAATATTGACGGAGTCTATGAAAATGATGATTTTTTCACAGATACAGATACAGAGGACAGTGAGGAAGAATAATATATAGTAGTTTATTAATTAAAAGAGTATGAAAGTAAAACTTGAAAAAATACTAGACCACAAAGCTATTGAGCATAAGACAAGACGTATTGCATATCAGATTTATGAAACCAATGTCAATGAAGAAGAGATCATTCTTGCTGGCATTGCAGAAAATGGGTACAAATTTGCTGAACGTCTTCAAGCGTCACTTCAAGAGATCGCTCCCTTTAAAACAATTCTATGCAAGGTAACGATGAACAAACAAAACCCATTAGGCACAGTAAAGACAAGTCTTACCGAAGAAGAATATGCCAACAAATCTATTGTCCTTATAGATGATGTTCTCAATTCTGGCACCACATTAATTTATGGAGTACAACATTTTTTAAATGTACCTTTAAAGCGCTTTAAAACGGCTGTACTTGTAAACAGAAATCATAAAAAATACCCTGTAAAGGCAGATTTTAAAGGAATTTCACTGAGTACCTCTCTTAATGAATCTGTAAAAGTGACTTTTAGAAAAGGAAATGATATGGCTATTTTAGAATAAGGTTGCTATGATTTCTTCTACAATCTCAGTTTCGCTTTGATCTTGTACTTTGATTACTTTGGAAGCTTGGTTGTAGTAAAAACTTCTTTCAAACAGATGCTTTCTCAAAAAATCCTCTAATGCTTCTTTTGACTGTTGACTTGCGATTACTGGTCGTTCTGCTTTTGCATTCCATAACCTATCGGTAAGTTGTCCTACGGGAACATTCAAATATATAGAAGTAACACCACTATCTTTTATATCCTGCATATTATTTCCATAACATGGAGTTCCTCCACCTAAAGCCACTATTTTTTTGGTTGCTGTCTTTTCTAATAGCTCTTTTAAATAGAAAGCTTCTTTTTTTCTGAAGTAAATTTCGCCTTTAGATTCAAAAATATCAGAGATGGACTTATTTTCTTTTTTGATGATAAACTGGTCATAATCTACAAAATCATACCCTATACGTTTCGCTAAAAGCTGTCCTATAGTGGTTTTTCCAGATCCCATATACCCCATCAAATAAATATCCATACTGCTCTTTTGTATTAAAAAACAAAGGTATTGTCAAAAGATGAAAAAAATGTAAAATATATTTTAAAAAGGCTTTGATATCTAAATTAATTGGCTGTATATTTGCACCCGCATTCAGGAAAAGACCTGGTAGCTCAGTTGGTAGAGCATCTCCCTTTTAAGGAGAGGGTCCTGGGTTCGAGCCCCAGCCAGGTCACAAAAATTAGAACCTCTGTATAATACATACAGAGGTTTTTTTATGCTTATATATGAAATTCTAAGGCGAAAAATGGATCAAGTGTAAAAGTTGTGCAGTGATTAAACACAGAAAAAAATTGAGCCAGTAATGTCAAATGTTATTTCGCTTTAAGCGAAATTAAAGCCACATTATTTTAAAATAAAAATAGTCATTAAATACGAAAACAAAAAAACCGATGGTTTTCACCATCGGCTTACATAAATTAATATGGTTGTAGTTTATGCGTTTACGACCTGATCTTCATGTTTTCCTTCTTTGATTTCTTCAATCATTTTGCTGATAAAAGCTGGTAAATCATCTGGATTTCTACTTGTTGTTAATCCTTCATCTACGACTACTTCTTCATCTACCCAGTTTGCTCCAGCATTGATCAAATCGTCTTTGATACTTATATATGATGTCAGTTTTCTGTTCTCTACGACGCCTGCGCTGATTAATAACCATGGCGCGTGACAGATAGCTGATACAGGTTTGCTTTGTGCAAAAAAGTCTCTAATAAATAATAATGCGTCCTCATTGGTACGTAAACTATCTGGATTAGCTACGCCACCCGGAAGTACTAAGCTATTATAATCTGCTGCTTTTACTTCTGATACTTTTTTATCTACTTCTATGCTTTCGCCCCAATTATCTTTATCCCAACTTTTTATACTTCCAGTGTCTTTAGATATAATATGTACTGTTGCTCCTTCATTTCTTAAAGCCTTTAAAGGTTCAAACAATTCTGACTTTTCAAATCCGTTTGTTGCTAAAATGGCTACTTTTCTGTTCTCTAACTTCATGTTCCTGTTTTTTAAATTAATTATTTTTTTATTACTGTAAAAGTACATCAGATAAGGTCTTTGCGCCTTACAAGATTTTCAATAAATCTTACAATAATTTAATATTTAATGATAAAACCTTAGTAAAATCAAGGCTTTTGATGGGATTGTGTTTTCAATACCTCTATACTAACAGCCTATTGTAGTATTTAAACAACAAACAGAATAAAAGATATAATTATAGATCTTGAGTCTAATCCAATCCTCCTTCCAGAGGAATCATAAATAAAGTAGCTGATTTTTTCTTTTTGAAAATGGGTTACTCTATATTTGCACCCGAATATTTTTTGACATAAAATATTTTTGTCTACCCGGGTGCTGAAATTGGTAGACAGGCACGGTTGAGGGCCGTGTGCACTAGTTGCGTGTGGGTTCAAGTCCCATTCCGGGTACAAAAACCTTTCAAACCCCTGTAAATAAGGGGGTTTGAAAGATACTACTTAAAAAAGTGGGACAAAATTGGGTCAAAATTTGACCAAATAATTTCCTTTTCTCTTAATAACTAAATAATTGAAGTAAAAAATATCTACTTCTAAAATTTCCTATTTATATATTATTCCTGATCCTTTTTCCTATTAGGAAAAAGAAAAGATCAGCCACTAGCTAGTTTTGGTGTTTGCTTAGTCGGGTCACAAATAATGTTTTCATTACGTTTTAGGAGTGTATACTTGTATAATTTATACATTTTGAAAAAAAGTATAAATTACGAGTTTAACCTACCTTTAGGTATCTGTAAATCAATTAGATTTACAGATATTAAACAAATAATTGAGATTATGGTATACAAGTATAATTATTTTTAGTCTCCATTAAATACAAGAACTATTATTTAAAAATTGAGCTATGCAGTATAATGATTTCATTTTAAAAGTTGATGAGCAAGCAAATAGTGTATTTAAAGATATTGAAGCTGAACATAATTTTGAATATGGCCCTGAATTTGAAATAGCAATATGTAAGTTATTAAGGAGATTTCTACCTTCAAAATATGGGATTTGCCGAGGTTATGTTGTTTCAAGAGATGGAAAAAAAGCTGGTGATGATATCATAATCTTTAATAAGGATAGATTTCCAACAATACGGGGGAATAATGAAGATTTTTTAAAAAAGGAACAAGTACCTATTGAGGCAGTTTACGCATATATTGAAGCAAAACACAAGTTAAATGAAACATCTTTAAAAAAGGCTATTTCTCAAGTTGTAGAAGTTAAAAAGCTTATTTCAACAAGACCTAAGATTCAAGTTAATCCAATAACGCAAAGTTCAGGGTCAAATTTTCCCGGAATTAAAAAAAATGAACATAAATTATACCCTAATTATGGAAATCCTATTTTCACAATGATTTGGTCTAAATTTAGTGAAGGAACCAAAAAATCAGCTGAAGGAAAAGATGTTGTAAATATGGTAGGTTCAAATCTTGAACAGTTACATAAGAATAAAGATGTATTTGCCCCTGACATGATTATTGCTGGTGAAATTTCTTATACAATTCCAGCTATTGTTGTTGTTGACAATAACGCAAGAAAAGGTATAGGTTTTCAAATAACTCCAGCTCCATATTATATACCCTCAAAAGGAATAGATCATGTAACACAACATTCCTTGAAGTATAATTTCGGGATAGCATTAATACAACTTCTATGGGCAATCGACTGGATTGAATTAGGGCATATAAATTACCAATCAATATTAGTAGAAACAATTACAGAGTCACTTGAAGATTTGTTAAGAAGTTAAAAATCTCAAAAAGAATCTTATATAAGTAATAACAAGAAACTTCCATCCCTCTAAGGTAATCTCTTCATCTAGTTAAACCATCTTTCTAGCTTTTTTTTAAAGTATATGAAGGTTTGTATAGTTAAAAATTGACTTTCTAAGCTTTTAGATGTATCATTATATCCATAAAACACAGTTATTAAGACGTTTTGGAGCGGGTCAAATACGGGTCAAATCACTATAATTAAGTACAATTTATCGTAGTAAAATAGAGGTGCGAGAGGGGATATATAGCCTTAAAGAGGGTGGTTGTGAATCCCATTCCGGGTACTCTAATGACTAATCATAATAGGTTAGTCATTTTTTTTTGCTCTAAAATAAGCAACTAGTTTCTAGTTAGGGTGATTTGAAAAATCATCCTGTCACGACTCATGAAAGTCCCATTCCGGGTACTCTAATGACTAATCTTAATAGGTTAGTCATTTTTTTATGCTCAAAATTAAGCAACTAGTATTAGTTAGGGTGGTTTGAAAAAGTCAGGACTTCGATACTTTTTTTTTCTTAAAGCGAAAATCTGCTCTGAAAAACACCTTTAAAAGATAAAGAAAAGAGAAGAGCCGTTTTCTGCTTTAATTAAGACATCAAGGAACTCTCAATCAATTATACAAAAGCATCAACAAGAATTACGGAATTACCGTAACTTTTTGATTATAAATATTTTAACTACATTAGACTAGTATTCATTTAAAAATAATTAATATGTTAAAGAACATTTCAAGTTTAGGCAACGTCTTAAACGAAAAGGAACAAAAATCTATTCAAGGAGGAGAGCAAGGACATTGTCCTCCTAACTATTGTGTAAACTACAGTGGTGGTTGTACGAACGTGACAACAGCCTTTTTTGATGATTGCGCGTAATAGTGCAACACAAAGTTTCTAAAAGGCACTTTAAATTTGTCAAACTGGGCTTGTCGAAGTTTTTAATCTTCTGATTATCAAATATCCTTCGACAAGCTCTTTTTCTATTTAATTGAGGCTTTATAACACATATCTTCTTACTCTAATCGGTAAAAAATAGTATCTATAACTGTCCGTTCGAACGTAGTCGAGAACTATATGATAACGAGTACAGAGATAAGTTTTGATTAGTTACTTATTACACGAAACTTTGCATAAACAAGCCAAAGTTTAGAAGAAAATAAGTAATTGAAAGCAACTAAGTTTATAGTATTTTTTACACGCTTTCGCGAAAGCGGAAATCTTCAAAAATCAATTTTGTTTAAATTTTAACTAACTTTTGTTAAACAAAAGAAAGTTATTGTTTAATTTTGAAATGTTAAAATATGTCTTATGGATAATGTAGTGAAAACAAAATTTAGTATTAAAGACCTAGAAAGTCTTAGTGGAATCAAAGCACATACGATACGTATTTGGGAAAAAAGATACAATCTTTTACAACCAGAACGTACGGATACCAACATTAGAACATATACGTTAAGTGATCTTCAAAAATTACTAAATGTCGTATTTTTAACAGAAAATAGATATAAAATTTCTAAAATAGCACAATATTCTTCTACAGAAATTGCCGCGATCGTAGCGCAAATTGTATCAGAAAAGAGTATTGGAAATGAAAATCACGCGATCAATTCGTTTAAGATTGCGATGATGAATTTTGATCAGAATCTTTTTTATAAGACCTATAATACCCTACTTGAAGTAAAAACTTTTGAAGAGATTTTTTATGAATCTTTCTTACCTTTATTGCACGAGATCGGACTACTATGGCAAACAGATACGATCAATCCTTCACACGAACATTTTATTTTTAATTTGATTAAGCAGAAAATTCTAGTCAATATTGAGAAAAAACAACGTGAGACCTTACCACGTAATGAACAAACATTTGCATTATATCTTCCTGAAAATGAAATTCATGAATTAGGACTCTTATTCCTTAATTATGAAATTGTATCGCACGGTTATAAGGTGATTTATCTAGGGCAAAGCATCATGCTGGAAAACCTTAAATATTTATCTATAAATCACCCTAATTTATCATTTGTTACGTATTTTACAGTGCAACCCGTGAAGGAAGAAATTCCACAATATTTCAAAGATTTCAACTCCTTATTTGGGAAACAAAATTTAGATTTATACGTACTGGGAAGTATGGTACAACACATTGATGAAAGTAGCATTCCTGATAATATCCGTCTCATGTTGAGCATACGAGAATTTGTAAACTTAATTGATAAATCTGAAGTGAAATATGCCTAAACACATTGCCATTATTGGTTCTGGATTTTCATCACTTTCTGCCGCATGTTATTTAGCTAAAGCAGGTAACACCGTAGAAGTTTTTGAAAAAAATAGCACATTAGGAGGTAGAGCCAGACAATATAAAAGGGATGGCTTTACGTTTGACATGGGACCAAGTTGGTACTGGATGCCTGATATTTTTGATAAATTCTTTAGAGATTTTGGTAAAGAAGTAGCCGATTTTTATCACTTAGAAAAATTAAACCCAGCCTATCAGGTTTGGTTTAAAGACGAGATTGTAACTATAGGAGATACACTAGATAAAATAGCGATAGAATTTGAACGCATTGAGCCAGGAAGCTCGCCAGCCTTAAAAAAGTTTATCAAGAAAGCAGGCGTTAACTATGACATTGCGATCAATGATGTAGTCAATAAACCAGGGCTTTCTCCGTTTGAATTGGTAACACCCGAAACAGCGATTCGCGTTAATCAGTTTTTTAGAACCATCAGTGATGATGTGCGAAAGGCTTTTAAAAATGAAAAGCTAGTTTCTATTTTAGAGTTTCCTGTGTTGTTTTTAGGAGCAAAACCAAATAAAACACCTGCCTTTTATCGATTTATGAATTATGCTGATTTTGGTTTAGGCACTTGGCATCCTAAAGGCGGGATGCACATGGTTATCAAAGGAATGATCGACCTTGCCACCTCACTAGGTGTCAAAATGCATACAGATAGTCCAGCTACTAAGATTCTTGTAGAAAATGGAAAAGTACAAGGAGTAGCCATTAATGATACGTTTCATAAAGTAGATATTGTGGTTTCTGGAGCAGATTACCATCATTCTGAAACACTACTCTCTGAAAAGGACAGACAATATTCTGAAGCCTACTGGGAGAAAAAAACATTTGCACCCTCTTCCCTATTATTTTATGTGGGATTTGATAAAAAATTTGACAAAGTAGCGCATCACAATTTGTTTTTTGATACTGATTTTGATGAACATGCACGTACTATTTATGATGATCTTGCATGGCCGAAAGAACCTTTGTTTTATGCCAATTTTCCTTCTATAAACGACCAAACTATGGCGCCAAAAGAAAAAGAAAATGGCTTCTTTTTAATACCTATTGCACCTGGTGTAGAAGACACAGAAGCACTACGCAATCAGTATTTTGACATTATTATGGAACGTCTAGAACGACTATCTGGACAGAATTTTAGGAATCATATTTTATTTAAAGAATCATTTTGTGTCAATGATTTTGTAAAAGAATACAACTCCTATAAAGGAAATGCTTATGGAATGGCTAATACATTATCGCAAACTGCATTTTTAAGACCTAAACTTAAAAGTAAAAAGGTTAAAAATTTGTATTTTACAGGACAATTGACTGTTCCTGGACCAGGAGTGCCCCCTGCTTTAATATCAGGGAAGCTCACTGCGCAATTAATAGCCAAAAATAATTAATACTCATGAAATCACTATTTGACATCGTATCCAGACAGTGTGCAATGACCGTAACTAAGTCATATAGCACCTCGTTTTCGAGTGCTACAAAAATGCTATCACCGATTATTGGACAGGATATTTATAATATATATGGCTTTGTCCGTTTTGCAGACGAGATTGTAGATTCTTTTCATGACTATAACAAAGCAGTACTTTTTGAACGATTTGAGCAAGATCTGGAATATGCACTTCTAGATAAAATTAGTTTGAATCCAATCTTAAATGCGTTTCAAGAAACCGTACACAAATACAAGATAGAAAGACATCTTATTGATTCTTTTATGAAAAGTATGCGTCTGGATCTTACAAAGTCTGATTACCTCACGGACGAGGAGTATAAAGAATATATTTATGGCTCTGCAGACGTGGTAGGACTTATGTGCCTTACGGTTTTTGTAAAAGGAGATAAAGAGCGTTATGAAGCACTTAAGCAAAGTGCCATGAGTTTAGGATCTGCTTTTCAAAAAGTAAATTTCTTACGAGACATGAAAGCTGATTTTGAAGGATTGAGTAGAACCTATTTTCCAAATACAAATCTTGTCGACCTTGATGAAGAATCAAAACTACGTATCATTGCAGACATCGAAGTAGATTTTGAAAAAGGACTTGCGGGAATACATCAACTTCCTATAGAAGCAAAATTTGGAGTGTATGCAGCTTATAGATATTATAAAAAGCTGTTAACCAAACTAAAACGCATTCCTTCTTCTGAAATCAAAAACAGCAGAATACGTGTTCCAGACCACGTGAAAGTGAGCCTCTTAGCTCGTAGTTATGTAAAATATCGTTTAAATCTTATTTAAGTTTATACAATGCAAACCCTACTTTGGATATCAATTTTTCTTCTCACCTTTTGTATCATGGAATTTATGGCGTGGGCAACTCATAAATATGTAATGCACGGATTTATGTGGTCTGTACACAAAGATCATCATCATAAAAAACACAACTCTTGGTGGGAACGTAATGATTTATTTTTCATTTTTTATGCTCTCGTGAGCATCGGTTGTTTCTTATTATGGCAATATGAAGGTTTTTGGGCAGGACTGCCTATAGGACTTGGCATTTTTGCGTATGGAGTTGCTTATTTTATGGTACACGATATCTTTATACACCAACGTTTTAAATTGTTCAGAAATGCAGATGGTTGGTATGGAAAAGCGCTAAGGCGTGCTCATAAAATGCATCACAAGCATTTAGGAAAAGGCGATGGTGAATCATTTGGAATGTTATTCCCACCTCTCAAATACTTTAAACAAGCAAGAGCGCAAGTAAAAAAATAAATAGCAGATAATAGCAATTTTAAAAATAAAAAAATGCCTGTAGTGAGAATACTACAGGCATTTTTCTTATGATTTCTTTTTTAAGATGCATCACCACAAGTATACACTTGAGGGCATCCAATATAAAATCTACAATAATACGGTCCAGTCACGCGACCTGCACAATCACAGCCACATTTAGATAAATCTGGATCACCACTGATTCCTCCTACGATGTCTTTTTGTTGTTTGCTATTTAAAATACTAGCACCAGAAATTGTTTTTAATTTTTTCATAATATTATGATTTTTAGGTTTATATAAAGTTACATACTATTTTAGGATAAATCAAACAGAAACAGAACTCATTTTTTCATTCTTAATTTGTAAGACTATTGTGAGTGTATACACGATAAACACTGGCTTTAGATTTCCATATTTTGCTCATCTATTTTCCCTTTTAAAAAAGCACGAGTGAAGAAATAAAGTGAGATCGCTTGTATTTCAAAACAAAAAACACCTATAACGTCAGCATTAGAGGTGTTTTTTTAATCTATTCTTTTTTTAAGTGATTTAACACGTATACACTTGAGGACATGCAATATAAAATCCACAATAAAACGGTCCAGTTACACGACCTGCACAATCACAGCCACATTTAGATAAATCTGGATTACCTCCTATTCCTCCTACGATATCTTTTTGTTGTTTGCTACTTAAAATAGTAGCGCCAGATATTGATTTTAGTTTTTTCATAATTAAATGGTTTTAAGGTTTTTATAAAGTTATGGATAATTTTAGTGTAATCAAATAGAAAAATAAGACATTACATTTTTTCTTCTATGGTACTTTCGTAGGCAATTGCTTATTCGTAAGTTTGCGTTATGCAATACACATCTTTAGTTACTGGAGGCGCAGGATTTATAGGCTCTCACGTCGTTACACACCTTATACAGGCTGGTCATACAGTGGTGGTGCTAGATGATCTCTCTGGTGGTTTTAAAGAAAATGTACACCCTAAGGCTATTTTTAAAGAAGGATCTATCACAGATACCTCATTAGTTAACAGTCTTTTTGAAGCATATCCGTTTGATTATGTCTACCACCTCGCTGCCTATGCTGCCGAAGGACTTAGCCATTTTATTCGGAAATTCAATTATCAGAACAACCTTATTGGAAGTATTAATTTGATCAATGCATCTGTTAATCATGACATTAAATGCTTTGTATTTGCTTCTTCGATTGCCGTATATGGAGATCAAGAACTCCCTTTAAAAGAGTCTCAAAAACCACAACCTGAAGATCCGTATGGCATAGCCAAATATGCGGTAGAGTTAGATCTGGAAAATACGCGCAAACTATTTGGTTTAAACTACATCACTTTTAGACCTCATAATGTGTATGGACCTCATCAAAATATCGGTGATAAGTACCGAAATGTTGTGGGTATTTTCATGAATCAGTTCTTAAAAAAAGAACCCTTAACCGTTTTTGGCGATGGCAAACAAAGTCGGGCGTTTACCTATATAGATGATGTTGCCCCGTATATTGCAAAGAGTCCCGCTTTCGCGAAAGCATATAATCAAACCTTCAACATAGGAAGCGACCTCCCAACCACCATTCATGAATTGGCGCAAGAAATCGCCTCAGTGATGAAAACCGAAGCACATATCCACCACCTAGAACAACGCGAAGAAGTTGTACACGCCTACTCAGATCACGCTAAATTTAACGCTATTTTCAATCCCACACCCGAAGTCACGCTCTCCGAAGGACTCGCTAAAATGGCTGAATGGGTACACACCCATGGCGCTAGAGAAAGTAGTACTTTTGAGAACATAGAAATCACAAAAAACCTTCCTAAGTCTTGGCAGTAAATACACCCCTCGTTTCCATCATCATGGCTGTAAAAGATACAGCGCCCTATCTGCACGATTGCATCAACTCTATTATAGCCCAAACCTACCAAAACTGGGAACTCATTGCGGTCAACGATCATAGTACCGATGCGACGCCTGAGATTTTGGACGCTTTCGCGAAAGCGGACTCAAGAATACGCATATTTCATAGCGATGTTCCTAAATTAATTCCTACCCTACAACGAGGCTATCGAGAAGTCAGAGGCACGCTCATCAATCGCATGGACTCTGACGATAAAATGCCAGATTATAAAATTCAAGTGCTCGTAGATGAGTGGCATAAATACGGAAAAGGACACGTCATTGCAGGAGGCACCGAACATTTTGTAGATGAAGGCGAAGTAGGCGATGGTTTTTTACGCTATGAACGTTGGCTGAACGAAGTGGCGCGAACAAGTACCCATTACCAACAGATTTATAAAGAATGTGTGATTCCGTCGCATTGTTGGTTGCTCCATAAAGAAGATTTAGATGCCGTTGGTGCTTTTGATCCTATCGTATATCCCGAAGATTATGACCTCTGTTTTAGAATGTATCGTCATGGATTAAAAATTATAGGTATTGATTATATCCTACATCATTGGCGGGATCGCTCTAACCGTATCTCCCGAACGTGGGATGAGTATAAAGACAATCGGTATTTTGATTTGAAGATGCGCTTTTTTTACGATATTGACCGTGATTATGAACGTCCGCTTGTACTTTGGGGAGCTGGTCGTAATGGAAAGGATATGGCGAAAATCTTGCAGTCCTATAATGATATCTTTCATTGGGTGTCTAACAATGAAAAACAAATAGGCAAAGATATTTACGATGTACGGATGCAATCCTATACCGATATTCCATCTATTGAAAATCCTCAAATTATGATTGTGGTTTCCTCACCCGATGGAAAAAAAGAGATTCTAGAACTATTGCAAAGCTGGGATAAAAAAGCAGTAGCAGATTATTGGTTTTTTACGTAAGCCCATCCCCTATTCCCACTCTGCCCTATTCCCTCTCTGTCCTTTGGGCATCTCTCCCAAAGGGAGAGAGAAAACGCATCACGACGAACAGTACTTGAGATAATCATCCCTCCCTTCCGTCTGTATTTAGTACCTCAATACAGCCACCTTCCCTGTGCAAGGAAAGCAGCTTTTTAAAATCTAAAATAGAGTGTTACTCTATTTTAGAGTAGTATTCTATTTTCATACTTCTAGTCGGTAATTTCGGTATTATTTTCGCAAAAGCGAAAATCACTCAATCACCTTGCCTATTCTGTGTGTTCGTCTCAACTCATCAACACACCAACTTCTCAACACCTCAACACCTCAACCCATTGACTCCTCGACTTCTCAACTTCTCAACACCTCGACTCCTCAACTCAAAAAACCTCCCCAACGATCCCTTTTCGCGAAAGCGTAAAAATCCCCATTTATTTCATAAATTACAGGAATCAAAATCCTTTCCTATGCAAATCAAAGAATCTCCAGATGTATATGATGTTATCATCGTAGGCTCTGGTGCTGGTGGCGGTATGGCTACCAAACAACTCGCCGATGCTGGTTTTAACGTTGCGGTGGTAGAAGCAGGTCCCTTTTTTGATCCTGCTGATCCCAAAACGATGACGCAGATGAAATGGCCGCATGCATCCCCACGTCGTGGTGCGGGCACCACAAGACCTTTTGGCGAATTTGATATGGCATACGGGGGTTGGGAGATTGAAGGAGAGCCGTATACCCACGAGCCTGGAACGGACTTTCGCTGGTTTCGTTCTCACATGTTAGGCGGACGCACCAATCACTGGGGACGGATTTCACTGCGTTTTGGACCGAAGGATTTTAAGGGAAAAACACGTGATGGATATGGCGAAGATTGGCCTTTAGGCTATGATGATGTCAAACCCTATTATGATAAAGTAGATAAATTGATTGGTGTTTTTGGCACCAATGAAGGGCTAGAAAACGATCCTGACGGGTTCTTTTTACCACCGCCAAAACCAAGACTTCACGAACTCTTTTACATACAAGGAGCCAGAAAATCTGGCGTTCCTGTGATTCCAAGTAGAATGTCTATGCTCACTAAACGTATTAATAACGATCGTGGGGTTTGCTTTTATTGCGGACAATGCTCTCGGTCTTGTTCTGTGTATGCTGATTTTTCTTCAGGGAGTTGTCTTATTTTTCCAGCGCAAAAAAGTGGTGGGAAGGTACGCTTATACACTAATTGTGTGGTGCGAGAAGTCACAACCAATGAAGAAGGAAAAGCAACGGGGGTGTCGTACATCAGTAAAGAAGATCGGCGAGAATATAAACTAAAAGCGCGCGTGGTAGTACTTGCTGCCTCAGCCTGTAGCTCTGCTCGGATCTTATTAAATAGTAAAAGTCCGCAGCATCCTAATGGTTTAGGCAATAGTTCTGATGTGATAGGTAAATATTTACACGATTCTACGGGTTCTAGTCGGGCTGGTTTTATCCCTCAGTTAATGAACCGAAAGCCTTCTTACAACGAAGACGGTGTGGGTGGATTGCACGTGTACTCGCCCTGGTGGGGAGATAATTCTAAACTAGATTTCCCTAGAGGGTATCATATTGAAGTTTGGGGTGGGATGGGAATGCCTAGTTATGGCTTTGGATTTAATGCTAATGAGTTTAATAAATTCTTTGGAACCAAAGTAGGCGGTTATGGCGATGTCTTACGGGATGATGTAAAGAAATATTACGGTGCTGTGGTAGGAATGGCTGGTCGTGGCGAGGGAATTGCTCGTAAAGATAATTACTGTGAGATTGATGAAACGACCGTAGATCAATTTGGAATCCCTGTGTTGAAATTCAATTATAAGTGGAGTGATCTAGAAAGAAGACAAGCGACCCACATGCAAGAAACGTTTGAAGAAATTATCCATAATATGGGTGGTCAAGTATTGGGTGACCGACCCGGAGGACCTGATAATGGTCTGAATAAACCTGGAGAAATTATACACGAAGTAGGGACCACCCGTATGGGAAATGATCCAAAAACGTCGGTGACCAATAAGTTTAATCAGTTGCATGATGTGAATAATGTATTTATTGTAGACGCAGGCCCTTTTGTCTCACAAGCAGATAAAAATTGTACGTGGACGATACTGGCACTTTCTTGGAGAGCGTCAGATTATATTATTGAGCAATTGAAGCAACAGAATATATAAAGGAAGTTGAAATCGAAATCGAAATCGAGGTTGAAATCGAAACTGAACAATGAGATATTCGCTTTCGCGAAAGCACATAAAAAACGCATATTATTAATGAGATATTCACTGTAATCTATACTTAGCCTTTCGATAGACTAAGTCGAAGTACAGATATGAAATAGAATATAGTTTAATTTCAAAAGATACCCGCCTACGCGGGCATTTACTATGGATAGAAGAAAAAGTATACAAGCCATGTTATTAGGAGCTGGTGCTATAAGCCTTGGTTTACACAGCTGCGTAGAGAAAGGAGAACCTGCACTAGAAGAGCAAATTATAGAAAGTGCCGATGGTTATTTTGGACGAACGCCCGAAGAGTTAGAACGTATTGAAAAACTGAATGCTGAGCAACTCTTTAATGAACATGAGTTAGAAACCATCGCTGTACTAAGCGAAGTGATCCTTCCTCCAAAACCAGATGTCGGCGGACCATTGGAAGCGGGTGTGCCTGAATTCATTGAGTTTATTGGCAAAGATATGCCTCGGATGCAAAATACACTTTTAGGAGGTTTGCTATGGTTGGATAATCAGTCGTTGGAGACGTTTAATAAAGAATTCAAATCCCTCGAACTTTCACAACAGAAACAGTTACTAGATCCGATTGCTTTTTATAATCCTGAAGTTCCTACATACAAACGCCCTTTTGAAATTCAGTGGTTTGGTTTGATGCGTAATCTTACGATGACTGGGTATTATACGTCTGAGTGGGGAATTAAGGATTTAGGCTATCAAGGAAATCAGCCTAATGTGTGGGATGGTGTTCCACAAGACGTATTAGATCAACACGGTGTAGCTTACGATCCTGAATGGATTGCAAAATGTATCAATCAAGATACAAGAGGTGATATTGCTACTTGGGATGATGATGGGAATTTGCTAACGTAAACTATAATTGTCACCCTGAGCTTGTCGAAGGGCTACAAAATAAAAATCTAAATACTTCCTACTCAGACGGGGCTTCGACATACGCAGCCTGACAATATGAATAAACCCTAGATGTCACCCTGAGCCTGTCGAAAGGCTCATAAAATGACTATCTAAATACTTCTTACTCAGATGGGGCTTCGACAGGCTCAGCCTGACAATATGAAGTAAAGCTAGATGTCAAATGAAGCCACTAGAAGGACCTAAACTTTACTATATTTGATCCAATAAAAATAGCTTCACAAGCCCTGACTGACAAAAAAATATGCTCAACATCGTTCTCATTCACCCAGAAATACCAAATAACACAGGAAATATAGGCAGACTGGCATTGGGATCTGGGTGTAAGTTACATCTTGTCAAACCTTTTGGTTTTGAGATAGATGATACCCGTCTTAAACGTGCTGGATTGGATTATTGGCAACATCTAGATGTAAAGTATTATGAGAGTATAGATGATTTCTTTAAAGTGAACGCTGTCGCGAAATTTGCCTTTCTCTCTAGCCACGGTACCAAATCACATTATGAGATTCCGTTTGAGGAAGAGCTATTTTTGGTGTTTGGAAAAGAATCTAAAGGATTACCCACCGAAATTACAGAAAAATATTGGGATCAATTATACACGATTCCTATGTTTAGCGAACACATACGCAGCTTTAACCTTGCCAATGCGGTGGGGATTGTCGTGTATGAGGGGATTAGGCAACTATCTATAAAATAACTTTCTTAAATAGCACTCCCATATTTGTATTAATTTCAAAACTAACCCTCATCATCTATTTCTCTCATTTTAGCCCAAGATGAATAAGCTCCTAAAAAAAGTCCAATAGGGACACAAATTGCCAAAAGCTCATAATATTTATTCAGTGTGATTGATTGTGAAATGAAGAATATTACCATAAAAAATGCGCACATCATTCCAAAAACTGAAAAGATTTTATTTGCAACTTTCTCAAAAGACTTAATAAACTGATTATTCGTTGCGATTATATTTTTTGATATACTTTCAAACAATAAATAAAACATATGATAACCAACATTAATAGCGATGAACACAAACAATCTCTCTAAGATGTCGATTTCCCAAGCAAAAAAAATAAAAAGTATAGAGAAAATAAGATTCAAATAACCGAATCTTTTATAATAATGTCTAATTTTATTTCTATCCAGAACAGACATACTAATCTACAAAGTAACCACAGCAAATTCTCCGCTCAGCGGCTCCAATGCTTCTACCAACGAAGGAATTAGATCGTCTCCAAATTCTAAGTAGAACTCGGCAAAGTTGGTATTACGCTCTTGTAAGCTATGTAAAGGGAAAACGGCGTTTTGCACATCGACAAGGCGTTGTACGTGATCACGTAATTTGCGTTTCTGAGCTAATAATAATCGTTGTTCTAGATGATCCAATCCTTTGAGTTGTTTGACTTCTTGTGCTTTGACAGCGCCTATAAAAGAAGCATCGGTTTCGGCAGCAATCGTGTACATGGATTTAAATTGCTCTTTCAGATGTTCTCGTTGTTCTGAAAAATCAATATCAATGTTTGAAATGGCACGGATCTTCTGATTGACTAATTCGTTTTGTTTTAAGAACAATTGTGGAATGGTAATATTAAGTGCTTCGGCTTTTTTCTTTTGCTTCTCGGTACGGATCAACGCCGAGTTTCTCAAAAGCAACATCGGAAAAGGGACGTGCATAGCTTCAAAGCAAGACTTTAGTTGAAACCAATACGCCAACTCCCCGCCTCCTCCAATGTAGGTGAGATTCGGTAAAATCACTTCTTGATACAATGGGCGTAACAACGCATTGGGAGAAAAACGTTCTGGGTGCGCTTTCAATTCCTGACGAACCTCAGCTTCACTAAAACGGATGTCTGTGTTGTTAACAACAAATGTATCGTCAAATTTGATAATACGTTCGCGGATGCCTTTGATGATATAAAATAAATTAATTTCTCTAGGATGTACTTGTTCTGAGTAGCCTAACTTAGTTAATTCTGCTGTTTGTGCCGTGACTTCTTTATGTGTCACTTCTTCAAACAATTCTCGATCCACATACGGAGCAAATATTTTCTTCAGATCTACATCATTCCCATCTACAATGACGAGTCCGTAATCTTTAAAAAGTTCGTTTGCCAGATATCTAGTGGCATCTGTAAGGTTGGTGTGTTTGATATACGCTTCTTCAAAAAGTGCTGTCAAGTACTGCGCATTTTTTGAAGTTCCTAAAGCCGTTTTAAATAACTCCAAGACTGCTTCAAGACCCTCTGTTGAGAGTTCGCCTACCGCGCCACCATCTTCTCGATTCCATTGAATTTTTGATCCTTTAAATCGGAAGTAATTGATTTCATCAAAGTCGTGATCTTCGGTTGCCATCCAGTAGACGGGGACAAAATTATAATTGGGGTGTTGCTGTTTTAGCTTTCGCGAAAGCGTAATCGTGTGAATAATCTTATATAGAAAATAAAGTGGTCCTGTAAAGAGGTTTAATTGATGTCCTGTCGTGATGGTGAATGTGGTCGCTTCTCCTAATTTTTCTATATGCGCTTGTGTTGCATCAGAAATGGAAATCTGCTCATATTGTTTTTGTAAAGACGATACCAAAACACCTCTAGACTCCTCACTAAACCAAGACTGCTTCTCTTTGATTTGTGCTTCAAAATTTTCTAATGAAGGAAACCGATGATAAAAAGGCGCTACGTTTGTATCTTGATCCAGATACTGGCAAATAAGTTTTGAGAAATATCCTGTTTCAGGATATGTGATGGTATCTTTTTGCATGTTGATATAACAATTTCCTTCCAAAAATAGGTCTTTTGGCGATGATTACATAATATGCGATTTCCAGATGTATCGACAGAAATGACACATATAAAACACCTATCACGAGATATTCGATAACTTTTGTTTCTGTTTCCTATTCGGTTGCTCGTGTGGGATCATATTTCTATCCATAAAGCGGATGATACGTGACTTTAATCAGCTTTATATTATCACTTTAAATATATGTTACTTACAAAACCTAAAATTGTCTAAAAAGGCTGATTTTATTTTCTTATAATGGGTATATTTAAAACTTTTATCTTAAAGAAATATTTATGCGTCATTTATCTTTATTCCTATTATTCTTAACAGGAATACTTCAAGCACAAGTCCAGTCTCCATCAGAATTTTTAGGGTATGAGATCGGGTCTCAATTTTCACGCCACTCAGACGTTGTTCGTTATTTTGAACACGTTGCTCAAAACAGTGATTTGGTCACCTACCAAGAATATGGTCGTACGAATGAACGTCGCCCACTTACCTATGCTGTCGTGACCAGTTCTGCCAATCACAGTAATCTTGAAAACATACGAACAGCAAATCTTGCGCAAGCGGGGATAGGCAACTCTTCACAAGCAACTGCCGACAAGGCGATTGTCTGGTTATCGTATAATGTGCATGGAAATGAAGCTTCGAGTACAGAGGCTTCTATGGTCACTTTATATGAGCTTATTACGAGCAAAAAAGATTGGTTAGAAAACACGGTTGTTATCATTGATCCGTGTATCAATCCTGACGGGCGTGACCGCTATGCCAACTGGTTTAATCAAGTAGCGTCTACACCGTATGATCCTGCACAAGTAGCCTCAGAGCATAACGAGCCTTGGCCTGGAGGACGTCCTAATCATTACTTATTTGACCTTAACCGTGATTGGGCATGGGCAACGCAAGTCGAGTCTCAAGCACGTTTAAAAATATACAATCAGTGGTTACCTCATGTTCACGTTGATTTTCATGAACAGGGAATTAACGAACCTTATTATTTTGCGCCTGCCGCAGAGCCTTTCCATGAAATTATATCTGATTGGCAACGTGATTTCCAAACACAAATAGGAAAAAACCATGCACGTTATTTTGACAAAGAAGGATGGTTATTTTTTACACGAGAGCGTTTTGACTTACTGTATCCTAGTTATGGAGATACGTATCCTACCTATATGGGGGCGATAGGTATGACCTACGAACAAGCTGGTCATGGCCGTGCTGGATTGGGTATTAATACAGATGAAGGCTACGAGCTTACGCTTTTTGATCGTGTCGCTCACCATAAAACAACAGGGCTTTCTACCGTAGAAATTTCTTCTAAGACCGCTTCAAAAATCAATCGTGAGTTTGCGAAGTTTTTTGATACGAGTGGTTTAAAATATAAAAGTTTTGTACTGAAAGGTTCTGAAGATAATCTTGCGGCACTTGCTACTTTATTAGACACACATGGAATCAAATACGAATTTGCAACCAATGGGAAAGCCAATGGTTTTAGCTATACCAAAAATGATCAAGGGAGTATGAACTACGACCTTGCGATGGTGATTCATACCGATCAGCCAAAAGGGAAGATGGTCAAAGTATTATTAGAGCCAGATGCAAAACTATCTACACCTCTCACCTACGATATTACGGCTTGGAGTTTACCTCATGCGTATGGTCTTGATGCCATTGCAAGTACCACAAAAGTAAGCACCAATAGTGGAAATCCTTTTTCTAAAGTGATCAACCAACAGCGTATGGATGCGCCTGGGTACATTGCAAAGTGGAATAGTATGGAGGATGCAAAATTCCTCGCTGGTTTATTAAAAGCGGATATTAAAGTTCGCTTTACAGAAAAACCAATGACTAACAGCGGACAGAAATTTGATCGTGGTACATTAATCATCACGAAGAGTGATAACAAAGACAACAAAAACTTTGTAGATACTCTTTACAAAATTGCAGACAAAAACAGCAGAAAGCTAGTGCCTGCTACT
>Ga0115554_1000158_pt1 | contig 43356 bp, 31 predicted proteins | sample COGITO_mtgs_1104_3_FD_87283 | JGI IMG/M metagenome (GOLD analysis project Ga0115554, IMG submission 87283) | Pelagic marine microbial communities from North Sea - COGITO_mtgs_110404 | ecosystem: Environmental > Aquatic > Marine > Epipelagic | place: Germany:Helgoland, sampling site Kabeltonne... | reverse complement strand
GTGCCAGCACCATTTTTTAAAAGTGGGCTCGTGATATTTAATAAACCAGGATTAGGGGTGTTAAAACTGATGTCAACACCGTCTAGTGTTATAAAGCCCTGTTGCGATTGAGAGATTAAGCTAGCTTGTTCATTTATAAAAAAAGGCTCTGGGTTTGAAATCCCAGCTGCCTTCGTTATGGTGAGCGCTCCTGTATTTTTTAATGTGAAATTTGATAACGTTTTGGTTGCATCTGTTTCTGAGATATGGATTGCTAGAAAAGTGCCGTTACTGTTCAATGTTCCTCCGCCTGTAAACACTCCTTTAGTAAAAACGATGGCAGACGTTGAATATACTTCCACTCCCTCAGGGATGATAACAGTTCCTTCCCCATTTTGCAAAGGGATAGTTCCCATATCCCAATTTAAAGGATCTGACCAGAAATAATTATCTCCATTTCCTGTCCAGGTATGCGTTTGACTCCATAGCACTACATGGCAAGTCAAAAACATAGTGATAAAGATGATCTTTTTCATTTTCTAATTTTTAAATATATCAAAAATGTTCATTATCAAGCATCAAGATACGTATATAATTGGTTTTAGCTAGAATGCTAGCGATGATACAAACCCTAAGATCTCACACACTATATCATTACGCTTCTGTCTTTTGGTAATTACGCTCCTGTCGGCGGCTGGCAGGTTCGCGAAAGCTATCTCACCAGTATTTAAAAAATCAGGTAATAATTTAGATTTTTTGGATGAGATCGTATGAAGGGTAACTAGCTGAAAATTAATATTAAAGAAGGTAGTTGGAAAATTACAAGAGATTTTTTTTTCAATTACACTTTATTTAAGTTAAGTAAAATATATGTAGTTTTGTTGAAAAATAAAATGAAAAAAAGTATTGTAATTTGTTTTTTGTTAATATCGTATATCTCTTTTGCTCAGTGTCCAACAGGAAATGTTTTCTTTTTTACACAAGCAGACATTGATTCGTTTATAATTGACTTTCCAAACTGTAGTGAAATCAATGGTTCTCTACTGATAAATAATAGTGATAATGACTTACAAAATTTAAACGGTCTGAATAGTATTAATTCAGTAGTAGGAGATATTATCATAACAGGTCTTAATGAATCAGTAGATTTAAGTGGTTTGGATAACCTTAATGTTGTTGGTGGTGATTTTAATTTTGAATTCAATATGGGTTCTGATCCCAATGGTTTCTCAAATATAGAAACTATAAATGGAGATATTAATTTTACAGCAAATAACTCAACAACATTAGGTGGGTTTACAAGTTTAGTTTCTGTTGGTGGAGGAATTGTTTTTAACCAAAACAGTAGTGTAAATATTATTGGTTTTGAAAACTTATTGTCTGTAGGTGACGAATTTTCAATAGATAGGAATAATTCTTTGTTGGAAATAAATGGATTTAATAGTCTTGTGTCAATAGGCTCAAATTTTATAGTATTTGATAACGAGGAATTAGCTTCATTTAGTGGCTTTAGTAGTTTGGAAACCATCGCTGGAGAATTTCAACTAATTGGAAATCCTATTTTGAGTTCATTACCAGAATTTAATCAAGTAACTTCTATAGAATCAAATTTTACAATAGATTTTACGAATTTAAATGAGATTGATGGTTTTAATTCAGTAGCGGCTTTTCAAGGTGATTTTAGTATTTCAAACAATCCTAGCTTATTGCAAATTAGCGGAATGTCTTCAGCTACCCAACTAGAAGGTGAATTACGCATACAAAATAACGATGCATTAATCACTATATCTGGTTTGAATCAACTTGATTCTATAGGTTCTGCCTTCACTATTATTGCCAATGAAAATTTAAACGAAATCACAGGCTTTAGCTCATTAGAAGTCATAGGTTCAGATGTTTTTATAGGTTTAAATGCTATTGATAATTTTGAAGGTTTTGACAATCTTCAACAAATTCAAGGAGGTTTTTCGATATCCAATAACAGTGGGACCAATGCATTGGATGGATTTAATCAGCTTAGTCAGGTTGATGGTTTTTTAAGTATATCATTTTCTGATTTTAGTGAAATAACAGGTTTTGAAAACCTATTAGAGGTAGGAGATAATTTGTCAATAACGGGTTCTTCTTTACAAACATTGTCTGGATTCAATAATTTAACCAATGTGGGAAATAGGATATCTATTGTTAATAACGATAACATTACTCTTTTAGATGGATTTAATAGTGTAATTTCTATAAACTGGTCATTAATTATTCAAGACAACGCACAATTGTTAGAGATGAATGGATTTAATCAATTAGTTTCTGTAGGTAATGAATTGAGATTTGATTCCAATCCTAACTTGTTAAACGTTGATGGTTTTCAGGAATTATCGGTAGTAGAAAAGAGTGTGTTGTTTATAGATAATGCTATGTTATTTGAAATTAGCGGCTTCAATAGTTTAACCACTATAAATCAATTTGACGGGAATTCTGGACTACTTTTTTCAAATAACCCAAATTTAGAAATCGTAAGTGGCTTTACTAATATGGTTAATCTTGAGTCTAATTTATTCTTTGGTGGTGCTACAAGTCTTAATGATATTTCTGGCTTTAATAATTTAGAGTCCACTAGAGATTTACAATTTATCGTAACAGGACTAACAGATTTTACAGATTTAAGTAATTTACATACTGTTACTAATTTTATGTCTTTGAGTAATAATCCAAACCTTGTAAATTTAAATGGTCTAGAAAATGTTACTTCTCCTATGAATGATTTAAGGATTTTTGACAATCCAATATTAATTAATATAGACGCTGTCGCTAATATTGAATCTATTGCTCAATTTATAGTCATTCAGTTTAACGACCTTTTAAGCGATTGTAGTATTGACACTGTCTGTTCTCATTTGTTTAATGACGGCAATGCAACAATTGAAAGCAATAATACAGGGTGTAATAGTATTAGTGAAACTGAGAACAATTGTAGTTTGTCCATAAACGATGAAGAGTCAGAGTTATTTGCTGTCTATCCAAACCCAACAAAAGGAATTATTAATATTGAGAGTTTATCTTCACAAGATTGTACTATAAAAATATATGATATGTTAGGCAGAGTTGTTTTAGATGACATAACGAAAAATAAAACAAAATTTGACTTGTCAAATTTAACTAACGGATTATATTTGGTTTCAATTCAGGATGATTTAAACAGTTATTCAGTAAAAGTTTTAAAACAATAATTGGATAACTCTATTTGTTGTGTAAATATGTCAAATCACTATTATTTTTCACTTTCGTGAAAAATAATAGTGATTAACTTTTCTGATATTAAATGCTAACTACCCAATCACAAACCTACCAGCCTTAGAATCAAACCTTACATTCTCCGAAGGAAACAAAGCATCAAATACCCCTTTTTGAATCAGTTGTTTTGGGGTGTTTATAATCGCTTTTCCATTTTGTAGTACAATCATCTGATCACATTGCGCGATGGCGAGTTCGATGTCGTGGGTAGAGAAGAGGACGAGTTTTTGTTGCTCGTGAGCGATGTTTGTTAAAAGTTTTAAAACAGACGCTTTGTGATGTAAATCTAGATGCGTCATCGGCTCATCTAAAATCATCATAGCGGTATCTTGTGCTAACGCACGTGCAATAAGTACCCGTTGTAATTGCCCGTCGCTGAGTTCGTAGCACTTCTTGTTTTTGAGTGTTTCGGTGTCGGTAGCTTTGAGGGCGGAGGTGATGCTTTGAAGATCGGATTCAGAGAGCGATCCGAACCAATTGGTATACGGTTGTCTTCCTAAACTGACCAATTCTAAGACACTTAAATTTTTAGAAATCGCTTGTCCCGTGAGCACAACACTGAGTTGTCTTGCCAAGGCCTGCGGTTCGATGTTGGGAATCAAGGTTTCATTCAGAGAAATATTTCCCGAAAGGGAACTTTGTAAACCAGCCAACGTACGTATGAGTGTGGATTTTCCTGCACCATTAATGCCTACCAGTCCCACCAATTGACCTTGTGGTATCGCGAGATCAATATTGGAGGCTATCATCGTATCTCCTTGCTTAGAAGAATAGCCAATACTAAGATTTTCAGTAGAAAGGACGGTATGTATGGGTTGGCTTTCCATCAAAACACCAATTTCTTTTTACGAACTAACAACCAAATCACCACCGGCGCACCCACCAAGGCAGTCACTGCATTAATTGGAAGTGTGTACTCGCTGAGCGGCACTTGCGCAATCGTATCACAAATCAGCATCAGGATCGCACCACCCAAAATCACCGCGGGAAATAAAATCCGATGATTGGAGGTGGGGATGATTTGACGAATCAAATGCGGTACCGCAAGTCCTATAAACGCAATAGGCCCCGCAAAAGCAGTGATACTTCCCGCCAAAAGACTGGTCGCAATAATAATCACAAACCGACTCCGCGTATAGTTCACGCCCAATGTTTTGGCGTAAGTATCGCCGAGTAATAAAGCATTGAGTTCTTTAAGGTGTGTCATCGCCAAAATCAGCCCCGCTATAAAACAGTAAAAAAGCAACCGAATACTCTGCCACGAGACATCACCCAAACTCCCAAACGACCAAAAGATATATTGCTGTAATTCTTCGGCTTTACTAAAGTAGGAAAGCACACTGACGACTGCAGAGGTCAAGCTTCCGACCATGAGTCCGATAATGAGTAATGCCATCGTATCTCGTACTCTTGACGCCACACCTAAAACAATTAAAAACACTAAAAAACTTCCTGTCGCCGAAGCGATAATCAGCCCCCATTTTCCAAAAGCCATCGTACTGGTAATACCAAATGCAGTCCCGCCTAAAATAAATAAAGCAACACCCAAACTAGCGCCACTACTGATTCCGAGGACGAAAGGGCCTGCCAGCGGATTCCGAAATAACGTTTGCATCAAAAGCCCTGTCACCGCTAGTCCGCTTCCTGTCATTATCGCCATGATAGCTTTGGGAAGTCGGTAGTCGTGAATAATAAATTCTGAAGACGATTTTGAAACCTCACCTCCCACTAAACTATTGAAAACATCTGACAGCGGAATCGCTACAGACCCTAGACTAATGTTGATAAAAAAGCAACACACCAGACCGATAGCCAAGGCAATCAATGGGATGGTATAGGAGCGATTAGTCTTCAAAAGGCGTATAGAAATAAGGTTGATAATCAGGCAGCAACTCAGGATGTAAATAGTACACCAAATCTTTCAACACCAGATCAGGCCGGTTAGGTGCCAATTCGTAATACAGCATGCCGCCTGTTGCTCCTTTTTTGGTCGTAAACGTATATGTTTTTTTATTTTTAAAAGCATCAAATTGCGCATAGACAGGATTCGCTTCTGCGAGTCTGCTATAACTTCCAAACTGTCCCGGTGCAATCCAGAAGTCGGCGTTTTGTCCTTTGTCGAGCACTGATTCTATACTTAATCCAATACTTCCTGTCCCTTGGGTATCTTTCCAAAGATAATCGCCTCCCGCATCTTCAATGAGTTGCGCTGGCCAGCTTTCGCCGTGTGGTAAATACCAAACGTCTTTATACATGGCACCACTTAAAACCGTAGGGCGTTTGGTAACGTTTTGAGTGAGTTGTTTAGTCGTTAGATAACCTGTTTCTATGGATTTAAAAATGCTATCTGCTTCTTTTGATTTTCCGTATAAAGCACCAAAAAACTTAATCCATTCTGCTTTTCCCAACGGACTCTTCTCTACCCAATCCCCGTTGTATAAGACAGGAATTCCTGCTTTTTCTAGAGAGTTTAAAGAGTTGTTTTGACCATCGACACCAAAGCCAATCACCGCATCAGGATTCAAGTCGATAGCGACTTCTGTATTGATCGCTTCGTTTTGTCCGAGTTCTTTAATCTGCCCAGCATCTATACGTTTACGCGTTTGCTCACTGGAGATATAATCAAGATTGGGAAACCCTGTCAAGGTCTGATCAACACCTAACATTTCCAGAGAAGGAATATGTGTCGTTGAGGTCACTACGACCGATTGTAAAGGAACTTTTATAATCGCGTCTATTTTGTTTGACGCCAGTAAACTCGTTAGAGATTCAGGATTACTGTCGCTACTTTTTTGTAAGGAAGCACCTTCTTTGACCAAAGCATATCGATATACGTTTTCGGTACCTGGAAAAGCCCCTGAAACTTCTAGTAATGTGTACTCTGGAAATTCTTTGATCGTAAATCCCGTTGCATAATCCACTGTAAATTCCTGTTCCATTGGCGTTTCAAGAATCGTCTCTTTTTCATCTTTTTTACAAGACATGATTCCTGTAAAAAGAAAGAGAAGCAAAAGAATGTACAGATAGGATTTTTTCATTCTTCAAAAGTAGTATTTAAAAAAGAGAAAAAGCAAGTCGGAATGAAAAGAGGTGTTTTTGGTTTTTAGATGTATGTAAGAATATACCTCTTAATGCTTTGTCAGTCAGAGCTTATCGAAGACCTAGTATATAAATTTCAATAGTAAGAAAGCACTTCGACAAGCTCAGTGTGACAATTGATTAAATAAGGAAAAGCCCTCTAGCCCCCAAAGAGAAGTTTTTGTCTTTTACCACTTACATGAATAGAACTACTAACATAGCTCCTCCCCTCAACGAGGGGAGGTGGCTGTATCGAGGTAACGAGATACAGACGGAGGGGGTAGTTTTGTTTCAACTTCAACTTCAACTTCGATTTCAGTTTCAGTTTCCAAAATAGAGTAACACTCTAAAATAGAGTGCTACTCTATTTTGAGTCTATATTCTATATTCTTTTTTCTCTATATTCTTATAAAAGCCATACCTTTGTACCAAATTATGGTTTGGAGAGTATACACATACTCACCAATTAAAAGGGAATTTTGTTAAACGCAAAAGCTGTTCCCGCAACTGTAAGCTGTGCCTATACACGTATAGGACTTGTTAAAAATACTACACCGCCACTGTCTTGAGGTGTCAAGATGGGAAGGCATTTAACAAGAAGCAAGCCAGGAGACCTGCCACGATTTATAATTAATATCGACTGACTTTCGGGTAAAAGGTCACAGATGATGAAAGAAAAAATCTCGTACATCGTGATGGTACTATGCTTTTGCATCAGTACGGCACATTCGCAAATAGATAGCTTACAGGTATTGCCTGAAGTGATCCTTAGTGACGTGAAGTTACGCGACTTCTCTCAAGGCGTTACCGTAGCCAGAGTGACGGATTCTGTTTTGAGCAATTCCAAAACGGCACTCACCGAAGTTTTACGCTATCAAACTCTTGTTTTCTTAAGAGAAAACGGACCAGGCGGGGTGTCATCAGCGTCTTTTAGAGGAACGTCTGCACAGCAGACTGCGGTGGTTTGGAACGGTATCAACATCAACTCTCAACTCAACGGGCAAACCGATTTTAATACCATATCCAGCCGTAATTACGATAATATTGATGTACGAAGCGGTGGCGGAAGTATTCCGTATGGTTCAGGAGCGATAGGCGGGAGTATTCATCTCAATAATGAAATTTCCTTTGCGCCTCGTTTTGAAAATAGACTGGTGCTGAGTTATGGAAGTTTTAATACCCCTTCGGGAAATTTTAAATCTCGCTTTGGCACTAAAAAATTCTATGGTGATGTCGCGGTAGATTATACACGAAGTGATAATGATTTTGAATATCTTGATACTGATCAGTTGAACGAAAACGGACAGTTTGAAAACACTAATCTCAACGCGAATTTTGGGTTTACGCTGTCGCGAAATCAGCTCATCAAGGTGTACCATAATACCTTTCTAGGCGATCGCAATTTTTCGGGAACGCTCACGGCACCTTCTGACGACTCGTATCAAGACAGAAACACACGAACGCTTGTCGAATGGCAAGCGAGTGATACACAGTATGATTCTAAGCTACGAGTGGCGCATGTATTTGAACAATTTCGCTATTTTCCAACCGAAGACAATCGATCTATTTCTACAATTGGGAAAGCCATCAGGTATACGGCAAATTATGATTTCACCTATCGGTTTGGGAACGATAAACGCCTGAAAACAACATTGGATTACACGACCGTAGATGGTGAAGGAAGTAATATTCAGCAAGCGACACGGAATGCCTTTTCGGCAAGTACGCTGTGGCATCATCAGGTGACCAAAAAATGGAATTATGGCATTCAAGCTAGACAAGAGGTGACCAATACATTTGACAGTCCGTTGTTATTTGGGATGAGTTCTGAGTACGCTTTCGCGAAAGCGTATAAAATCTCCATCAACGCCTCCCGAAATTATAGAATCCCAAGCTATAATGACGTGTATTGGCAAGGTGCTGGTGCCAGAGGAAATCCAAATTTAATTCCAGAAACGAGTATCCAAGCAGAAATAGGACATCGTTTTACCTACAAAGATCTAAACCTACGACTCAACACGTATTATATACTGACACAAGATTTGATTGTTTGGCGACCTGATTTTTCGGGAATTTGGAGCCCAGAAAACCTATCTGAAACACGTAATTATGGTACTGAGTTGACTGCCGAGTATTCCTACAAGTTAGGAGCACATTTGTTAACAGCGACAGGGAATTATGGATACACTATCGCCGAAGATAGAGAGACGGGAAATCAGCTTTTGTATGTGCCTAAACAAAAAATTACAGGAAGCGTTGGCTATACTTTCGATCGTTTGTCAGCGTTTTATCAGATATTATACAATGATAAAGTGTATACAACGACAGACAACTCAGATTCGGTAGCGGGGTATGGGGTTTCTAATCTAGGCGTAAATTATTCGTTGGTAAAGAAGCAAGAACAGCAAATTACACTTTCGCTTCAAGCGAGAAATATATTAAATAAAAACTATCAAACTATTGCCTTTAGGCCAAATCCTGGGCGTAACTTTTTAATACAAACAACCTATACATTTTAACTATGAAATTCTACAAATTTTTATTGATTGCCATTTTTGGAACCCTTTTTCTATTTGCTTGTAGTAATGATGACGACGGTATTGTGGTCATAGATCCAAATCCAGACCCAGAAGAAATGCTCGCTTTTGAAAATGGTTTTTTGGTCACCAATCAGGGACCATTTAACACAGGTTTTGGAAGTGTTGACTTTGTTGATGCAACCTTGACGACAGCAGATACTGATATTTATCAAGACGTAAATGGAGATAATTTAGGAAATGTAGTACAATCTATTGGTTTTTCGGGAGACCTAGCGTATGTGGTTGCGAATGTAAGTAATCGGATTACGGTGGTCAATCGGTTTACGTTTGAAGAGGTGGCACGAATTGAAACGGGGCTTGAGAATCCAAGATATTTTGTAGAAGCCAATGGAAAAGGGTATGTCTCTAACTGGGGTGATCCTAATATCGCGACCGACGATTATGTGGCTGTGATTGATCTCACTACCAATGAAGTGACAGGAACAATTCCTGTAGGGGAAGGTCCAGAAGAAATGATCTTTAATCGGTTTAATTTGTATGTGGCAAACCAAGGTGGTTTTGGCGTGAATAATACGGTAACCGTGATTGATCCAACCACTGATATGGTGTCGAGTACAATTATTGTAGGAGATGTGCCTAATTCTCTACAACTTGATACAGATGGAAATTTATGGGTGCTAGCCGGCGGAAGTCCAGCATTTACTGGGAATGAAACTCCAGGAACTCTCACACGAATTAATACAGCGAGCAATCAAGTGATTACTACATTTCTTTTTGGTTTGAATGATCATCCTAACTATTTGAATATTTCTGGAAGTGATCTTTATTATTTCCTAGATGGTGGTGTTTTTAAAACAACCACGGTTAACTTTCAAACCCCAGCAACACCTGAACTTTCAGGAGTCAACTTCTTTAATATGTTTGTAGTGAACGGCGGTGCCACTTTAATAGGATGTAATGCTGGAGATTTTGCGAGTAACGGAACGTTGGAGATTTATAATTTAGGAGATAATAGCTTAACGACTACACTAAATGTTGGGATTATTCCTGACAACGTGTACGTGAATCCATAGTCGTATTTTTCTACTTATTGAGAAAGCGCGAGATTGCATTAGGGAGCAGACTCGCGTTTTTTATGTGAGATTGACTTAAATAACAGTTTAGTTTTTTTACGTGATTTATTTGAAAATCATCTAACGAGCTCAGAATGATATTTTTTGTTCATTTTCTTCGCTTGTCCAAAGAAAACCGAACCAAAAGAAAAGACACTTTTTATGCGTGTGGTTTTTATTTTAAGTTTTGGAACTTATGAATCTTCGATTCCTTAGGTATTTTTTCGCTTAAGGTAAAAAACCGCAAGAAGTTTCTGCCATCGCTTCTCCTCGCCCAAAGCTAACACTTTGTCGTTTCCAAGGCTTCAAAATTTTTTAACAGGAAATCATTTCTATACTGAAGAAAAAGAAGAAAAATTTAATAACGTATATCGAACTTACGTTAATTAAGAAAGCGCAAGATTGCATTAGGGAGCAGACTCGCGTTGTTTTGTTTCTTCACGTTTTCGCGAAAGCATACCCCAAAAGAAATACACACAACAGTAAGAAATTCCCCCTTCGGGGGCTAGGGGGCCTACTCATTCAACATCCGTTGATATAAAATATCATTTTGATCACTGAAGAATACGGCGGGTAATTCGCGTGTGTTATAATTGGCGGCAGCGCTTCTTCCTAAAAGAATTTCGTTAATCACTGCATCTAGTAACGGTTCTCCTTGTACACCTAATTGTCCAAGATTTGCAAAGTCCTCTCCAATCACAATATCAGGCGTAAAGCCATCAAAATAATCCGTGAGTCCGTTGGCATTTTCCGAGCGTAATACCAAAGGTAACATCACATATCGATGGTTGGGATTAATCGCATCTGTTCTTCTAAAACTAGGTGAGTCATATAATAAAAAAGATCCTTCAAATTTTCCAGCGGTGGTGGTACCTACTTGAATTACTTCGATATACGGATCGAGACCACTTAAAATCAATTCGCTAGCAGAAGCAGAACTTCCTGTAGTAATCACATATACTCTTGTTAAATTCAGGCTATTGATACCTGCACCATCATTACCACTTCCAATATTCGAGTTAAAAAGCCGATCAAATTGATTGTCAGGATTACGATCTTCATTATAGGTTTGTCTAATAAATAACTCCCCGTTAAACTGTCCTGTAATCATACTACTTAAGTCATTGGCGGTTTCGATAGAACCCCCTCCGTTATAACGTATATCTAAAATAAGATCGGTCACACCCTCTGCTTGAAACTGTGCAAAGGCATTATTGAGTTGGTCATCAAACTCATTGGTAAAACCAGTATAATGTAAATACCCTATTTGTCGTCCTTCTACCGTCAGTGTTCTGGCAGTATGAATAGGATTGATCGTCAGTTCTACCTGATTGAGTGTGATGTCGGTACCGTTGAGTGTAAAGAGTTCGGTGTCTGCATCATAATCGGCGAGATTAAGGGTATAGGTATCTTGACCGAAGATAGCGTCAAAGTCAGAGTCACTCGTAAGTGCAATGCCATCTATACCTGTAAAGATCATTCCGCGTTGTACGCCTGCATCTTGTGCAGGGCTGTTATTAATCACATACCGCACAAGTCCAAATACGTCGCCGTTACCAGAAGGGTCATTAAATAACGCAAAACGCATTCCTGTAGAACGACGAATCCCACTTAGTGCATTTTCTAATTCGATGTAATCGTCTCTCAGGATACTAAAACGATCGTTAGGTGAAAGTAACGCTTCAAAGGTCGCCTCTGGAGATTCAAAATCATCTAAGAAATCATTCAGTTCTGCATCACTTGTAAACCGATCATTGGCGAGATCAGGTACATCTTCTTTATACAGCGACCAGAAGTTAAGCCCTCTGTAAATAAATTGTGAGATTTCTAAATTGCTTGCGGGTCTGATGACATCATCAAGATCATCAGAGCAATTTACCATCGTGAGGGAAGCTAGAAATCCTATCACTAAAAATTTCATTTTTTTCATTTTTTCAAATTTTTTATTTGCAAGTAAATTTTTTTATTGATAGATAAGGTATTTTTTTCGGATGCTTTTAAAGGTGTCGATATCGGCATACCAACCTTTCTTTATTTCTTTAAACGTATAGCCTTTTTCAATTTGCTCTTGTAATTTTTTGGTACCCGCATGCAACGTAAAACTTGCTGTTTTAAAGAAATTTTCTTTATCCGTATGTGCTGTATAAGCTTCCACAAGCCATTCTAAATTCACGCGCGCCAGATAGTCTTGCTCTCGTAAATCGAGTCCATGGCAAAGGTTTCCTTTTTCTTTTGGGTTTTTGGCGCCAAAATTAGATTGCGGTGTATATTCAAAAGGGAAATACGCAGCAGGTAATAGGGGAGAGCCAAAAATTTGAAATTGTATTTCGGTACCTCGTCCTGCATTGATGGTCGTACCTTCAAAAAAGCCGAGACTTGGATACAAGTTAATGCTCTTGTCATTCGGTAAATTGGGTGAAGGTCGTGTGGGTAAGGAGTAGCGAGTATCATACTTCCAGTTTTGTAACGGAATCACGGTAAGGTCACATTGAATTCCATCAGTCAGCCATCGTTCTCCATTGACCATCTGTGCGTATTCTCCAATCGTCATTCCGTAGACTAGTGGAATAGGATGCATTCCTAAAAAACTACTATGCTCAGGCTCTAAAGTTGGGCCATCTATATAATGTGCATTTGGGTTGGGTCTGTCGAGCACAATCACAGGAATTCCTTTTTCTGCGGCGGCTTCCATCACGTATGTCAGTGTAGAAATATAAGTGTAAAACCGTACGCCCACATCCTGAATATCAAATACTAAAATATCAATATCTTGTAATTGTTCTTGTGTCGGCTTTTTATTTTTACCGTGCAAGGAAACAATAGGCAAGCCAGTTTTTGGGTCTTTGCTGTCTTTTACTTTTTCGCCTGCATCTGCATCACCTCTAAACCCATGTTCTGGCGAATACACGTGTTTGACAGCAATTCCAAGGCTGAGTAGCGAATCTACCAAATGGGTGCTTTTTTCTTTGCTATGTGTTTCGGTTTTAAAAATGAGTCCGCTTTGATTGGTCACGACGCCCACTTTTTTGTTTTGTAATAACGGCAAATATTCAGTCGTTCGATTGGCACCTACAATAATCGGAAGGTTCTGCTGATCTTTCGTATTTTGTATTTCCGTTTTCGAATTTGCTGCGTTTGAGTCCGCTTTCGCGAAAGCGGAAACCTCCTTACGATCTGTAGAATTAGAAACGTGATTCCCATTTCCACAAGAAATTAAGAGAAAGAGCGTTAAAAAAAAGGTATTTTTGAACAAAAGAATCTGCATTTTGAATCTGGAGTATTTTATAGCAAAACGATTACATGGGGCAACATCGTATAAAAGTAGTGCTTCTACTACGATTATAAAAATTGCGATCATTGCGATTGCCATCGGAATGATCACCATGCTTATCGCGATTGCAACCGGATTAGGATTACAAAAAAAGATACGAGAGAAGGTATCTGCCTTTAATGGTGATATTTTGGTGTCTAATTTTGATGGAAATAATAGCCAAGAAACAGTAAATCCTATCCCGAGAGCACAAGATTTTTATCCAGATTTTGATGCTGTTCCTGAAGTAACGCACATACAAGCGGTGGCAACCCGATCTGGAATCATCCGTACCGCTACCGATTTTGAAGGCGTACTTGTCAAAGGGCTCGGCGCCGATTATGATTGGGATCGGATAGATGATTATCTCGTAGAGGGACGTTTTCCCATATTTACAGAAGAACTCAATACCGAAATGCTGATCAGTCGATATCTCGCTAACAGACTCGGTTTCTCACTCGGCGATAAGGTAATTGTCTATTTTATAGATAACAGATCGGATACACCACGCCCGTTGCGATTGGATATTGTGGGGATTTATGAGAGTGCGTATCAGGAGTTTGATAAGGTATATCTTATGGCAGATATCCGCCATATCCAACGGATTAATAAGTGGAAAAATGATGAGGTGGGTGCTTTTGAAGTGTTTGTAGATGATTTTGATGAGGTGCAAGAAGTTAATAATTATGTGTATCAAAATACAGGTTCCTTTTTACGGTCGATGACCGTGGTAGAGCGTAATCGTAATATTTTTGAATGGGTAAAGTTGTTTGATTTTAATATCGGGCTGATTATCGCCATTATGATTATTGTGGCGGGTATTAATATGATTGTGGCGTTACTCGTACTGATTTTAGAACGAACGCGTATGATTGGAATTTTAAAAGCCTTAGGGGCTTCTGATTATAGTATCCGAAAAATATTTATATACAATGCGATGTACCTGATCGGGATGGGCTTGTTCTGGGGAAATCTCATCGGATTAGGGCTGCTCTATGCGCAACGGTATTTTGAAATCATTACCCTCAACCCCGAAACGTATTACGTGAAAGTCGCTCCCGTGTATATTAATTTTGGACAGATCTTAGTCCTTAATGTCAGCGTGTTTGCGTTATGTCTTTTTATGCTATTAATTCCTTCCTACATCATCACGAAGATTAGCCCAGTGAAGTCGATTCGGTTTGAGTAAGTTGTTGACTGTTAGTTTTTAGTAGGTAGCTGTTAGTCAGTAGTCGGTAGTTTTTGACCTTCCCTAAATAGTGTTTAACGGATTATGTTAATTGTTGTTCTTGTTATTTTCTACATCACATTTTCCAAAAAAAATCCTTCTTAAAAAGGAACCTTGCTAAAGTTTTGTTTTTACGTTTGAGTTTCCCTCTTAAGAAGGAGGGTTAGGGAGGTGTTTTTACTGTGTAATTTGTGAGTTCATGAGAACACACCCCTCATACCAATTTAATCGTAAAATGTCGCAATGTCAGCTTGTTCTTTTTCATTCTAAATTCCTTACTCATATATTCCGTAGCTAAGGCTATGCAATAAAATCGTAGCGTCTTTAGAATAAAAAACAACTACGCCTTGGACACGACATTTTAAAATTAAATAGGTATCAATCCCCTCTTTCTAGAGGGGAAACTCTAATGAGGGTTTTAAAAATAGAGTAGTACTCTATTTTAGAGTAGTCTCTATTTATCATATATATTTTGAGCTATATAAGCAAGCGTAAGAGTCCCCCTTTGGGGTTAGGGGATTTATTCCCACTTTGGGGGCAAGGAGGCTTGAGGGCTTAATACGAATACCCAAAATGGTCAATATCTCTAGCACATTTTTGGGCGACCAATGCTTTTCCTTTTTCGGTATAATATGCTCTATAATTTTTAGGTGTGGTTTCATTAAGAAGCGGAATCTCTTGTATGTCAATTCCAAGGCGATCTGCTATTTTCTTTATTTCTTCCATATAGTTTTCATAGCGATAGATGGTCACATCATCCATACTATGCGTGGTATTTTTAAAATAATCCAATTGATTTAAAAGAAAAGAATCATTACCGTTGTCTTGTGCTGTATTAATGAGAAATTCTTCAAACCGTATACGTTCTTCTTCTAGATTTAGCGGATCCCATTTATAAAGTAACGAGTACCAAGAAAACAGTCTTTCCCAAGGATTACGTACCATACTAAATATAAAATACTCAGGATGTTCTTTAAGGAACTTCCTTTCCATTGTTGAGGCATTTCCGTGCTGTGCGATAACTGCTACTTGATTAGGAAGTGCTTTTTTTAAGAGTGAAATCATACTAGAACCTCCTGTTCTATGGATGTGAATAAAGATGGTTTTTCGGGTATGGATGATGATCATATAGATACCTAAGTAGGTAGGGTTTTAGAAGGTCGGGGGCGAAGTTACATATTGTTTTATGAGCAGTACTCGTAATTTTTTTAAAATAAGAGGGTAACAAAATATCAAATAGTGCTCTTAAGGGTAGGGAATTAAAATTTCAAGTAAAGGCGGTATCCGAAAAGCCTAGTTCTAAATAGAGTAGGAAAAATAAAATGTATAATTATGTTAAGAAAGATTTCAAATTTAGGAACAGCACTAAGTACAAAAGAGCAAAAGTCAATTCAAGGAGGATATGTTGTGTATGAAGATGACTATATGACAGTAGAAGTTAGCGGAAACTGGGGTCGACCTGGCGAAGGGGTTACTTGTTTCTGTGATGGAATAGAAGTGCCTTGTAGTGGTTTAGGGGGGTGCTAGAGAGTGCCTGATTTGTTGATAATAGCAAAAAGGGTGTATGCCCTTTTTGCTGTTTTTTTAGTGAAACGCTGTTTTTAAAGAGTTGTGAAGCAATAAAATTTAAAACAGCTAGTTGAATTAATCCCGCTTTTTTCAGCGAGATCTAAGACTTATCCTAATTTTAGATTGGGTATCCAATCCCTCGAAGCTTGCTCCAAAGATTATTTGCTAATTTCATTTAATAAGTTATTATTATTGTAAACTCCCCATTTTCATAAAAACAGAATAACGCTTATATTGCACGACAAAAAACAAGCGTTGTGAGTACAGAGAAAAAACAGATTATTTCAGATATGATTGGTTTGGCAAAAGCTGATAACATATTACACGAGCGTGAGTACGAATTTATCCTTGCCGTAGCAGCACGTTTAGGACTTTCTAAAACAGAGGTAGATACCCTTCACGCCAACCCTTTAAAAATAAGTGTACTCAGTACCGAGTTACAACGTATCACTCAGTTTCATAGACTTTTATTATTAATGAACGTCGATCAAGAGACGCATTTTACAGAGTTAGACGCCATCCGTAATTATGGGTTAAAATTGGGAATTCGCCCAGAAGCCATTGAGCAAATCTTAAGCGAGATGGATGATCACGAAAACAAGATGATTCCTTCTACACGCCTTGTTGAGATTTTTAAGCGTTTTTATAATTAGACTTTTTTATAGAGATACGATCTATATATGTAGGGTATCTAAAATGTTCCAAAAACAAACTGATTGTCATTCTGAGCCTGTCGAAGGAGGCTTGTAAATCAGTATGTTAAAAACTTCGACAAGCTCAGTTTGACATTTTTAAAATGCTTTTTTAAATAAGTATTTTATAGGTGTTGTTACAGAGTACGCTCCTACCTGCAGGCAGTTTCGCGAAAGCGTAAAAAACAAGAAAACCGAAGCGATCAAACTTCGGTTTTCAAATCATAGATACTGCAAGGGTACCATTGGAAGTTAGGTCACAGTATCTAGATATTTTTACTTATGTAAAGCAATCTAAAAAATTCCGCCACCTTCTTTCTCATCTTTATCACGACGCTTTCTGGATTTTGCACGGTATTTATTACTTCCTAAACGAAGCGATAATGCTGCATTAATTGTATTACTTTCCCAATTGAACTGGATATTTTGATTAAATGGACGGGTTCCTGTCCCTTGAAACTTCATCGTATTAAAGATGTCATTGTAGTTCAAGCTTGCGGTTGCTTTTCCTTCCCAGAAATTGTATCGTGCTCCGATGTTGGTCATAAACATAGGGTCTACTTCAAACTGGATATTCTCATTAGCCCCACGATACATAACAAAGGCAGAAAAGGTCAATTTTTTGGTGGCTTTAAAATTATTGAACACTCTAAAATTCCACACTACATTGTCTATTTCAAAATTGCTACTTGTAATATCATTCACTGTTGGATTGTCAGTTGTTGGATCTACGGTTTCTGCAAACGACTGTTGTGTTTGAGAAAAGACATCAAAACTTGCATTAAAATTCCACCACGACAATGGCTTATAATTCGCCGATATTTCCAATCCATACGAAGACGTATCGTCAAAGTTATCATTTGTAAAAATCAAACTATTTAAATTCGGATCGGTACGGTTGTACAACAACGCCTGATTAATCAAGTCTGATACCGAGCGATAAAATACGCCAGTCGTAATCGATCCTTTTTCTAGGTTACGCGTATAATTCACTTCTAACGAATTGGTAAATTGCGGAATCAACGACGGATTTCCAAATGCCGAAATCAACGGGGTACTAAACTCTCTAATCGGATTTACTTGCCCAATCCCAGGACGATCCACACGTCTGCTATAACTTAACTGATACTGATTCTTCTCCGAGGGATTATAGGTAATAAACGCCGACGGATATAATTGCGTATAGTCATTTCCGAAATTACGAAGTACGCTATTCCCATCACGAGATACTTGTACGGAAGGATCAGTATCAAAATTTGATAAATCATCGGTAACAACACCTTCTAAAAAGGTTTCTCTCGTATTGGCAGTCACATTTACAGACTCAAAACGAAGTCCAAATTGCGCAGACCATTTCTCCCATTTCTTATTCACAGAAGCATATAACGAGTAAATATCTCTTGCATAATCAAAGTTGGTTGCTGGTGCATTGATAAACGTATCTGGATCTGTCGAAAGGTTAAACGGATTAATCACCAACTGATCTGTAGATCGTTCAATTTCAGAGGCAAAGATTCGTGCTTGTGCGCCAGCTTCTAGCTTTAACGTTTCAGATAACGGATTTACATAATCTAAGTTAATCGTCGTTCTTGTACGATCTGTATTGATAGCATCTACATAATCTTGAGCTACATTTTCGCCGTCAAAAAGGAAGAGTCCATTCTCATCCCCTGTAAAGATATTGTGATCTACTTCCAGCTCAATAGAACTTCCCTCTTTGGCTAATGCTAATTTATAATCCACATTATATTGGGAGGAGGTATTGTCATTTCTGTTATCAAAAATTTGACTCACATCATTAGCATCTGTTGGGAAATTTACAACTGTCGTTCCTGTTACAAAACCGTTAAAGAGGTTTTGATTGGTAAAAACAGACAAGGTATTTTTATCATTGATATAATAATCGACACCTACTTTAAACAAGTTAGAATTACTATCGTCAAAGAAATCGAAATCCTGAAAAATCTGATCTTGCTCACGGTCTACAAAACCAAAGTTGGCATTTTTGTTATAGTTACCACCCCAGCTTCCAAAGAGATTGAATTTTCCGTTTCTGTAGTTAACATCAATTCCTGTATTCCATTTTGGATTGTCTTGATAGGTTATGCCTGTGTTGATATTTACATTTGTTCCTAGATTGGCATTCTTATGTAAAATGATATTGATCAAGCCGCTCATCCCTTCAGGATTGTACTTTGCTGAAGGATTGGTAATCAACTCAATTTGCTTAATAGATGTAGAAGGGATTTGCTTTAATAATTGAGCAACAGGAACATTAGATAACTTTCCGTCTACCATCACTTGTACATTCTGATTCCCTCTCAGCGATAAATTCCCAGATTGTTGATCTACCGTTACTGATGGGAGATTATTCATAATATCTCCAGCAGTAGGACCAGAGGTGGTCAAATCTTTTCCAACAGTAATCACCTTACGATCTATTTTTTGTTGTATGGTTGTACGCTCTGCAACAACGGTTACTTCATCCAGACCCGTAACTTCTTCTTCTAGCGTAACAGTTCCTAAATCAATATCTCTGTTTTCTCGACTCACGTTAATAGGTGTACTGTATATTTTATAGCCTATGAACTGAATCGTTACTGTATTTTCTCCTTCGGGAATTCCTTTAATTTCAAACAGACCATTATCATCTGTGATTCCTCCTGTGATGAGCTCGCCTTTAGCATCTAGTATAGAAACTGTTACAAAGGGAAGCGGTTCTTGTAGTTGCTTATCCAGTACTTTTCCTTTAATCGTTCCGATTTTGTCTACTGGATTCTTTGGATGGGCATAGGTAAAACTACCCCATAATAGCACGAGTGCTAAGATAAATTGTTTCATATTCTGATTGATTTTGATTGATGAATGTATGTTATGCACAATACTTTGTATAACATACTATAATGACGCATTCTATCGTAATTATAACAACAAGACGTCTGTTGTTAGCAAAATGTTACCAAAAAAAATGACTTTAACATTTAGGCGTACTCTTTTTAAGAGTCTAAAGAAAATACGTGTTAAAGGTAGAGAGACCGTGTTTTTAGACAAAAAAAGGGAAGCTATCTCAGCTTCCCTTTTTGATATATAATTCTTATCTACAGTTACTTAATGATCAGTTTTTGAGTGATTGTAGCACTATCGGATTGGATTTGGACAAAATACATTCCTTTTGCTAATCTGCTTGTATTCAAAATTCTAGTGTTATTAAAATTTTGAAGCTCGATGATTTGAACGACTTTCCCTTGTACATCCACAATTGTAAGTCGTTGTAACTGTTCCTGTCCAGCATACGTAAGAGTCGCCTGATCTGTAGCAGGGTTAGGGTAGAGGGTTATGCTTTCGCGAAAGCGTACTTCTTCTATATCCAATATATCTCGTTCTTGAAATAGGATCGTAAAACGCTCTGGTTGTATGCTCCGTTGTGCTGTAAATTGATAATCAGTTTCTTTTAAGTTAGTTACAGCATTGAAAAGATGATCGATTAAGAATACAGGTGCATTTGTGATGTTAGCACCTTCAAAATGATCGATACTTATGGTATATGTTTCTTCAGTTTCCACGGTCGTAGAAAATCCTAAGGTCAATTCTATCGAAGGATTAAAAACCTCTCTTCCCTGAATCGCTAATTGCTCTCCAGTTTCTAGCGTGGTGAATAGAGAGATAAAGGTTCCTAAACGCACCGTATCATACCCAGGATCAAAACCGGGCGTCGCTTGTGGGATGAAGCCCACAGCCGTTTGTGATACTGCATCTTCATACACATCGGTGGTCATATTGAGCCATAGTAAATCTGTACTACTTGAGTTTTCTGCTGAGCGTAAATCGTCGTTATTTCCAATCACACGAATACTATTTGTGAAGGTTACAGGCGTATTACTCATGGCTTGTGCTTGATCAGCTTTGATGGCAAATCCTTGACCAGACGCCATAAACTGACCTGGTGATGCCCCCCCATTCACTGCCGAAATACCGACCAACGCATTGCGGATGGAAATATCATTCATTGAGAAATTACTAGAACCAAATCCTGGTAAGTCTCCAGAAGGGTTTGTAATATGCTCCCAGTAATACACTTCATTGACAGCATCATTACTGGTAATAAATGCATTTACATCAATAGCAGAAGCGTACGGATTTCCTAATAAATTGTAATTATTGGTGGTTTCAGGTCCGTTGTAATTGATAGGAAGAGTGATTGTTCCAGAGTTTAAAGTTCCTTGATCATACGTCAAGTTATAGGGAGCTTCGGGCGTATCGTCTGCAGGAGAAGGGAATACCAATAATCCTATACCTGCGTCTGGTAAGGCTCTACTTCCAGCGTACGGATCTAAATAATCAAGGTTGTCATCTAAGAAATTTTCGGCACCAGCAAATTCTGGGTATTCCATCAAATCTATATCAAAAGGCACAAAATTGGCTGGGATAATCCCAAAAACGGCGCGCGCATTTCCATATACCTGATCTCTAGTTTCAGCACTCATAGGACTACTAAGCGCAATAAAATTACGTCCAGCTACAGGAGGTGTTGTTTTGGTAACATTAATGTTGCCGTTATTAATGGTAATTGCATCTTCAGCCACCTGAATGACACTTGCTTGATGAGCTACGTTAAGAGTTCCCTCTACAGTAATATCAAATACAGACCGTAAATAAAAACCATCTCCTATAGTGACGGTTCTTCCAGAAGCAATTGTACAACTACAGGCATTAATATTCTCAGGGTCAAAGTTGGTATTGTAATTTCCATTAAACAACGCCGATTTTGTGTTATCAGGAACCCCATTAGACCAAGTATTACCGTCCCAAATCGTACTGTCTGAGCAAGGTTGTGGTGTGGTCTCTACGGCTTGTATGGTAAAATCAAAGGCGTCAGAAAAGGACGAACTCTTTGTCACACGCAAGAGATAAGGATTCCCGTTGATGAGTTCAAAGAAGCTTCCGTCATTATAAAAGCATCCTAACTCTTCTCCAGCGCATTCGTCAAATAATGAAAACCCTTCTGTGTTTGAGACATTAGAGATTTCAATAGATCCATTTACAGGCATAGTGAAACTAAACCACAGGTCTAGATTATCTGTATTGACAGTATCACAAGATGCATCTATACTTTCTGTAGCTCCACGATTATCCAATGGGATGACTGTTGTCGTTTCTTGAAGTACTTGTATGTTTTGAGGTGTTTCGCATTCGTCATTTGTGGGAGTTTCAAAAGCTTGTAGACTAAAATTAACCTCGCCTGCAAAGGTAGAAATCTCACTCACCCTCATAATATAATTGGTAGCTTCTTGGAGTCCGTAAATAAACCCATTGTTAAAAGAACAACTAATTTCTGTACCTCCACACGAATCAAAAACACTGATACTTACTGTATTTGCTATGTTAGTTACGCGTACATTTCCATTGACGGGCATGGTAAATTCATACCACACATCAAGATTGTCTGTATTGACATTTTCACAAGAAGCGTTTATACTTTCTGTGGCTGTTCTTGAGTCTATACTATATGCTAATGCTTCGGTTGTATTTACGACAATAGTTTCTCTATCGACACATTCATCATTAGAAGCATTTTCAAAAGCTTGCAGGCTAAAATTAACCTCACCTGCAAAGGTAGAAATCTCACTCACCCTCATAATATAGTTAGTAGCTTCTTGGAGTCCGTAAATAAACCCATTGTTAAAAGAACAACTAATTTCTGTACCTCCACACGTGTCAAAAATACTTACACTCACTGTATTTGGGATATTGGTTACCCGTACATTTCCATTGACGGGCATGGTAAATTCATACCACACATCAAGATTGTCTGTATTGACATTTTCACAAGAAGCATTGATACTTTCTGTAGCTGTTGAAGTATCAATGGTGTATTGGAGTGCTTCAGTAGTATTTACCGTGATGGTTTCTCTGTCTGCACACTCATCATTAGGTGCTTGCGCATTGATTGTAGATCCCCCAAAGATCAATGCTAAAAATAGTAATGTGTACTTCATAATATGTTGATTATTTATTGCGAGTACTTAAAGTTAGCGTGATGAGGGTGAGCAGTCTATTTTTTTTAGTGAAGGTGGTTTTTTAATTAGTGAGTGCTATTTTTTTAGATTGATACTTCTATTTGATAATCAATTTTTGTGTGATGCTGTTGCTGTCTGATTGAATCTGTATAAAATACATTCCTTTAGCTAATTTACTAGTTTGAATGTTTAGTGAATGATTAAAGCTTCTAAGATTCATTGTTTTGATGAGTCTCCCGTTCATATCGGTAACGGTAAGCTTTTGCAATTGCTGCTGTCCAGAATAGGTAAGTGTGACCTGATTTGTCGCAGGATTAGGATGGAGGGTTACGCTTTCGCGAAAGCGAACTTCGTCTACACCCAATACATCACGTTCTTGAAAAATAACTGTAAAACGATCCGACTGTATGCCTTTACTCGCTGTAAATAAATAGCTATTTTCCTTTAAATTTGTGACTGTATTTTCTAAATGATCAACTAGGAATATAGGCGCATTTTCAATAGCAATACCTTCCAGATGATCGATACTGATAGTATAAGTTTCTTCCGTTTCTATTGAAGTAGAAAATCCTAATGTCAATTCTATCGTAGGATCAAAAGCTTCTCTTCCTTGAATGGCTAAATACGCTCCATCTAGATTTGTAAATAGCGAAAGAAACGTCCCAAGGCGTTTGCTATCATACCCAGCATCAAATCCTTGCGTAGCGTTTTCCGTAAACCCAATGGCGGTTTGTGATTGTGCTTCTTCGTAGGCATTTGTTGTTAGATTTAACCATAATTTATCTATATTGTTTTCTACAGCACTCGATCTAAACCCATCGTTATTACCTGTCACACGGATTCTGTTTGCAAATACCACAGGGGTATTGGCTCCCGCCTGTGATTGGTCTGCCTTGATCCCAAATCCTTGTCCAGATGCCATAAACTGCCCAGGCGCTGTCCCTCCGTTGACTGCGGCTACACCCATCATCGCATTGCGCATTGAAATATCATTCATAGAGAAATTACTCGTTCCAAATCCTGGTAATGCAGCTGTAGGATTCGTCAAGTGATCCCAATAGTAGACTTCATTTACCGCATCATTGGTACTAATAAACTCAGCGACATCAATCGCCGATGCGTACGGATTTCCTAGTAAGTTGTAATTATTAATGGTTGCAGGACCATTGTAATTAATAGGTACGGTAATGGTTCCTGAGTTTAACGTCCCTGGATTTGAAGGATTTTGTGTGTAGGTAAGTGTATAGGCTCCGTCTCCAACATTAGCTTCAGGTTGTGGGAAAATCAGCTGACCAATTCCCGCAGGAGGTAAGGCAGTACTTCCAGTTACTGGTAGTAAGTAATCATTGTCATCATCCAAGAAATTTTCAGCTCCTTCAAATTCTGGAAATGTCATGAGATCGATAGGGAAGGGGATGAAATTTTCAGGGATAATACTAAAAACGGCTCTAGAATTTCCATACACTCGATCTCTCGCTTCAGCAGTCACAGGACTACTCATGGCGACAAAATTACGATCGTCTATTGTTGGTGTTGTTTTAGAAACGGAGATCGATCCGTTATTGATCGTTATAGCGTTTTCTTCTACTTGAACGACACTTCCTTGGTTAGCTACGATAAGAGTTCCATCGATGATAATATTATTTTGGATGTTGATAAAGTTTCCATCGGTTACTGTAAGGGTTGCCATGGGATTGATCGTAAGCTCACAGGCATTAATATCTCCCAATCCCATGGTTGCTGTATTGTAATCTTCGGCAATGATAGCGGTCATCGTAGCATTAGGAGTTCCATTGTCCCATCCACCTGCAATCGTATAGGTGGTGGTGCCACCAGTACAGGCTACCGTAGGAATTGTCGAACCAGAACAATCTGGTGTATAGTCAAAGAGTTGTGTGCCAATATCTCCAGCACAATCCGCCCCAGCAGGTGCAGGTGTAAAAGGACCACAGGCCGTAAAAAACTGATCATCTCTCGGGTCTTCTGTATTGAAGCAAACATCTGGAGGTATCATGCTATCTGCAAATTGTATCCGAATTTGTCCGAGAAATGCGGGAGTCGTTCCTACATTATTGGTTGCAATAGTTCCCGAACTCCAAAATTGTAGCCAGTTTAAACTCGCGCGTGTGGAGCCACTATCATTGGTGTTGAAATTATTGTAGTTTCCAACACTAAAACTAGAAGAAGCAAGAATAGAACCGTCTGGTTGTTCAAAAAATAAATTTCCATTGGCACTAATTTCTGTACCAAAAGCTGCTTCATTATAGTCGATGAAAAATTGTCCAGGTCCTAGAATAAAATCGGTATCGGATTGGATAAAGATATCTACTTGATAGAAATCATTATCTACTTCATTAATGATCTGTGCATTTTCAAAAGATAAGGTCATGTTCTGTCCAACGGAATAAGACAAGGTCAAACAACAAGTGAGTATTGTAATGAATGTTTTCATAGTTTGGTTTTAGGTGTTCTTTAATATTGTTGACTTCGACCAACATTAGGTAACGTGAGTAAGAGAATATCTGTATTGAGTACTTGTCCGTCCATATTCACATCGGTAGTGAGATAGCCAGATAATCCAATGGAAGGAAGGCTATTCAAATAGTCCGTAGTGAGAATTTGTCCATCAGGAGTAACATCTCCAGCGATCAATGCATATTGACCATTGGTAAGCTGCACAACGGCAAGACTTCCACCAGAAATACTACTTAGGTTTTGAGTCATATCAACCATAGTGGTTGTGTTATCTAAAGCCACTGGGTTTGCCGATAGAATGCCGAGATGATTACGGTGGGTAATCGCGATATAATAGGATGATTCGGGGATTGAAAATTGTAAGGAGGTACTACCATCTGAGCTGACAACATCTCCGTCGCGTTGTAATAATGCCGATTGGGAAGCAACAATAACGGAAGGATCTGTAGCGTCTCTAAGTTCCACAAAAACCCAATCGACAATAGCATTTTCACCTGTAACAGAGAATACTGAAGCATCACAAATCGAACTGTCATAGGGGGACGTCGTTGGAATTAAAACAGGATCTGCGCTACGCAAGTTGTCGCGCATTAATCCTAATTCTCCAGCAAAAGGATCTGTTCCAGGGCCTTGAAGGAAAACAATAGGATTCACACGGATACTTACGGATTGCGGAACAATAAAACCTTCTGAAAGAGAAAGGGTAGCAGACGTACGTTCAGCGACATGAACTTCACCTATCGTGTACACGATTTGGATTCCTCCAGCGGAGGTACTAGTACCACCACTGTCAATACTAAAGCGATCAATACTTTGTGCGTTGCTTGCACAAAAAATACTGAAAAAAGCAAGCGTATATAAAATTCTCATTTGATAGTAGTTTTAAGGGAAGCTTCTAGCTGTGTCATTCGATTTTTTAATTCCGCTATTTCTGTAGCCTTGGCTTCTAGGGTTTCTATCTTGGTTTGCTGCTTCTGAATGATTTTGTTTTGTTCTTGAATGGCTTTGATGAGTACTGGAATTAAATCTGAATAGTACACACCCAATCGATCTAACTCTTTTTTCTCAAGGGTTCCTTCTTCATCTACCGAAACAAACTCATGGGTTTTAACGACTTCTGGAATCACTTTCAATAAATCTTGCGCAATCAATCCTAATTTTTCTCCTTGTTGGGGATTATTTTTCCATTGGAAGCGTACCGGATGCAGATTTAAAATTTCGCGTAAGCCATAATTTAAAATTTGAATTTTTTCTTTTTCTCTCCTATCTGAGGTGTTAATTGTTCCATCCTGTGCCCAGACAGCATTCCAACGAAAGCTAGAATTACCCAAATTAAAAGCACCGTCACTATCAGGAAAAAGCCCTGCATTAAATGACAATTCATTACTCCCCGTATCTTCAATCGTTTCGGTACCTATGCGTAACCGACCCCCATCTATGTGAAATCGTTCGGCTGGGTTTGTGGTACCTACCCCTACGTTTCCATTTTTTAGAATCATAAGGGCTGTGCTTCTATTGGAGAAACTGGTGCCATTTCCTACCTGAAGTAAGGGATCTCCTGGTAAGAAAAAAGAATCACTCCCACCAACTATTGTATTGTATGTACCTAATATGATAGATTGATACGAATCTGACCATACATAATTCCCGATCGTAATGCTGTTATTTGCTCTGCATGCATTTTCAAAACCTAAGGCAATGGAACCTACAGCATCTGGAAAAATAATATTACTAAATCCAGCAGCAAAACTACTATCTGCTTGTGCTGAGGAAGAACCTAATGCAACAGCATTAAAGCCTGAAGCCGAAGCATTATTCCCCAAAGCTACTGCATAATCTCCACTAGAGCTTGCTTCTGGTCCAGCAAACGAATAATCTCCATCAGATCTTCCTTCTGGCCCTGCAAACGAATAGTCTCCATTAGCATCACTTCCGCCTCCTAGCGATATTGAGTGAGCTCCAGAAGCATTTGCATTAAATCCAACTGCCATACTATAAGCACCAGATGCGGTGCTTTGACTTCCAAGAACAATACTAGTATTTCCAGTAGCGTACGAGTCAAATCCCATCGCCACAGCATTACTAGCACTAGCCACAGAGCTACCCGCTGCAAATGATCGTTCTCCAAGCGCTCCACGATCATTTCCAGGATTGGAAGAATAACTTAAATCGACTGCATTACGACCTATTGGGCCATAATTAGCTGGATTTTGACCTGCCAAACGCCATCCAATACCATTTCCTTCGTCAAAGGGTTCTAAACCTGGGATATTTTCTACATCGGTCGCTATGGTTGCAGTTTCTGCACTTACAGCAGTTTGTGCATGATACGCATAAGGCACCGAATACATGGGCGTACTTCCCAAATCTATAAGACCATCTCCAGGATCAATTTGCACATTGAGTTCGAATCGATCGTTTAACCAATCCAATGAAGAAAATGTTCCATTTATGGGGGTTCCTTCACCAATGGTGAGTATCATAAGACCATTTTCGTTGGTATTGAGCGTATGGGTTTCTATATAGGCTGGAAAGTTAATGGGTACAATAGTCAAAGTGAGTTCTACCCGTAATTCTTGATTCGCCATAGCCACTCCTGCATCGTCCCGAACAATGGCCTTATAACTCATTCCTATAGTTTGAGAAATAGCGACAATAGGGAGTAACAGGATTAAAAATAAATACTTTTTCATATTAGTTGATTTGTTTGTTCTCTAGCAGAGATACTCGTAAGGCAAGCTCTTTAAGAAGATGTTCTTGTGTTCCAAGGGTTCCTTTTTGTGTCTCAATAATTTCTTGCTGTTCCTGAATGGCTTTAATCAACACAGGAATTAAGTCTGAGTAATACACCCCTAAACGCTCTAGTTCTTTTTTCTCAAAGGTTCCTTCTTCATCAACAGCTACTAGTTCGTGTGTTTTAACGACTTCTGGAATCACCTCCAATACATCTTGAGCGATCAGCCCTAGTTTTTCGCCTTGTTCTGGTTTTGCTTTCCAGCGAAAACGTACTGGGGTGAGGTTTAAAATTTCGCGTAAGCCATATTTTAAATTTTGAATATCTTTTTTCTCTCTACGATCTGAGGTATTGATCGTACCGTCTGTTGCCCAAACAGCTGTCCAGCGAAGTGTTGACCCACCCAGTTGAAAACTATTATCGATATCTGGAAACAAACTACTATTCCATTCCAAGCGATTGTTTCCTGTATCTTCTACCGTTTCAGAACCAATACGCAGGCGCCCATTGGCGATATGTAAACGTTCTTGAGGATTGGAAGTGCCTACACCGATGTTGCCATTTTTCAAGACGGTCATAGCGTTACTTTGATTAGAAATACTTGTACCATTGCCTACCACAAATACTCTATCGGTTCCTGCTACTCCATTTGTAGAAGGGGTATATAGTGTGTTATAACGACCAATCACAAATTCAGAATCGGAGAGAGCAATAGCACTTGTTCCCATCGCAAAAGAATTGTCCCCAAAAGCTTGTGAAGCAAAGCCAAAACCAACGGCATTATCTCCAAGTACAATGGTTTGATCCCCGCCAGCTATAGCTTGATCCCCAGATGCATTGGATTGACGTCCTAATGAAAAAGCACTACTACCAGAAGCACTTGTCTGACTACCTGTGGATACTGCTGCAAATCCTGAAGCGACAGTACTATTTCCCATGGCGACTGAATTAAAACTTGTAGCTTCAGTATTAGATCCGATGGCAAATGCAACATTTCCTGATGCTTCCGTAGAAGCCCCCATAGCCACAGCGCCAGTAGCAGTTGCTATGCTCGTAAGACCCGTAGTAAAAGATGCTACTCCAGAAGCATTAGTTTGATTTCCAAATGCGACAGCACCTTGACCACTAGCCTGGGTACTTTCTCCAGCTGTTAATGTGTATTGCCCATTAGAAGTTGTATTATGACCTAAGGCAATGGCCAATTCTCCTGTGGTACCATCTGCACTGATCGTGGAGTCTGCCATAGCAATATTTCCATTTTTAAAAATGGTTAAGGCATTGCTATCAGAACTTCCCACGGGAGCACCATTTCCTATTTCAAACAAAGGATCTGTAGGTACCCAAACTAAAGGGTCTCCTCCACCTATATTACCACGTCCAAAAGCGACAGATAGATAGGCATCTGTATGTAATCCTATCCCTTGAGCAAATGAAACGAGACCTATGGCATTACTAGTACTACCAAAAACAACAGCTCCAGAACCAGAGGCAGTATTACTCGCACCTCCTGCAAAAGAGGATGATCCAGAAGCTGTGTTATTAACTCCAAAAGCAAAAGAATTGGTTTCTGAAGCAACATTTGAACTGCCTATGGCCATAGCATTCGCACCAGAGGCTCTGTTTTGAAATCCCATAGCAATAGCACGAGGAGCTGTAGCAATCGTGTTGATACCCGTAGCAAAAGCGTGTTCTCCCGTGGCACCGTACGGAAATACAAGGGTTGCACCATTAGCATCAGAAACGCTGAGGTCAATCGCATTAAATCCAACTGCTCCGTAACCTTCACTAGAATTATCACCGACACCTACCAATCGCCATCCGATACCATTGCCTTCATCTAGCGCCTCTAAACCTGTTACATTTTGTGCTGTTTGAGCGTGTAATGCATAGGGTACAGAGAGAAACTGCGTCGTTCCCAGATCTAAAAGACCACCTCCCGTATTGATTTGTACGTTTAAAAAATGATCGTCTGCTGTCCAGTCTATCGTTGCATAGTCTCCACTGAGTACCGTTCCTTCTCCAATATTGAGAACAATGAGTCCATTAGCATCTGTCGTTGGGGTATGATTTTCAGTATAGACGTTTGTCTGATCAGTACCTTGTAGAATACTAAATTGAATAATGATAAGGTCGTTGCTTAGAATACTACCAGTATTGTCGCGAATAATCGCTTTATAGTTGATAGACTGCGATTGTGCCATTCCCAAATAGAAAGGAAGTACACAACAGCACACATATAATAATTTCTGAAAGGTTTTCATACAAGACACAGGTTAGTTTACTCATTGGTGTTCTCGTTTTTAAAAAGTAAACATCCAGATTTGATATTTTTAATAATCTAAAATTAGCACTTTGATTATCAGTGTTTTGATTGTAAAATATAAAGTGGAGTATCATTGGTTTCTAGAACACACACACTTTTTTAGTACTTTTAAGGAAGATGATGTTTACTTTATCTTCTGTAATGCACTAATATGAAAAAGCAACGCCTTATTACTGGATTAAAAGAAGATCGACCAGAAGCATTACGCGACATCTACCTTGCACATCGCAAGGCTTTCTTACGTTATGCAAAGAAGTATCCGATTACAACCTCTATGGCTGAAGATGTTTATCAAGATGCCATTATTATCTTAAGAGATAATGCACGTCAGGGAAAACTTGACAATCTAAAAAGCGAACTCAGAACCTATTTGTTTAGTATTGGTAAATATTTAATTTATAGTCAATTGCGTGCTCAACAAAAAGTACATCTTGTAGAGGACTTCTCAGAAATGTATCAAGAACAAACCCTAATGACTGACATAGTTGAAGCGACAATGCATACGGATGAACAGCGTGATCAAATGCAGTTAGCATTGGAAAAATTAGGTGGTAAATGCCGAGAAATCCTGTATTTATTTTATTATCGAGGCTTTAGTCTCGAAGAAATTGTAGAGAAATTAGATTATAGTAATAAGGATGTAGCCAAAAGTCAAAAATCCCGATGTCTTAAAAGTTTGAAGACACTCGTTCAATCTCCCAGTTATGGATAAAGATCTATTGATTCAAAAATATTTAAAAGGTACTTTAAGCGAATCCGAGGAATTATTGTTCCAAGAGTATCTCGAGAAAGACCCTTCCTTTGCTAAGGATATTCCCTTTTATGAGGGACTTCATTACGCTTTCGCGAAAGCGGACTATGAACAGACAAAATCACAGTTACAGTCTTTTTATAAAGAAGAAAAGCAATCTGTATGGAGAAAATGGTCGATAGCTGCAACTATTTTAGTGCTTATGGGGTTAGGAAGCTTGTGGTTTTTGAATACAATCAATTCTACCGAAACTTTGTATGCTCACTATTTTGAACCGTATAAAAATGTAGTACAACCCACCGTACGTGGGGAAACTATAAAGACGACAAAAGTACTTGCCTTTATGGCGTATGATGACGGAGATTATGATACCGCGATTGTACATATAAATGAACTTTTGGAAGATAAACCAGAGGCGATACTCGCGCTATATAAAGCGAATGCCCAACTACAAATAGATCAAACGGAAGCTGCCATCGAAACCTTGAAGTCTCAAATTAAAAAAACAGACACCATCTATGCCGAAGCGCAGTGGTACTTAGCATTGAGTTATTTAAAACTAGATAATAAAGAAGCCGCAAAAAGTTACTTAAATACATTACTTCAAACTAATTCGAGTTTTAAGAATAAAGATGCAACAGCGCTATTAAAATCGTTGGAATAGGCGTTTTCTAAACAGGAATAAGAATAGAAAGATAGCTCCGACAATGAGTAGGATTTTTATCCAAGGACTTCCTTGCTGACTAATAGCCGTTGGATTTCCAGAAATCACAAAACCCGACCAGTAGTAAGGATGTTGCAAGGTAGGATAATCCATATTGGAGTTGAGGTAATCTAGTTTAGATTGTTGAAGTGCTTCATCTTTAGACATTCCTTCGCTAAGATATTTGTAGAAGCCTGTCATAATCGTCGTGGTTTCTGTATCAGGTACTTTCCATAAACTCATGAGGGTACTTGAGGCACCAGCATGCGTAAAAGCATTTGCCATACTTTGTATTCCCTTTCCTTTGATTTCTTTGCCAATACCTGTTTCGCAAGCACTTAAAGTGACCAAAGATGCATTTAGTTGTAGTCCGTAAATTTCAGGTAGTGTCAAACTCGTCTGTGCTGGGTCTATGATTTCTTCTTCATAAAACTGAATGTGACTTTGTAATGGATTCTCTGTATTTGCAACAGCATGCGTAGCCAGATGAATGATAGAAGCCGTAGCTACTTTGTCGAGGAATGCTGTTTTTGAGGCGTATTGATCTATATAGGCATCGTGATTAAAATACTGTCCGATCGCTTTGATTTCGTCAGCACTTTTGGTAAGGCGGCTATTAAAAATCCCTTGCTGTGTAGCAAAAGGAGCCATTAATAATGCCTGATGGGATGTTGTTGTTTCTTTTTGGCGTATGGTGGTTGTGATATGCACCACAGGAGTTTTTTGTAATAGATAGGTTCCTTCATCTTCCATCCATAAAGATGCTACAGGAATAAGATGTAATTTATCATCCAGCAGTATCGCCGTTTTTGCATCAGGTTGGATATATTTTTCAAAGAGTGTTTTGTATATCAGTTGATGTGCTTTCTTGTTTATGGGGGTCTCTATTTTCCGAACTCCAGAACTGACTTCGTTGATAGCGTCTTCGAGTACTGTTGTCAGTGGGATTTTATCAAAGTATTGTGTTGTTTCATTTTCGTTGAGCACATAGATAGCATCTTGTCCCCAGAAATAAAATACCGTATTATATCCTTGATAGGTTGCTCTCAGGTTTTTTATAAATGGAATTGAGGTAATCTCCTTGCGTTTTTGTGCACTTTTAAGCTCATTGAGTATGGTCACATATTGGCTTTCTAAACGTAATTGTAGTGCTTTCTCAAACGTTTCTTTAGTTTCTGTCGTTTTCCACTCTTCTTGATAGATCTGCATTAAATTACCGTATACATTTTTGAATTGGGCTTCATCCAGAAAAGCATCTTCATCACTAATTCCACCCATTAATTTAATCAACTCATGCGCTGTTTCGTAGGACTTTCTTTTCGTTTTAAGATACGTGCTGTCTTTTGTTTTGGTATATAATGCTTCGGCGAGTTGGGCTTTAAATAATAGATTATCGAGCAGTATATTTTTATGAGCTTTCTCGATGTTGTTGAGATCAAGAGGGGTATGAAAAGAAGTGGTAACTTTTTCTGCCCCAGTATTCAAAATAAGCGCTTCTTCACTATAATATTGGGCGTTTTTATAATCCTTAAGGTCCAGATAATTTTTAGCTAGTTTAATAAAAAGTCCTGCTCTTTCTGCGTTTCTATATTCCAGCGATTCTTGTAGGGCTTTGGTACCTAGCAACTCATTGATCGCTTTTTGATAGTTTCCTTGAGCATTATAAATATCGGCGATACGTTCGCTTAAAAACCATTCAGAAAAGTGAGATTTAAAGGCATCCGTACTAATCAGTTTTTTTAAGGCTAAAGATTGATTCAGTGCTTCTTCGTAAAGCGTATTTTTTATGAGATAATCTATATGATGGCTATAAAAATCGTACACAAAGAATAGGGGTTGGGTGTGTGCAAAGTTTTCAGTTTCAAATTCTTTAACCATGTTAGCAATCTCTTGATGCTGATTGGTGATGGTATACATTTTAAAAAGCCCTCCATAACTTAAGTATAATGGTGCTTTATGTTGCTTTGCTTTTTCTAGGGATTGCATATAGAAATCTTCCGCCTTCTTATAATTATGCTGGAATTCTTCTACTTTTCCCATTCTATATAAGGTAGATACATAGTAGGTAAGATACTCTGGGTCTTGGATTATATCACCTTCTTGAAGTAAGTTAAGCGCTTTTGATCCGTAATAGTGAGCAATAATAGGCTGGTTGTTCATATTTGCATTCTTACTTAACGCAGCATATAATTTTACCTTCGTCATACTAGGTTGCTTCAGCGCTTTATCAAAAGGTAAGGCTTGGTATAACGGATTTCCCCATTGTGATACGGGTTTTGAAAAAAGAAAACAGCTATGTTCCAGAATTTTGACTTCAACAACTTCTTGCGCAAGTTCTAGTTGTTGATATAAAGAATCTGTTTTATGAATTAACGGAAGTGCCGTTTCGGTATCTCTCTCTCGCAATGCTGTTTTCGCTTGCGCTAAATAATTGTCAGCGAGTTCACGATCTACTTGGTTCTGAGGAGGAGATGACGTTTGAGCAACAAGTATGGTTGTACACCAGATACAACCCAGCATAAACTGAATAGAAAAAAGGATAAATCTCGATAGGAAGCGAGCGTGCATTTTGAAAGTCTAGGTTTATTAGCGTGTATCAAGTGATATACTAATATACAAACAACTTAATAACTTAAATACACTAAGCGAATTGCTTCAATTTTTCTTGGAGTGCTTTGAGGTAACTCCATGTAATGTGTAAATATCTCTTTACACGCTTTCGTACTTCGACTTAGCTCGGTATAAACTTTTACGTTACTATATTTCTTTACACGCTTTCGTACTTCGACTCCGCTCAGTATAAACTTCTGCGTCACTATGTTCCTAGAAAGCGTAAAAAATCAGAAACCCTTACACCAACTCCTTCAACTTCTCTTGTAGTGCTTTGATATGATCGCGAAGTTTTGCCGCTTGCATAAAGTCAAGTTCTTTGGCAGCTGTTTCCATCGCTTTGCGGGTGTCTCTGATACTCTTTTCTATTTGAGGTTTGGTTTGATAGGTGGCAGCATCTTCGGCGGCGAGATTGATGAGGTTTTCAGCTTCTAGCGAATACGTTGCCTTTCGCGTAAGCGCATTATCCAAACTCTTTATAATCGCCTCTGGTTTGAGTCCGTGGGCGGTATTGTAGGCAATTTGTTTATTCCTTCGGTAGTCACTTCCATCAATGGTTTCTTGCATACTTCGGGTAATCTTATCTGCGTACATAATAGCTTTTCCATTAATATTACGTGCAGCACGTCCTATGGTTTGCGTTAAGGAACGGTTACTCCGTAAAAAACCTTCTTTATCAGCATCCAGAATCGCCACGAGTGATACTTCAGGAAGATCCAATCCTTCACGTAGTAAATTGACACCCACGAGCACATCATACAATCCTTTACGCAAATCTTGCATAATCTCCACACGCTCTAGCGTATCTACATCAGAGTGAATGTATCGCGTACGTATGTCAATACGAGAAAGGTACTTGGTCAACTCTTCCGCCATACGTTTGGTTAAGGTGGTGACCAAAATACGCTCATCTCTCGCTACTACTTTATTAATTTCTTCAATGAGGTCGTCTATTTGATTCAAACTAGGACGAACTTCTATAATAGGATCAAGTAATCCTGTAGGACGTATGATTTGCTCCACATACGTACCTTCAGATTTTTGTAATTCATAATCAGCGGGCGTTGCAGAAACATAGATCACTTGATTTTGTAGTGCTTCCCATTCTTCAAATTTCAACGGACGGTTATCCATCGCGGCAGGCAATCTAAATCCGTATTCTACAAGATTTTCTTTACGACTTCGATCTCCACCATACATAGCACTCACTTGAGAAACGGTTACGTGACTCTCATCGACCACCATGAGGTAATCATTTGGAAAATAGTCGAGTAAGCAGAAAGGTCTGGTACCAGGTTCTCTCCCGTCCAAATAGCGAGAATAATTCTCAATCCCTGAACAATAGCCGAGTTCGCGAATCATCTCCAAATCAAAATTGGTGCGTTCATCCAGACGTTTTGCTTCCAGATGTCTACCGATGTCTTTAAAGTAATCGACTTGTTTAACAAGGTCTTCTCCTATCTGATTGATTGCCCCTTGAAGTACGTCTGGTGAGGTCACAAACATATTCGCTGGATAGATTCGTAAGTTTTCATACGTCTCAATCACCTCCGTCGTTTTAGGGTCAAAAGCTTCTATTTCTTCAATTTCATCTCCGAAAAAATGAACTCTAAATGCCATGTCTGCATACCCAGGAAAAATCTCTACGATATCTCCTTTGATTCTAAAATTACCGCGATTAAATTCCATTTCGGTACGACTATACAAACTTTGTACAAGTTTTTTTAAGAGCATCGTACGCGCAATCACTTGATCTCGTTTGATTTCAATCACGTTTTTCTGAAACTCGGCGGGATTTCCAATACCATATAAACAAGATACCGATGCCACGACCAATACATCGCGTCTTCCCGAAAGTAGGGAAGAGGTGGTGCTCAATCGCATTTTCTCAATCTCTTCATTAATAGAAAGATCTTTTTCTATATACACACCCGACGACGGAATAAAGGCTTCTGGCTGATAGTAATCGTAATAAGAGACAAAATATTCTACCGCATTTTCAGGAAAGAATGCCTTAAACTCGCTGTATAATTGAGCAGCTAGTGTTTTATTGTGAGCTAATACCAGCGTAGGTTTTTGTACCTGTTCAATCACATTTGCAATGGTAAAGGTTTTTCCACTTCCCGTCACACCAAGTAGGGTTTGGTACGGTTCTTTTGCATTTAGACCTTCCACAAGCGATTGAATCGCAGTAGGTTGATCTCCAGTAGGTTTAAAGTCGGATTGTAGTTTAAATTTCATAAGCAAAATCGTCATGCTAAAATAGGGTTTTTTACGCTTTCGCGAAAGCGGAATCAACCTGCATATTATATGTGATTTTAAACGACGAACTCTGAATGACGAAGTGAAAATTAACGATTGGAGATTATTGATCAATGGGATACTTGCCTTCGTGGGTATGAATACATAAAAACACCTCCCTAGCCCTTACTTCAGCAAACTCAGCACAGCGCCTTTCTTGGAAGGAAGACTCTTATAAGATTAGTTATCAAAATATACGCTTTCGCGAAAGCGTAAAAACGAATATTTAAAAAATAGAGTATTGTTCTATTTTAGAGTACTACGCTATTTTTAATTTCTAGCTCTCAGCACCCAACTTCATAGCCCTAGTATTCAACTTCTAGCTTCTAACGACAATTCATCCTTAAAAAATTACAATTCGGTGATTCTTACTTTTTAACAAGAGCGGTTTATAGCATCTTTACACCATCAAACAAAAACATAGAACTCATGAACGATACACAAAGAGATTATAAATATGACAGAGCTAAAGCATACGTCACCGAATTAAAAGAGTTTTACACGCACTTAATTAGCTATCTCATTATGGTACCTGTATTTATTTTTATAAATTACTATACAACTTCTTTTCCATGGGCAATATTTCCGATAGTAGGTTGGGGAATTGGTGTATTCAGTCACGGAGCGCAAACCTTTGGATGGAACCCATTGTTTAATAAAGATTGGGAGAAACGCAAAATAGATGAATTGTTACGTGATGATGAATTTTAAAAAATAGAAATTATGGAAGATCAAGAAAATAAATACGAAAGAGCGAGAAAGAGAGTCGCTCAACTCAAAAGATTTTACGGGAAGTTAGGAGGTTTCCTTTTATTTGGACTCTTGTTTCTAGGCTTCAATTATTACTCAAACGGATTGCGATATCCTTGGTTTTTATGGATCGTAGGATTTTGGGGATTAGGAGTCGGAATCGAAGCATTTAAACTTTTTGGAACCGACTTGTTTTTAGGAAAAAACTGGGAACAACGTAAGATCAAAGAGCAAATGGAAAAAGAAAATAGAGAATCTTCAACGTGGTTTTAATGGAACATATAGATCAAGAAAAACTAGAACGTGCGAAGCAGCAGGTACGTATTGAAAAGGAGTGGTATACACATCTTTTTATTTATCTGGTTATGAATATTGTATTGCAATTATTGTATGCAGGTATTTTTGACGGAGGAAAGTTTACAGATTATATTCCTTGGTGGGTACGTATCACAACACCATTTTTCTGGGGACTTAATCTATTTATACATTGGTTTTATGCTTTTAAAAAGTTGCGTTTTGATGGGTTTTATAAAAAATGGGAAGCGCGCAAGATTAAAGAGTATATGGAAGAGGAGGAAAAAGATTTTACACATACGATTAGAAAATATACTAAATAGATTTCTTTATTTAAGAGAATGAAAAAGAATACTCAACAAAGATGATAATGGAACATAGTAATCAAGAAAAACTGGAACGTGCAAAAAAGCAGGTAGAAAATGAGAAAGGATGGTACACACATCTTTTTGTATACCTCATTGTCAATATATGTTTACAATTTTTTTATTTTGGACTCTTTGATGATGGAAGAATCACAGGGTATATGCCGTGGTGGGTTCATTTTACAACACCTTTCTTTTGGGGTATCGGTTTATTTGGACATTGGCTAAAAACGTTTAAAAAAATACGTTCTATACAATTTTATAAAAATTGGGAAGCGCGTAAAATCAAAGAGTTTATGGAAGAAGAGGAAGAAGATTTTACACGAAATATTAGAAAGAAAAAGGAATAGATTCCCTTCTCCAAGGGAATGAATAGAAATGCTTAAATAAGGATCAATGGAAGATATGAATGAAAAAAAGTATGAGCGTGCTAAGAAGCAGGTAGAAAATGAAAAAGCGTGGTATACACATCTCTTTGCTTATATTGTTTTTTGTACCATAGAGCAGTTATTTTACGCAGGTGTTTTTGATGATGGAATGTTTACTTCGTATATCCCTTTTTGGACACGTTTAATAACACCGACCTTATGGGGAATCGGCTTGTTCTTACATTGGTTATATGTATTTAAGGGATTCCGTTTTAATTTCTTCTATAAGAAATGGGAAGCGCGTAAAATCAAAGAGTATATGGAAGAAGAGGAGGAAGATTCTACACATATCATTAAAAAGTAACATCATGGATTCTCTCCTTCGAGGGAATGAAAACAAATAATCAATCAAAAAATAGTAGTATGAAAGTATATAGTATCCTTTTCCTTATGTGTTTCACTTTTTTAGGAGCTCACGCACAAGCATCTTTTGTGATTAAGGACGTGACCTTGTTTGATGGAGAAACGGTGATAGAAAAAACGTCTGTTCTTGTAGAAAACGGTGTCGTTACAAAAGTTGGGAAACGGATCAAAGGGGATTATACGATCATAGATGGGAAGAATAAATTTTTAATGCCTGCATTGACCAATGCTCATGTACACGCATTTATCGCTACACAATTACAGGAAGCCGCAAAAGCAGGAGTGCTTAATCTATTAGATATGCACGGATATGAACCTGTACAACAGTATATGACGGCGATGCGCGATCAGCCCAATACAGCAAGATTGTACAGAGCTGGATATGCAGCCACAGCACCTGGCGGTCACGGGACACAATATGGATTTGATGTCCCTACATTAGAAAAGCCAGAAGATGCAAAACAATGGGTCGCAGATCGTGTAGCAGCAGGTGTAGATCATATTAAAATTATAGTGGAGCCTTGGAAAGAGACCATTTCCCAAGAGACTGCAAAAGCAGTGATAGAAGAAGCGCATGCCAATGATAAAGTTGCCGTCGTACATATCTCAAAAGAAGAAGACGCCTATCAAGTAGTGTCAAACGGAGCCGATGGTTTAGTCCACATCTGGACCGATATAGAGATGCCTCAAGAACATTTGGACGATCTCGTTAAAAATCAAGATTTCTTCGTGATTCCTACAGTGCTGACCAATGTACTGGTGCAACCCCTATTTTTTGGAAAAAACGAAGAAGAAACTGCCGAAGTCGAAGCAAAAATTCTAAAAGAAGTAAAACGACTTTATGATGCTGGAATCCCTATACTCGCAGGAACAGATCCCCCAAATGCGAATATCAACATGGGTAGCGATTTGTATAAAGAATTACTACTCTTTAGCAAAGCTGGAATCCCTGCTGTAGATGTATTAAAAAGTGCTACGTCATTACCCGCTACAAAATTTGATATAGGAAAAACGGGCTTTGTCAAAGAAGGATATATCGCCGATTTATTATTACTTTCAAAAAGTCCGTTGGAGACTATGGAACATATTTCCAGTATAGAAATTATTTGGAAAGCAGGAGTTGTCGTTGAAAAATAATCCTACGCAAACATCTATAAAAACTATTTTTAAATAGTAATTTTACAGGTGTTCGCTTTCGCGAAAGCAAAAAAGAAATCAAAACGAATAGCTTATAAACAACGATTAGATGTTGTTTCAAACGTAACATACTTTTATAAAAACAGATAGCATACACGATTATGATGAATGTATTGATCATAGAAGACGAAAAACCTTCTGCACGTAGATTGCATAGAATGCTTGCCGAACTTGATGTTACCGTCAATGAAATGTTGCATTCTGTAGAAGAAGCGGTAGCGTGGTTTCAAAAGAATGCACATCCAGATTTGATCTTTTTAGATATCCAATTGTCAGATGGCTTGTCCTTTGAGATTTTTGATCAAGTGGAAGTGAAAAGCGCTATTATTTTTACCACAGCATTTGACGAATATGCTTTACAAGCTTTTAAGTTAAATAGCGTTGATTATTTGTTAAAGCCTATTGATGACGAGGATTTAGAGAAAGCTGTCGCGAAATATAAAGAGCGCATTCCCAAACATCAAGATGTTGCCCTTAACTTTGAAGATATCAAAAAGCTATTAGGTGTTACCGCCGTAGAACGCGAATATAAAAGACGTTTCACTACAAAAATTGGACAACACTTGAAGATGATTCCTGTCGATGAAATTGAATGCTTTTACAGCGAAAATAAAGGCACCTATGTCGGTACTACTGAAGGAAGAAATTATCTATTGGATACGACTTTAGAACAGCTAGAAGAAGAGTTAGAACCGAAGACCTTCTTTAGAGTCAGTCGAAAGTTTTATATAAATATCAATGCGATTAAAGACATTATTTCCTATACCAATTCTCGTTTACAAATCAAATTAAACCATTGGAACGAGCAAGAAATTATCGTGAGTAGAGAGCGTGTAAAGGATTTTAAAACGTGGATAGATTGATAATAAAGAAGTGAAGATATCTGCGCTGTATGACTTAGGGCTAATTTACATTTTTATCCATCTAACCAGCAAATGAAAACCAAATTTAAAATCCAGACTTGCCACGCTTTTGGGCGTGGGAGAATTTTGTAAGTAGGTGAGGACAAGAAATGAATTTTATACGGAGTTGTAGCAGATATTTTATTTATCTGTAACTATTTTAACGGCTTTATACATTTGTTCTTTTGCAAATTCTCCAAAGTAACTTATAAATTCTCCTTTTTCGGAAACAACAACAAAGCTGCTACACGGATAATGCCGTTTGAAAAAAAGTCGTTCTATCGTTTGTTTTGGGTCTTTAATCCATTCTTTAAACCCGTCGTTTCTACCAAATAACCCATCAATTTCTTTATAGACATAGACTATATTTGATTCTGTTATTTCATTAATTCCTTTTTCCATCTGATTATACCAACTTTTTCTTGTCCTTCTAGTTGCAGTACCACTTGAATTACAAGGGTCTTTACCTGGATAATAAATGATAACTAACGGTTTTGTTGAATCAATTTTTCTATTTGATGCTAATGTTAGTAATGAATCTAAATAGCTTCTATTTAGTAAAGTCCCCTGATTTTCTCGTACCGAGAGTATTTTATGATTGATAGAATCTCCCTGAATACTTAGTATTGTGTAGTTTTTCCATTTTCTTTTTTCATATTCCGTTTTTGAAATTGGATCATAATTTTCATCAAAATATTTGATATCATTAAGGTTAGGCTCTTGATTCTGGGAAAACGAGAAACTTGAAATTAAAATGGCTATTATAAATAATTGAAATGATTTGTTCATATTTTAGGTAAAAGGAGTTTGTGCTTAATAGATAGGTAATAATTTTATATGTGGTGCCTATTACACAAGTTTTGCTAAAATACATAAAACTAGTAACTTGTGGTATGCAACGATTTAAGAATGATCAAGGGAAATTATCCAATAGTTTTCAATTAAATGACCGAGTTCCTTCAACTAATTTTTACAGGTGTTTAAAGAGGTAGCATAGCTTTTTTTGGAATTGTAAAATGGCTCAATTTATGGAGCTGAGGAAGATCAATACGATAGGAATATATCAAGCTAATAAGGTAATGCGCTTATCTTCAATAGCGTATAACTTGAAGAAGTATCTCAAATTTACTCATAAAAAGGTAAAAAGTGGGATAGGAAAGAGGCTTTTGTCTGGATTTTATAAAATCACTTTTGACAAGCGATTTTACTTTATATAACCGTTTTTTAAATCAGACCTGAATATCAGATGGCATAAAAAAAGCCTCGGGAGAGAGGCTCAGAATGAGTCGTTTTTATCAAAATTATGGAGGTGTGCAACGGTTACCGGTGTTGTAAGCCGTATTTTATATTTCAGATTTTAATATTACTGGATTTATCTTGTATCTATCCACTACTTTTCTAACCAAAACATCAAACCATTTCGGTGAATCTGGATGTATATAAATTTCACTGCAAAAATCATCTAAGTTTATGGGTTCTTGATAAAAACGATTCTGTGATTTAATTAGATTATCTATGTAGTCTTGATTTATCAAATTTGCATTAGTGATTCCAAATTCAAAATAAATAACTGCTCTAAATTCATTTTCAAATGAGAAGCTTTTTCTTTTAAAGAATGATGGAATTGGCATAACTTGAACTCCATTTCTTTTCTTGTGTTCAAAATACTTTCTGATGTCTAACTTGTTAAAATCTACATATTCCACATTTCCATATACAATTGAATTTTTTGAATTTTGGAGGCTTTTCATAAGGTTGCCAACAGTAGTCTTTATTGCAACTCCTTCGTTAGTGTTAATATAAGACTTCCACATTCCATAGTTTTCATAATTGTTAATGTGCCAACAAGATGCAAAGTTGCCTAGGCGAACCAAAATGTCAATTAGTTGTGAAAGCAATGATTTTTCAATCTTTGCTAAGAAGTCATCAGATAAAAATCTTTCATAATCAGAAGGTGGGTATGCTCCTTCAAATTTGTCATAAAAGTCATCTAATCGAGTGAAGTGTAATTGTTTTGTTTCTAAAAGTGCAATAAACTTGCTAAAATCAAGATACCGCCAGATAATAGTATTGTCATCAAATCGTGGTTTTGATTCAATTTTTTCACCAAACACGTCAAAATGTGCTGGCTGAATTGATGATGTAAACCAATCATTTTCAACCTTACTCGTATGAAGTCTAAATATCTTTTTGGACATCTCTTATTCTTTATGGCTTGCAACGTCAGTCTGTCTCAAAACTGCCAATATTTTTCTAAATATAAGTTTTTCTAAGCTGCTCTAGGAATGAATTTGAATTCTGGCTCTATTTTGAGTTTTTGACCTATATAACCGTTCATGTTGTTTTT
>Ga0115554_1000154_pt1 | contig 43842 bp, 6 predicted proteins | sample COGITO_mtgs_1104_3_FD_87283 | JGI IMG/M metagenome (GOLD analysis project Ga0115554, IMG submission 87283) | Pelagic marine microbial communities from North Sea - COGITO_mtgs_110404 | ecosystem: Environmental > Aquatic > Marine > Epipelagic | place: Germany:Helgoland, sampling site Kabeltonne... | reverse complement strand
GAAGATGATGAAGAAGAGCGGAGCAGTCAGTGGTGTAAAGAGAAGAGTTGTGAACCAAAATATGAAGAAGAAGAACAACAACAATCGAAGAGGAAACGCATTGAAAGTGTTCAGCAGCAACACGAAACAGGAAACGGAGAGTAAGAACGAAATATTGGAGAAAACGATGACGCCTTTGGAGATTATGGACGACGCTTTGAAAACGTACGGAGACGATATCGCGATTGCGTTTTCTGGTGCCGAGGATGTGGCTTTAATTCAATACGCGCACTTGACGAACAGACCATATAGAGTGTTTTCCTTAGACACCGGGAGATTAAACCCGGAAACGTACGAATTATTTGACCAGGTTGAGAAGCATTTCAACATTAAGATTGAATATTGCGTCCCGAACGAAGAAAAATTGGAAGCGTTTGTCAACGAGAAAGGGTTGTTTTCGTTTTACGAAGACGGGCACAAGGAGTGCTGCGGCATTCGTAAGGTGCAACCGTTGAGGAAAAAGTTGTCCACGTTAAAAGCATGGATTACTGGTCAAAGAAAAGATCAATCACCTGGTACGAGAATGCAAGTCCCGGCGATACAGTTAGACCCGGCGTTTCAAGGTATTTTAAACGGAAGTGAACTCGTGAAATACAATCCGCTGACAAACGCCACCTCGCAAGAAGTTTGGGACTTTTTGAGAGTCATGTCGACGCCTGTGAACGCGTTGCACACGCAAGGATACGTTTCAATCGGTTGCGCGCCTTGTACCAGACCGGTAACTCCTGGGCAACAAGAGCGAGAAGGTCGATGGTGGTGGGAGAATGCGAGCGATAAAGAGTGTGGCTTGCACTCGGGAAATTTGAGCAAAGAGGAAAAAGAAAAGCAGGATAAGCGAGAAGAAGACGCCGCGGATATCTTCACCGATGCTTCGGCTATTTCGGTTGAGACGCGAGAGTCGATGGAGAAACGAATCTCTCGAGGTTTAAAGAACGAAGAAAACGAAATGATTGTTTTGTACGCGCCTTGGTGTCCGTTTTGCCAAGCCATGGAGGGTAGCTTTACGGAGTCGGCGCAAACGTACGGCAAAGCTAAGAACGTGCAATACTCGAAGTTCCGCGCCGATCAAGACGAGAAAGAGTGGTCGAAAGAAAATTTAAGCTTGGCATCTTTCCCGACGATCTTGCTTTTCCCGAAAGGACGCGAAGGGTACGTAAAACTTGGCGGTGAAAGGCGCGACGTGGAGAGTTTGCAAATTTTTGTCGAGTCCATCGTCGGCAAGTAAATAGTAGTTTATAACAAACATATAACAGAGTCAAAATAAGCGAAGAAGAAGAATCATGCCCAAACAAATAAAGTACGCGTCTCCCCCCTCTCTTTAATAAAGTTTTTCCTTCACAGAAACAAACGAACGAATCCTCCTAAAAAGTAGATCATCACAACGATGGGAATCACGGCGTCCTCCCTGAATCTCACCGATTTTGACATCGAACGTGAGTGTTGTTGTTGTTGTTGTCGTTCTTTCTCTATTTTCCATTCAGAGAACTTTCTTTTCTCTTCTTCTGTGCGACGACGAGAGTCTCTTTTTTTTATCCAATTTTACTCACAGTAGTACTCTCTCTCGTCGTCGTCTGGTGTCCTTCAAAAAGCAACGACACGCGACGAGAACAAACGACTCACATTTCCCTTTTGTTTTCTTCTTCTTATGAACAAACAGAGATATCTTCGTATTGTTACAACGTCTTCACGTCCGCTGAGATTCAGACGTTATACAAAAGGTTCCAACAACTCGATAAAAAACACAAAGGATACATCAGCGAAGACGAACTGTTGAACATTCCAGAGTTGGCAATTAACCCTTTAGCGCCGAGAATAGTCCAGCTGTTCGTAAACGTCAACTTTAAAGAGTTTTGTCGCTTGCTTTCTCTGCTCTCGAAGAATGCCAACGAGAAGTCTAAAATTTCATTCATGTTTCGCGTGTACGACGTCGACGCCGACGGGATCGTATCGAGAAACGACTTGGAAATCATACTGAGACAGTTAGTTGGATCGACCCTGAGCGAAGAGAAAATCGACGCGTTGGTACAGAAAGCGATGAATGAAGTATTAGAGCTCGAAAACAACACTAGTAATAGCGATAGCAACAACAGAAAGAATAACAGTAGCAGTAGCAACAACAACAACAACGCGACGGCGTTACCCGGTCTTACCGAGAGTGCTTTCTATTCGGTCTTCTCGAGCGGTAACGCCGAATTAGTCCCGACTGTTTCCATTCACGAGGACGACGATTAATTGATTGATTGATTGATTGATTGATTGATTGATTCGCCTTGATTGACAAGAAGAAATAAAATAGATAATTGTTTTAATTTGTCATCACACTGAAATTTGTTCACAAATCCCATTTTGACTCGAGTAAGTTGACACTTTTTTTCACACGACAAAGGACGCGCAACGAAACGAAACGAAGGAAGGAAACAAGAGCATGTCATCATCATCATCTCTCTGCTTCTCGATTTTCACGACCAATAATAGTATAAACACTATATATGCTCGTTCTTCATCCTCTCGATCGAAGTTGTTCGGGGTCTCGCCGTCGTCTTGTCCGAGGAGGAAGAAAGAAGAGCGCCGGCGTCGTTTGGTGAAGAATTCATCTCATCGACAACAACATCTTCTTTACAAAGAAGAAGACAACACAGAAGAAGAAAAAGGCAAGCCTGTGGACTTTTACGACGAAATCATAGCGAGAAATGATGCTTTGGTGGATATCATGCTGGAGAAAATCCGTCGGAGAGAAAGTAACAGCGATAGTAATTATAACGGCGATAGTCTTCATCGCGAGGAATCGGGTAAGAATGAAGAAACGAAAGTGTATTTGGTCGGGTGTGGTCCGGGAGACCCCGGGTTACTCACGCTGAAAGCGTACCACTTGATAGTCACCGCGGATGTTATTCTGTATGATAGACTGGTTTCTCCGGAGATTTTAGAGTACGCTGCTAGTGCAAGAACAAATAATAATGATACGAAGAACAACAACGAAGAAAAAGGTTTGATGCTTTTTGTCGGTAAGAGGTCCGGTTTTCACACGCGAACGCAAGACGAGATTCACGACTTGATACTGGAATTTGCCAACGCCGGAGCGACGGTTGTGAGATTGAAAGGCGGAGATCCGTTAGTGTTCGGTCGAGGTGGCGAAGAATGCGAGTTCTTGCGCGAGAAAGGATTCGACGTTAAAGTTATTCCAGGGATTACGGCGGCGAGTGGAGTAGGATCGAGAGCCGGAGTACCGCTGACGCACAGAGGCGTGGCGACTTCGGCGAGACTGTTAACTGGCCATCTCATGAAGAAAGAGAAGAAGAAAATGGACCCAGGAAAGAATTTAGCGCTATCATCCTCGTCTAAATCATCGTTTAAATCAAAAGTAGAAGCAGAAGCGTTAGGAGACGAAGATGACGAAGAAGACGGTGCTGTTGATTTTGCCGTCACGGCGGCGGATTCGGACACGACGCTTATCATTTATATGGGCTTAGGTACGTTACCGAAAACGAAGAAGAAGTTATTACAAGATGGCGCGCTAGACAAACGAACACCGTGTCTAGCCGTCGAAAATGGAACGACTTTGAAAGAACGCCGCGTGTTCTCTACGTTGGAGTTTATTGATGTAGCTGTCGTTGATGCGCAGTTACAGTCGCCGACGTTGTTGTTCATCGGCGACGCCGTTCGATTATCTCCATACTTTCCAGAAGCGTTGTCGAAGGAAAGTTTCTCATCCTCGTCATCTTCGATGATGAGGTGGGAACTGCAGGTTGGTCAAGACGAAGATGGAGATCGCATGTGTCACACTCCTGAACTCGGCGGTCAATGTCGAATCATGTCTGACATCAATGACCGCGCCTCGAGAGAGTGGTTTTCAAAAAACTTCATAAGCGACAACCTGTTTGCTTCGTCCTCGGTCGGAAACAGATACACGCGCGTGTAATGCTTGTAGTAAATTAATTCTTGATGTATAATATTAAATAGCTTTAAAACGTTGCGATTTCAGAAACGTTGTTCAGAAAGGTAAAAAGAAGCTTTTTTTCTCTTCTCATTTTCCTTCATTTTACAAAGCACACACACAAAAATTTTGGAGAGAAGAAGAAAAAATGGCATCAGCGTCCGACGGTGGCGAAGATCAAGCGACATTAGCCAATCAGCAAACGAACATAGACGAATCGACGGTGAAAGAACCTTTAGACTTAGTTCGATTATCCTTAGACGAAAGAGTGTACGTGAAACTAAGAAACGATCGAGAGTTGAGAGGGAAATTACACTCCTACGATCAACACTTGAACATGTTGTTGGGAGAAGTCGAAGAAATCACGACGATTCGAGAGGTTGACGAGGAGACGTACGAAGAGATTATCAAGAGTAACAAGAGAAGTGTGCCGTATTTGTTCGTGAGAGGTGACGCGGTGACACTGATATCGCCGCACGAAATTCGTTCGTAAAAAACATTCCATGCTTTTGCAAAGAAAAAGAAAAAGAAGAGAAAATTATAGAAGAGAGCTATGTAGCGTGTAATTGATGATAGAGAAAAAAAGAGGATTTTTACAGTATTAATATGATCTCAACGAACAAAACCGTGTACCTATAGTTACGGTACGTGTGTGTACTATTTACGCTTCACCTTTTGCCTCTTGTCTAGCGAGGTACTCCTTAACGGATAAAGAGTTTCCAGCCAACGCTTTCGATCCTCCATTCGAGGAGGCGTTCATTCTCCCGGCGGCAAATCTTTGCCTGACGAGAACTGGATCGCGCTCCGTGGCTCTTTTCGCGTGCGTTAAAGAAGGTTTCATCCCGTTGCTATTCATGTTGAGGAGTTTATTTTGCGCGAGTTGGTGCGATTTTGAGATGTGATGCAAAGACTCGCGAAGTTTCTCCTTCATCGTTTTGTAGTTCGCGAACGCGTCTTCTTCATCCTCTTCTTCTTTGCGTTCGTTTCCTGCCGCAGCTGTCTCTGCATTCATTTCGGCCATTTTCGCAGCTTTCTCTGCTGCAGCTTTTGCGTTGTTCTCGCCATCTGTTTTCATGGACCAATACGTCGTCACTCGCGTCGGACGTCTCGAAAAAGGATCGTCTTCAGAAATATCTTTACCCTCTTTCACCTTCTTGATGTGTTTCACCGCCGCTTGAGACAATTTAATTGCGTTTGAAAACTCATTTTTCTTGTTGATATCCGCCATGACTTTTTGATTACCGCCTCGTTTGTTTATTTTGTTCTCGATTTTCTCGTTCAATTCTTTGATGGCTTCCTCCAACTTTTCTTGTTGTTCGACGTCTCCTTCCTCGCGGGCTTTCGCCAATTGCATCTTCATCTGCTCTTTTTCAAAGATGAAATTCGTCGATACCCCACCTCGTTTTTGCTTGTTCAGCTCGAGCATTTGTTGAACATCCTCAGCAGTGTATCGATATTCGTCTGCGCCGGTTAATTTTTTTGAGATGATGTCGCAGTCGTCCACCGAGGGAAGATATTTTTTCGCGGTTTTCTTAACGTGTTCGTACCATTTCCCGAACTCTGAATTTTTGAACCGTTCATCGTCGTGATCGAGAATGAGACTACCGACACCCACAGTTGCGTTGCTCTCATCGTTGGCCCGAGCAAACGCATCGTCTACGCGATTTGATGTTTCTGAAATTCGAAACGTCTTCTCGTGACTACCCCAACGCAAAATCAACCACTTTTTCGTGGCTTTTTTTGCGTTCGTGCCGTCGTTATACTCGTACGCTTTTAAGCTATACGTTTGCGTTGTTCCTTGATATGATCCGTCCGCGATTCCGGCGATTTGACACAATCGATAGCGACTTTCTTTGTTTTTATCCAAGCCGATGTTCACTCGAACAAACGCGCCTTCCACGGCGCTCTCGTAAAAAGGTTCCGATATCCACTTCTCTAACTTTGATCTTGGAAGTGTGATCGCTCTCACATCTTTTGCCGTAGCTTCTTCAAAAACATCCATATCATCGTCGTATCCAAATCCACCGCTGCTGCTCGATTCGTCGTCTGAATAGTCGCCTCCTCTTTTTCTTCTCCCTCGAGTCGAGGAAGGTTTCTTCTGTTTCGATCTTCGCCCTTTTGTCGTCGTCATCGACGTTCGTCTTCTCTTCTTCCTCGCTAACATTTCTTCCTCATCTTCTGAATCTAACCTGTCCTCGTCATCGTAGGATAAACCCGAAGAAGAGGACAAATCGTCGGAAGAGGACCCGGCTTCGTCGATTTTCTTTTTCACTTTCTTTCCAATCTCTTCCAGAGCCTTCTTCGATTTCTCGTCTTCGCCTTGTCGCAATCTTTCTCTCCCTTTATTCCTTTCCTTCTCTTCTCTCTCCTTCGCTTTCTCTAAAATCCGCTTGCGATCTTTTAAGATTTTCAACTTTGCGCTCCGCTTCGCCAACTCTTCTTCGCGATCCAATTCATTCATTTGCATCAATTCTTGCCGATCGGCCTCGTCTCCGTAGCCGTCGGAATCATACTTCGCGAGAAAAGCTTCGTCATCATTTTCTTCTCTCCCGTTCCCTCCCATCCGCCGCTTCTCGTCGTCGTCGTCGTCGTCATCAGAGTCTAGAAAACGCGTCGACTGGGGGGGCATTTCTTTGTTCGTATCGTCATCCGACATGTTTTGTTTGAAGAGGAAATTTATACTTTCTTTGTGGATTGGAGAGGCACAAAAATGAAGAGATTTTGCTCTTTTGAAAGGAGAGACAAGTTTTTGAAGGAGTGAAAATGGGGAGATGAGAAAACGAGACAGAGAGGGATCGATAAAAGAGGGATAAATAAAAGTTCATCTTCTGCGGCTGGGTTCATTCTAATAACAACGAGTACATCAAACGAGTATTCCATCATTACAAAAAGAAAAGAGTACTAAGTTATCAAGATGCTATCTGAAAATCTCATCATATTCATCATCATCGCATGTGAAAAATCAACTCTTATTGAGAATGCGTTTGTTGCAAGCGTTCTTCCAGCGCCCTGATGCGTTGAGAGCGGTTGTACCTCTCTTGCACTTCTGGTCTTTGACGACCAAATCCAAAGAGACCACCGCCGCTTCCAGTGTTGGCAGATCCTTCGTTATCTGAATCGTCCTCGCTCGAGCTCGAATCAAATTCATCCAAGGCTCCATCGTAGTCCTCATCGATGAAATCAATGTGCATCATCTGCAAGTTGCGTCGGCGTTTGAAGAACATCCACAGCATCCACGCAAAGACGGTCAACACAGCAATTGAGGGGACAATCACAACCGATCTATCCAAGTCACCCTCGACATATTCCACATAGACTGGCATCGGGGGGGAGAGCGGAGGCGCAGGCGGCGGTGGAGAGTAAATAGTCGGTGGCGGCGGGTAATAAACCGTCTCCACGAAATACGGTCCAAACGTGAGCGCGGAATATAAAGAAGTAGAGAATCCTCTTATGGAAGTAGAGTCCGTAACATTGAAGTTATCTGGGCTCCATTTCCTCGGCAAGTCTGACCATTCCGTCACAAAGTCCCCGAATCCATCATCACCCAACGGCCACTGTCGAATTTCGGTTTGGTAGTCTTCTCGATCTTTCGATTGACCATCAAAAATTTGATCCCATGACTTATGCATCGTAAAGTCAAAGTAAGACGCATTGGAGGGGATTCTAGCAGCGTACGCAAAGTTATCAGTGGCAATTGCGTAGTCCAACATCGCAGTAGGTGTGGATGCAATCATTGCTGTGAGAGCATCCTCGCCGAGATTCAAGGAACCTTTATCAGGAGAGTTGAACGCTTTTATTTGCTCCGCAAAATGACCATTTCCAGATTTCACAAACTGCGGTACAACTATAGCCGTGTAACCGTATTGCTCCTCACCACCGTCGATTAATACTTTCGCAGAGAATGGATTAATCGTATCCATAGCACTCAATGAATAAGTTGTCTTTGTGAAGACAGTCGACGAGACGCGAATGATGTCATCAGACGTAACATTCTTACCGCACGTAAATCCAGCGAGCTCGGAAAAGCATGGTCCATCGTCATCAATGTCAATATTCATGGATAATAGCGGACCCGACACATCAGTAACGTCGCTAGTTATTTGCGGTACTGTCAACATCAAATCAGTCGAACGTTCGTTTCTAAGAATCTGAGTTGGGGAACGTCTTTGACCGGCGAAGCCAGTCACCGTGAAATAGAACGCTTCAACAGATTCCGGGTCTTCTCCGGGAACCAAGGTATCCGCAATTGCCTGTCCAAGCCACGTAGTTGCGGTAATAACATCGTTCATTTTGTCTTGGTCTCTGATAATTGGACTGTTGTGGCACCCTACGTACGCCTGCACTAACATATTACTCAAAAACTCAGCCGCGCAAACCTTTGCAGCATCTGTTAACTGCAAGTCCACATTCAGCGCACCGTCCACATAGAGTCTATGTTGAAACACCGCACCCTTTATCTTAGACGTCGCCCCCGAGCTAAACAACACGTCAAACGCTTCGTTCGAAATCTCACCTGGCTTCCATAATATAGTATTCATGGAGCAAATATACTTCTCGAGATAGTCATCGTCTACAGAAGATGCGAGATCCAACGGTGAGTACTCTTGAATGAGTTGATTTTTCATGGCTAAGAACTCCGTCTCGACAGAATTGCATGCAAGTGCCGGAGTTGGTTGATCACTAATAGTAGCCGGTGGAACGCCCCAAGTCTTACCCCAGACGTTGATAAATGATAAAGCACGTGCTGTGTCTTTCGCTCCGACGTAAGCGTTGAAATCAGTGTTAATCAAAGTCTGCGCAACTTCTGATGATGCCGCATACCAGCTACGGCCAGACGCCCGAACCTTTCTTCCTTTCGCGGTCCTAGCCGGGTCTTTCGCATCCGTGATTTCCGTGTTCCATATACGCTGAATAATTTTGATCGATTCGGCGTCAAACTTAGCTCTGCGTTCAGCTTTGGTACCTGACATTGCAATTGATCTCCAGTTCTCTGCCAACATACGCCTGCGGGTTGAGGACGAGCTCGAGGTCGAGTCGCCAAAAATCGCAGCCGTGGAAGTTTGCTCCGCATCTTCCGTCAACTTTCTGACCAAGTTACAGGAAACTTGCTGAGTAGTATCCTCGTCAACAATTGCAGCTGCAAGAGGATTGATTCTCAAGTAGTAGTCTGTTGCGTACCTCGTTGCCATTCCTTGTTCATCGTAAACATAAACAATCAAAATGATATCAGCAGTGTTCACACCATCACCAGCCGAGGGCAACGAGAAGCCCGAAATTTTCGTGTTCGTCGTTTCCTTACCCGAAATGGCTGTTTCTTCGCTTTCTTGACCTCTGAGGGCGTATGCGAACTGGTACAAACAAGATGTAGAACAATCAGTAGTTCCATCTAACCATTGTTTTGCAACAAGCTCAAATTCGGTTTGTCCATCCTCGAAGCCGTAATCCACAAGCAAGACTTCCTGTTGAGTGGCGTCGTCAACGACATTTTCAGCAGCAGGTACGGACTTATAAGAATCTTCTCCACATTCGCAACCATCGATGGCCGACGGACATAATATCGTCGAAGTCATTTCATTATACCTAACTTCCAAGAAGCCGCCAGAAGGCGGTGTTCCAACTGTGATCGTTTGGCTTGCTTCACCAGTAGTTCCCGAAGCTTCCAAAATCACGGTGCATTTAAACGTGTACTCGGAACCAGCCAAGAGAGTATTCGGCGCAAGAGTCAATGAGCTTTGTTTGACAGCTTCAGACGGTTCTACGCCGTAAGAAGTCGAGACTAAAGATTCCAAACTACCTCCTGCAAATCCTACAGAACCAGACACGAGTTCCCATTGATAAGTGACACTTTCGCCCGAGGCGACAGCCGCAGTCGCGGAAGGTGACTCGCACGTGAGTGTACCACCTCTGGTTGGTGACCATTCGCCTTGAAAGTAATCTTCATCGTCGTCTCCGATAGTTACAGAAACGGACGTGATACTCGTCCACGTGACGTATGCTGTTTTCGTTCTTCCGGTGAGCGATGACTGACCGCGAACTCCTTTCGAGATGGTACAGCCAATCTCGTACATGTTATTCGTTCCGAGATATTGAAGTAGATCACTCCCTGGAATAGATATGGTGTCAGTGTCAGTCGCAAACATAGCACTCGCATCAGTGAAGCAATCTGCACCATCGGCGATCTCAACCAGTTCGCACGTCGATTCACCATCAGGAATTTCACATGCTTTCGTGCAGAACCAGTAGTAACTCCACGGATAAGCCACACCAGACTCATCACGTGAGTCTTCAGGATCAAACGGAGACGCAACGAGTGAGTTTGTCAAAAATGGTGAAACAATTCTATCTCCACCAAGCCTATCCTCGACGATAATTTCACGGTAAGCGACATTCACTTTCGTTGTTGATGTTATAGCTTGAGCAGTATTGCCGGAAGAAGCAATAGTTGCCGTAACTAACAACTCATACGTTTCTCCAGGTTCGAAAGAGTTTGGAGGAAGAGTAAGTTCCGGAGTCCCTCGCGTATTAATCCAATCAGAAGATTCAACTTGCAAGGATCCCGCTGTGAACTCCCAATAATACTCGAGAGCGTTCAAATTCTCGGGATAATCCATGCAAGACGTGTCCGGAGCTGATACGTACGAGATAATTGTCAAGCGATCCGAAGCGTAGATGGTAACTTCTTCCGGAGTTGCAATCTTGGGCAAAGGAACAGCAGCGACTGCCGTATCAAAAGTCGCAGTTGACGTTGTTCCTAAAAAGTTCGTAACTTGTAACTCAGCAGTGTACGTTCCGCCTGGCACAAGGTCCGTGTACGGAACGAAGAGACTATCTGTGCAAGTATTAATCTTGTTAGCTGTGTCAACTTCGCAAATATCAATATTAGATACATCTTGCGTACTGGTAATTCTCCAAACGTACGTGAGGGCTCTACCACCACCACCAGTCGATCTCAACGCATCAAAGTTGAGAGGAGTGCACGTACCAACACTGACCACACCAGTTATTGAGGCCTTTACAGATGGGTAAATGAGAGGTCCAAGGACACCCGTCGACGCAACGGCGAAGTACGAATTTCTGTCCTTCGTTCGGATGGTTTGTTGCTTCAAGGTGATGAACGATGCCGCGTTCTGCGACGTTTGTGGCTTCACCGTAGGGTTCGATCCGAGCGTAATTTGCAAATAATTGTGAGTTTTCGAGCCAGCGCCATCATCGGTCGGAATGTTAGTCCACTTACACAATGGGTTCGTACCCAAAAGACTGATCGTGGCTGTGGCAAGGACGTTCGAACAGTCAGATGCGCCTATTTGCATAGCCTCATCTGTCTCCACATCGAACACAACTTGGATCGTTGACAAAGAGTTTGCAAATCTCACTTCCGTGACAACAGGCGCAGGAACTGGTTTCACGGTGATGACTTTATTTGAACCATCACCAATCGCTTCTTTCTTTTGAATTATTTGGATGTAGTACGTGCCCGGCAGAATTGTCGAATACGTAAATTTGAAGACACCCGGCGAAACGTACTCAGCGCCGTTATTCGTGTATTCATATCCTTGAATCTCCGCACCTTCGGGTACGATTTCATCAAGGTCGATGGTAATCTCAAAGTCGTTCAATTCATCATCCGCGCTGAATGGGTGCAATCCAGAGCTAAATGCAAGGTTTCCGTACACGTCTCGCGTGGTGATGTAAACCGTTCGGTCCGTAGAAGTAGCAACAAGACCAGATGCGATGCCACCAGATAACGTCGTTTTATACACATTCGCAGTGCCACCTACAACCGTGATCGGAACATACATGGACGACACCATTGACCCACCGGACTCGTCTCGTTCAGTCAAGGATAAGTACCAGGTTCCTTCCTTGTACAAGGTGAACGTCACAGAGTAACCACCGCTTTCTTTCGTTCCAGAGTATCCAGTGACGGTGCCAGTCCTTGAAGTGGCACCGGTTGCTTTCAAAGCATCGCTGGGAATCAATTCAACATCCCATAGGAGCGCTGGAGTAGCGTGATCGTAGCCATATATATCTTTGGCGTAAATACTGAACTCAAATCTGTCTCCCGCACTCACAGTGGTTCCTGAAAGTTCTTCAGTTGTAACACTCGCCTCCGTGGCCTGCACATTCACCACACCGTTCGTTACCTCGACAGATGCCGTGGTAACAAGCAACTTACCTCCAACAGGTCCGAGGTAAACACTCACAGTGTTTGTGCCAACGTAACGCGGAACGAATTCAACTTCGTATTCGTAACCATTACCATCAATCTTCGTGATGATACCCTCAACAACGATAGTCTCCGACTCCACCGAAGAAGCAATTTCAACGTGGAACTCGTCGTTCCCGGCGACGTCGTCGTACTCGGCGTAGTTTCCAAAAGCATCTCTAGCGATGATGGAAAATTTTGACGAAAGGCCTGCACGAACCAAATTCGTTTCATCGGGCTCGAGACCTGTACCTTCAATGGTCGACGTCAACGCCGAAGTTGCCGCTGGGATTACAGTCAAAATCATTTGAGAGTTCGCGATCTCCACGCCATCGAAGGCAACAAAGATTGGAACTTCACCAGACTTTTCAGGCTTGACAGTGACTCTCCATATGCCAGAACCATCGTTAACAACAGTCGGAGCAGTTGGCACAAAGCCAGAAGATACTTGAACAGACGGAGCGGTGGCACTATTCGAAGCGACATCTAATCCATTCACGTCTCGTTCTTGAATGAAGAAGACAATTGCTTCTCCCGCCACGGTTTCAAAGAAAATTGAACCTGCAACTGGAATCTGCGAACCCAGCATAAGAGTACCGTCCGAATCGATGGCCAACAAAGCTGCTGATTTTTCCGCACTCGATTCACGCGTCGAGGCAACATCGTAGACTTGAACGGTTTCACCACCGGAGAGACCATCTGAAGTGCCGATCGGATCATTACCAGTAGCAATTTTAGCGTACATAGAATACGGATAGCCCAGGTCATACGGAATGTACTTGAACATGTACGTACCAGCACCAGTGTACGTCGGCCCGATAACCTCAACGCCAGAGATAGCGCTTGCCTTATCAGTTGCATTCGATATGCCAGAATTAGAAAGAATCTCAAATTCTAGAGTGAATGCTGTAGTATCAGTGCTTTTATCAGTTGTGATAATACCACCGGTTCTATCCGCAGCTTGAATGTAAATCGTAGATTCCGATCCAGCAATAGCGCCAGAAAAGATACCGGCACCTGAGTAAGTTGAGTACGGAGCACCAATTGCACCCGGTAGCACCGTGCACTCGTAATCCTTCTCCGTAGTGGGGTCAATCACCTCAGAACCATCAATGTAAAGAGAGAGACGCAATGAACCCGCAGCAGGAGGTGAGAAGTTCAGGATAGTGATGTAATCTCCATTCACGGCGTTACTTGACGTGAAAGTGATGTCAACTGCGTAAGTTTGACCTCGGACTGTGAAGACGTTCAGGGCCAAAGAATCAAGAACTGCAGTTAGCTCATCACTTTCGCCGATCACATTGCCATTAGCGTCACGAACGTACAATTCAACTGTCGAAGCCACGTCCGTTTGAAACGGAATCGTGGGTGAAATTCCAACAAGTGTAGTAGTAGAAGCGGACGGCTGTCCGACATAAACTTGAATGGAGAATTGTTCTTTCGTGTCGTAGTTTTTGTACAGATTCAATGCCAAGTCGTTGTCGTATACGACAGTCACTAAACCTGGCGCAACGTCAACAGAGGGGAGAGTAAAGTCAACCGTTAACAAGCCAATCGAGGCATCCGAGATTTCGAACGGCAAGAAGCCAGGATTATTGAGTGTATCAACTTTAAGTTCGAACAAACCGCTGTTTTGCAAGTCAGTTACAACATTTCCGTACTGATCCTTCGCGATTAAAGACAGAGTTGAGAGGACACCCGCCTCCACTCCGGCAGTCAAAGCATCTCCGTACAGCAAACAGTCCTTCAAAGATACAGACGAATGAAGCACCTTACCGCCAGATGGTACAGAAAGGAGAGATTCGCCGCGCAACTTAACTTCGACGATCAAGTCGCCAGACTTTTCAATTGTGTAAGTAGCTTCGTATGTGCCGTCAGACTCTTCAACGTACGCAAACTGACCGAAATCAACTACCGAGCCACCTGCAGAAATTTCATACGTGAACTCATCTGCGCTTGACACAATGGCATTCCCAATGGCGTCTCTTGCAATCAGGGTAAGTTTGGCTTCGTTACCGGCAACGATGTAGCCAGTCGACTGTAATCCGAATCCAGTTCCTGAGACTGTTGACGCAGTAGAAGCAACTCCTGGCTCAACAGTGATAAGGAAGCCCGTCTCATCTGTTGTACCGACAACTGCTCCAGATCTTGTGATCAACAATTTGAAATCACCAGATTGCTTTGGTTGTACTGTTATAGTGTACATTCCATCGCCATTATCGACGATGTTAGATGGAGAGATGCGAAGTTCGCTTTGACCGGTGGTTAGCGTGGGGACTAATTTAGCGCTCAGAATTTCACCACCGGTGCTCAAAGTGTTTCCTTGAGAGTCGCGCCCAAAGACATACACGAGCGAGTCTTCAGCGACTTTGAATTCGGAGGTACTATCAGCGCCGACGACCTCAGCCATAGCAGAGACGAAACTACCAGGGGATATAACTGTACCAGTGTATCCAGAGATGGGAACTTCTTCACATACAGGTGGGTCTGAGGAATCACACGCACTAACTTGCATGTCAAGTGTACCCGCGACAGTAGAAATATACTCACCAACAAAAGCAGATTGAGCACTAACATACACGAGTTCAATATCACTTGCAAACGCTGCTTCATTTACATCGCGCCTCATCAAGTTGAATTTCACTGCACTGAGCGAGGACTGAACGATATCGTCCGTCAAAAGGTTCGAAACAGAGTCGCGAAATTGTACTTTAACAGCACCCTTCGCCAAAACCTTACTTGAGAACACACCTTGTCCACCTACCACTGAGTTAGAAATATCAAGGGCACCAGCACTGACATCAAGAGAAAGAGCAGCTTGAGCGAGGGTAAGAACACTCGATGTCACACCATTCTGAACGAGTTGCGCAGTGCCTCTATACACACCAGCCTTGACAGGTTTGATGAAACCGTAATAATAGTACGAGTCATTTTCGGTATCCTTGACCAACTTCATCGTACCATCACTCGCCGAACCAGTGTAAGTGACGGTGTAAGCAGCAGGACCGGTGAGGGCGATAGAGAACGTTTCTTCTTTATTCGCTAAATTCTTGTAATCCTGGCCGTTGTAATACGCATCTCTTGGGTAAATGTAAACAGGTACGCTATCACCTGCAACGATGCTTCCATCCGTGTTCCCGAGCTGAACATAAGAAGTTGAACTAGACGTGACGCTAGAAACGAGTTCGAACGTGAACTCCCCAGGATTCTCGTATTCGACAGAACCGGTGACTAAACCATTGACAGCGACCGTCAATTTGTACGGTGCTTCAGCTACACTAGTCTTAGTAAAAGTAACAAAGTATGTGCCACCCGCATCTTCGTTGACGTAGCCAAACGCACTTGGATCGAGGCCCAAACCAGAAAGCACCGATGAATCAAATAATTGAAAATCTGTGTACTCAACGAAATTTTCGTTGTTCCCATTGAAGACAGTAAGCACCAGAGTAGGTGCTACGGATGGTACCGCCAATATACCATCGCTGTCGTAAAGCGTGATGGCGATGGCAGTCAATTCACCCGCAACTCCATATGTTATTCCAGGACCTGAGATAACGCACCTTTTCTCATCCACATCCGTGCTTACGGAAGAGGAGATTGGTATGTTCGAGAACGGAGAGCCTGCAATAGCCTCACTATCGTAAGCAATATCGACCGTGACCGTAGCGTCTGTGCTACCCTCAATCATATACTCAAATCGATAAACTCGGGAAGATTCGTCCCATGTTGGACCGCTTTGAATAATCGATCCCGCAGTCGTGGTAACAGTCACTTCAAACGAAGAGGCACTTGTACCTGCCGTGACGAGAAAATCTGAGGCATCACGAGGATCTATGGCAATGTAAGTTTGGATGCCGAGAGAGCCTCCAACAATACCAGGTCCAGAAGCGCGCGTGTAGCTCGCGCTAATAGCACCAGCAACAATCTCCTGCTGGAATGGCGAATTGGCAATATCCACGCCGCGAATATTGAGGGCCGTTTCCATGTAACCAATAACAGATGGGGTGTATTCGATGGTGTATTTCCCAGTAGCACTGTCAAAAGTCACAGAGTGTTCCTGGATGGTCGATTCTTCCATTAATAAGGCATCATCAGAGTAAATCGTTTGTGAAATACCATCGATGATGTCATTCACGAGATTACCGCGGTCCTTCTTGAAGTTTCCATACACATCTCTCGCCTCCAAAGTCAACGTAGCCTTACTGTTGACTGTTGCAGAAGCCGTAATACCAGCACCAGTGAGGGTAAATTTCGAATAATCCGCATCAGATGCGATGACTTCCATGTTCAATGGTAACTGAGACCCACCAGGGCCGTCCAGGACTAGCCCATCTGATATGTATGCTCGGAGAGCATAAGTTCCAGTCGTTTCCGCAGACCAGCGCACTCGCCAGTTTCCTGGTTCAGATGCACCAATTTCTTGTGCGTAGCCATACTTAGCAGGAGCTGGCCCGCTTACGTACTTGTAGCCTTCAGGCCCGTATTTGTTCGGAGCCGCGAATGTAAGATTCGTCGGCGTACCATACGGATCATACGTCAATTGGTTCGAGTACTTATCCGCAGTAATAATCTGATAGTTGTGTTCCGAACCAGCAACGGCTACCTGCGTCAATGGAACTGTTCGGTCATTTCTTGTGTACGAACTTGAAGCTACGGCAACCCCAGGATCGACATTCACGTAAATAATACCGTTGGCGGGTGAATCTATGACAGTTTCTGTGCTCATGCCGTCAACTGGTCGAATTGCAGAAATTGTCAACTGCGCCGGGGAGGTCACTACGGCTGTAAAAGAAACCTTGATTGAACCATCCGGGTTCGTAGTGAAAGATGGCTCTTGTCCACCACCGGCCGACAGTTCGAGATTTCTTGACACTACTTTAAATTTGTTCGTATCAGGCATCTTCGTGATCGTGTTGCCTGACGCATCGACAGGCTGAATGGTGAACGAAGTAACTTCGCCAGCCCTGGCAGTCATCGTAGCATCACTCAAAGCTTCACCATACGCGAACGAGTACATTGGCGAGATATTTGGAGAAGCAACCGACATCGTGTACGGAGAACCGATAATGTGATCACCGTCGTAAGTGATATTGAACTGATATTCAACACCATTTCCGCCAGTTGGCAACGTGTACACAATAATGTAAGTGCCATCTTCATTATCAGACAAGGTAGCGACATTGGTGAGGAGCGACCCAGCTGTTGGTTTCGTTTGAATTGCAGAAACAACGAGCGGATTTCCGTCTCCACCAATTGTGATTTCGTTATTGAATTCATCCCGGGCAACAAATTTTAACGTTCCACTTTCCATTGCAGTGACAGTACTTGGAGGTGTCGCGAGTAATCCCGAAGTTTTGGAATTCGGTGAACCCGCAGTAACTGTGATGGAAACGGACTCTCCAGAGACAAGACATCCGTCAGGGTTGACCTCCAAATCATCCGGTGAGCCACTCGCGCAAAGTCTTACAGACATGTCAAACGTCCCCGTGAGGTAAGTTATGTTGTAATATACTTCGAACAAGCACTGGTCAGTCGTGAGACCAAAGCAACCATCGAGTGCAAAGCAGTTCTCCGAGCTTGAGGAAAATTTTTCTCCCATGTTGCCTTCCGAAGTTCCAACAAAATCAATGCGGCAGGAAGTCAACGCATCTTCTCTCTCGTCTTCTGACAATTTATAGAGAGCATTAGAGCCGGCATCATAGGCTGAGATGAGCACAGATTTTCGTTCGTCCGCGATAGAACCAGACAGACCGTCCCCATTCATGAGAGAGTTTGCCGCATTCACAACGCCAGGAACAACTGTGACCTTGAATTGTTTGACTTGAACCGCATCAGAGACCGGTGCCGATCCTTCGGTTGTTGAGATACCCATAGCAAATCTCGGTTGCAAGCTGACAGAGATGGTGTATGCAGCGGTGTTGGAGAAAGTCAACGAAGCTTCAGCAGACACCGATCCATCAGGAAACGCCTCCACGTAGTTTGAAGGAATTCTGCAGTCCGGAAAGAATGATGATGACGGGAAGCATGCCAACGAAGTAAATTCAGCATTCAAAGTTTCCGCTTGTGACGCGGTAGCCGTGACTGTGAACACATCCCCGGGGTAATCCGAGGAATAGTATTGCACGTTGCCGTATGAATCTTTCGCCGAAATCGCAAACTCAACGGGAAATCCTGCGGTAGCAACAATCGGGTTCGTTCCTTGAACACCAGATGCAATAACAACATCAACGCTGGAAGCTGTAGTGAAATCTGGTCGGATGACGAGATTAGAATATCCTCCAAACTCGGCAACAAGATCAGTGCTAGCACCAGCCTCATCGAAAGCAATCTCACGTAAGCGAGCGCCAATTTCGACGCCGTTCGCCGTGATAGATATCGGCCACGTTCCTGCCGTACTGTAGTAGTAGTCGATTCGGAACTCACCCGTTGTACCTTCCACTGCTGTGATGGCGATATCAGATCCAGAGAGTACGGTTCCACCAATTGATAACTGGATGGTGACATCATTTCTGCCCATTTGGACTCCATCTTGATCAAATGTCAAGATACGGAAAGAACCTGAGGGTTTTCCCGTGCTTGCTACAGATGCGAAGCCAAGCGTAAGATCACCATCACTGGTGGACAAATATGCAGCTTTGTAGGTAGTCTGCAATGGATCCAAAGTCTGAACAGAATCGGCAGTTTTGATATCCAACAAACAACCTGATGAAGGAATGGTGACGAAATCGCATCCAATTTGAACAAAACCAGTGCCGTACTCAATCTTGAGCAATGCTGCTCCGGCAGCCACAGGCGTGTACGTGATGGTGTAAGTACCATCACTGTTATCAGTTACAGTTGTCGTAGAGCCTGTCTGGTTCAAACTCGCCCGGAAAGTATCTCCACCCGACGTTTTTAAGTTGCCAAAGGAATCCACAGCTTGAATGACAACTTCTGACGCAGCTCCAAACAGAGTTCCTCGGACACCCGCGCCACTAAGGAAGGACTTGGAAGCAGAAGCGGCTCCAGCAGTAACAGTGAAAACTCGAGGAGAATCTGCGATGTTTGCACCATTTATCTTGAACGAGAGACTAGAGGTACCAGCCACTGAAGGAGTGTACGAAACGTTGTACTGACCGAGTGCTGTATCAAAGACAAAGGATGGTGCAGTCTCCGTAACAAGATCTTTCGTAACACCGAGGCCACGCGATACCACTAACGAAGAAGAGGCACTCGCAGCACTCGTGTAGACTCTGTTCGAGTACTTATCTCGCGGAACAACGACAAAACTGGACTTCACTCCAGCTTTGGCAGAGTTCCACCCCGTACCCGAGGCCGTAGAAGTCGTAGCTACGATAGGTCCAGAGGTGATGTATGCTTTATAGCTTGAAACGTCGGTAGCAGCAACACCGTCAACATACAATTTTAAAGTGTACGTTCCCGTGATTGTTCCTAAATACTGAAGAGTCACCAAACCAATTTGAGTGCCGTCTGAACCGAGAGTAATTGAAATGGCATCAGCGCTGTTAGAAACTACTGGTAAAGAGCCAAACAAGGTACTCGATTTCGTAGTTGACTGCAAAATCATTTCAGCCTTGACATCCACAGATCCAGCTGGGGAAGAAGTCAGGGCGTTTCCATATCTATCGTACAAACGCACAACCCATGTTCCACGAGTCACAGACGTTGCATTCGTGATAGAAATGAGCTTCGTCGTGCTACCAACGACGGCACCAGGACTCACGACAGCAGTGAAGCTTCTGACCGTGGCCGCAGTGGCTCCAGCCGGTGTCACAGAAACTGTCACCGGTGTTGTACCTGCCGTTGTGAAAGTGTATGAAACCTTATAACCGCCCGTATTTGTATTCCAAACACCCTGCGAAAGGACAATGTTGTTCGCCCGAAGCACGACAACCATTAGCACGTCACTTACCGCAACGTTTCCATATACATCAGCGGGAAAGATGTACAGCGAATATTCCGTACCAGCAACAAAAGCAGCAGAGCTTCCTTGTGCAGGTAAACCAGCCGAAGCAGCAAATGAAGCAGTTCCGTCGACCAAGGCCGGCGCAACCACATTATTCGTCGCAATGATAATCTCTGGGTTCACCATCGTCAATGCTACTCCACTGGCATAGGCCAAGACAGAGTATTGATCGGATGCGAACTTAAGTACACCTTCGGCGACTAATGTAGTTCCGGTACTGTCGGCCTTAATAGTCAAAGTTTGGATTCTCGCGGTGTTTTTCGACTTGATCTGGACAATTACGTCATCCGAAAATCGAGCCGTGGTGATGGCGTTTCCATATGAATCTTTCAAACTCAACGGTAACGATAACGTAGCTCCGGGCGCGTACCCACCTGCTGGAGTTGAAGGCTTGGTAATAGTAGACACACTTCCACTTGCCTTCGCGGCAGCTAAAGTGAAAGAAACAGGCGAGTCCTTCACCGCATGATAGACCGAAGGCGTGTCCGCATCAGCTTTAGATACTGAAAGTGTGTAAGTCCCAGACTTCGTTGTGTACAATTTGTCCACATAAAGACGGCGATTCATATCCGCGTCTCCTGCACCGGTTCCTAGTGGTGATAAAGTCAATGATACTTGACTTTGAGGTCGAGAAAGTTTCGAGAGAAACGTCGTGGAAATCGTGTTCATATCCAAATTATATTCCAGGTTCCATTGATTTATGATGAACGTCACACTCGATCCAACAACGCCAGAAACTGGTGCACCGGTTACCTTGAAGTAATCTGCCTCGTTCGTGAGGAACACAGAGGCAATGTGGGTAGACGATCCTTGATCAAGCGGGTACCCGTCTACTGAGACTGTAAGTGTGTATGTTTCAGCGTACAGGGGAGTAAATGATCCATAGTATGAACCAACCGACCCTGTTCTATCAGAAAGAGAATTCGAAACTTCTGCAGCTCTAGTTCCGGAGATGCTCCCAGTCACAGTGACAGAAAATGCAGAGGATTGTCCAGAAACAGCAATGCTATTTCCAAGACGGTCGATAGCAATGACATAAAAGTAAGCAGGTTGACCAACTTCGATGTATTCACTCGGCGTGGTCATCGTAGACTTAGTACTTGGTACATCAGAAACCACGTTGACACTGGTAGATGTACTGAGAGTTTCACGATCGAATGGTTGGTCTGTATCCACATTCAATAGGTTACTTATCATCGCAGTGAACGTATATGTTCCAACTGTATTCACTGACGGAATCGAAACAAGATGCTTACCAGCAGAGATACACGATGTGAAGGTACCTGGTTCTGATAACTCACCACCGGTGACACCCCACGCCCAATTGAAGTTATCGCGCGTAACACACGTCGGATTCGAATAGATATCTTTTATGGATACTATTATTTTTTGAGTTCCAACACGTCTAGTGCCGTAATCCACCGTAGTTGACGAGGTAGCAATGTATGTGCTCGCTTTTACAACAATTGTCTTGGAAACCGCAAGCTCATTCGTATTGACGTAAATCTTGAAGGTGTACGAGCCAGCAACTTGTGGAGCTGTGAACTTAATTTTAATGTCATACGGTTCTTGCGTATCAGGAGTAATGACGATGCTGTCAGTAAATGAAGACGACGCAGGCGTACTCGTGAACACGATACCACTTGCACTCGGAACTTCCTCGTAATTTGTGGCTTGGTTCCCTTGAGAATCCAAAGGATCAAGCGTGAACTCTTCCTCCTCGCCCGCAATCAAGGATGTCGGGAAGTCTACCGCGACAGACTCCTCGGAAATCGGACCATGTCTCACGTCGATGACAAGTTTATTATCAACGAATTGAGAAATAGCTTCACCATATTCATCACTTCCAATTTTCACATCTAACTCAATCAATACCGGAGCCTTAATCAAGAGTGAAATTGAATACGTGCCATCAAAATTGTCTTTCCAGGGCTGAGCAGACAGGCCCGCGTTCTCAACAATAGCTTGGCCCGCATTCTCATGACCAGCAGGGAAGACGCAGCTCGTGTAATCAGCGGCGGTACCGAATTTGCAAAGATACGAGACAAACAAACTTTGGCCACCATTAGAGAGATCGATCAAGTTATCAAGTGTTTGAGAATCTCCAGAATTCCAGCCTCGTGTGACAACTGTGTAAGTGACGGTCCCAGTTTGCGTGAAGCTCTCCTTGCCACCCGTTGCAGAATCTCTTTCCACACAATCAACGGCGTTTGAATTCAAGGGTTCCGTCGCCGATCCTTCATCACAGACGCCGTACATATACGAGTTCTCTGGACTGATGACGGTTTCAGAAACTTCAAATGAAGTGATCATTGCGCCTGAGGCCAATTGACCACCAAACACAAAGCTTCCCGCATCGTTCTTGAACACCACCATGGCAATGTAGAAGCCTGCATCAGATGCATCGTAAGAAATCGTGTACGTACCGTCAGCATTGTGCACGGCGCTCGCAGGCACAGCGCTAGATCCACACCCAGCTGGATCAGCCGCTGCTACAGTTCTGCTCGAGACTTTGCAAACCCGAGCAACGAAATCTTTGTCTTCTCCGTAGACTAATCCCGAAGATTTCGACGAAATTTCGTTTGGGAGAACGCTATCGTACGGAGTCAACTTAAAACTGGACTGGCCAGTTCCTTTGTTGTCCGTAGTAGAAGAAGTATCGGAATACTGCAAGGTCCAATTTGTATGCGCGACAGACATCGTACCCGGAATGACCGTGAACTCTTCGTAATCGGGGATGAGGTTTGCTTGAACAACCGTAGTAGAATCGTACGGCGCCCCAGTACCCACCTGAACGAAATAACCTTCATAAGCGACCATCTTACCCACTGTCGGCCAATATTGCAGAGCGAAGGTTTCTTCATTCTCATCGTCGTACAAGCTCATGAAGTAAGCCTCCACTTTAAAGCGAGTGGCAATTTTCCTATCTACTGTAAAATATGCATTATCATCGTAAACCGCAGCCGAAGCAGAGTCAGCTGTTGATGCTGTAATATCCGTGCCAATGACTAAGACATTGTTGATTTCTACAGTTGGAACATCTGTTCCGATGATTGTAGGCGACCACGTAACACTACTTCCCGAGTACTGGCTTACTTTTGAGGTGAAGTAATGCGTTTTCAAGGTAGAAGACACCGTTCCGATGTTCTTTAATCCCGTGTTAGAATTGGCCATGAAACCCTCGGTGTCGAGCTCGATAGTGTAGCCAACTTTGTCAGTTGACGATGCTTTGAACACGGACGTAGAACGCTGCGTACTCGGTTCAAGCGAGTAATATTGCGCCATATCTCCTGCAGTCATTCTCGTAAGTGTTACGGTGTACGTGGTGCAGAGAGAGTCCGTGCACGTCGCATCCGGAGTATCCTTCGTACTACTGGGAAGAATTGTTAAGCTGACCGTAACGGGGGTTCCAGGAACTAAGTCATACACGGTATAACTCGTATCCGTTCCATGGATGGCATCACCCGCATCATTTGTTTTAACAACATCGTTGATTCGGACATACGTTCCTGGGTACAATTCCCACTCAACTGTGGCGGCGTCGGCGCCATGTTGGATGCTTCTGGTGTACGCGAGAACAGAAGGGTCAAACGAAAGTGGTTCGGTCACAGCACTACCAGTAAAATCGACACCTCCAACATTTACCGTACCGTTGATATCGTACGCATTAATAGAAGACAAGATGGCAATGTCCTCAGAACTCTGAGGACTTCGGGTTACCTGTATTGTGTACGTGTTGATGACGGTGACACCATCTTCTTCATCTGTGTATTCCACGGAGACTGCCACATAGTTCTGATCACCAACGTCAGGATAAACTTTGTAACTCTCGGATGAATCCAACGAAGTTCTTGCGCCAGCTCCTAAGGATACATACACAACGGACCCTTCCTTGGCAACCAAGTTAGCGGCCGCTCTAATATCGAGTTCAGTCGTGTCGTACCCAACCGTGGCAGAGTACGTGTTCACGGTTGCATCAAACGATGGCGTGAATCCACTCGGAGTGAGACTGAGAGATGTAAGATATGGCGCAACTTTACGAGACGATGAGATAATGTAAGAACCGGAAAATCCAGTTGTTCTCGACGTTACTGCAATGGTGATATCAATCTTGCCAAACGGAATTTCGACGCAAGAAGCGACATTGGTAGCAACCGCGAGTGGCGCACCTCCACCCATTTGAATGCTTGAACTGTAACTCACAGTATCGAATGACATGGTGAAGCAAACGGATGAGGAATCAAACGGAACTGGCATGTCGTATGCGTACGTCGTGGCAGCAAAAGAAGGGTCCAGTTTAGCACCCGTCGAGCCTGAAATACTGAGAGTATTCAAAGTTGGGAGTGCCTCTTTTGTAAAGGTAACTGTGTAAACGTTCACGACGTTCAAGTTACTCAAATCCCTCACATAAATTTTCAGTGCTCCGATATCTTCCGTAACACCCGTAGTGTCGTGTGTTTGTTTTCCACTTGTCAAGCACGTTGAGAAGTCTTGACTCAAACTGACTAGACACGTAGAGCTGGTACTGCTTTTAGATACAGTGTAAGTGAAGCTGTTCTCTGCGCTCCCCAAGGCAGCCACGTAATTGTAACGAGACGTTGAGAAGGTTGGCGTAACAGAAGATGAGGAAAAGGTCAAAGAGTCTAACTTTGGCAACGTGCCACGTGTAACATAGTACATGTAAATAGACTCGACTCCACCTATTGCAAGACTTCCTTGCACGGTTATCGTAATTGCAGTCGTCGTGCCTTCCGCAACTGGCACAGTCAAACGCCCACTTTCTGGGAAAGCAATACGTGAGAGACTACCATATTGTACGAAAGCATCAGAGACTGGAACATCGCCAGTTTTAAGGAATGCCACAGAGATGTCTAATTCAGATTTTGTCGCAGCGACTGTAGACCGGTAGACGTAAACGGATGTTGAAAACGAGGGCGAAAGTAAAATCGCTGCGTCACTCGAGTCCACGACAGCGATACTCGTGAGTTTCGGAGTATATGGCCTCGTAAATGTGAACGTGTACGTCGAACCGCCATCCACGTTTTGACCCTCAGCAACTGACTGCAGAGTAATAGAGGAGAGGCCGGAACCATCCGTAGGAACAACAGTCACCGTGTGCGTGCTCAAACCTTCATCGATTCGTAGTGGTAACGCGTATGCACCAGAAGTAGAACAACTCACATCGGCTTGATCACACGTTACCTCAACTCCATCAACAAACAGGACGGAAGATGAAGACGGCGTGATTGTGATCAAAGTCTCGTACACGTATTGCGGCACATCCACATTATACATATATGTATTGCTCGAGAATGCAGTCGGATCGGTGAATGAGGGACTTTCTGATGGACTGCCGTCCGAGGTGGTGGGATCTGACTCCCATTTATAGTTGCCAATTTCAAGTGCGGTGACCGATGAAGCGTCTGCTCGAGTAATTGAAATGGAATATACAGTCGTGCCCTCCGCGCCAGAAACAGTTACGAGCAAAGCATTGACGCCGTAATCTAACGCAACTGGAGTCGTTAGTGAAGATTCACTCGTTATTGACTTAGTTCCATCAGGCGCCGCAACCGTGAGGGAAACATGCGGCACATCTGAAGAAACAATGGAAGACAGAGTAATAGAAGAGACTGTGGCTAACACGTTTACAGCGTACGTGTAAGAACTTGCCGTAAACGCAGGAACCATTTGTTCGCCGATAACATCAAGAGAAGACAAGAATGGTGATTCCTTCACGTCCACGTAGAATGTATACGTGCTCTTTACAGTCTCATCTAAAGATGTAACCGTCATAACCACAATCGTATCTGTAGTTGAGAGCTCGATACCTTGAGAGGATCCGCTCAAGAAAGAAGCAGTAGATTCGTACCCGCCGGAGGAAACAAATGTGATTGCACTCCCGGTGGTGTCTCCATTCACAATTGGTTTAAAAGTGAGACCTTCGCCATTATTATCGTACGAGTATTCGAGGTAATACGTAAACGTTTTCGGAGAGAAATTCAGCTGATTTTGCCCCTTCGACAGAGTGACGCTCGAAAATGTAGGCACATCTGGGCGAATGAAAGTTACCAAGTAAAACGTTTCCGATGTGGCTGAATATACCGTAACTCGAACAGTCTTGGAGCCAACGTTGAGTGAAATTTCCGAAAAGTAAGAGCACGTCAGCAAACTGCACGTAGACGCTTCGGATCCATCGATAGTGACCGATTGAGTCGTAAAGCAATTGTCGGTATCACCGCTGGCAATTTGCTCTGCTGTGCAACTCAAGGAATCGTCAATGAACGTGAGCAATTGTACGGTGGAAGTGTCAGCATTGACGTAAACGTTGTAGCTGGGGACCGAAGTAGAAAATCCAGACGCAGTCTCATCCAATGAGGAAACAAGGCCGAATTCTCCTCCACCAATAGTGATATCTTTCAGAGAAATGGATTGCACCGGGTCAACACCAAGCAAATCAAAGCTGACATATGGAATAAAACCGCCGCCGAAAGTAACATCAAGCGGTGGCGTGGCAGACCCATAGAACACTTTAATTCTCTCAGCTTCTTCCGTGGATCCACTGCCTCCTTGTCCATATTCATCATCCTTACCAAAGTCATTGTAGGTATCGATAATGATAGAAATACCGACATCGGTTTCACCAATCCAGTTTGCCGAACCATCTCTGAAAATAGGAGGTTTCAAAACGAGTCTGAATACGCCTCTTTGATCTGTTGCTGCAGTCCACAAGTCACTGGCCTCGTAGATTGTACCGATTGAGGAATAATCGGAAGTTCTAGTACCAATGGAGGTGATGGCATCGTTGTTACTTGGATCGGACCCACCATCGAAACTGAGTTCGATTCGTACCTTTGTATCATCAGACGTTGCAGCTTCAGAGCTTTCGTCATAAACTCTCACTTCCATGTCTAGGAGTACATCCGTGGCATTTCCGGACTCATATGTCAAGAACCCTTTATAGCTTGTTAATCCATTCGTGACATCGATGAATCGAGCTTTTTTGGACAAGGCGTGAAGCAAGTACAGAGAATCTGCTGCGTCTGGCGATACGTAAGCTCCAGACTTCAACCAGTCAAGATTCGGGTCCATTTGCTGTCTCTGCCAATCGCTATAAACGCTCAGATCGAAGTCAGCATCGTAGCTCTTGCCCATGATGGCTCTTTTAAGAGCTAAAACGTCGGAAACATCGAAAGAACAATCTCCGTTGACGTCCCCAAACTTACATCCACTATCAACACCACTTGCGCACGTCCCGACTCCATTACAAACTGCTTCGGTATCAGTATCTTGGAGGAGTGATCTCATGTGGGAAGGAAGTACGGCAATTTCCACCTCCAAAACTTCGGAGATAGAGCCATCCTCGAGCAATTGACGACGACGTTTCTTTCCAGAGTAGCTGTTAAGAGCGATATCACCTGAACCAGTCATGTTAGAAACGAAGGCAGCTGCTGTTATGTCGGCACCATCGGTACCCTCAACAGTCAAGACCTGGACTGTGGTTTTGATTTTAGCCAAAATCTTGAAGGAAGTTTTCACAGAGAACGAAATCGTAGCGACGTGAATGGAGGAACCACTTACGGTAGAAAGCGGCTCGGTACCAATCATGAGCACTTCAGTGGACGGGTTATTCCTGGTACAGGCAAAATCGTATTGAGCCCAGTCGTCTCCTACCGTGCAACCAGTCGCTGCGATCATATTTGAATCAAACTGGGTAACGAGTTGGAAACTTCGAAGATTCGCAGATCCCGAATTGATTCGAACTTCAATGTCGAACGTTTCGTCTTTAATCTTCGGAGGAAACGGAATGCCTGTCAACGCACCCAAGGAAACGTCATTCTCAGCTGGCAAGAGATTCGGGGCAATCGAAGAAGTTGCCGATACGAGGTAATCGACACTGCCATCAGCGCAAACAGCAGAAGCAGAAATGAGAACTCGAGTCCAATACTGGTTCTTCAAAGTCGCCGTGCTTCCACTGACTTCAATGATAGAGGGCAAAGTAGAGTCGAATTTGACTACTTCTTCCCAGTTGAAGACTGCTTGCACTTCTTCCGAAGACACCGCGTTGGAAATCTGAGATCCATCATTGAAGTACATGTGTACATCTAAAGATTTTGTTGCGTCTACCAGGCCGATGAAAGAAGTAGACGCGTCCCAAATATCTTCATCAAAGAGGACAGAGGTCAGCGTTACTGGTGTATCCGAAAGCGCAAAAGTCGTCTCAATGGTAGACTCGGCAAAAGTGCTACTAATAGCTGCATTTCCAGTAGTGGATCCAGCAGCAGCAATTATCACCTCCGAAGAAGTGGAGGACTGGGTCAATGTGAATATGTCAGAGGCTGTGTAAGATGTTTCGCTGGTGATATCAAAAACTGAGCCATCCGTTAAAGTAGCAACTGACTTCAATATCGCTCGTTGATAACTACTGGTGCACACAATCTTGTTCAAAGACAGTTTTTCAATGTCGCTGCTTCCTGTGAATGCCGGATACGGAGTCATCACTGTTTGCGTGCTCATATGTTTAACTATGTCAATTGTCACCTTCGCCGTCTTCATCTCATCTGTCCAAATGCCCATAACGGTGATGCTCGTGTCATCAGTTGAACCAAATATGGTGAGCACACCATCGTTAGATACGCGAGCATATGAGTGATTGGTTACGTATGTGGGATTGTTGTAGATATCGAGAGCGGTAGGGTGTTTTATCAGAAACTGAGACGTGGCTGAAGATGTGAAACTCTGAATATCACCGTCAGAGTATGTTCCAGTAAGTTCCAAGTTAGCAACACTTCCGATATTCATAGGAGCGTTCGTAGAGAGATCACCTTCAAAGGTAAGCTTGGATGCACTCGCAGTCAAATTCACATATTCGAGATCAGCGATGACAGCTTCGACACCACCGTAGCCGTAAATGATATCTTCACCTCCTACGGCACCGTTACAGGTGGTCGTAAGCAGCTTTGCCTGGATGACATCATAGCCTTCCATACCGCCTTTCACATCTCCAATTTCTCCATAGTAAGGTGCGGCCGTGTTGTCTGAGCCAGCCGTGCTTATAATGCTCAAACCGTTGTATCGGATACCGGTACTTACGGTCAGGCCAGGCAGGTGAGAAAGTTCGTTGACTTTGTTATCTTTAAAGCGGGCATAGACAACAATAGCGCCTTGCGCACCCTTACGATTCAACTTTTGAATCATATTCACAGACACATCAGCGTATGTATCTGCGTTCAAATCGGAAGGAGTCTGCGAATCAAACTGTTCGGAAGTAAATTCAGCTCGGGAAACAAGTACAGGTCGAAGCGACTCGATACCGATAGGGTCGGAAATTGCCGAGATAGTCACCGATGGCTCGACTGCCAAATTCGAATTTATCAGAGTAATTGTCGCCTTACCAACGCCATTGGTTTCTACGATTGTAGTACTGCCATCCCTAAATGAGAACGCATCCCCTTCTGTATTGTTCAAGTACAAGTCAACCATACACGTGATGTCAACTTCATCTTGGTCAGTTAAACCACTCCCGCCATATGTTGCCAACGCAGAGATGTTGGTGTATTGATACACTGAACTGCAATCCTCGTAATACACATCCTCGACCGGAGCCAATACTTTATCTTGTGCTTCTAAAGACACAACTTTCGGAAACCAGACTCTGATAGATGAAACGACAAACTGTGCACCGTCCCCAGAGGTCAATTTGACAGATGCCGCAGCAGCACCAGCTTCGTTCGTTTTTCCAATTTTGGCCACACAGGCGTTTTGCGTCCCGTCCACACCGTTGATTTTCAAGTTACCCGTTTCTACGGTAAGTACAGCACTCGACGTTATAGAGCATTCAACACTTTGCATAACTTCGTCGCCTCCGTTTTTAATGTAATTGTCTGGGTTTCTGTACACAGCGTATCCAACAATTTCCGTCTCTTGTATTGCCCTCGTGGTGTCCAAAACTGCCGTATTGACGATCTCAGTCTTGGAAACAATGCTGTAGGAACCGATAATCTCGTTGGTGTCGAGTACAATAAGTTGGGCGTTTGTGACACTACCACCTCGTGCATCCGTTACATACGCGTCAAAGCTTTCTAAGAATGTGTAGCCACCGATCGTTACCAAGGAATCAACATTGAGTGCAGCCACGTCGTTGTAGGTTCCCACCGGTACGTTGTTGATGGTAAACGTGATGTAGCCCAAAATGACTTCGTCACCCGTGAGATCTGCCAGTGTAGCGCTGGAGGTAGCTCCAGCGACAACGATAGAGACGATTCCTTCCGTGCTGTTTCTTTCTAATCCAACAGCCGCAGAGTTGTATCCGGTAGAAGTAGTGAAAGAGTCAAATCGAAGAACTGTGGTATTGTATTTCAAACTACCACTCCATGCTCCGAGCGGAAAGCCGCCCGTATTCGCTGAAACTGGAACTGTGAGTTCGTTCTCGCTGAAGCGAGGGGACTTCGGCATCTCAAGGATGACACCACCAGTCGAGGGAAGCGCAACATAGGTCGCAGAGTTCGCAAGCTGGACGGAAAGGATGGACGATGTCGAGGAATCCTCAATACCGTATCGGAAGAGCAGCTGCGCTTTCATAGAAACAACTTCGTCGGCTTGGAACCACGCGGTCGGAACATCGAGTTCACAAGATCCAACGCCAGTAGTGAGCGAAGGCAAGGCGCAACCGATGGAGGCAACAGAGGTTGCATCTTCCGATAACGTTGCCGACAGGCGTAACGACAATCCAGTTTGCAAAACTGTGCCAGCAGTCGTGGCGTCCATCAATTGAAATCTCACCTGCAATTTCGCTGTATCTGGATACACCGTGCTCGTTAGAACAATTAACTTCACAGAAGACACCGGACGACGAGAGATTGCAATTGTAGCGGATGCTTCAGTGAAACCAGTTGGGGTGGAGTCTCCACATCGATCAGCCATCAGCTTGGCGGAAACGCTTTTCGTGGTGGTTGTTGATCCAGGAACGAAAATACCGAATTCGCGAGAGAATGCACCCAATGACGCGTAGGTGGTCGAGCCAATGCCAAAACCATCTCCAGATATTTGATAATCATCGGAAATAATCTGCGGTTGGAGCGCGGAAACGTAAGAGTCTTCATTCGCACCAGCGATGGGGTCCGGGGTTTCAAACGTAAGCACCGGAGTGTACGTATACCCAAGCGCAGACATGTGAGGATCAAGCGATACACCAGTGTATGGGAAGATCGTGGCGCTCGTAGAACCGACGGAGCTTGAAGCGCATTTAGATTCACACGTCTCCACGACAAGTGCAACGGTAATGTTTTCTTTTGCAAATTCTCCGCTTGGGCCCGAGGCTGTCACGGAAAACAAACCAGCAGAAGACATAGGAGCTTCAACGGCATAGCGCACCGGTAATTCGCCATCTGCGCTTGAAATATATGATTCAGCCTCGGCAAAACTCATGGCAGCATTCGCGAAATATGTCTCGTTAGTCGAAGTAAATTCGAAGCGGACTCTGGTGTATTCTCCGCTGACACCAGTACCAGCGTAATCGAAGAGCTGTGCCTGGAAAGTAAGCGAATCGTACGGAGATTCAGGGAGGACGATGATATCATCAACGGACGTCGCGAACAAGAACCTGTAGTCCCCTTCAAGAACCTTCAATAAGAACTGCGCATCTCTAAGTTCTGGGCATGGTGATCCGCTAGCTCCATGTACTGCACATCGAGATGTGTCGAAATCTTCACCGCGCATCCAGTCCATAGTAGGATCAACTTGTTTGCGCTGGAAGGAGTCCGCATCGCCCAAGGTCGAAGTAAGATTCGTGTAATCATCCGAGCCAGCAATCCAACGCATGAGAGCGAGGTAATCGTTTGCGTCGAACTTACAGTCACCATTAACATCACCTTGCACATTCGTCGAGCACGTAAAGTCTTGGAGGAGCGTACGTTTCGCGCTTCTGGAGCGCTTCTCAGCTGCTAAATACTCGTGCGAAGCTCGCTTTTCGTCAGGAGATTTGGTGGTCGCTGGGACCACTGCCATGTGCTGAGCTGGTACTTTGACGTTGGAGTTCACCCAGTCTTTCGGAGCACCAACAGAGAGCAAAGAGCGACGTCTCGCACCATTCAACTTAACGTAAGTCGTTCCAGCTACCGAAGCTTCGTTTGAATACGTGGCTCCGTCAGAAAGAACAATAGATGAAACTTGAGTGTAAATAAGACTGGTGGTCGCAGTGGACAAAGTAGACAACGTTATTGACGCGATCTCAGCCTCTTCCCCGATGAGTTCTTCTTGAACAGCACTACCGACGAGAGAAATTTTCCCACTCGCAGTATCAATGTTGCAAATAAAAATTTCCTTTGACCATTCGTTGGAAACAGTGCAATCTGTTACTGTGAAGTCAGTTGCGGTAGTCTCAATCTCAATCACAAAAGACTCGAGTGACGCTTCACCTGTATTGACCGAAATAGGAATGACCACAGCATCTCCAAACACGCTTGGTCGTAACGGTACACCGGAAGTTAAGCCTATATCGACATCCCCAATCTCGGGTTTCAGGTTGGCATAAACCATTTCCGATGCATCTGTGTCCGCGAGAATTGAGGATGAGTTGAAAGGGCACTGCACGGTAATGCCAAGGGTGATGGACTCGTAATGGTTATCACTCAAAATTGCTCTGCCAGTGTTTGTAACTTCAATCGCGGAAGTTACGGAGGTTGACCAGAGCAGCAATGTGTCAAGCAACTCCGGACGCACCGTGACATCCGGTATAATTGTCCCATCTTCGAACGTTATTTTCGCAGAGAGTTGCGTTTCGGTCTTGACGACGCCAGTGAAAGTCGCATCAGCCGGAAATCCGGTGATGAGCTCCATGGCTTGAACTCTCAGCATTTCCGACGAAACGGTCACTGAAACCGAATCAGTTTTGCCCGCGTAAGTAGTAGTGATGATAGCAGTTCCTAATGACTTACCGTATACTACATACGTCCCATCTACAAGTCCAACTGAAGCAATGCTAGAATCACTGGAGCTTACGGTTACGAGAGAAGAAATGTCGATCGAACTATCGTCGGTGTATACGAGTTTCGAAGAAAGAGAGACGGCGGTGTAATTACCACTGCACTGAATGACTTTAAGCTCAGCGCTATCTCCGAGCGAAGAAGCGCCAGAGTATGTCGGCCACGGTGCAAGTTCTGTCTGTAAACCATCATCGGCAATATCAATTGCGAAAAAGGTTGCGGAGCCACGGACGCCCTCCGCTTCGGTGTAACCTGGAATGGTCACGAGAATCTGAAACATTCCTTGTTTGGGACCATCGGGTAAAACGGTGACTTCACCAGTAGATGAAACCTGGGCAATATCGGTACCCATGGAAACACTGAATGATGGCGGTCTGTCCGCATCATTGGTGAAGTCCACCACGCTTCCATCTTCGTATCTGACAGCAACAGTAAGTTGAATGGAAGTTGCAATGCTAGCTGGTGGATCTTTCGCACTGGACGAAGAGTCCGTGATGTATCTAGTATCTGCATTGACAAAGATAGCCGCAACTGGTGACAAAGAAATTGTTACGTTCCCAACGCCAGAATAAATCACTTCTTGATTACAAATATTGGACCATTGCGCTGTGATTGCAGATTCAGTCGAGATACTTATTGCATTTGGAGCAACGTAAGCGTTGATGACGTCCTCATCAGTCACAATTTTCACAGAATCAGCGCAACTGGTTACCCCACCATTGTTATCGAAGCAGTCAGCGGTAGAAATACCGGCCGAAATACCCATATCCTTGGTGAGATACTGTGTAGTATCATCGCTGAACGTGGCCATGAAATATAATGGACCACCTTCGCCAGCAGCCGTGAGAGATTGCTCCAAAGTTGCTTTCACATTAACGCTGTAGTCGATTTGGGCTTCCGGCGCCGTAATAGCTGACCATTGCGCCAAGTTCGGAAGCAAAGCTTCCAAATTTGCCACGGTTACTTCAGTCGAATCAATGGTGACTTCAGCGAAAGCCGAAGATCTAGAATTAGAAAGCGTTATAATACTTGATCCTGGATTAGTACCAGTTAAAGTCGCTCCAGTAACTGCGGCAACTTCAGACCGCGATGACTCGTACGCGACGGAGCACGTGACATCAACACCGGAGACAGGGTCCAGGAATTGACCGCCATACGTGACAAGAGTACGAATCGAGGACGTTTGATACAGCGGACTGACACAATCCGTGAAACTGCAGACAGCACAAGCACCAGAAATAGGGTGCAAAACTGGCTGAGCAACAGCTATTTCCACATCAAGTGGAAACCAAACCGTCACAGGAACCACAGCTGAGTAGTCCCCGACGCTGGCGGAAACTTGAATATTTTTGTATCCATCAGATGAGCCTGGCAAAATCAAAACGGAGCAGCCACCAGTTGAATCGATGGCTTGCGCCGCAAAAGATGCGCTGGAACCACAATCTACCATATCGGTAACTTGAGTGTCGGAACCGACGTTCCAAACATTCATGACAGTAAGGAAGTGATCTTGCGTCGTGCCAGTCAAGTAGGCAGTATTGAGAATTTCCGCTTGATCCATGTAGGCGTACACTCCCGTGCGCGTCTTTTGGCCAACCAAAAGCGAACCAAACGAAGACGTTCCGTACAAGTGGTCAAATTGCATTTCTTCATTGACAACGTATTCCCGAGTACCCTCGTTGACGAGGGCATTCGTGGTACCCCACAACGGCATTTCAGCTTTCCCAATGGGAGCATCAGCCGCGACAATAAATCCCACCGTCCCCAAATAAACGGCGGAACCACTTGTATCGGAGAACGATTTTGTCACGTTCAAGCCAACAGATACGATACGAACTGAGTTCGTTCCAACCGCTTGAACAATAGGAGACGGGCTGAATAATTCAGAATTCACACTGAAGTAGTTGTACGACAAGTAAGTTGTGTTCCACTCTAACGTAACCATATACGAAATCAACGCTTGTGAATCAGTGGCAGCGTATAAATCAAAAGTCTCCACTCTACCAGCGTACACCGGCGAGTATCTCAATTGCATGTAAACGTGTGGGTTGTTTACCATGGTGATCTGGTGGTCATCGTTAGACGGTGGTCTCACCAAAGTGCCAGAGGATGCAAACGTTGCAATAATTTCATCTGAATACTTCAACAACATTTCAATGTCAAAAGTTACGTCGGAGTTCCACGCGCTCGAACTTGAAGCCGGAAACCAGTCGGAGCTGATCGTGGTCTCGCAGTCACCGCCACCGGAAACGGCACTGGGCAAACCGCAAGCAGTTAAAACCTCTTCAGAGCCATCAGGGGAAGTGAGTTTGAACGTTACAGAAATTCCTGACGTCAATATCTGCGGACGTCCGTTGGCGTCGCGCAACTGGTAGCGCAATCGAAAAATTGGCTCGCCTATTTCCACTGTCGGGTTTTTCAGAATGACAGACATTTCAGATGCTCTGTCTCGCGCAGTAGTGTATTCGCCAGATATTTGACCTTCAATATTCGTTAAGCTTTCGGTAGAACACGCGTTGTCGCTACCAACAGTTAGTTTCAGGCTACCAGTAGATCCTGGTGCCTTATTGTTGAACGCAAAGAAGTCTCTGGAGTAATATCCTTTCGGCTCATTTTGCTTGGTCGTCCCTGATGGTAATCCCGGGGAGTCCGCAGTTGTCGTCATAGAAACTTCGAAATCCGCGAGTAAGAGACCATCACCGGCGGGTTGAATCGAAATCGGGGCGATAGGATCAAACTCGTAACCAGACACGTTGTACGGATATTCCGAAGTGCCATAGAATGGATAGTGCGTCCCAAGGTCAGAGCCATCTGCGGCATAATTTTGAATAATGATCGTCACGCCAGCAACACTCTCAGTGGGAGCATCTTCGTTCCATTCGTAGTTGAATGCGTAGTTGTTCTCCTCGTTACCTTTCGTTTGAACAACATAAGTCCCAACATTCGTTTGCGAGGCTTTCGTGATCACGTTGTTTTTCACCGTCGATTCATCCAACGTTTGATTATACAGTGTTCCCCAGCGTTCGCCCATGACAATCGTCATGTCAGAGTTATTGAACACTCGGCCATCCGTGCGTCCATACTCGATAAAAACTTTGGAGTACGAGTCGCCGTAGCTCTCATCGCCATATGCAGGCTGATATGCGTAATGCGTGTAATCGCCAAGAAAACTGTTATCCAATTCACCGACAACCGTACGAGAAGTTGATGGCAAATAGCCCAAAGCGCACGAATCACCATTCAAACCAGCAATATTGAAAGGATCAAAGATTGGGTCATACACCCTCGCCGTCACCGTCAAATACGAATATTCGTTATTCAATTTTGGAGTCACAATTTCGTAAGTCGAAAACATAGCGAGGAATTTGTAAACTCCAGTTGCCTTCTTCAGGTACGAGCCATCGACAGCCGTGGGACAGACTTTGGTAGAGTTCTCCTCACCGTTCCACAACTTACAGCCGCCCGCTACTCGATCGTAATCTGGATCTAGGTAGTTCAACGTAGCGTCCATTTGCATGAGCTGCCACTGGGAGAAAATGGAGAGATCCTTATAATCGATCCCATTCACGGTTTGGCCCAACAAGTGATATTCAATTACAATAGCATCATCCAAGTTGAACAGACAATCGCCGTTCACGTCTCCAAAAACACGCGGATAGCAATCAACACCAATAGTTCCCTTTTTGACAGTAACACCAGTCGAAACGCAATCATCAGCTGTTTGAAGCATTTTACGACGCGAGACGTTGGAAAGCAACGTTCTTCGACGAGACGCAGAGTTCAAGGCAATTTGGGTCACACTTCTCGGAGATGTAAATGGAATTTTAGAAGTCGAGTCAAACTCATTTCTGTGAATGAAAGACTGAACATCAACTTCCAGTTCAGTCACGACAGCCTGATCCGTGACGACTTCGAACGTAATTATCGCTACTTCAGTCGCCGAACCCGTAACGGTAGACTCAGTGTTAGAAATAAGAATCGAAGCCGAAGTTGAAGGATAATTGATCGTCTCTTGGAAGTAAGATGGCCAGTCGCTGCCTACGACAGCACTCACAGCCTTGATGTAAGTGTCGTCAAAGTTAACTTTCAGCTGAGCACCAACGAGGATTTCATCGCCCGTATTGATTCTGACGGCAACTTCAAACAACTCGCCCGCGGATTTCGGCGGCAAAGGAATTCCAGTGTTTGCACCGATATCGAGATCGTACAAGTCCGCTAAAAGATTCGCATACACTTCATCAGTTCCCGTGACGGTCGGATGCTCGTTGTTCGCGTTAAGAGCAGCGGAGCAAATACTCGAAGCAGTCAAAGTGACAGCTTTGTAGTAATTCGCCTTTAATTCAACGAACGATGAAACCACTTTGATCACTTCGTCTGCACTCGAGGAGAGCTCAACGAGTGCAGAAACGGGAATGTCTTGGTCCAAAATGTCTTCAAACATCGTTCCGTCGCTGAAGACAACCTTCATTCGGACTTCTTTAGAGGTCCCAAATGAGGCAACGAATGCATTTCCGGAATCCCACTGCGTTACGTGCGAAATGGATTCGATGCTGATGCGAGTATCTGTGACCGTGATCGTTTGAGAAACTAAGAAAGCCTTTTCACCACTTCCGAAACTGGACGTCATATCAAAAGTACTCGCCGAGATCCCGCGCGCAAAGTTGGCTCCAACACCTGCACCACCAACAGTGCTGTCGGCACCGTACACGAGACCAATGGAAACATCGGAGGTAGCGTAGTTACCATACTTAGAAATGTCGAAAACAGATCCATCCGACAAGGTTGCGGATAAGGAAGCCTCGAGACTTTGGTAGTACTCAGTGCACGCAACTTTGTGAAGCGTCGTCGTCTCGTATGACGTTGAGCCTGAGTAAGCTGGAAAAGGATTAGTGCGCATATCAACATCCGTGAGAATGACCAAAGTCATGGATACTGTTGCAGTGCCGAGCTCCGGAGCATACTCAGGCAACGACGCGCTGACCGTGATCGTTCCGATCCCGTTAGAATCGGTTTTAGGAACGACGACGCCATTGATTACATCCGCCAAATCTTCACCCGTCGAAATAGTGAAATTCGCACGATCATCGAGAATAAAATTCTTGGAGGATCCGTCGTCGTAGTTGATAGTGTAGGTCAGTACAGCCTCAACGGGAATTGCGATAGGTTGTTCACTCGCACCGTCTCCTCGTCGCGTGATTCTGTTCGTGTTTGCGGAAAACTCGACAGAAATAGGAACCGCGAGGTCAACCAAAGTCGGAATAATTCCAGAGACGTTGTACGGGGTCTCGCAGACCGTCCAAATTGGTTTCAATAACGAACCATCAACGAGCGAATCAACAGAAGTTGCCCTCACTGGAATTGTTAATTGAAAGTCAGATGTACCGTTGACATTCTCCGCGACTGACAAGTCATTCGTTGAATTTACCGCGACAGAGATGTCCAAACCATCGGATTTTCTGATGTACCTCGTCGACCCGTCCGTGAAGTGCGCCCAAACCCATATCTGACCTTGATCTAATTCATTTTTGAAGTCGTGCTTGAGCTCGACGCTCACGGCCACTTCCGAATCAGCACCAATGGCAACCCCGGCAGGAGTGCTCAAAAGTTCCGTACCAGTGACGACAGCCCCTAGCAACTGGGTGACGTTGACGTAATCGTCCGCTGCGCTCACGGTCACGATTGCCGTCGCGTTCAAAATGCTTGAAATGGCCGGGCTCGCAAACGAAACAATAACATCCCCAACTTCTGGGTACGCGGTGATAGTTTCGTTAGATGTCGTATTCGTCAATTCGTCATAAACTTCCACAATTTCCGGAACTTTTTCGATCGTCGACGCATACGCTTCGTTCACTGTAATTCGCGTCTTTGAGAGGGAAACTGCTTCCGCTACGGAATCTTCGGAATCTTCCACTTGAAAAGAGGTGTAACAGGTGACGTCGTTGTTGTAAATTGATTCTAAGTTATCACCGCCAAATGTCACGTACGCCTTAATATCTGCATACTGCCAAAGTTTCTCCGAGCACGACGGATAAGTAATCGAAGTTTCATAAGACGTCGTGTTCGACGTTTCGTTGTAAGTTGCAATCGTATTTGTGATTGATGGTAAATTGATCGGGTTCAAGACAGCATCGGTGACGACAATTTCAGACTCAAGCGGGTAGTACACGTTGAGCGAGGTAGAAGAACTCAAACTTCCACTCGTTGTGGTGATCGAAAAGTTGCCGTGTCCGGTATGCGTTTCGTCGATGGTAATGTCGCAACCCGACGAGCTGACGGCCAAGGTGAATGCAGTTGAGGAGCCGGTGCTGCTCGAGCACGAACTTGGTTTAAGGACGGCATCCGAAGTGCTCGGCGAAGACCAAACAACGTAAGTCACGATGCTCGTGGACGTACCTTCCGAAGTGATGGGGTACGCATTGACCAAGTCAGTTTGACCGATCGCTGAATACATCTTCACTTGCTTCGTAGAACTCACCAATCCGGGTTCTAAGCCACCCGAAGGGGCACTGCGAGAGTACGAATTTACGACGCTCGCAGTTCCCGTTGGAACGTAAGTGCGCAAGCCCCAGTTTGCCATTTGCCTAACGGTGGCTGATAACAATCCTTGGTCACAGTCAAACCAGGAGCTTCCAGCAACACACGCGTACGTACCGAATGAGCTCGTGTACGACGTGATCTTTTGCCTGAGCGTTATCTCTCCGATCTTTAACTTCGTACCTTTCGTCTCTTCTTCGAGAACATTTGTCGAAGGAGATAAAAAGACAACCGAGATGAGATAACCTGGAATGGCTTCGCTAGCCTTCGCTTGCCAAATACCGCTCGACGTGAACCCAACGTATTCAAACGTAGAATCCCATTGCTCTCCGTTTCCAGCGTCGCTGATCAAGATTTCGAAATCTCCAGCGTATAAGCCGTAATCTCCAGTGTTGACAAAGACTTCAACGACACTTTCTTCTCCTTCAAAAACAGGATATTTTGGTGCTTCCAAAATAATAGTAGGTTCAGAAACCGCATCGTGTTCATAGTGTTTCTTCAAAGTGAACTGCTGGGTAAGACTCGTTCCGTAAGTGACCGAATCGTATTGATAGGAAATTGTCGCTTGTCCAACTTGCTCGTTAGTAGTGGAAAACCATTCTGAAACCGCTTCCACTCTACAAACGCCGGCACCGGTTACGGAGCTTGGAGTTTCACATTCGCCCTTCGTCGTCGCGCCGTTTAAGTTCAAAGTCATAGAAACAGTTAAACCACTGAGTTGGACTTGGCTTCGACCATCGGCGTCGGAAAGTCTGTACCAAACAGTGGCCCCCGGCCCTGATTTGTAAAGCGACGGGTTCTTCATCAACGTTTCGATCGAAGCCGCCGGATTCGCAATTGCTTTGTAAATTGGCGTCGCGAAGTCAAAGCCGACTTCGCCGGAACACGTGTCCGAACCTCCCATGTAAAATTCAGCGAAACCAGTGCTCGAAATTGGCTTGTTCAAAATCGTCCCCACTGGTCGCTCCCACATCCCGCAACCCGTCGTTCCAGACGTGCGATTGAGGATGACTCCGAAGCGTTCTGGACCGCCTTGACAGCGACCAGCCGTGCTTTCTCGGGTATCTGCCGTGGCATATCCGAGCGAACCCTCCTTGACCTGAATATCCGGTAGCGCAAACGCGTTGTACGGATCGAGAGGAATAATAACCGTTCCTTCCTCGCAAGAAATAGAAATGGAATTCGTCGACCAGTCGTACGCTTGAAGATTCATGACGGAAACTGAAGCGCAATTGGAAAAGAATACCTGCAAATTTTCGCGCGCTTGACTCCTGTAGGACGAAGTCAAAGCTCCGATGGGAGCAGAGAACGTAACCGAAATATCGGTGTATCCGCTACGATCAGCCGTCACGGAATTAATCGTGAAGGATGCCGAAGTAACGGACGCATCGCCGAGGTACAACTGCGCGTTACACGTCAACACGTCGATCAAATCTGCCAAGAAATTTGAGTAAAATTGCGTCGTGGGGTCGCTGAATAACGAGTAATCAATATCGACATTCAAAGAATGAGTGATGGTATCGACGAGACCAGCTTCGGCGAATCCGTCGCAAGAGAAACCGTCGTCAAATCCTGGCTCTTTGTAAGCAAGGAGTTCGTAGACCGCGGTGTTTCGGCCATCCTTAGCACGAATTTGAATCAAGTTGAATCCATCTTCGAGTCGCATGTAACCTTTTTCTCCAGAGTTTACAGTTTCACAAGCGAAGGCGTTATCGTAAAAATTTTTGCGGATGCGTTTTCTCGCCCACATTCTTTTCATCTCCTCGGAGGAACCAGTCGTGATTCTGCAAATCTTGACGTCGTTTCCAGAGAGCGAGTGCGGAGTAATACCAATTCTATGATTCGTAGAATCCAAGAACGTCGAATATTTGAAGACATCCGGCATGAACGAGGGTTCGAGCTCGCCACGATCGAGTTGAATATCGCCGAGCGAAGCGCCCTCCTCTTCGTCCATCAACACATACACCGTAACAATGTAAGTGCGGGTGGACAATCCGTTTGGAGAGGTAACTACAATCAACGCTTTGTTCTCGCCGAGTCTAACGCCAATTCGAAAAGTATCGCCAGATCTCACTTGCTTCCCGTATAATCCACCGATGCGAATGGTCGCGTCCGGTTGAGTGGCGACTGGAGTCAACGCGACTCTCATGTCTGGTAAGTCATCTACGGTCAACAAGACAAAGTATTCGAACGTTCCGGAGTAAAACGGAGGTTCGATAACGCCAGGAGTAACCGCAATACCAGCCAAGGAGGCAAAATCGCCGTTTTCAAAGAACACGCAATATTCCGGGTGAAACGGAAGGTAGTCGAATTGCATGATATCGAACCAATTATTGAATTGCTTCGGCGCCGTGATCGTACTCAAAGACGATTTTCCAGAGCCGTAACGGACCATAACCGTCTCATCCGAAAAGATTTGCCCATCCAAGGATATTCGAAGCTCCACGTTCGCACTCGACGACGTCTTTGTAATTTGTTTCAAAGACGGCGCGAGGCAAGTCAGCTGGGACTTCATGGCGTCAAACTCGCCATCCACTCTCATGGAACCAAAGTAGCACGCCGACGGCACCGTGACAGAGCTGGGATCAAAACCTGGACCAAACATGTAGTCGCCCAAAGTGAAACGAATGGCAGTTCCGCCCTCAGCGGAAACTTTCGGCGCGGATGGTTTGACATCCGCGACGCTCATCTTTGAGTGGTAATGAAACTGCGCGCCGTTGACGGAATACAAAGATCCATCCAACGAAATGCGCAAGGTGACGTCCTCGTCGTCCTCCATAGGCGGTGCTTCGCAAACAATAACGAGGACACCTGATTCCTCCATGATCTGAGCGCTCATGGCTTCGACTGGTTGTTCGCCAAACTTACAGTAAAACGAGTTGTGGTCCCGCGCAACGTGACCGGACAACATAACGGAGACTTTCGTGCCTCCCTTATCTGAACCAATCGCAGGAGAAACCGCAATTTCGCAAAGCTGCAAGATGCCTCCGTCCGGACCAGTAAACTCCTTAAACTCAGCGTCGACTTTTTGATCGTAGAAATCATAAAAGTCGTAGAACGAGTAAAAGTCGTAAAACGAATAAAACGCCTCGTAAAATTGAGGAGAATAAAACGCCAACGCTTCGTCGACGGCATCCTCTTCCCAACCAATGACTTCGGGAGACAACGGACTGATGAAGTGACCGTCTTCCGTGAATTCATTAAGCGTTCTCGACCCAGCACCTCTTCTCACAACCTTGACATCGTCCGAAGAGACGACGTGCACGTCGCCATCAGTCGTCGCCGCCGAGGAGGAGGAGGAGGAATCCTCTCCGCCGAAATCTTCGACGCGAGGCAGGTCAGAGCTGAGCGACTCACGATTGTCAGCTCTCGTCGCGTCCGAAAAGCCTTCGCGAGTCAAATCATCCGAACCGTAGCGGTGCGCCTTCTGTGATGGCGCGCCGCTCACTCCGAATGCAACGGACGAGCACAAGGCGACGAGCGCGAAGAAGACGAAGAATTTTGTCGTCGCCTTCTTTTTGCTGCTAAATTTTTTGCTAAAAAAACTCATCTTCCTCTTATCGCGTCGTTTTACGTCGTCGTCGTCGTCGGAAAGAGTTCTTCTTCTAGTACGTGTGTGTGTGTATACACACTACAAAACTACTTCTCTACGAGAGCGAAGACGATCTGATCTGATCTGATCTGTTGTAATATAAACGAGGAAGGAGTTGTGAGTGATTTAAAACCACAGAAAAGGAAAGCGGCGCGCGCGCCACGTAAAAAGATAAATTTGGATTACAGAGAGACGTTTGAGACGGAAATCACTCCATCCACGATCGCGGCTGACTTTGACGATGAGATGACGTACCTTGTGCCCGCTCTGGTATATTTCTATCTACTACCGATCCAAAAGAGGATCAGATCTCCTAAAGAAGAGAGGGAAAGTGAAAAGCTTTTTGTTTTCACTCCCTTATCGTCGTCCTCGTAAAGAGAGAGGAGGAGATCTGCGTCGCCTTTTCTACTTGTTTGAACACGAAGCCTTCGATTTCTCTTTCGGTGTGGTTCAAGTCCTATTCGCGCGCGTTTCTTTTTTTCGGAAGAAAACAGAGAAGACGCGTCCTAATTCACGGTGAGCAGCGGTAGCTACGTTAAAGTACTACGCGTAAACTGTTATGGTAGTTTACTTTTGTTACGTTATAAAGCG
>Ga0115554_1000138_pt1 | contig 44976 bp, 38 predicted proteins | sample COGITO_mtgs_1104_3_FD_87283 | JGI IMG/M metagenome (GOLD analysis project Ga0115554, IMG submission 87283) | Pelagic marine microbial communities from North Sea - COGITO_mtgs_110404 | ecosystem: Environmental > Aquatic > Marine > Epipelagic | place: Germany:Helgoland, sampling site Kabeltonne... | reverse complement strand
TTTTTGAAGCCTTGGAAACGACAAAGTGTTAGCTTTGGGCGAGGAGAAGCGATGGCAGAAACTTCTTGTGGTTTTTCGCTTCAAGCGAAAAAATACCTAAGAAATCGAAGATTCATAAGTTCCAAAATTTAAGATAGAAATCACACGCATAAAAAGCGTCTTTTCTTTTGGTTCGGTTTTCTTTGAACGAGCAAAGAAAATGAAAAAATAACCTGAATTTAAGCTGATTACATTAAATTTTAACGTAATCACTTTAAAAGACTTACTAATTTTTTAAGTCGAACTCACGTTATTCACATAGTTTACACAAAAGTTATACATAAAACCAAGTAGAAAATTTAGACTCTCCCTGAAAAGTAGATAGCTTAATTATTTTTTTTTAAACATCATGAATAAGGTCTTCTGCTTCTGATTGGTTTTTTGAAAAATAGTAGCATTGATTGTATATTTTTTTTGAATAGCGATCGTAAAGAATAGAAAAAGGAATCTGTATTATTAGAACCTCTAAGACTAGCGTGAGATATCTTCATTTTTTTACATCAAGTGAGGCTGGGTCCTGTAAGTCAGATAATGTACTATCTGAATTCCCTTCTAGAGATAGCTATGTAGAATCGGTGAGTATTACTGTTGTAGAAACCGCTATGACACTCCCTTAAAATCTGATCTACCACTCATAGAAATTACGGTGTTCTCCGTACGGGCTTTTAGTTTACCCCCTGAATTATCTTGCATAGTCACTGTCATCCTATCTGCTTTGACATCTAACTCAAACATATTAGATTAATATACTTGAATATCCAATTGTTCAGACTCGACGAGACTTTTACCTTCTACACGAGCATCATTATGAAGAGTACTGTACTCAAGATTTATAAAATCAAGAGTAATCGCTAATTTTCTTTCACTACTTGTAATTTTATAAGAACTATAAATTGTAAGAATGTTTGTTTTTATAACAACCGAATAATCCACAGGTTTTAAAGAAGTGAACTTTTATATGTCTTATTTTAGAAAATACAAGTGCTATAAATGCCTAGCTATTATCTTGCTCTATCGCAGGTGCTTTCCATTTGATTGTTTTTACCTCATTTTGGTTTGCTATGTTCAACGCTTTAGAGCTTCGTTTTTTGTCAAAAATCATAGCGCCTGTCATAATCAAGCTAGTTCCTATAATCACAAATAATAAGATTCCAGGTTCAAAAGCGGCTATTTGTGCTTCTACAGGAATGGCATAAAAAAGTAATACGGTAATCAAACCTCTTGGTGCTATAAATAACTGTGGCAAAATATCCTTTCCTACAAATATTCTAAGTATAATAAAACGTATAGCATAAATAGAAGCAATAATTAACGTACTTATAATCGCAACATCAAAATTAAAAAGGGAAGATACCACGATCGTAATTCCAAAAACAACAAAGAAAAACGTACGCACAACAAAAGCGGTTTCTGCTGTGATTGTATGTAACTCGTGATAGATATAATGTGCTTTTTCAAAATGTAAAAACTTCTTTAACTTTCCAGCAAAAAATAATTTCATATTAGCAATCACCAATCCAAAGATTAAAATGATAAGAAGTGATGACAAGTGCATTTTTTTACCTAATGCATACAGTAAGAGTAGTACTGCAATTAGTAGGAATAATTTAACATGACTTTTTATTTTCTGAAAAATAAGAATCAAAGCATAGCTAGCTACTAAAGAAATCATAATAGTCAATATAATGTTACCTGTAAAACCAATCACCCCTGAGTCTTCTGCAGGGTTTAATTTGCCCGTCAGGAAGTAAAACATCATGATGCCAACGATATCTGAAAAGGTACTTTCATAGATATGAAATTCCTTTTTTGCTACTTTAAGACCACTCACACTTGGAATAATAATCGCACTAGAAAGTATAGATAATGGGGTGGCATATAGCCAAGCTGACTCCATTGTCATTCCGGGAATAAAGTTATAGAGAATCAATGCTGCAATCCATGCAGAAACGATAAGTCCTATAATAGCAATAGCAAACGACTTTAGGATAGGCATTAACTTCTCTCGTTTAAGCTCTAATTCTAATGCAGCTTCTAACACAATCATAATCAGACCTACAATACCAAGTACCTCTAGAATAGGTAAAAACTTTATTTCTCCAGCATTAAAATATTTTAATAAATATTGTAATCCTACCCCAAATATAATAAGCATCAATACAGCAGGAATATTCGTTTTTTTAGAAATACTATTGAATAAAAATGAAACAATAATAATGACAGACACCTCAATGATGAGGTTATAGGATGATAATACTTCCATTAGTTGGTTGTGTTGAGTGTTTTGTTAGAAATAATATTTTTTTCTTCAAGGAAGGCGATGAGATCTTCTGAAGAGGCTCCTTTTTCTAATGAATACTGAAGCTTGTATACGTGATCTTGACCTGAAGATTTTATCGTAGGAAACTCTTCATTATTTAATATCGGGTTGTCAAATAAAATATCTAGAATCGTATCTTTAGGTAGCTGTGATTCTATATATAAGGTTTGCCTTAGAAGGCTATTTTCAATTGATTTTACTAAGAATCCTTTTTGCTCAATCTCTGAATAGTTCATGTAACGTTCACCACTTTCCGTATTCATGACAATACCAAAAGCAAGCATCCGTTTGATTTCTCCTTGAAATGTATTGGACTCTAATACAGCTCTTTCTTTAATTAAAGGATTGGTTTTTAAAACAATCCCATTTATATAGTTATTAATATGCTTAAAGCCAAAAACTCCGATGACCACCAGAAATATGGTATGGTTTAAGGGATTAATAGAGATAAGGTCTAGTAATAATAAGAGTACGGCAAAAGGCTTAAAAAACAAAAGCGCTCTTTTCAATTGATCTGTAATTTTTCTATTGGTAGCGTTTTTCTTTGTAAAACGCTTCACAGCATACACAAACGCTTTTAGTAACCAATAGCAGAGTATCAGCAAGATAAGTAATGCAAAAAAGCCCTCCCAGGTATTTATGGTATCCATTGTTTCCATTAGTTTAAGGTTCCTCTATAGATTAAAATATCTTTTACATCATTTATGATGACTGGATTAATATAGAGTTGTGATCTTTGATTTCTAAGAAGTACTTTGAGATTTGTCAATCGTTTTAAACTTGATTTGTAGTTACTCTCAAAGTGCGTTTCTACATAGGTTTTTAACCGTAGTTCGTGCATCTCTTTATGAAGAAATACAAACTTTAAAACAATAACCTCTTCAAGTGTAAAGAAGTCATAAAAAGAGTATCCTTTAGGGTTGTAAATAACTTGGTTGTCTTCTATCAGCGTAGTTCCGTAGGTCCATGATTGAAGTACTTCACCTATATTATAGTGACAGTCTCTAGCAAGTTTTAATACCTGCGATTCTATTTGTTTTTTTGAAAGTATTTCTTTTTTTTCTGAAACAAGCACTTTATGTGAGGCACCATGTCGTATTAAAAATGCTTTATGAATTTCTTCAAAAGAAGCTTTTTCTAAGGTAATGTGTGTACTAAAACTATCTGTAAATGATAAACGCTGATCTAATAGTTTTCGCATTTGTCTGGAAATACTAACAATGATCAGTACCCTATCTGATTCAGATTCTACAAAACGTAATAACGCTCTCATATTTTCGAGCAATGAATGCGTGTCATCTTGCCAAAACTCTAAATCATCAATCACTAATAATGGTCGGATACCTGACAGATTTTTTTTGATGTTTCGGAGTGCTTCCCTAATATTTTTTGTGGTCTGTATTTTTCTTCCTTCAAAAGGGATACTACTGTCTACCTTTAAGAAAATGGTATGTCTTTTAAAGTGTTTCTGTGAGATATTTTCTAAGAATGTAGACTTCCCACTTAACGGACTTCCTTCTAACAAAACCGCTTTATTAAAACCGTTGTCCCAATCTGTTTTAGCTTTCGCGAAAGCGGACTCTTGCGATTCTCTACTAACAATAAATTGGTCTCCTATAAAATTCTTATTTAAAAATAAGGTGTCATAGTGTGCATTTGCTTCTTTAAACATCCTGTAAGAAACACAACTGATGGATTGATCTATGAGACTCTGATTTGAAAATAATGTACCGCTTTCATATTTAGAATTCAGTGCATTTATTCGTTTTGTGATACTATTTTTTACAGCTGTAAAAATAGATCCTTGACTACTTGCAAATTGCGATAATGAAGATTGTATAGAAACATCTAAAAAATCTTCATCACTGTATATAAGTGTTGCTTGAAATTGCTCCTCAATCTTACCTGTGATTTCTTCAATAGTTTTATGTAACTCTTCATCCTGAATAGTAAGCGTTTGATGCACGTTTTTTAATGCTTGTAATTGAGAAGGCATCGCACCAAGTGTATCATGGCCTTTCTCTACAAGAAGACTACTTTTAAGATTTAATAAGCTATGATTAAAAAGCGTCTCCATCGTATTTTTTTGTTCCCACAAATCCATAAATAAGGGAATGATCTCAAAATCAAACCATTTTTTTACGGCTTTGTTAAAATCAATATGTCTCGTAAGTAACAGACCATTTTCTGTAGCGACGGGTAGCGTTATTGTGGTGAGTACTTTTACCTTTTCTTCTAAGTTTTTTGTATACTCGGTTTGTACAAGGTCTTTTGGGTTTTCTATAATGGCATGAGTTATCCAAGTGATCCGTTTAGGAATATCACTTGTGGTCGTCATATCATTGATAGACCCAATGGTCTCTCCAAGCAATTTAATTACTTTTTTAGACGTATCACTAGTATACAAAGCAGTATCTATAGTATATTGCCCAATTTTTTTAAATGAAGTAATCGTCCTCGTCATTGGACCATGACTTTGTATGATTTCTTTAATTTGCTGGGTAGTTTTTATAAACTGTTCGCTGTAGACAGGCCAAGCATTTTTTTGATGCCTAATGTTATCACGTAATTTTTCATTCGTTTTTTGAGAATCATATATGGCTGCTCGTTCTTCTTTGAGATGTTGTATTGCATATTGCGTTGCTTCTGTGATGATCTGTACAGAAGCGACTACATGATTGTTTACGCTAACGTTATCTATACCTCCTTCAAGTTCTTTAAGTTCAGCAATTTCTAACTGAAGCATCACATCTCTATGCAATAAGAATACGTCTTTATATATTTTGGAAAAAGCATAGTGTAGCAAGTACACTTCATTTGTAGGAACATCATGAGATGCGTTTATACGATCAAATTCTTGATTTCCTATTGCTAAGTAATCACTAGAAAGTTGTAAAAAATCTTCTTTGATGTACTGTTGTAATGCTTCGCTGGAACCTATTGTAGATAAGGTGGCTACGTAGTGTTCCATTTTTTTGAGAAACATTTCTGAAGCAACTATATCATCTACTTCTAATGATTGATTTTCCTGCATAGTGTGGGTTCCTATTTGTACAACATTTTCTTTAAAGATAAAACCTATATTTGAATGAGACCCTTATTTTTTAAAAAAGTCACTTCTCACTAAATTTTCAAAGAAAAACGTTTATATTATTGAATTAAGAAATAGCTTTGCATAAAATATGCATCAACTAAAATGAGCCCTTATCAAGAGAAACTACTGTACACCTTTATACTTCTAATTGCAGTACTTGTGGTTATACTTATCACAAAAAAAGCAATTAGTAGGTTTGGTCTTGTTCGATCTATTGAAGTGAACCGAAGAAAGGTTATTTACTACCTAAGCTACATGATTATTTACCTTATTGCTGGTTCTGCTTTGGCATTTATTTGGGGGTTTGAATTTAGACAAATTGTCATTGCACTTTCTTCTGTGTTGGCCGTTTTGGGCGTTGGCTTTTTTGCACAATGGTCTATCCTATCTAATTTAACAGCAAGTGTTATTCTCTTTTTCAATCACCCTATTCGTATTGGAGATAGAATAACAATTATAGATAAGGACTATAACTATACTGGTATTATTATTGACATTACAGGATTTTTCTTATTTATGAGAACAGATACAGGAAAAAACATCACGATCCCCACTTCTATAGTCATGCAAAAAGGGATTGAGATTTTAGATAAACTGGAAACTGGCGATGAAGAAGATCACGATTAAATACTAATTTTCAACTAGTTATCTTTTTACAGAAAGTTCTAATACACAGTAATCCTATACTGTTTTATAAAAAAAGAGCCTTCAAATTTGAAGGCTCCCGAAGAGATATACTTTTAGAATTACCAAAGATACCCGCTCCTATTTTTTTATGATTTTTGATTTATCTGTTCATCCTTTCACTTCAATTTTAGGATCTCCATACACATAAATATTACTTTTCCCCTCTGCAAATAATTCTAGATCCTTTCCTGCATATACATACACATCTGCATTATTTGAAGCATATAAGTTTACAGATGAAACTTTCATTTTCTTAGCATCAAGTTCTGCTCCATCTTTCAAATTAAAAGCAGCACTGTCTGAATCTCCTTCTAACTTTAACTGTGCTGTATCTGTTAAATTAACTGTTGTTTCTTCTCCAACAATCGCCGCCTTAAGATCAGTCCTATCATTCATTGTAATTATTGCATTTGTAGCTCTTGCCTTTAATTTACCACCAGCATTGCGTTGCATCATAATGATTAATTCTTCTACTTCAATATCTATTTCAAATACACTAGAATCAAAGGCATTAATATATAATACTTCAGATTCAATTCGTCCTTCCCCTTCAATCTTAGCATCATTTTTTAGGGTAATGTGTTCTATATTCATAAAATCTAAGCTTATTTCAAGTTTCCTACTGCTTGTAATTTCGTTAGATGTATAAATTCTTAAAACACTATCTATTACTTTAAACTGAACAATATCTTGAAGATTTTTATCTGTCGTTAATGTATACCCATTTTGCTCACCTTGCACTAAGGTTACTTCAAGTGCATCATCAATTTCTAAAGAATTAAAACTAGCCATTATGGTGTTTGTCATAGTGACCACATCTTTATCACCTTTTATTTTAGGTTTCTTTTGTGCGTATATACTTGTTGATATGATAAGAAATACGATAAGTATTATTGATTTTTTCATGTTCATTTTAATTATTAAAAACCATATTAGGGTCTATACACATCTAAGACACCATATATTTTAAAAAGTCACTTTCTAGTTTGGTTTTTTTGCTTTCGCGAAAGCAAAACCCTTCTCTTTATAAGTAATCGCCTTAAAATCGAATAATCAAGTGGTAATACACTATAAAAGAAATGAGGTGTTTTTGTTTGATACGGTCTATTATTTTTTACCTTTAGATCATTAAATAACACGACGCTCCAACCAATATCATGGGTTTTTTAAACAAAAATTTTCTGGTTCTTTTCAGCACAACCACTAGTGTTTTAAAGAAGTCTAAAGAACTTTCTGATGCCGAGTTAGTCGCTCAAATTGTCGCTACAAACAACACGTTACTATTTAGTACGCTCTACGATCGCTATAGTAAGAAAGTGTATAATAAATGTTACAGTTTTGCTCGTAATGAAGACGAAGCAGAAGATTTAACGCAGGATGTTTTTCTAAAATTATTTACAAAGCTGAATACGTTTAAAGGAACTGCAAAATTTTCTACTTGGCTATATGCATTTACCTATAATTTTTGTGCTAACTACGTAAATAGAGATAAGGAGCATAAACTGAGTAAGGAATCTGATACGATGGATGACCACGAGTATCACTTATCTCATATAGAAGACATTCAGGAAGAGGAACTTTTTGATTTAAAAGCATCTAAGCTAGAAAAAGCACTTAATCGTATTGATCCTGAAGACAAAGCGATCTTATTACTAAAATATCAGGATGATAGTTCTGTAAAAGAAATTCAAGCAGTATTAAAAATTGGAGAAAGTGCTGTTAAAATGCGTCTTAAAAGAGCACGCATACGTGTAGTAGAAGAACATAATAAAATAGAATAAACTTGAAAAAAAATCCATTTAAAGAAATAGCTACTCACAAAGAGACACCTCCTGAACTTAAAAAAAAGGTGCTGGGAGAGATTGCGTCTATAGGTTTGCTAAGTGATATGGTAGATCTTTTTTCAATAAAATTTGCTGCTGTTATCGAAAGTGCCTTAAAACCATCAAAAGAAGCTGTTACTAAGAAAAAATAAATATAAGTGACTTACATTATTTTTCTGTGTCTCAATAGATATTCCAAATATCTATGCTGTATGGGAAGAAAAAATCCTTTTAAAGAAATAGGCTATCCTAAAAAAGAAGTTCCAAAGGAACTCCGTAAGAAAGTCTTGAATGATGTGGCTGCGGTTAAACTGCTTATAGATATGAACTCCTTATTTACTGCAAATTATAAAAACACATTCTCTAGTATCTTCTTCACTGAAAAGAGATCTAACCAAACCAATTAAAGCATATACTTATGGATAGAGTTGCCAAATTCTCAGACCTTACATTTCAATCATTAAAAGCAATGGGAGAAAAGATAGTAACTGCACTGCCTGATATTCTTGGAGCCATCATCATCCTTTTTTTAGGATGGCTGATTACTAAATTTATAGTCTATCTGATTAAAAAAGTATTGAAGATTGCACGTGTAGACAAACTCACCCAAAAACTCAATGACTTAAAAGTTTTTGGGAATTCAAAAATCAAGTTCAATATTACAAAAATAGTTACCGTCTTTGTAAAATGGATTATGATGTTAGTCTTCCTTATTATTGCTGCAGATATTATGAATTGGGAGATCGTCTCTTTGGAAATAGGGAATCTTCTTCGATATTTGCCAAGATTATTCAGTGCGATAGCCTTATTTATGGTAGGTATCTATATCGCTAAATTTGTCAAGAAAGCCATACAAGGGTTTTATGAAACATTTGATCTAGCAGGATCAAAAATTATAAGCACACTTGTGTTTTATATTATAGCCATCATCATTACCATTACCTCCTTAAATCAAGCAGGAATTGATACCACTGTGATTACAAATAATGTGACGGTTATTCTAGGTGCTTTTTTACTTGCAATAGCTATTGGATTTGGGTTAGGATCCAGAGAGATTATTAGTGACTTGTTACGTACATTTTATACAAGAAAAAATTTCGAAGTTGGTGACGTTATTAAAATAGAGAACCTTAAAGGCACTGTCGTTTCTATAGACAATATATGTATGATATTAGCTACAAACACAGGTAATGTAGTGATTCCTATAAGAGATATTGTTGAAACCAAAATAGAAATCATAAAAGAGTAAATTTAAACGTATATAGGCACCCGTTATTTATTACTTTTATATCTCATTTGAGTTTTACATACTATAAACAATTTAAATAAAGAAAAATGTCAATTTCAGAATTATACGAATCTGGAGGTCAAAAGAATAATATAGCCCATTTTGCTGCTATTGCAAACGTTGCTATTGTAGATGGTGAAGCTAATGAACAAGAAAAAGCATTACTGCTTAAATTTGCGCATAAGTTATCGATCCCTTCAGATACCTTTGATAAAGTAATAAAAAATCCAGGAAAATATCCTATAAATCCTCCTAGCGTAAAAGAAGAACGCTTAGAATACTTATATGATCTCTTTAAAATGATATTTGTAGATCATAATATTGATGAACACGAGATGAAGATCATACATAGATATGCTATTGGTTTAGGTTCTTCCTCAGAAGCTGCTGACGAATTAATCAAAAAATCTATTAAGATTTTTAGCGGTAATATTGATTTTGAAGATTATCAATATTTGATTACTAAGAAAAACTAAATATACTACCTCGACATAAGTATCTGGAAGATATACATAGAAAAACCTGATTACATTTATGTGTAATCAGGTTTTTCTATGTATACGATTTATTGGATTGAGAATCTCTTATTCCTTCAGAAATTAAAGTCTCAATACTATTTCTTAAACTTAAGTTTTTTCTCAATGGCTTCTATCATAATATTTGCGATATCAAGTCCTGTTGCCGCTTCAATCCCTTCTAAGCCTGGAGATGAATTTACTTCCAATAATAAAGGTCCTTTATTAGAACGTATGATATCTACGCCTGCTACAGGAAGTCCTAAAATCTTTGCTGCTTTTACAGCAAGTTTGCGCTCTTCTAGTGTTACCTTAATTTTTGAAGCAGATCCGCCTTGGTGTATGTTTGCCCTAAACTCTCCTTTTGCAGCTTGTCGTTGCATAGAGGCTACAACCTTCCCGTTTACAACAAAACAACGTATGTCCTGACCGTTTGCTTCTTTAATGAACTCTTGTACCAAGATGTTTGTCTTTACGCTCTTAAAAGCGTTGATTACACTCTCTGCTGCCTTTGAGGTTTCGGCTAGAACAACTCCTTTCCCTTGGGTACTTTCTAATAATTTAACAATGAGTGGCGCCCCATTGACCATTTTTATAAGATCTTTTGTATCTAAAGGAGAATTTGCAAAACCTGTAATAGGGATATGAATATCGTTTTTGGCAAATAACTGTGTTGCTTGTAATTTATCTCTTGATTGTGTGATGGCATCGGCAGAGTTAAGACAATAGGTACCCATGGCATCAAACTGACGAATAAGAGCACAGGCATAAAACGTAACAGAGGGTTTAATACGAGGAATAATCGCATCAAATTCATCAATCACGTTACCTCCTCGATATCGTATTTGAGGTTCTCTTGCATCAAACTTCATATATGCCTGCTCTACATTAAGAAATATCATCTCATGACCTCGCATACGACCAGCCTCCATCAAACGTTTATTACTAAACAAATCTGGGTTACTTGCTAGTAAAGCAATTTTTAAACCTGTTTTCTCACTATGAATCATAGTGTACATATTTTCCAAATCTTCTTCTGAAATTTCAGAAACCAGATATGTAGCAGAGGGGTTTACCAAATAACGGTTTTGTAATGCCTCACGTCCTAGCAACATTCTAAATTCCATAGAGTCACGGTTTGCCAGGGTTAACTCTATCTCAAAGGTATCTTTTCCAAAGGTAATTGGAGCCTTAATCACAATTCGTTCTTCAGAAATTCCCATCGAACTTTTTACAGATCGCTTTGCGTGTACTTTTGCCTCACAGGTAATACTTATGCTTCTATTCACTTGTAAAGGATTCACCTCAAAGCTTACCCATTCTTGATTCTCCTTAAAGAATGTTTTGATAGCATTCGCTTGTATAGACGAGGTTTTAGCACCTGAATCTACACGCGCTTTTATTGCTGGTATCCCAAAGGTTTCAAAAGAGCACCACTCTTCACTTCCTATTATTTTTAAGTTTTCCAAACTAATATTTTATAAATGAATTTTAATATGATACAAATAAACATCCAAATGGTTATTTATATATGTATTTGATTTTATTTTTTTCTAAGTTCAAACAAATCTTTTCGTCTATCTCTAAGGTTTTTTACAGCCCCAAACTGATTTAATTCTCTAAGCAAATCTATATCTACATCTGCGATAAGGATCATTTCTGTATTTGGGGTAGCTTCGGCTTTGATCCCATTTGTTGGAAATGAAAAATCACAAGGTGTAAAGACCATCGATTGCGCAAACTGAATGTCCATATTTTCTACATTAGGTAGATTACCTACACTTCCTGCAATGGCAACGTAGCATTCATTTTCTATAGCTCTTGCTTGAGAACAATGACGCACACGAGAATATCCGTTTTGAGTGTCGGTTAAGAAGGGAACAAATAAGATATCCATTCCTTCGTCTGCAAGTAATCTGCTTAGTTCTGGAAATTCAGAATCATAGCAAATAAGAACACCTATTTTACCACAGTCTGTGTCAAATGCTTTGATCTGACTTCCTCCCTGCATTCCCCATACTTTTGCTTCATCTGGTGTTACATGTAGTTTTTCATATCGATCTACACTACCATCTCGACGACATAAATAGCCTACATTATATAAGCGACCATCTTTCATTTCTGGCATACTCCCTGAAATAATATTGATGTTATAGGAGATTGAGAATTCTGAAAATTTCTGTACGATTGCTGCCGTATGTTTTGCTAGTTCTCTAATAGCGTCTGGTGTACTTAAATGGTTGTCTTTTGCCATTAAGGGTGCATTGAAGAACTCTGGAAACAAGACAAAGTCTGATCGATATCCAGCGACAGCATCTATAAAGTACTCAGCTTGATTCAATAATTCATCTAAATCCTTATAGGGACGCATCTGCCATTGTATCAACCCAAGACGAACATTTTTTTTCTTTGTCGCTGCTTTTTTACTCGGCTTCTTGTAGTAGATATTATCCCATTCCATTAATATCGCAAAATCACCTGAGTCTCTATCACCTTCTAAGTAGCCATTCATCACTCTAGTAGGATGAAAATCATTAGATATTTGGAAGTTTAATACGGGATCATTAATTTCTTTACGCTTTACTTTTTCTATATATTCTTTAGGTGAAATATTTTCTGAATATTTGCTATAATTAGGCATTCTTCCTCCAAAAGCAATTCCCTTTAAGTTCAATTTTTCACATACTTCTTTGCGATAATCATAAAGTCTTCTTCCTAAACGCAATCCTCTAAACTCAGGTTTGATAAATACATCAACGCCATATAGAACGTCACCATCATTTGTATGCGTGTTAAAAGAGTAGTTACCTGTAATGTCTACATAGGTATGATTTTCTTTAAAATCATCATAATTTACAATAATAGACAACGCACAACCAGCTAGCTGTCCGTTAATTTTTATGACTACTTGTCCTTCTGGAAATTTATGAATAAGCGATTTTATGTGATGTTCTTTCCAATACGAATCTGGCATATTTGTATATGCAGAAATCATTGTAGTTTTAAGCTCTTGATAATCATCTAAATCAAGAAATTTTAATTCGATATTTTCTATATCTTTTGTTTTCATATATTTTAGTTGCCAAAGATACCTTTAGCTTTCTTTTAACTTGTTTTATAGTATATACTCTTTGGAAGTATAGAAGCATATTGATTTCTATAGAGGTCTATATAGATTTGTAAATCAACACGTTTTACGTATTTCGCGTAAGCGTATTTATATAGAACTTTAGTTACTTTCTAGATTCCTTAGGGTCAAACTGCTCAATAGGCGGCTGCTTTAATAAGACACCTATTAATTTGCTTTTTTTCTAAATTGATCACAATACAACGCAACAGCACTACGATCTTCTTTGTCTAAAAATTCTAAAGCGTCATACCACGATACCCAAATTGCGTTTTTGAACTTTTCAGGTTCTAATACTTCGATATTTACAATAGGTTTTGTTGTGATAAAGTAGTGCTTGTAGACGACTCTTTTTTCTTTCGTAATATTCCTTATAGAAATAAAATAAGTAAGCTCTTTCTTTTTTAGTTTGACACCTATTTCTTCACGGGTTTCTCTTATAAGCGATCTATAATCTGATTCCTGTTTCTTTTGAATTCCTCCTGCTAAGGTGTACTTTTTCTTGGCATCTATTTTTTCAAGCACCAAGATATTGTCCTCTTTAAAGGCTATAAGACGTGATTTATGAATTGCTTTAAAAGTTTTCAAGAATGGTTTACGTTACATTGCGTAAAATCTAATCCTTATTCAAAAGGATCTTGAACTGCGTCTGGATCAGTTGCATCAAGGTCTTCATACTCTTCCTCATCATAATCTTCCATTACTTTTTCAAGCTTAGCACTTACTTTTACCAAATATTTTGTGTCTTCTGTCACAATCTCAATAGCTTCTATTAAATCATAGTTTGCATTTCTAAACCTAATAACATCTGCATCATCATAGCCGTCAGGATATTTTTGCACTGCAAGAGCTAAAATTTCTGGCGTTAGCTTTTTAAAATCTACGATAACTCTTTTAAGGTTAGGGTTTTGATTCTTTTTCATAATTACATATCTAATAGGTAAGCAAATATTAAGGGTGCTACGATAGTAGCATCAGATTCTATAATGAATTTTGGTGTATTCATATCCAATTTTCCCCACGTGATTTTTTCATTAGGTACAGCACCACTATAAGACCCATAACTTGTTGTAGAGTCACTTATCTGACAAAAATAACTCCAGAAAGGGGTATCGGTACGTTCCATATCTTGATATAACATAGGTACTACGCAAATAGGAAAATCACCAGCTATCCCTCCTCCTATTTGAAAAAAGCCAATTCCATTAGTAGAATTATCTGTATACCAATCTGCCAGGTAAGTCATATATTCTATCCCTGACTTCATGGTACTTGCTTTAAGTTCTCCTTTCATCACGTAGCTAGCAAAAATATTACCCATCGTACTATCTTCCCAACCAGGAACAATAATCGGTAGGTTTGCTTTTGCAGCGGCATACATCCAAGAGTCTTTTATATCTATCTCGTAATGTTTTTCTAATACTCCAGAAAGTAATAGCTTGTACATAAACTCATGAGGGAAATAACGCTCACCAGCAGCTTCAGCATCTTTCCATATTTTGACAATATGCTCTTGAATCCTTCTAAAGGCCTCTTCTTCAGGAATACAAGTATCTGTCACACGGTTTAAACCACGTTCTAACAAATCCCATTCGTCTTGAGGAGTTAAATCGCGATAGTTAGGTACACGCTCATAGTGACTGTGTGCGACAAGATTCATAATATCTTCTTCTAGGTTTGCCCCAGTACAAGAGATAATATGTACTTTATCTTGACGAATAATTTCTGCAAATATCTTCCCTAACTCTGCTGTACTCATAGCGCCTGCTAGAGATACTAACATTTTAGAACCTTTTGCGAGTTGATCTTCATATCCTTTGGCAGCATCTACCAGAGAGGCTGCATTAAAATGCAAATAGTATGTAGACAAAAATTGAGAAATAGCTCCTTTAGTCTTCATCTTGATCGTATTTTAACTTATTGATATTATTTTCTTCTTGAAAACTATAAAGATTGTCATTTTCTTGATCCTGATCTTGCTCTTTGAATTTGTAGCTCAACATTTTGTAATAAAGTTTTGCGGCAAGAAAATCTGAAGACTTATCTACTTCATTAGGACATAGTTCTACAATATCAAATCCAACTACATTTTTTTGTTCGAATATACTTTTAAGGAATTCTAAGGTTTCGTACCAGAATAATCCTCCTGGCTCTGGTGTTCCTGTGCTTGGCATAATTGAAGGATCGAGTGCATCCAAGTCAAAAGTGATATATACGTTGTCACCTAATGATTCTACAACCTTGTCCACCCAATAATCATCTACTGCCATCTCATGTGCAAAAAACACATTATCTGGACGCATTACAGACTTTTCTGAGATATCCATACTACGAATCCCTACTTGTATTAGGTTTGTAGTTTCGTTTGCTTCGTGTAAAGCGCACGCATGGTTATAAGGTGAACCTTCGTATTCTTTTCTTAAATCTGCATGTGCATCTATGTGCAGTACTGTAAGATCTTGATAGCATTCATTAAAAGCACGTATAGCTCCTATAGACACAGAATGTTCTCCACCAAACATAGTGACAAACTTGTTGCGTTTTATATGATCCTTGATCATTTCATGTACTGTATTCACCATAGCCTCTGGAGAGCTACTTTCTGTGATAGCATCTGCTAGGTGGATTCCTTGTTTGTATACTTGAGTATCGGTTTCTATATCGTAAAGCTCCATATTTTCCGAAGCGTGTAAAAATGCTTCTGGACCTTTATCAGCTCCTTTACCCCAAGTACTTGTTCCATCATAAGGAACGGGAATTAATACTATTTTTGAAGCATCAAGGCTTGCATATTTTTCTGGAATCCCTGCGTATGTATTAAACGTTTTCATTGTATTTTGTTCTAATTTGTTTTGACTTAGTAAGAGGTTTAAATAGGCTCACTAACTTCAGGTATGGTTTTTTTTGCTTTCGCGAAAGCGTTATTAATATCATAATCATATCCAAGAATAGACAGTAATTGCTCCGAGGTTTGCTGGTTTGCAAACACCGAAGTTGTGATCTCTCCATCTTCATTGCGATCTATTAAAATATGTTTAGGTGTTGGGATCAAGCAATGCTGCAATCCACCAAAACCTCCGATGGTCTCTTGATAAGCACCGGTATTGAAAAAGCCGATATAGAGTGGTTTTTCTTGAGTAAATTTAGGTAAATAGATTGCATTCATGTGTTGCTCACTGTTGTAATAATCATCACTGTCACAGGTAAGACCTCCTAATAAAACGCGTTCATATTCTTTATCCCACCCAGAAATAGGCAACATCACAAACCGTTTATTAATTGCCCAAGTATCTGGCATTGTGGTGATAAATGAAGAATTAATCATATTCCACTTTTCTCGATCATTTTGTTTTTTCTGATAGAGCACTTCATAAATAGCGCCTCCTGCTTCACCTACCGTAAAGCTACCAAATTCTGTAAAGATATTAGGTACATCAACGCCAGCCTCATCACAGGTTTGCTTAATCTGTCGGATGATCTCATCAATCATGTACGCATAATCATACTCAAAAGCGAGCGAATTTTTTATAGGAAAACCACCGCCTATATTGAGACTATCAAGCTTTGGATTTTCTTTTTTAAGAGCTACGTACACCTTCAAACACTTAGAAAGTTCATTCCAGTAATAAGCTGTATCACGTATCCCTGTATTAATAAAAAAATGTAGCATCTTAAGCGTTACCTTAGGATTGTCCTTAATCTCACTGTTGTAAAAAGGTACAATATTTCTATATCCTATCCCAAGTCTGGACGTATAAAATTCAAACTTAGGCTCTTCTTCTGATGCAATTCGGATTCCTATAGTATAGGTGCCGTCTATGACTTCGCTAAGTAAGTTAATTTCTTCATAGTTATCAATAATAGGTATGCAGTTTTTATGTCCGTTATTGATAAGTCTTGCAATATTTTGTATGTATTGATCACGTTTAAAACCATTGCTTATAACATAAGTTTCATTCGTTATTTTTCCTTGTGCTTTCAGGTTTTCAACAATATCCATATCAAAAGCAGATGAGGTTTCAATATGAATATCATTTTTAAGAGCCTCGTCTAACACGTGTTTAAAGTGTGAGCTCTTGGTGCAATAGCAGTAATTATATGAGCCTTTATAGTCATTTTCTTTAATTGCATTTGCAAACCATCCTTTTGCTCTGTTTATATTTTCAGATATTTTAGGGAGATATGTAAACTTTAATGGCGTACCATATTTTGCTGTAAGCGCCATGAGATCAATCCCATGAAAATTGAGTGTATTATTTTTAAGTGTGAACTCCTCTTGTGGGAAATCAAAAGTTTGATCTATAAGATCAATATATTTTGTTTTCATTATAGTGTATGTTTGAAAAATTAGAATGTGTTAGATGTTGCTTGTAAAGCAATTGAAGATATATTTCTAATAACTCAAATACGAAAGATAAAAATAGTAGAAGGATCAAAGCTTTTTTGCTCCAACAGACGATACATCGTTTTAATTTCAGAAGTCAACCTGATAATTCGGTTCCCTATCCCTAGGGTAGCTTTTGGAGTAGACTTCTTTATACTCCTGAGCCCAAATCTGAAAAAATCTTTCATTTAATTAAAGGCAATTCGTTCTTTAATGTGAACTCATTATCATAACAAACATACTAAAAAAATGTATTGATTATTTTTTTTTGAAATTTATTTTAATAAAGTAATGATTTATTAACGATAAAAATACAACTATCTAATTAGCAACGCTTAGAGACTTTTTAGAGTAAAAAATACATATTCTTCACGAATCATTATTTATGGCTATACCCGAAGAGTATGTTTTATAATTTTCTTATCAAGATATTTGGAGTAATTTATAGGCTCATATTAAAATTGCATATAAGTACATCTTCAAAATTAATAGGTTAACAACCATTTGCTTGATCGGTCTGAGGACAAATTGGACGATCATACGTTTTGGCTGGAGGACAACCCATAGGCCGATCACTTATATCACATATTCCCGATCCTCCCATAATAGCTTCTGAATCTGTGAGCTTAGAAATTGTCAACTTGTCTAAGGATAATTTTTTTAAAGATTCTTTTCTCATCTTTTATTTTTTAGGGTTTAAGATACAAAAAATACATAGCAAACCAAGTTAAAATGAATCTTAAGCGATGTATGAATCAACTATTACGCACTAAAACATGTAAGGTTTTTATTATTTTATGCAGATTTTTTTAAATTTTTTATATAGTATGAAGGAGTGATGCCTGTTTTTTTCTTGAAAGCTGCTGTAAACGACTCGGCAGAGTTAAAACTTGCTTCTTTGGCAACTCCTAAAATCGTATAACGATGTAGTGTTGGATTCACTTTTAACTCATTAAGAATATACTCAATACGTAAATCATTAATGTAGTGAATAAATGTCTTTCCCTTATACGTATTAATGATTTTAGAAAGGTATTTCGTATTTGTTGACAGCTTCCTTGCCAAAGAACTAATAGTTATAGTACTCTTTAAAAATCCATTCTTAGATTCAAAAACAAGCAATTTATCTAAGATCACAGCGACTACGTCTGGATCAATATTAAGGCTTTGAGAAGATGTTTTTAATGACGCCGATTCTTTGCTACTTTTCGTGGGTTTTTCATTTAACGCAGCAATAATAGTATCAAATCGCTCTCTGTATATTTTATGTTTCCTGATTTGAAGAAAAAACAAGAATGTTATAATAACAAACAGAATAAGCAGGGAGAGTACTTTTGTGCTAAGACTTTGATTTTTATTCTTTAATTTTTGAATTAAAAGCTCTTTACTTTTAACTAATTCAGGAGTATCAAACTCTGAATTTAATGTATTTGTTGTATGAATTTTCCTAGCGTTCGTAATACTATCAAATCTTATTAATTTATTAATTGTACTTAAGTGTTCTTTGTAATTATTACTTGCTTTATAATCCTTAATGAGAGAAACATACGCATCTCTTACTTCTGGAAGTATCAAATCCGTTTTTGTAAGCAAAGAGTCAACTTTTAAAAAATAACCTGTATCGTCTTTTTCATTAGAAATTAGAGATATTTTACCTAAATAAAATTGAGCAATGATATAATATTTCAAATCGTACTGAGAAGTAAGATTTGCTAAAGATGCCCCCTTCTGTAAAAAAGAATATGCTTTATCTATGTTTTTTTTATAGAACAAATTAACCCCTTCATTAATCATAGCAACGCTTAATGCATAGGTATGATCTTTATAAATCTTATCAATTACCAAATCGTAGTAATAAGAAGCCGAGTCATATTTTTTTTCATTCCTATATGATTCTGATAAGTTTAAAGAGATTTGAACTATCACACTAGAATTTGGAAATTTCCTTTTTTGTTCAAGGTCAAGACACGTTTTATATAATATCAATGCCTCTTTATAATTTCCAATATCCTTTTTAATATCTGCTATATTATTAAGACCAATAATTTCATAATCTTTATCATTCTTCTTTTTTGAAAGTCTCAACACCTTAAGATATTGCTGTAGCGCATTTTCATAATCATACGCATTTTGATAATACAACCCCAACCTATTATATGCGGCTATAGAGTATAAAGAATCGACACTATTACTCTCTGTTAATGACTGATTGACAAGATCAAACTGTCTTTCTCTATCGTCTGTATAATAAGAAAGATAATTCAACGCAATAGATCGTTTTATTCTATCATTGGCCGCAGTCGCTTTATGTAGATATGCATTAAGATATTGTATAGAAGAGGTCGTATCCTCTGCGTGTTGCGCATATTTTTTGTATAGATACTCATAACTTTCGTTTGCCAATGAATCTGGTATTATAGAAGCGCTCTTCTGCCCTAACAAAAGAGAATTGAAACTAAAAATTAACCAAAATAAGAAATAGAACTTTGTATTTGAACGCATATTTAATTTTGAGACTTAGGGGTGCAAACAATTTTGCATCTAAAATAGTTAAATCAAAAGTATCTATTTGCTATGACGCCTGAATAGTCACATTTCACATCACTTAATGATGGTTTTAATAGTACGCTTTTGCGAAAGCGTACACAACATAGACTCCTTCAATTCGATAGTTAAGATTTAAAAACCAATTCGTATAAGACAAAAAATAAAAATTCCTACTAGAAAATCTGTAACATAGTATCGTACCGACACGAACTTACCACAGTTATTACATTCTAATCAAAAACACTTCAAATTACTAAATTTCAAATATTTGTATTTAAAATTAAGTACTTGAATTCGCCGAATTCCTGTAAATTTTTATTGTATCTCCCTAAAAAAAAAGTGAAGTTTGAATATATGAGATCGTACAAAAATAATAGCATTTTAGTTTAAAGATATACACACAGTAAACAGACAGACCCCTTGAATGTCTCTAAACGATCAAGGTATTTTAGTAATCATAAATAATTAAATTATGAGAGATTTATTAAAAATTGGAAGAAGTTTAAACAGTGTTGAATTAAAAGGAATTACCGCAGGTAGAAATCCTTTTATTTCTGACGGCTCAGATCAGTGTCAAGTAGGACAGTGCCCTAATGGATTGGTTTGTAACATTGTAAATGGAGAATGCATCATGCCCGGCGGTGGCGGCGGTGGTGGCGGTGGTGGAATCTGCCCAGAGAATGTTGGACAAAACTGCGATTCTCCAGTTTAAAAATATAATATTAAACTTTATAGTTGGGTTGGCTTTTAAAAGCTACCTGCTACTTTATAAGTAAGTAAATTATAGAGGGTTTAGTGAAATAAGAACATCATTCAGATATGTGCAAGTTACTACATATCTGGATGATTTTTTTAGCCTCATCTCCGTCTGTCATAGCTAAACCATAAGATCCAAACAACTCTTTTGTGAATCTTCTAAAAACTTCATATGTCGTTCTTTAGTACCTTATCTCGTTACTCTTTATCTCTATGTGTTTAACAAGGCTTGATTTTGAAATATTGTTAATAATATGTCTTCATAAAGCGCTTCTTATTTGTTTCTTGCACACTACAGCAAAACCTATAAATTTCGGAATCTAAATTTTAGATATGATTAAGGATTTGTAAAATTTCAAGTTAAGATTCTGTAAAATCAGTAACATAAAATCAACCTTTTTATAAACTAGAATATATACTAACGTAACAAGCTTTCAAGACTTTGAAATTAATTTTATGAGCATTAATAATCAACTTTATTAAATCAAAAAACTCATGAAAACTTTCAAATTACTTTTTTTTAAAATACTACTGTTAGTAGTTGTAGGAACCCACATAACGAGCTGTGAAGACGGTGAAGATGGACTTAATGGTATAAACGGTCAAGATGGCGTAGATGGACAGGATGGTGTCGATGGACAAGACGGACAGGATGGCGACGACTTTGTTATGGAAGAAACTATTTTTGCTGACAAATCCCCTACTCCTCCGTTGGTAGCAATTACACCTCAATTTAATTATGTGCAAGCGTATTCTTTAATTTCTACTCCAGATGTAATTGGGGAGAATTTCCAACTTGCAGGATCTGCCGATGGTGCTGGTTTTTTAGTAGATGGAGATGAATATATATACGTTACAAACTGTGAGGATAGTTATGCTGTGGCTCGTATCCGTTTAGATCAAAACCTTATTCCTATTTCTGGCGACTATTTATTAGACTCTGGTGTTGCCGATTTTGCAAGACAATGTTCTGCAACAATGTGGGAAGCTGATATCCATGGAGGCTCTGAAGATATTTTTTTATCTGCTTCAGAAAGCATTAGTCACGACGTAAAAGCAATTAATCCCCGTGTAACAACACCTACACCACAAGCTGACTTTGGTTTAGATGCTTTAGGAGAATTTTCTTGGGAAAATGCAGTCCCACTTCCTCAAAATGCATATCCTAATGCCACTGTAATTATAGGAGGAGACGATGATTCTAGTGGTTCAGAAGGTCAAATAACGATGTATTACTCTACAAATGGAGATGCTGATTTTAATAACGGTAGTATCTATGTATTACGTTACAAACAAATATCTGATGGCGCTGGAGGCGTAGAAGATGTTGTAGCAAATACGCAATACAATGAGTCGTCATTAGATTTTGGGAGCTCATACGATGTTGAGTTTGTAGAAATTCCAAACGGTGCTTCTCTTACTAAAAATGAAATGGAAACTGCCTGTAATGATGTATTTGCTTCACAATTTATGCGTGTAGAAGATATTGATTATCAAAAAGGAAGTGACTCAAATGCAAGAAATCTATTTGTAGCTGTTACCGGTAGGGGACCTGGACAAGGAACATACAACGATTGGGGAACCGTTTATAAATTGACATTAGATCCTTCAAATCCTTTAGAAGGAACCCTTACACAAATTGTAAGTGGGAATACAGATACTAACAATGCAGATGGTAATCTTCCTGAGCTTCAAAGCCCAGACAACATTACAGTAACAGAAAACTTTGTATATATTCAAGAAGATCCTAACTCTTTCAGTAGAGGGCATGCCGCTTACATTTATCAAACAGATATTAATGGAAATAATCCCGTAGTCGTTCTTGAACTAGTTGTACGTATGGATCTTGCTGAAAATAATAGCACTGGATTAAACGGAGAATTTGGAGCACTTATCGATATTTCTGATAAAATAGGAGAACCTAATACCTTCTTATTAAACATACAGCCTCATTATTGGACAAGTGACGAATTTGCAGGATTAGATGGACACATCAACGCTACAAATGAAGATCGCCAAGCATCTCAAGTGGTTATCTTAAGGGGGCTTCCAAGATAACAAGATCTAGTATTAGCCAATTATATTTCATTCTCGTTTTAGTATCAAGCAACCCTTTATAAGGGTTGCTTTCTTAACATATATGTCTATTTCTTATGAGCACTATAAACTACTCTTCACAAATCAAATTTTCTCTTTTAAACATTTTTATTTCTGGATTTTTCTTTTCTTGTAACGAAAACTCAAAAGATACTTCTTACATACAAACCTTAGAACCTGATTGGAAAAGCACACAAGTATTATATCTACAAGAAATCAATAAAACGATTGTCTTATTAGATAGCCTAAAAGACATATCTCCTAACGCACCAGAAGCCAAAGAAATATTTAAAAAGATACGTATTGCATTTAAAAAAGCAGAACCTTATGCTTCGTATCTTAATCCTGAAGTAGGACATCGCATTAACAGTCCCGCCCTACCTATTTATAAAGAAGACAATGGTAAAACTTTATATCCCATAGGATTACAAAAAATAGAGGAAAGTATTTATGAAGGAGAAAGCTCTAAAAAACAGTATAAAAACGAGTTAAAAACAACTATTGGATTATTGAATAGTCTTAAAAAAAGTATTGAAAAAAGAGAGCTTACAGCGCAACGTTATTTCATTGCAACACACCAACAATTATTTCGTGTATTAAGTTTTTCTATCTCAGGATTTGACACTCCTGTAAGCCAATTAGGAATTCAAGAAAGTAGGATCTCACTACAAAACCTATATGATAGCTATGTTATAAGCATTCAGAAGATTATTCAATCTAAGAATAAAGATTTAGATATGACGTTCAAAAAACAGATAGAAGCGGCGACATACTATACCGCATCAAATCCAGACTTTGACAGCTTTGATCGCTATACATTTATCAAAGAATATCTAAACCCTATCACACGCTCTTGGGTCGCTATTAGAAAAACATCTAAATTATGGGAGGGTACAAACTCCCAACCATTTAATTTTGATGCACCTACTTTCTTTGAAAATGATAGTTATAATGTCTCTTTCTTTATTTCAGGAACTAATAAAAAACCTACTGATGCACAAATAAAATTAGGTAAAAAACTATTCTTTGATAAAAAATTATCTGCAAACAATCAAATGGCATGTGCTACGTGTCACATTCCTTCCAAAGCATACACGGATGGTCTTATGCTAAATAAGGGAAATAAAGGAAATAATTTAAAACGCAACACCCCAACTTTAATAAATACCATATTTCAAAAGAATTTCTTTTGGGATGGACGCTCACATACATTGATGGATCAAGTGTCATCTGTTTTTACAAATACAGACGAATTTAACTCTAATGTTCATACGTTTTCAAAAGATATTTTACAGGATTCTACATATAAAAATCTTTTTCAAGAAGCCTACCGCGGAGTGTCAAATCGAAATATTGATGTTATAAAAGCGATTGCTGCGTATGTAGCAACTCTTAATGGGTTTAATTCAAAATTCGATCGCAATATGAGAGGAGAGGAAGACACATTTACGCAAAGTGAAAAAGAAGGTATGAACTTGTTTATGGGAAAAGCACTTTGTGCTACATGTCACTTTATACCACTTACCAATGGTACAGTACCTCCGTTTTTTCAAGAGACAGAACGCGAAGTAATAGGCGTTCCTAATACCTCTGAAAATAGAGCTCTTGATGATGACTTAGGGTATTACTGGAAGTTTAATGAGTCCCTACACAAAGGTATGTTTAAAACCCCTACCGTACGTAATGCATCATTAACCGCACCGTATATGCACAATGGCGTATATAATACTTTAGAAGAAGTGATAGACTTCTATAACAAAGGCGGCGGTGGTGGATTAGGTTTTGATCTAGAACACCAAACTTTACCTTTTGACAATTTGAAATTAACAGATAAAGAGCAACGAGCACTTGTTGATTTTGTAAAGACCTTAACCGATACACAAGTAGATTCTTATTAACACAAATACACAAATATTTTTTTGACTAGTAGTAGCTTAGAGTTATAAAGATTCTGTCGTGTATAAGATAGTACTAAAATGAGTAGCCTATTGGTTTTGAGTAGCATCCTTTATTTCATGTTTCTTATGAGGGAGACTATGCAATCACGGAAAGACAATCTATTATTAAAATCCCAACAAAAGATAACCGCTACATCGCTTCCTTAAAAAAGGATATCAAGTCTTCTTACAACCCTACTGTGATAGAAAATGACATTGATTTATGGGATACGGTGCCTTTAGGAGAAGCCCTTAAAAAATACATCAACACTTATAGAGAGTATTACAAAAATTAAAATACCAATTCATACACAGGAGTTTCATCCTCCTTGAACTCAAACAATCTTGAATAATCCATCACATTAGTAACACCGTCAAGTGTGCATAAAAAAGCAATAGTTTCAGAAAGTCCTTGAAACAGCATATCTTTATCTGTTGGATTGGATGGTTTTACCCCTTTATGATGAAGTGGCAGCGTATAACCACAAGCTTTTAAAAACACAGCTTCTATTTGTAACAATTCTTGAGGTGAATATCCATTAAATTTCCTTCCTAATCCTTGATGTACTTTCCCTACATAGTTGAGCACAATAGAACCATGACCATCAGAAAGATGCTTCCAAGCCTCTGTATGATCAAGAATATTTCCAACTGCACAAGACTTACAACATTCTGGATGTAAGGTATTTTTATGAAAAGCGGTGTATAATTTTGTAATTGCTTGTTCTAATCTTTTAGGCGTATACATAGCATTCTTTTTACGGATTAAAATACTACAAATTCATAGAATAACCATAAAAATTAACACTATCTGAAGGATCCTTTTTCTGAGTACGCTTTCGCGAAAGCGTATAAATAGACAAAATACTCCTGCATCATCTGTAGAACAAGAATTATTAATATTTAAAATAAGAACAAAAAATCAAAGTTAATTTTCATAACCGTAGGTAGGGATTTTTAGCATTAAGTTGTTACTTTAGTAAGCTATCACAGATTGATACATTTTTAACACTTTGACAATATAATATTTAAAACAATAACACTTTCTACGCTATGTCTCTCGCATCACCGACTACATGCTAGAAATAATACTATTCCTATATTTGTTACTAGTTCTTTAACCAATTATAAACTAAAAACCCATATTTCTCAAAATTACACACACTTATGAGTAAATATTATTTAACACTTACTACATTCCTTTTTACACTATTACTATCCTGTGGAAATGATGACAATTACATCCCAATAAGTGAAACCGATGATGATCCTATAATGACTGATGATGAAGGAGGCACAGATAATATGGGCGTCACTATTGACCTTACCGCGGTTCCATTTACAACCTTATCTGAATATGGTTTTTTTGATGGGGAATTAAAAAACCTAATCCCTAATGATGGCGTTCTTGAATACTCACTTATAAATACCCTGTTTTCTGACTACTCTAAAAAAAAGCGCTTTATATGGATGCCAGAAGGGGTTACAGCTACTTATGATGCAGATGATACATTATTAGTTTTTCCTGTTGGCACAATTATTATAAAAAATTTCTTCTATGATAATGTACTTCCCCAAAATGCAAGACGTATTCTTGAAACACGTCTTCTTATAAACACGATAAACGGATGGGAATTTGCAGATTATATTTGGAATGAATCACAAACAGAAGCTATCTACAATCTTGACGGAAGTAATGTGGATATCATGTGGGAATTAAATGGCGAAACAAGATCTGTTAATTATAGAATACCAAGCGAAGCCGAATGTCAAACCTGCCATAAGACAGGTGACACCTCTGTTCCCATTGGACCAAGACCTCAAAACCTTAATAGACAATTTACATACACAGACGGCACCACAGCAAATCAGTTAGACAAATGGATAGAAGAAGGGTATTTACAATCTGCTCCAACAGATATAAATGCTTTGGTAGATTGGCAAGATACAAGTGCTCCATTAAAAGAGAGAGTGCGTAGTTATTTTGAGATTAATTGTGCACATTGCCATATAGACGAGGGGCATTGCTCATACAGACCCATACGTTTAGACTATACATCATCTATTCTTGATGAGAATATTGGAATATGTGTAGAACCTGAAGAAGATTTAGGAAATGGAATTTCACACATTATTAGGCCTAACAACATAGGGCGATCTGCTATGTATTTTAGATTGAATACGACTGCCGAAGAAGTGCGCATGCCACTTTTAGGAAGAACACTTATACACGATGAAGCAATAGTACTTCTCGAAGAATTTATAAACAACTTAGACATAGAATGTGAATAACTAAACTACACCAATCATGAAAAAATTACTTTACACCTTTTTGCTATGTATACCTATGGTATTAGTAGCGCAATCAGGTCAAAATTGCGAAGAAGCAATCCCTGTAAGCACTGGAATACATACCGTAGACGTTATAGACGGAGAAGCACCAATTCCCGTATGTAGCACAGAAACCACAAATCCTGCTAATAATGGAGAATGGTATCTCTATACCGCTCCTGCTGGAGAAGATGTATACGTTACCGTAACATCAGACCTAGAAGTAAACTCAGGAGGTGATACACGTGTTCAAATATATGGAGGTAGCTGTAGTGATTTAAATTGTATCGTGGGAGATGATGACGGAGGAGATGTAGGAAATGGTTTTTTATCTATTGCATCATTTCAAGCAGTGGCTGGAGAGTCTTACTACATTGCTTGGGATAACAGATGGTCTTCTAATGGCTTTGACTTTGAAATAAGTGAAGCAGATGCACCACCTCCAAGTCAACTTACATTTACCGCTCAAGGGGTTTCTACGTCAGGATCTAGATTAGCCGTAGTAGATATGAATGGAGATTATCTTGATGATCTCGTATCTATTTCTGCTACTAACATCAATATCAATTATCAATTAGAAGGAGGTGGTTTTAACACTGTAAATATTAATACAACTGCAGCAGACAACACTCCATCATGGAGTCTTGCGGCTGGGGATATAGATGGTAATGGCTATAATGATCTTTTATATGGAGGCGGTAGTGGCGTTACTTTTATGATTGCTAATGATAATGGCACTGCATTTACAGAAATATCAGGCCCAGAATATGTTTTCTCTCAACGATCTAATTTTGTAGACCTTAATAATGATGGAAACTTAGATGCATTTGTATGTCACGATGTACAACCTAATGTATATTATATTAATGATGGGGATGGCAACCTTACTTTCTATCAAGGAGCAGATCCTGACGGAATTCCTTCTGGACTAGGACTTGTGTCTAACGGAGGTAATTATGGTACGGTGTGGATTGATTATGATAATGATCGCGACATGGATCTCTTTATAGCAAAATGTAGAGGTGGTGATACGCAAGCAAAAATCAATGAACTACATAGAAATAATGGAGATGGAACCTATACAAACGTAGCTGGAGATACGGGTGTTAATCTTGCTGACCCTGTACAGACATGGTCTTCTGCTTGGGGTGATTATGATAATGATGGAGACATGGATGGATATATAGGAGCAAGCTCTACATCTGACGGACCTACAAAATATATGCGTAATAACGGAGATGGTACATTTACAGATATTTCTGGTTCTGTAGATTTATCTGGAACACCCTTAGGGATAGAAAACGCACCTGCCGATTTTAATAACGATGGACATATTGATATATTCTCAAATGGTCAGATTCTTCTTAATGGTGGCGATGGATTATCTTTTAATGTCATCTCACAGACTGTTCCCCAAAGTGGTGCTATAGGCGATGTAAACAATGATGGATTCCTTGATATTTTCAGTAATGGCCTTTTTCTCAACAACGGAAACGATAATAACTGGATTAAAATTGTAACAATAGGAGATCAAAGTAATAGAAATGGTATTGGAGCACGTGTAGAAATAACATCTCCAGGATTAGGAACACAAATAAGAGATGTTAGGAGCGGAGAAGGTTTCAGATATATGAGTACACTTAATACACATTTTGGCTTGGGACAAGATGAGTCTATAGAGACTGTAACTGTGTATTGGCCTTCTGGAGTGATTACAGTTATAGAAGAACCAAATATTAATGAAACGTTGATCATAAATGAGAATGAAGCTCTAAGTGTTGATGATATCACAGGGAACAATCTTCGTATATATCCAAATCCAGCTAGTGACGTTATCAACTTAGAAACTACATTTCAATTAAAAAACGCCATATATTCTGTATTTACAGTAGATGGAAAACGTGTATTAAATGCTAGACTGAGTGAAACAAACACGATAGATGTAAGCAATCTTGCTACTGGAAATTATTTTATACGCATCTTACAAGAAAATAGTACATACGTACAACAGTTTCTTAAAAAGTAATTTTCACGCTATAAAAAGAGCATTAAAGCAGTTTTAAAATTTATCTAAAATAGATTAATCCCAAAGAAGTTAACTTCTTTGGGGTTTTTTATCTCTAAGATCAGGTGCCGTAGAGATACTAGTTAAGCATACTTTTTATGTCTATAATTTTTCATAAACACCACTATCACAAATTGTTAACAAAAAGTTAATATGCAACAAATATGATTATTTATAGGCTATTGTTAAAGAATTAGGAATTCTTATTCATTACAATACGTACTTTTATAAAGGCCAGTTTGCAGATCAAAGTATACTGTATAGCTGGAACTCTAATTTTAAATACGTCTCATACAATATTCAGATATATTTAAAAATTCTAAAATTTAGGAGTAAATAGTTGTGTAATTAACTTTTTATTGTGATTTTTGACATTGGCTAATTCAAATAATTTATAAAAATGAAAACAAAGTTTAGTGGACTTTTAACGCTCTTGTTAGCGTCTGTCGTGCAAGTTTCATTTGCACAAACAACAGTTTCCGGAACTGTTTCTGAAGAAAACGGACCATTGCCTGGGGCAAGTGTCTTAATCAAAGGAACTCAGACTGGAGCTCAAACAGATTTTGATGGTAACTATACTATTCAAGCAAGCCCAAATGATGTGCTTGTTTTTAGTTATGTAGGCTATTCAAATCAAGAAGTTACTGTAGGTAATAAAACTACAATTAATGTTACTCTTGCTTCAGACAATCAACTTGAAGAAGTAATCGTAACTGCTCAGGGTATTAAGCGTGAGAAAAAAGCGTTAGGATATGCTGTAAGTGAAGTTTCTTCAGAAGAAATCGAAAATCGTACAGAAGGTGATGTAGGACGTATACTTTCAGGTAAAGCATCTGGGGTAGCTATTACTTCTCAGAGTGGTGCATCAGGATCTGCAACAAATGTTGTTATTCGTGGGTACAACTCTATTAATGGTGACAACCAAGCACTTTTTATCGTAGATGGTGTTCCTTTTAGTAGTGACACAAACGCTGATGGAAACTTTGCAAACGGTAACAACGGATCTTCTCGTTTCTTAGATCTTGACCCAAACAATATTGAAAGCGTAAACGTACTTAAAGGATTAGCAGCAGCTACTCTATATGGTACTCAAGGACGTAATGGGGTTATCGTAATTACTACAAAATCTGCTTCTGCTCAAGGACAAGGTCCTAAGAAAACAGAAATCACAGTTAACCAGTCTTATTTTGCAAATGAAATCGCTTCTTTACCTGATTACCAAAATACATACGGTGGAGGTTTTGATCAATCATTTGGATGGTTCTTCTCAAACTGGGGACCTTCTTTTACTGCTGGTGGGGTTGATGGATACTTAAATGATCCTGCTCAATTAATTGATGCTGATGGTACTGTAGAGCACCCTTACTCTTCTTCTTCTTTCTTACAAGGATTTTTGAATGGTAACAACATCTTATTTCAAGAATTCCAAGGTCAACGATACGATTGGAGACCTTATGATAACGTATCTGCATTCTTTAGAACTGGTGCTGTTTCTAATACTTCTATAAATATAAATGGAAGTTCAGAAAACGGAAAAGTATCTTACAATGTAAATTACGGACACTTAGATGATCAAGGATTTATCCCTGGAAACACAATAAGAAGAAATAACTTATCTATTGGTGGTAGAGCTCAATTATCTAACAAGTTTACAATCTCAGGATCTTTAAACTTTGCTAGAACTGACTTTTCAATCCCTCCAGTAGCAGCTTCTTTAGGAAACGGTACTACAGGATTCTCTGTATTTGCAAATGTATTCTTTACACCTCGTAACGTAGATTTAGCAAATCTTCCTTTTCAGATTCCTGAAACAGGTGGAAGCATCTACTATCGTGATGGTAATGACATTAACAACCCTAACTGGATTGTGGCTAATGCAAAAGATTCTCAATTAACACATCGTGTATTTGGAACTGCAACGCTAGATTATTCTATATCTGATAACTTAAATGTTCAGTATAGAGCGGGTGTTGATTTCTTTAACCAAAGAAACGAAAGCTATATTAATAAAGGAGGAGTATTAGGTGCTGCACGTGATGATATCCGTGGTGAGTATAATACTGGTGATATTAATACTAGAATCTGGGATCATTATGTCGCTTTAAGCGGTGATTATGAGCTTAGTGACAAAATTGGACTTACTTTTATAGCTGGTGCTACGTCTAGATCTAGACAAAGAGAACGTTTCAGTATCAATAGTACAGATCAAATCGTATTTGGAGTTCAATTACATCAAAACTTCAGACAAGTAGTGGCTACACAAAATTTAGATTTTCAAAATATTGTTGGGGTACTAGCTCAAGCAGATTTTGATTATGATAATTTTGCGTTCATAACACTTTCTGGGCGTAATGACTGGGTTTCTAACTTACCTACTGAGAACAACTCTCAGTTCTACCCAAGTGCTAGTATTTCTTTCTTACCAACAGCAGCGTTTGATGGTTTAAAAAGTGATGCGTTCAACTACTTGAAATTAAGAGCTGGTATCGGAACATCTGCTGGATTCCCTGGAGGATTCCCTACAACTCAAAATGTTATACAAACATTGAATATACAACAACAAGGTTTAGTAACTAACTCTATAGATAACTTTAGAGCAAATCTAGATTTAAAGCCTGAGCTTATTAGTGAATTTGAAGTAGGATTTGATGCTCGTTTATGGAAAAATAGAATCAGTCTTGATGTATCTTATTTTGATCGTGCAACTGAAGACTTAATTGTATTCCAAAACTTAGCACCATCAACAGGTTTTACTCAAACACAATCTAACATTGGTAAAGTAGAAGGTGATGGATGGGAAGTTGATTTAGGTGTTGACATTTTTCAAAGTGAAAACAATGGTTTCAACTGGAATTCAAGAGTTAACTTTACACAGTCTGAGCAAATCGTAACTGAGCAAGCTGATGACATTATTGTATATGCTGGATTTGGAAATTTAGGAAATGCAGCTATCCAAGGTGAGCAATTAGGTGTAATCGTTGGAGATCGTATCTTAAGAGATGATAATGGTAATTTTGTTGTAAATGCAGCGGGTAATTATGTAAGCCAAACTGACATTACTTTAGACGACGGACGTAATATCCAACCAATCATCGGAAATCCACAACCTGATTATGTAATGAACTTTATCAATACATTATCATACAAGAATTTTAATTTAGGATTCCAAGTTAATCATACAAAAGGAGGAGACATATATGCATCAACTATATCTGTACTTCTAGGACGTGGATTGATTGTTGAAACTGAAGATAGAGAAAATACATTTATCCTTCCTGGTGTAAATGTTGATGCTGCTGGAAATTCAACTCCAAACCAAACTCAGATTAACAACTCACAATATTACTTCTCAAACATATTGTTCGGCCCATCTGAATTACAAGTATATGATGGATCTGTCGTTAGACTTCAAGAAGTTTCTTTCGGTTATAATGTACCTAAGAAATATTTAGAGAAAACACCATTTGGTTCATTCAGCATTACGGCTAGTGGATTTAACCTTTGGTATGACGCATACAATACACCAGATGGAGCAAACTTTGATCCAAACGTAGCAGGTGTAGGTGTAGGTAACGGACGTGGATTTGACTTCCTTAACGGACCATCATCTAAGCGTTACGGTGTAAGTGTTAAAGCATCATTTTAATTGAAAAAATTTAAATTATAATTATGAAAAAAATAATTAAATATATAATGGCAATTGCAGTTGCAAGTTCTGCTATGTTTTACTCGTGTGAGACTATAGAGCTTGAACTGGTAGAAAATCCTAATGGATTGAGCGAAGACCAAGCTGATCCTGATTTACTATTAAATGCAGTACAACTTGGATATTTATCTAATATGGGCTATTTTAATGGTCAAGCATCTTCATTAACGAGGCTTAATGTGTTTTTCTCTAGAGATTATTTCAATGGAATTACACCTGTGTCTGTAAACGCTGTCTGGACTAGAACATATTCTACGACAGGTACTAGAGGAATGATTCCTAATACGTTTGCAATAGAAGCTCTCAATGCTGCTGCTGGCGACGGTTCTTTAGATTATCAAGAAGCGGTTGCAAAAACACTTTTAGCTCATAATATGATGCTTTTAGTTGACTTTATTGGAGACGTTCCTTTTTCTGAAGCTAACAATCCAGAAGAATTCCCTGCACCTAATGTAGATCCAGGAGCTTCTGTTTATGAGGCAGCTTTAGAACTTTTAACTGAAGCACAATCTTTATTTGCAGGAGGTGCTGTCGGTACGGATTTATTTTATAATACAGGCGCTGCTGCTAATGGTGATCAATATATAAAACTTATCAGAACGCTAAGAATGAAGGCTGCATTGACAACTGGAGATTTAGCTACTTTTACATCTATTGAGTCTACAGGAAATTTCATATCGTCTAACGATGATGATTTTCAGTATAACTACGTTACGAATGATGTAAATCCTGATGGTCGTCATCCTGATTATGCTGCTGATTATACTCCTTCTGGAGCTGCGTTATACCAATCAAATTGGTTAATGAATCAAATGATAGAAAGTGATGACCCAAGAATCCGTTATTACTTCTACAGACAAAACGATTGTACACCAGGTGCTTCTTGTGACCCTGATGGAGACGGACAAACATTATCTTGTTCTTTAATAGCACCTCCTGTACATTATGTAAATAATCCAAATGGTAATTTTGGTGATATCTTTTGTTTCTTAGAAGATGGGTATTGGGGTCGTCCACATGGAGATGATCAAGGAACTCCTCCTGATAGCTTCTTTAGAACTGCTGTAGGTGTTTACCCAGCTGCTGGGTTCTTTGATGATAATACATTCAAAAACGTAGGTTTAGGTCTAGGTGGTGGTGGTGCTGGTATAGAGCCTTTTATCCTTGCTTCTTATGTTGATTTTATGAGAGCAGAAGTTAGATTAGCTCAAAACAACGCGCCTGCTGCAGCTGCATTAATGCAAAGTGCAATCACAAAATCTACTGATAAAGTATTAGGTTTTGCTGCATTAGATGCAAGTCGTGATGCTTCTTTTGAAGCTTCTGCTGCTGATGTAACTGCATTTATTGATGCTCAAGTTGCTGCATTTAACGCTGCTGCTCCTGGAGATGATCAATGGAATGTACTTGCTGAAAATTTATATGTAACTCAATATGGTGGCGGAGCAGAAGTATATAACTTTTACAGAAGAACTGGTTACCCTACTACGTTAGTTCCTAACTTAGAGCCAAACCCAGGACCATTTGTACGTTCAGTACCATATCCTGCAAATGAAGTTGTAGCAAATCCAAATATTAGTCAAAAGCCAAATCAGAATGTTCAGGTATTTTGGGATAACAATCCTCCATCTGCAGCTGATTTTACTGGATTCCCTGCTGCAAACTAAATTTTAATTTAAAAAGTAAAATTAAATATGAAAAACTTATATAAATATGTCTTTATGGGAATCTTAGCATTAGGTCTAGGTTCTTGTGATGATGATGAAGAAAACGTTACAGTAGTTGTTCAAGACACTGTAGAAACTGGAGCTGTACTTCGTACAATTCAAATAATCTCAAACGAACTTCCTATTGGATTAGATGCAGGTTTTGCTGTTGAATTAGAGGAGCAAGATGAATTTGGAGGAGATTTATTACAAAGTGTAGATGTATTTGCTACGTTTGCTGATAACTCTGAAAATGATGGTGATACTGCTGGAGCAAATTTTAATGAATTTGCTATAACAACTATCACTGCTGAGCAATTTGAAGATGGACCTTTTGGTTTACCTAGATACACATTAGAGGTTCCTGCTGATGTTTTAAACGCAGGTGCTGGAGTAACTGGAGATCAACTTTTTGGAGGTGATACATTTACAATACGCCTTGCATTAACCTTAACGGATGGTCGTGTATTTTCATCAAACAATGCTGGTGGAATCATTACTGGGGGATTCTTTAATTCTCCTTTCCAATATACTGCGACAGTTACATGTCCAGTAGACTCAGCTTTTGCTATAGGTGACTATAATCTTGTAGTAACTTCTGGTGTATTTCCAGATTTCGGAGCTACACAAGATTTTTCTGAAGGTGTATATTCTGTAGTTAGTGGTGGAGGCGATACAGCAAGAACTATACTAGCTGTTCCTTTCTTACCTGAATTTGGAACTTTTGTTGGACCTATTAACTTTAACTTAGTTTGTGGTCAAACACTTTTACCTAATCAAGCCCTTGGAGGAGGAGTAGGATGTGGTGGAGCTGTACAAGGTGATTCTATGGGAACTACCTTTGGAGCCTACGATCCTGCTGATGATAGTGAATTCACTCTTGGATTTATAATTACAGCTGGAGATAGTGGAAGTACTTGTCCAAGTGCTCCTTACACATCTGTTCTTACATTAACAAGACAGTAATAGAATTTATTTCTAAACATAAATACCAAAGGCTACCTAATTAAAATTAGGTAGCCTTTTTTTTTCCTATGAAAACACGATACTTGACCATTGCAATTGTTTTGGTAGCACTTAGCTGTAAACCTAAAAACAATTCCACATCAAATAAATCAATAACAAGCGAGATATCCGCAAATGAGCTACTTCAAAAAACAATAGATGCTCATGGAGGTGAACAATTGCTTAAAGATTCATTTATTGAATTTAAAATTGATAAAACATCTTTTAGTCTTCAATATGATACTGGTAGAGCAAATTTTAAGCAAATACGTCAGCTAGATTCAGATACGCATACGTTATCATATAAATACGGAAATATTCAATACTTTATAAATGATTCGCTACAATCGGAAGAATCCTATTCTAAAAGAATGGCAGAGATAAGTTTATTTGGTTTCTTATATACTTTTTCGATTCCATTTAATTTAACGGCTAATGATGTCATTATTTCTAAACAAGCTAACGTAACGATTCGTCAAAAAGAATATTATACCTTAGATGTTCAGTTTACAAAAATACCAGATCTCCCTGAAGATCATTTTTTACTGTATATCGATATAGATTCTTATGAAATAGGTTACGTAGCACTACAACACGATCTTAGTGGGTCAAAACCTCAATTTAGAAGAATGATACAACCTCGAAAAATCAAGGGTATATTATTTCAAGATTATATCTTATTTCATGCAAATGATACGATCACACCGTTAGAACAATTCTATTCTAAATTTAATCAGAGTGATTTAAAAGTAATACGTACCGTAAAATTTGATTCTATTAGGGTAAAACAAAAATCTTAGATTTTAGTACCATAAAAATAGAAACTACACATAAGATGTAGTTTCTTTGCAAAAACTAAAAAAGCTAGTTTCTAAAACATTATCTCATGGAAAAAAATCTTCAAATATTTGGCACTAGAGCTATTATAGAGGCTATTGAAGCTGGAAAAGAAATTGATAAAGTATATCTACAAAGAGGACTTACAAACAATCTAACAAGCGAACTAAATACTCTTATCAAAAAAAATGGGATACAAACTTCGTATGTTCCTATTGAAAAATTAAATAAGCTCACTCAAAAAAATCATCAAGGAGCTGTTGCTACCATTTCTCCTATTACATTTCATGATTTTGAAGAACTCGTTATACAAACCATAGAGTCAGGACAAACACCCTTATTTATCTTATTGGATCAGTTGTCTGATGTGCGTAATTTTGGGGCTATCATACGTACTGCAGCTTGTACAGGGGTGCATGGGATTATTATCCCTAAAAAGGGAGGTGCGCCTATCAATGCAGATACAGTTAAAACCTCTGCAGGAGCAGCTTTTCAGGTACCTATTGCAAAAGTAGATCACCTTAAAGATGCCATTTATTACCTCCAAGGTTCAGGAGTGCAAGTAATTTCAGCAACAGAAAAAAGCGAAGAAAACATCTATACATTAGACATCACAAAACCCACTGCTATCGTTATGGGTAGTGAGGATAGAGGTGTGTCTCCTGGTGTACTAAAAATAAGTGATCATTTGGCAAGTCTCCCTATGCAAGGTAATATCGCATCTCTAAATGTATCGGTTGCTTGTGGCGTGTTGTTGTATGAAGCCGTAAGACAACGTCTTGCGTAGTTTATGATTCAGGCTTAGAATCTTTTTCTTTGTAGATATAATTAATGGTTGGCTCCTCCTCCATTTCTTCCTCTACAACTTCTTCTATTTCTATAAAGTTACCATGCTCGTCAAATTGACGCATAAAAGGATCTTCTTCTTCGTTGTAATCTTCTGCTTCCCATGCATATTTAGGGGGCTTGGCTACGCTTTCGCGAAAGCAAAAACCTAGTATCCCTCCAGCTATAAATCCAGCCAAATGTCCTTCCCAAGAAACCTTCTCATCTACAGGTAATGTTCCCCAAACCAAGCCGCCATACAAGAAAACAATAAGTAATGAAAGTGCAATAAGCCTATAATGCTTGGCTCTAATTCCTTTAAAAAACAAAAAAGACACAAGACCATATATAACACCACTCATACCTATGTGATATGCAGAACGCCCAATAAGCCAAGTACCAATACCACTTAAAATAATAAGTAAGAAAAATACACGCCAAGCAATTTTATGATAGAAATAAAAAAGTGCCGTGCTCAACACAAATAAAGGAACGGTATTATGCCATAAATGTGACAAACTTCCGTGTATAAAAGGCGAAAAGAGTACACCGCGCAAACCAAGAGCTGTGTGCGGTTTTACGCCATACGGACTAAAATTTACACCAAAACGTATCTCAATCCAATATACGATCCATATCAGCAATACAAAACCAACAGGGTATACGATGACCCCATTATAAAATTGGAAAGATGAAGGTTTTGAATTCATATTTTAGTTAGCGCAAAGAACTAGCCAAATATAATAATACCGCAATATTGTCATTCTTATCACTTATAAAATACCTATTTTTATGTTATGAATACACCACTAGCAGAACGTTTACGACCTAAAAAATTGGAAGACTACTTAAGTCAAGTTCATCTTGTTGGAGAACAGGGTTCTTTACGTCAGGCACTCAATGCTGGGGTGATTCCGTCACTTATTCTCTGGGGACCTCCAGGGATAGGAAAAACAACTTTAGCCACTATTATTGCTAATGAATCTAAACGCCCTTTTTATACGCTAAGTGCTATTAACAGTGGGGTAAAAGACATAAGAGAAGTTATTGACAAAGCAAAACAAAGTGGGGGTTTGTTCACACAAAAAAACCCTATTCTATTCATCGATGAGATTCATCGTTTTAGCAAATCACAACAAGATTCCCTACTAGGTGCCGTAGAAAAAGGATGGGTTACTTTGATTGGAGCTACGACAGAAAATCCAAGTTTTGAAGTGATTCCTGCCCTTTTGTCGCGATGTCAAGTGTATATTCTTAAACCTTTTGGAAAAGAAGACTTAGAAGCGTTGCTACAACGCGCTATGGAAGAGGATAGCGTCATCAAAAGTAAAAAAATAGCACTTGAAGAAACTGAAGCCTTATTACGATTAAGTGGAGGAGACGCTCGGAAATTGCTTAATATTTTTGAACTTGTAGTGACCACAGAACCTTCTGACAAGGTGACGATCACAAACGACCTTGTGATGTCAAAGATTCAAAAAAACACAGTTCTCTACGATAAAACGGGAGAGCAACACTATGATATTATTTCTGCTTTTATCAAATCTATTAGGGGTAGTGATCCTAATGCAGCAGTGTATTGGCTAGCTAGAATGATAGAAGGTGGTGAAGATGTAAAATTTATTGCCCGTAGATTGATCATTGCTGCCTCAGAAGATATTGGGAATGCAAATCCAACCGCTTTAGTGGTAGCCACCAACTGTTTTCAGGCAGTGAATACCATTGGATATCCAGAAGCCAGAATCATACTAAGTCAGTGCGTCACCTATCTTGCGAGTTCACCCAAAAGTAATGCTTCCTATATGGCGATTAATAAAGCGCAACAACTCGTAAAAGAAACAGGGGATCTTAGTATTCCGTTACATTTGCGCAATGCGTCCACAAAATTAATGAAAGAGTTAGGCTATGGGGAAGCATATAAATATGCGCATGATTATCCTGGCAACTTTGCACATCAAGAATTTTTACCAGAAGAAATAGTAAATACAAAATTATATGATCCAGGTTCTTCTGCTAGAGAAAAAAGTCTTAGAGATTTTCTAAAGCTACGATGGAATGACAAATATGGCTATTAAGCCTATTTGAAAGTGACTACTTTAAGAGGTCCATCATTTACTCCTACAAGTACTATTTCTTTTTCTAAACCTTTGTGAGATACTTTTAAAAGACTCTTAGCATTCCCCCCTACATACAATCCTGATTCCATTGCAGATAATGCTGTATATCCATCTTTTTGATTGGATAACAACACCACGCCATTTCCAGCATCATATCTTGGTGTTTCTACTTCGGTTTCATAAATATTCCCTATTACAATCACATCTTCATACCCATCAAGATTCACGTCTTTTGTAATCACACTTAATACAGGAGCTGTCTGTACACTTGTGGGTAATACAGAGACATCAAAAGTGCCATTGCCTTTATTAAGCAAGAGTTTTGAAAAAAATGTAGTTACTTCTTTTTGATACGCTGTCTCTAACTTTTCCCCATAAATATCTTTTAAAGTAGCATTTGCAAAAGCATTATACGTTTCAAACTTTTCTGAGATAAAAGGCATTTGTTGTGTAGAACATTCCTTCCCTCTTGCAGGTACATAATTACCATTATAACTACTACTTAGCACTAAGTCAAACGTTCCATTGTCATCAAAATCTGAAGCAAATACTTTAAAAGGTGTTTTTTGAGACGCTTTATATTTTACATTATCCCCTATATTTCCCACAATATAATCGGGAAGACCGTCTTTATTAACATCGGTTTCTGTGATGGCAAACCACCAGCCTTTTTCTGTATCAAGACCTATTTCTTTCGAAACATCTGTAAATACACCCTTATCATTTTTAAAAACTCCGATATGAGACCACTCCCCTACGATCATAAAATCATCATCGCCATCGGCATCATAATCGGTAGCGATTACTTTATTTACGATGCCAAAATCTAGTAATCCAGGGGCTATTTGTGCTGTGACGTTAATAAAAGTCCCTCCATTATTCTGATAAATTTGAGAAGGCGCACTTACAGGGAAATGTTGCGGTTGAATGCGGTTCCCAACAATGATATCAAGATCTCCATCGCTATCATAATCGATGGTTGTTATGGATTTACTTGATAAAAATCCTGTAGTTTCATTGGTATCAAAAACGACTTTGGTAAATATCCCTTTGCCATCGTTTTGATAATACCGGTTCTCATACGTTGAAGCATTTGACGCAAACTCATTTCCTCCACTCACCACAATCAAGTCTAAGTCTTGATCTCCGTCGGCGTCAAAAAGGATAGATTCCATATCTTCCTGAATGGCATCTACTTCAAAAGCGGTTTGTTTTGATGTTAAAAATCCGCTTGCTGTTTGAAGGAATAATTGTCCTGACTGTCCTGAAGCACCACCTACATATACATCATCCAACCCATCTCCATTCACATCTCCTTTGGTCATATATGGTCCTAACGTAGATTGCTTGTAAGGCAGTAAGACTTCATTAGCAAAATCATTATAGACATTTTCGGTATGAATAAAATCGAGTCCATACGTTGTTTCCGCTTTCGCGAAAGCGTACTCCGTATCTGTATCCGTTTTAAATATAGGATCTCCCGATAGAATTGCCGCATCCTCTACAAATGTCATGGTCGTATTTGCGGAAATATTTGTACGCTCTTCCATTTTACCTGAAAGCCACTGTACCGTAATCTTATCTAGAGTCTCAGTAGTACCTAACCCAAAATGTGCAATATTTTCTGTAGCCGAAAGATATCCCTTTGCTCTTTTGGATTCGTAAATTTGTGATTGATCTTCGTAGGCTATCGTTACTTTGGCAAAAGTCTCCGAGGTAGTTCCTTTTAAAGCAATCCGTAGATAGTTTCCGACTTCCTTCTCTACGCTTGTATTCTTGAACAAGAATGCCTCATCGTCAATATTATTTACGATCAATTCTAAATCACCATCATTATCCAAATCTGCATAGGCACCGCCGTTAGAATAAGACGCTACGGCTAGTCCCCATTGATATCCTTTATTTTTAAATTGAAGATTACCGTCATTATGAAACATAATATTACTCAACTTTTCAGTTGGCATTGCGTCGTACAACTTTTGCTTTACATCTAGTGGCACTTTTCCTCCAAAGGCTTTTTGGGTATCTCGCACTTGATTCTGAATATCGTTATCTAGGGCATATTTTCTGTAGCCATTAGTCACGTACACATCGCGATACGAATCATTATCTAGATCGGCGATAAGTCCTGCCCAGCTCCAATCTGTTTTTGCCATTTTGGCTTGATGTACGGCATTATTAAAATGGTTTCCTCCCATGTTTAATTGCAACGAATTAAACATGTATTGGTGTTGAAATCCAAAATCATCTACGAGCATAGAAAACCGATCTACATCCATACTTGCCATCAATGTTTTGGAGCGCACATGGTCACTGGCTGCCATGTCCAATACAAAAATATCTTGAAGATTATCATTATTTATATCGGCAATATCTACCCCCATCCCAAAGAAAGAAACTTGCTTTGTGTACTCTTTAATCCGGTCTGTAAATGTGCCGTTTTGATTATTGATGTACATCGCATCTGGCACATAATAATCATTGGCGATATAAATATCTAGCCATCCATCATTATTGATATCACTTACGGTAATTCCTAATCCAAATGCTGCTTTAAGAAGCCCCGCTTTTTTGGTTATTTTGGTATAGGAGCTTCCCGTATTTTCATAGAATTGCACACTGCTTTTTTCCAGATTCTCACCTAAATTCATAGTGGCAAAAAAGCGCTGCGGATCAAGCCCATAGAATTCATTTTCATTGGAAACAACGCAATCCAGATCACCGTCATTATCGTAATCAAAAAACACGGATTGTGTACTGATGCCTGTATCGGCGAGGTTGTATTCTTGTGCGCTTTCGCGAAAGCGGTTATCTTTTAAATTTATATATAATAGATTTTTGCGATCTACGGCTTGTTTTGGACCGCCTTGTGATACGTAAATATCCAACCATCCGTCATTATTGACATCGGCAAAGGTAACTCCGTTTGCCCATTGCTTGCCCGTATTGATACCCGCTTGCTCAGAAATATCTTCAAATTGAAGGTTTCCTTTATTAAGATATAATTTATTTTCTACTTGATTTCCTGTAAAGAAAAGATCTTGAAGACCATCGTTATTAATATCTGCCACTCCTACTCCAGCGCCATTATAGAAATAATCAAAATCAAATAGATTCTCTATCGATCCCACATTTTCTTTAAGTGTATTTGAAAATGTAATACCACTCACTGAACTAGGAATCAATTCAAAGAGGTCCTGCGTTTTATCTGTTTTTTCTTCAGATACTGTGGTGGTATTTTTAGTCTCTTTTTCCTGACCACAGCCTAGAAAAAAAAGGGCTAAACCTATGGTTAAAAATTGTTTCATTCGCTTTTTGAAAATATCATTTGTACAACACCTATTCCTTTTACAACACGATCTACAATGAAGGTGTTATTTTTAAAATATCCTTTTCCACTAAACTGAGTGGTCAACACCTCATACATTTTGTTGTCATTGGTGATTGCGGTGCCTATCTTTTGTGTTCCTTCAAAAATGGTAAGGTTATCTTCTGTTACAACAAGTGTATAAAAACCATCAGCACTTTGATAGGATCCTGTGATAGAAGACATCTCTTTTATTTGTACTATTACTTGTTCTTCTATCTCTTTGACAGCTTCTTCTTGTTTTGGCTTTATTTGCTCTTCTACTATTTTAATCTCAGGTTTTTTAGAAGTAACGGTCTCGTCAGACTTTGTGTCTTCATGAGATGTTCCGTTGTAGGTATATTCTAATTCTTCTATAGAAATAAATGCTTTACGCAATGCCTCGTGATAGGCTCTTTTAAAGTCTTTTTCTTTGCTTTTCCCTTGTTCGGATGTAAAAACGACCTGTCCTTCACAATCTTTTAAAACCACTTTTAATCTTGCTACAAGGAAGTTAGAATCACTCTCTACATCTGCATACAGCGCATCACAACTACCGTATTCAAACCCAAAAGGTTTTTCATCTCGTTCTTTGTAGGCCTCAAATCCATACTTATTAAATAAGAATTGTGTGAGGGAGTTTAATTGATATTCATCTATGTTTTTTGCAAAGTCATATTTTTCTGGAATGATTACATATTGGTAATCCTGTACGCTTTGTGCAAAGGAAGTGACATGGATCAGTAAGAGTAGTGCAATTAATGATAGTTTCATTTTTTATTCAGGATCAAAAAGTAACTGAAAACCAAGCTGTACAGAAGCGCTTTGAGCCTTTGCCAGATTGGAATAATCTAATATATTATCTGCTGCAAGATAAACATTAAATTTATTAATTTTTGTTGAAATTAGAACTCCTACATTCTTCTTAGAAAATGCATCATAGGTATAAGTCATCTTGGTTCTTAAAAACCGATTCCAAGATCTATCTATATACATTGTGGCAGCTCCTTGGAATGATTTTGGGCGTTTTATACCATATAATTGAATCCCTACATTGGTAGCATACCGATCTACACCACTATTTGTACAGTCACAATCGCCATTCAAATTTTTACCTAAACCTCTATTGACTGAGGCATTAAATTTTGTAGGTCTCCACGTAGTATAACTATTTTCTAACTCATCTTCATAAGGAATGTTTTCTTCAAACTCATCTTCTAGGTTTTGCCAATAGTCAGTTAATTCTTCTCCATCTAAAACATCAGGAAATTGCAGATTTATCCCGCTGGTTTCATAACTACCAGACAGTCTATAATTGCGTAAATCTTTTGTATGAAATATAGCTCCTACATCAATAATACTTGCAGTTGCTGTCCAATGGTCATCAATTGTATGTGTAGCACCTATGTCAAAACCTATCCCAAGGTTATTACTTAATATCGCTCTTCCTACCGCTTTACCTGCGCCAGCATCACCATCTATAATAGATCGCAAACCAGAGGTATTAGCAGTTATAGATGCATTTAGTACCTGATGCTGTAAAAAGTTAGGACCCTCAGGTGTCGTTGTTGTTATAAAAACACCTTCATTGTCTGTACTATTAATATTTGCGATACTCATGTATAGTTTTGCCCTAGCTCCTACTCTCCATTTTTTAGAAATCTCTTTATTTATCCCAAAGTGATATACCGAAAGTACTTCGGCAGCAACAGACACATCTGAAAATTGAAAAGGTATATTTAAGTAATTAGCATTCCCTTCGTAGGCTAGTACAGCAATATCTTTGGGAAAATAAGCAATCACATCTGTTTCTTGATAAAGACCCGCTGAATAATAGTTGTTTGTAAATCTACTTTTCCATCCAAAGGAAGCTAATTCCAATTGCTGATTAACAACAAAAGCATCTTTAGCATCTAATCTAAAGATAGCATCTCGGATACGTGTATTAATATCACCACCTTCCTGAAAAATATCATACACACTCACCCCAGTGGAACCTGCGTTAAATGATATCCCTGAAAAAAATGGAATCCCAATATGTTTTTCAAAAGAGATAGCTGCCCCTGGATTACTCAATAATGTTTGTGGTAGATCATCTACATTATAGAGCAACTGCTTGTTTTGCGCACATAGCTGTGTCGCAATAAAGACTATATATATGAAAAGAATTATTCTCATACGTTATAGGTCAGAAAACTCTAGTTTGTAAATTGCCTTGCTTTGAAGGGATAATTCTCCATTTATAGGGGCTCCATTGGTGGTTAGGATCACTTCATTTGCTAGTTGAATTGAGTTACCTATTGCCTGAATATCTTCTTCGCTCAACACTTCCGTAAATTCCGTTCGTTGTACAGAACCATCAGGGGAAGATGTAATTTCAAAGAATACAACCAATTGTTCTTGCCCTTCACTATTTAAAAAAGC
>Ga0115554_1000133_pt1 | contig 45788 bp, 30 predicted proteins | sample COGITO_mtgs_1104_3_FD_87283 | JGI IMG/M metagenome (GOLD analysis project Ga0115554, IMG submission 87283) | Pelagic marine microbial communities from North Sea - COGITO_mtgs_110404 | ecosystem: Environmental > Aquatic > Marine > Epipelagic | place: Germany:Helgoland, sampling site Kabeltonne... | reverse complement strand
CCTACTCCCTACTCCCTACTCCCTACTCCCTACTCCCTACTCCCTTGTTAAATATGCGGACTGTAAGTCGCGTATGTCGTTAATGGTGATGGGACAGGTGTGGGCCACACACCGCCTAAGAGAGAGAAATTGTTATTGGGGAATGGGATGGAGAAATACCGTAATGTTGTTGTGTATTTCTGAGAGAGAGAGAGGAAATGAAATGGGGAGAAAAGGGGGTGAGAGGACCACTTATTTCTGAGTGGAGACTAAGCACAGCTAAATTTGGACCAGTTTCATACGCATAAATTACGTATTTTTTTAGTTGCAATAATAAAAAATCGATCTAGGTATACTTGCAATGTTTCTTTGCTCTTAAATACCTACTCTCTCAACATCTTATCTGTATTTCGCAAGTCCTTACTCTCTACTTGGCTGGCTCAATTAAGAGGAAATTTCCTGTGGGTCGCACCTGAAATCCTTCATTATGTGCTACTCCTTCTGCTGCTAGTTCGAACTCTTTCCCCTGTCTATATTTCCCACTTCGGGTGAGGGAAACTTTCATGATCTTATACCAAAAATTATGTCTTTTTGGCCCCAACGTGTAATTTGCAGGCAAAGATACGCCCAACCCGGTGAAACCTGTTCCTATATACCAGAGTAAATCCACATCTCTGTTCCCCCCAAGGTGCACGTAGGAGATATCACCGAAAGGCCAGATATACTGACCGCTATCATTAATCGTGTTTCCATCGAAATCGATGCCACATACCACGTCAAAATTCACCCTGACTCGTCCCTTTCTTATCAAGTCGAAGAGACCTTCCTCAAGTTCTTGCAGGAGATTGTAGGCGGAATTGAGCCCGCCTTTTTCCTCAGTGGCGGTGATAAATAAAACCACGGTGGAGTGTACTAAATCTTCCATTTCCCCTCTCTCTATGTCGTCGAATTTCCAATCTGACCCCTGACTCACCTCTCCTACGCTGTCTTCGTCCTCGACAGCCCCTCGAATCAATTCCGCTCTAGATCTGCATCCTTGATTGCCCCCCCCCACCCCGACTCCGTATCCGTCTTTCACCATCCACATGGCCTTCCCCTCCTTCCTCGCTTCCTTGGTTCCTACTCCGTTAACGGCTGCGATCAAATCAGGAGTACCGTACCCTCCCCGTTCGAAATAGGTTTTGTGTGACATGACTACTTTGTCGCTCAACTGGCAAGATCCAACATTGGGAAGACAACTTGTCAATAATGTATCCGTGTATTTCGTGCATTTTTTTCGTTTATTGCCTCTTGAGTCGATTATCCGTAACCGCCCCTCGTTTTTGTTTGTCGATTTGACAAAAACAGGTGTCTTGCCTTCCATCTCGCTGAACATGACGTCACAATCCCACTTGATTACCTGCTCAGGAGACCGGAACCAAAGCTGCTTTGGATTCGAAATTAAATAAGACACGCCATAGCTCGTCAAATGATGGAGGAGAGCAGCGGGAGCCATCGTATCCTTCCCAATGTACAAGATATTTTGTTCGTCAAGGAGTACTTTGACTTCTTTGTTGTCGCTCTCAAGTATGACCACTACCTCTGGTCCGTGCACGGTCTTGTAACGGCAAAGCCAGTTTTCCACAAGCGATACGTCTTTTCCATCTACATAGTTGATGTAAAGCAGCATCACCAGCAGTCTGTCGTTTGATCTTTGGAGGACCGAAGTCACGATGTTTGACATTATGTTTGGATTCGTTTTTATGGACATTGTGTCACTTCCTTCTTTTCCTCCCCCTGAGAATACCCTACCTTCTACGCCGCCTATATTCCCGCTGCGATAGCCCCGACCGGAAACGCCAAAGACGAGCTTGTTGTTGAAATTGGCTCCGTTGCGTGCCGTGTGGTCTTCGGCATTATTAGCTTTGACACAATGTTTTATATGTACGACGTCAGAAACTTCCAGAGTTACAACAGAGGGAGATTTTATGTGAATCTGCAGCAAATAGTTATCCCAGCGGTAGACACCGAGGAGGAAGGGAGGCAATCGTTTCTCTAGAAACGATAAAGCGGGCATCACAAAGTAGTCTAGACCGAATTTCCCCTGACTTCCTAATTCTTCAACTGGTTGATACTTTTCGTCACAGAGATAGTTCGTCCTGTTTCCGACAAGCAGGACTTTGTCATTCACGTCTGATCTTCCGACCCCGACATTGGCGAGACTAGAAGAGCCAAGAATTTCCATTAGCACGGTCGGAAGGTTAGCAGGCAGGTATATGTCGCCATTGACCAGCGCAATGTATTCGCCTTGCCCGCCCTGATGCCCGAACACCTCAAATTTGTTTTCCTTGTACCAGCGACGGATCGCCTCCTGGACGCATAATATTGTGTCGTGGCCATACGTATTAGCCGCACAGCCAAGTTTCCAACACGAATCGGAGCTTTGTTGTGCTCCTTCGCCGGGAGGACATGAAGAATCGAGAACAACAGTTGTCACACCTAGCAACTTTGCTGCCTCCGCTGCTCTTTGTTCTTGAGCGAGAACACTCGCTCGGCCTATCCTAAACAATGTCAAGTTTGGTCTTCCCCGATCGTCACGCTTGTGGGCAGAAGTTACATACGGTTGGATGACACTTTGCCCTCCTCCTGCTCCAAAATTTATATCTGCTCTGTGTTGCTCTGAAATTGACAAGAATATGTTCAGGCTGATCAGCATCCAGAAAATGAGGAAAGCAACGATAACTTTGGGAAGATGGGAAGAAGACACAATCGGTCGCATTGTGTATAAATGTCTCTTCCTGCTTTGCAACTCTTTTTCTTCCTATTTCCCTTCGTCCGTCCCCGTTTTTCGTTTCGTCGTTCGTCGTCAACAAGTTTGACAAAAAATACTCAATTTAACTACCATTATGATCAGGTATTGATGAAATCTTCTGATCTGTGCTGTGTCAGGACCGAATGCGAAATGTGTTCTACTTTTTTGTACATAACAATTATTATTATTAATCGATTTGTGACAAAGGAAGGTTCCAATGATTTCCTTCTGCATAGAATGTGGCACCTCCGTCATCTACTGCAAATTCTGTCCGTCTTGTGGATCAATGGAGTATGAATGATACATAGATCAAAGGATGGAGAATAAGGAACGAAATAATCAGACTTAATGAAGTTTTTCTGCAAAACACCTACATTCCGTATTCATTATGACCGCTTCTCCGTCTTCCTTCTCCAGTTATCCGCGTCAGGGTCAAATACAAACGAAGATTCGTCCGTGAATGCAATGTCAAAGATGAAGGTGAGGCCAATGAAAAGGACTAACGTTGTCCACTATAAGGCGATTGCAGAAGCGTGGTATTATTGGTACAATTGGTACGATTGGTGCAGTTCGGTGCGCGATGTAAGTAATATTGGTGTTGATCGAAATGAACAGAATGAACGGAATGAACGGAATGAACGGAATGAACGGAATGAACGGAATGAATGGGAGGAAAAGTGGAAAGAATGGAAGGAGATTGGAAAATGGCAACCAGTTAGTATTGAGAAGGCAAAGAACACCCACTCGGCAGCACTTATCCATCCCGCACACGCAAAGCGCTTACACGAGGGGCCTCTGTTTACTCCCACATCCACTAAAATAAACCCCCAGCAAGCATTGTAAACTCGGCACTGAGCATATAAGCAAGCCCAAAGACTGCCCACTCCCAACCGATGACTCACCTGCATCCACGTTACTGAGTACTCCTCGTACGACGCAAAGGCGAAGATAATGAAGATCGCTAACAAGGAGAGCTCCAGCTTGTGCCTGAATGCAAGGGCCATTGTGAGAGAGGAGAGATTGCCTGTTTCAGGTTGGTCGTTTGTGTTCGGTATGCAGCGGCGATTGGACAAATAGTCTTCTCGAGGGATATAACAGAGAATTAAGGGCTGCTCGATCTAGGATTTAATGTGCAATGACAGCAAACAACTGAGTCTCTGTTATTTTGCAAATTTCATCTCAAACTTTTACCTACACCCAATTTCACACCCGGCAGCTGTCGCTTACCCCTGTTTTTGTGGCCACGCTGTAATAATATCTCCCTAGGGGGGCTCTCCTTCAAAGCCGGTCTTTCCCACCCGTCCCCTGTCCTGCTGTCCAACAAAACCTGGCAAGCAAGGTTTCTCTCTTCCGAACCCCCACGTGCACCCCCCTGCTTGCACTGCTCGCACGAATCTCTTTTGCGCAAGCATATAGCCGATAGGTTCCGTTGGGTTCGTCGTCTTCATCCCTGGAACTATTGAAGGATGAGCTCCAGCTTCAACAACACAAAGCGTTTCCAGGACCCCCGAGAGATTGAACGGAAGAAGAAGCTGACGGCAATCGGTTCTGATCTCATGAACTCGGCTTATGATAGATTGATTGGGAGCCAGCTCGGGAAGGTGAAGGGAGGGAAAGTCGCGGAGAAGTCGAGGGAGGAGATGGAGCAGGAGTACAAGAGAGGGCTAGAGGAGGGGAGGGAGATGGCCATTGGAGGAGAGAAGAAAGGGAAAGGGTTGAGTGAGGAGCACCTTGAAATGGCACGTAAAACAGGACTCAGCGGCGCGGTTATCGCAGTGATGATGGGAGAGAAGGGAGGGGAAGGCGAGGAAGACAGCGAGGAGAAGAAGAGGAAGAAAAAGGATGACAGAGAGAAGAAGAAGAAGCCTCACAAAGTTAAGAAGGAAAAGCGAAAATACAAGAAGGATAAGAAGGAGAGAAGCAAAAAAAAAAAAAAAGCAAGAAAGAGAAGAAGAAGAAGAAGAAGAGAAGGAAGAAGGAGTACTCTTCTTCGTCGTCAAGCGGATCAAGTTCGGATGACGACAACCAGCAGGGCGAGGAGAGGAGTGTTGGCGGTTCTAGCCATTTCCTCAGCTCTTCGGAAGACGAAGATGCGGGGAAGAGTATCTCGAGCGGTAGCGATGGTGTAGTTTATGTAGATACTTAAATGAGGAGCGTAGGTGTTTAGAAGCTAGGATTTCCATGAAAACTAGGGAACTCTGATCCATTCACTGTGTGGCTAGGCAGACCGAAAACGGAGCTCGATAATTTTATTTTTGGTTGCAAAGCAAACAAAATCAACCTGTTGTACTCTCTCCATCCAAAGTTCCCTGCCATATATGTAAACCACTGATACCGGGAAAAACTAGTTCGCTTTCGAGCTGCAGCATTTAAAGGTTGATTTACCATTCTAACCTTCTGCAACATCCAGGATCCCCACATCTAACTTTTACTATAGTCCACTGAATATCAACGACTACGGGGGATAACTTTACTCCTCGCCTTATTTACGATGAGCTGGGTTCACTCCAAAACCAAGTCCGGGCGCGACTTCTACTTCAACGCAAAGACCGATAGTATGCGTTGGGGGATGTCCAACCCAATGGCTGGGTTAACAAATTCCTTCAGAAAGAAAAAGCAGCCCCCACCACCTCCGGGAAAGAAGAAGAAGAAGAAAGGTGATCACGGAGGGTACAAAGAGGAAATCGGGGATGATCCTCGACCTCCCCCTCCCCCAGCACATGGTCGTATCAAGACGGGCATGGAGCCCATGGATGTTGAGGAAGGATCTTACGAGGACGAGGACTCGAGGCGGAGGGAACGGCGGCAAAGACGGAGCCGCAAGGATCGCAGACGCAGCTCTGGCTACGGACGACAGAGGAACGAGGGGGACGACAGCGATTCAGATGAGTCTATTGATTACGATGCTCCAAGCGATCCGTTCAAGGTTTGCGGACAAGTTTCGCTCTTGATCATGTTCTTGATGCTATTTCTCATGATCTTGGATGTCGGCGGTTTTAGTGGGGTGGTGGAGGATGCGTTTGGGGTTGATTTACCTTTTAACGGGGAAAATGAGGATCAGAACTCCAGATCTGTAGATGGCAATGGCGGCGATGGTGATGACGATGATAGTTCGAATAATGGCGGTGGCGGGAACGACGATCAGCGCCCGCCTCGGACGGAGTTTCCGACGATTAGCCCATCTGGTCATTCTTCTGAATTTCCTTCCTCTGCCCCTAGTAGTTTCTTTCCTTCCGACGCTCCCAGCCTCCCACCTAGCAGCTCCCCACCTAGCAGCTCTCCCAGTTCTTCGCCATCATCTATGCCCTCTGTGTCACCCGCCCCCAGTGCAGTACCGATGTGGAACCCTACTGGTACCTGTGGTCCTAGCAACCCCATGTCGGACGGACAACCGTACCAATGCAACCCTAACTCGGGACTGTATTGTTGCGGGGTCTCTGGTTGGTGCGGGGTCGGTGATTCGTTTTGCAATTGTCCAAGTTGTATCGACTACAAAAATAACCCCCCCGCTGAGGCCACGAACGCGCCATCGTCAGCTCCATCTTCGGCACCTACGGGTGAGGGTATGACATCCCAGCCGAGCGCATTACCCACCTCCTTACCATCATCCCTTCCGACTTCACAGCCCTCGTTGCAGCCTTCAAGCTTCCCCTCACTGCCGCCTTCAAATGAGCCAACTGCAATTGCGTGCACAGACTCGGAGCGTAATGGACAAGAGACCGACATCGATTGTGGAGGTCCGGATTGTCCCAAGTGTGATGTTGGTATGTCTTGTTTGGTCGGCGCAGACTGCGAGAGCAACAGGTGCCAACAAGATAACAATGTCTGTTTGCCGGCAACTCAGGCACCAACAAGTGCTCCCAGTGCAGCACCCAGTGCAGCGCCGAGTGCAGCGCCGAGTGCAGCGCCCAGTGCAGCGCCCAGTGCAGCACCCAGTGCAGCGCCCAGTGCAGCACACAGTGCAGCGCCCAGTGCAGCGCCCAGTGCAGCGCCCAGTAGAGCTGCTACTAACGAGCCGAGTGGTGCCCCGACTGCCGCTCCTAGCTCGGCTCCAACCAGTGCTCCTAGCTCCGCTCCCACTGCCGTTCCCAGTGCCATTCCCACCTCTGCTCCCAGCAGAGCTCCTAGTTCCCCGCCTTCCTCCGCCCCTTCTTCTGCCCCCAGTTCATCCCCAACAGTGGAATTCCCTCCCTGCAACCCAGTCTCTGCCCGCGACCCGAATTGCTTGACAGTCGGAGCGGCCATTGAGCAAGGGCTCTTGGCCAACGGTGGAACTTGCAATGAGGACCTTGCCGTCGGCCTAAGCGAGCAGATCTGGGCAAAATTCCAGGCTCTGGTGGGTGGAACACCACTTGTCTCCTTAACAACAGATACAAGTGTCATTAAACAATCTGATTATCTCTTCCCGTATCTTCAAGAGGAGGCCAAGGCAAGCTTAGAAAGAACGGCTAATAGCGCTGGATCTCCCATTTTCGTCACAAGCTGCTGGAGGAGCCCAGCGCAACAATACATGAGGAGGATATGGTATTTTTACTCGAGTAGGTATTCACACTGTAATCCTACCCCGACGAATGTGCCGGGAACTAGCAGTCATGAGGGAGGCCTGGGGGTAGAAATTCAAGATTATTCCTTTTGGCGGACGGCGATGATAGAATTTGGTTGGACTTGGGGTGGAAATAATGATGCCAATCATTTTTCCTACTCGAGTGGTAATCAGCAATTGGATAAGGAAGCGCTGAGAGCGTTCCAGATTGTGTGGAATGCTGCTAATCCCGATGACCCCATCGATGAGGATGGAGTTTATGGAGGGCAGACGGCTGACAGGCTCGATAAATCACCGGCCAACGGATGGTTGTAAGTCAGCCATTCGTAAAAGATGATGAACTAACTGTACATGAAGGTAATAAACAAAGTGACAGTGTTGTGTTGTAAAGCTGCGGGTCGTTTCACACCTGCGCCAATATTTTTGTCATTTTCATTTTTTTTTTTTCGTCATTGTCATGCTGTCGTTATTTTTCACTTTCGTCTCTCTGTCTCAATACAAATATAGGTACAGACCCCTTACATGCGGTCATCTCAGGCCTAACTCAGCAGGCGATGGCGCTCATGAGTTTTTCTTGGTTCTGCAGCACCACTTTTTCCATGCTCTTGTAGTTCTGGATCATGTCAGCGATTTCCCCCTCAGTCCTCTCCTTTTCCTCCTCAATAGCCTGCTCAATCTTTCTCTTGGCCTGCTCGCTTGCCTCAATCTTGGCGTTCCCGTCCCGGCGGTCCTTCTCCACGGCAAGGAGCTCCGTCTGGGTGGTATCGAGGGCGGACTGGGCCTCGGCCGTCTTGGTCTTGGCCTGGCTCCGGAGGTAGGTGATCTTGTTCTCAAATTTCTCCACGACTCGGGAACTGTCGTCAATGGCAACATTGCACTTTTCGGTGTTCTCCTTGTTGGCGTTGATGCTTTCTTCTGTCTGCCTGATCTCTTCTTGTGTAGATTTCTGCTTAGAAAGCTCGGTGGCAGTCTCCTCGAGTCCCTTCACGGCCCCTGCAATGGCGACGTCCGCCTTAGAGATGTTTTGGGTTTTTACCTTGATTTCAATGGCATTCTTCTCGGCCTCGGCTGCTTCCTTTTTCTCGAGCTCCAGTCGATCGTTGGCGTCGGCCATTTGCCGCTTGACGCGCTCTGGGGACTGCACAATCTGCGTGCTGAACTTTTTGTCGTCAGCTTGGCCCTCCTGGATGCTCAAAGCGATGGTGGCGTTCTTATCCTTGAGTTCATTGGCCTTCTTCTTCAGCTCTCCGGACTCATGGCGGATCGCAGCCTGCTCCTTGTTCAAAACTCCGATCTGGTGTAGTTTTGAGTGTTTTGCGTAAAAGATTGCATAAGTGATCGCATAAGTGGTCGCATAAGTTATTTCGTTAGCGATGGTGTAATCATTGTCTGAGCATTTTGTCTGTTCTGCCCACTTCACTCACCTGACCCTCAATGTCACGGCACTCCTCCTCAAAACTCTCGATAACCTTCTTTTCCTGGGCGGTCTGCTGCTTCAGCTCCTCGTGTTGGTTAGCAAGCCTGTCGTTTTCCTCTTGCAGCGCCTTGACACTGTCCAGAATCTCCTCCCTGTTGGCATTCAGCTCCCCGTACATCTGCAGCCTCTCCTCGCGGAATTTGGCAAAATTGATGATTCCGGAGAGCTGGCGGCGGAGCCTCTTGCTATTTGGCTGGACGATGTCCTTGATGCCGAAGTCGGGGATACCACAGGTCGTCATCATCCTGGTGCAGGCTCGGAGGAAGGCAAGCTCAGGGATTGAGTCTGTTATAGTTGGGCATCAAATCACCATCACCGTCAGTTTGTCAGGTCATTGACATATTGTGGAATTTGTTTTGTTAGTCATTATTGTCAGGTTTTCAGTGGTATTCGCGTGTTGTGGGCGCAGAGTCCGACGTCGACGCAAAGTCGGAAGCCGATGACATGAACAATAAAAGTTAACGTTCTCTCTCTCTCTCATAGCGCGCACAAACGCAAAAAGTAAAAAACTTCTTTTTTTTTTCACAAGAAGCCACCTCAAGCCACTCACCTTCGTGAAGCTCAGGATAGTTCAAGGCACTAAGGCCACTGAAAGCCGGTTGGCTCATCTCTTCTCTCGTAATCCCGGTACACAGCTCAACCAAGTGCTGGAATGCCCTCCTAATCTCCCCCTTGTTCTTCTCTGGCGCCATAAGCTCCGCCTCGGTGAGAGGAATTTGAAGCTCTCCCATGCACTGCAAGATCTCGCCGGATTTTAGCATGGGGAACGAGTAGGTCTGTTCCTGCTTTTTGGATGCTGCCATCGATTGGCGGTCGTTGCCCCGGGCAGTCTCGTGGTAACCGGCGCCGAACATTTTTGTAGTCGTTTGTGTAGCCTACGCTGAAATAAGGGGTTAGTGTTTAATTTTTGCGTGTTTCTGCGGTCATAAATGTGTATTCAAGGGTTGTGAAAAGACGAACTGTGCCAGAATTTAATCCCTGCCTGTCCCGTAGCCTCAAATACAATCGTCCTCTTCGAATCTCGACAACTATCTTTTGCAGGGTAGAGAGATTCTTGAACAATTTCGGGAGTCAATATACCACCCCTACGCATTTCGCCACCTCATCAGACGCTTAATTAATCCTCACCTTATTTAAACTTTCTTTTTTGGTTCAGAATCACCAACGACCACTTTTTTGCAAAAATGGGCCCAGCAACAAAGTTGACAGAGTATTTACTACTAGAGGACTGTTTAATTATTTTGAGCTTTGATAGACGTAGTTTAGTGTTGTAGTTGCTCGAGTGATATTCAATTACCTGCACTAAGCCATTAGTTGCCACTTTAGCGACACACCACAAGTGCTCCTTGGTTTGTCTAATACCGCTAGGCACTGTCCATTCAGTGGTTCACTGGGAGTTTACGAAGCCTATCGCCTACAGAGCTTATCATGGAGTCTGTAGACGACCAATCATCGCGCCTCCAAAGTTCACCTGACCAAAGATTTCACAATGAACAAGTCTCTCGTTACACTGCTCATAACCAGCAGCATGTATTCGGCCACTACGACTCTCTTTCCTCGGAAGAAAAGAGCTCCCTGGACTCGACTCTTTCAAAGATTGATCTGACGGCTCTAGATGACCTTTTCACTACCGTTATGAGTACTCCTCCTGTGAATCCCTCAGATACCAGCTTTCGCCCTTTCACCGGTTCAACTTCATCCTCCTACCCGAATCCAGCCACAGACACCACTGCCTCTATCATAGCTAAACACCGATCGATTGGATTAAAAGCCATTCGGGAAAATAAAGTTGCCTGCGTTCTGCTTTCGGGAGGGCAGGGTACAAGGCTTGGTTTTGATGGACCCAAGGGAGCTTTTGATATTGGTCTACCCAGCGGCAAGTGCCTATTTGAGATAATGATTGAGAAATCCAGAAAACTAGTGGAATTGGCGCACGAGGCTGATGATGAGGTTGTAGGGGAGGGTGGTGAGGAGATATCCCCGAAAACAAAATCCCAAATAACATGGTACATTATGACTTCCCCACTGAACCACTCTCAGCACTTGGAAATTTTCAAATCCAACGACTACTTTGGTCTGCCCCCGAGCTCCGTGGTATTTTTTCAGCAGGGTGTTCTCCCCTGCCTGACCACCGACGGCAAGATAATAATGACGAGCAAATCTGAAGTGGCAGTGGCACCTGATGGCAACGGCGGAATTTATCCAGCTTTGATATCCTCTGGGTCCCTGGAAGACATGAAGGCGCGCGGGGTTGAGTACCTGCATATATTTGCAGTGGACAATGTGCTTGTCAAGGTTGCTGATCCCATTTTTGTAGGATATTGCGTTGACCTGGGAGTTTCAGTGGGGAACAAAGTCCTCTGGAAACGTGATGCTTCGGAGAAAGTGGGAGTTGTTGTGGAGGACACCAATACACAACGTCCTCAAGTTATTGAGTACAGTGATATGGACGCCACAATGAAGGAGTTGAAGGATGAGAAGGGGAGATTGGTGTACGGCGCTGGGAATATTTGCAACCACTTTTTGACTGTCGAATTTTTGGATACTGTCATCAGGAAGAACCTCAAGCAAATCTTCCACGTTGCCAAAAAGAAAATCCCCTACTTGTCGCCCTGTGGCGGTTTCACTGTGAAGCCGGAGGAGGTCAACGGAGTTAAGCTCGAGAGTTTTATTTTCGATGTCTTCCCCATGGCCGGGTCCGGCGGGAAGGGGGAGAAAGGAGAGAATGGAATGGCAGTGTTGGAAGTTCTTCGCGCGCATGAATTCTCTCCTATCAAGAATAGCAACTCTCCCTCTGCATCATTGGCGGACCCGACACCAGACTCTCCACTCGCTGCGTTGAAGATGTACAGCGAACTTTGTTCTTTTTGGTGCAAGGAGGCTGGAGTGGAAGTAGACAGGTGGGAGAAGGATGGAATCGTGGAGATCGGGGGGATGTTGAGCTATGGGGGGGAAGGGATAATGCAAATAGAAGGAGGAGAGTGACTTTTGATTAAAGTGATGAGTGACTTTCTTTCAGGGGTCATTTTTCGCAATTCGCTTTTCTTTATTCGCTATTTTTATCACACATGGTTCTCATATATTCGCTTGCTTCAATCATAAATCATAAATCATAAATTCACCCGTTCGCTTCCTTGTTCGCGCTTCCTTGTTCATCAACTCGTAGTTTATTGCGCGATTCCTTCTTCCCGCTCACTTTTGTTAACATTTTATCTTTCCCCTCTTCACTCGACGGTTCCTTCGACAGGAAGCGTCCCAACACCAGGCAACAAGGGGCTCTCAGGCGAATGGAGCGTCCTCCTTTGACCTCCTCCCTTGCCCTTGGTGGGAGAGGAATTGACGGCTTTCTTGGTGACCATCGCATTGTGCATTCCGGCCTGCTCTGCGCGCTGGACAATGAGGATTTCCCTCCTGATATTGGCCTCTTGCATCTTCTCGGCAGCCTTCTCGGCGCTCAGGGGGGGGCAATTTTGGGGGGACTTTGCCGGGGACTTTGCCATCTCCTTTGCCTTGTCAATCTTAGTCTTAAGGGTTTCATCCCTCCTTTCCTTGGCCTCCTCCACTTTCTTTGCCTCCCTCTCTGCCCTTTCCTGAATCGACCTCTCCCTTTCCCCAATGGCCCTGGACCCCCTCTCCATCTTATCCCTCGTCTTCCTCCCAACGCTTGCCGTCCTATCGATCTCTCTCTTCCTCCTCTCTTCGTTCGCATCCTTTACTTTCCTACCAACTTCTTCCTTGATTCCTTCCATCCTCATAGCCTCTCTGATGTTCTTGAGCTCCTTTTTGACCCTAACATCTTCATTGTGCATGGCCAGCCTGCAGACTCGCTCAGCCACGAAGCGCGCGCGGCGGAGCCAAACCTTTTCTGCCTTTGCCTGGGTCCTCTCTCTGATTGCAAGCCCCTTCGAGAGGCGGGCCTCGGCAATCCTGGAGGAGTCAGAACCTAACTTGGATCTAGTCTTGCCAAGCCGGGCAGCAAGCCGGGCTGATCGGAGATGGGAGGCTGATGTGAGCTTCGATGATATCGAAGAGAGGGTGCGCGGAGGTGCAGATGGACGGGAAGAGAGACGGTGGTGGACGGGTGGAGGGGCTCCTTGGGAAGGAGACTATTTTTGCACATTTTGAGGGTGGCGATGAGGGGTTAGAGAAGATATTTTGTTAGTTTTAATGTCACGACATGAGAGTAGAGCTTATTCTCGACCAATGATGAGATACTTATTTTTAACATCTCGCATTGTCGTGTCAAAATCCACTTATCCCGTTCACAAGATTCAACTTGAATTTTAAGATTTTGAAAGGGGGCAGATTTCGGCAGTAATTTATTTTTTCTTACCTTAAAGTCTACTTCCCAGACAAAGGTAGAGTTAGAAAGCGTAGCTACAGTCATCTTTTCGTGTTTTAATCGTTTTTGTGTGTTGTTTTGAGTTTTTATTTGTTCTGCGAAGTCGATTCACCGTTCCAGTTCCTGTAAAATTTGGCTTCCTTTTTGTTTAAACAACGCTATTTTTTTGTTGATTTTCGGTCACAAAAGAAGCTTGTAGAGGTTCTCCGCTGCGTTTTTTCTTCATATTCCCCCTGCTAGTCGACTTTCTGAAAGTTACATCCATGGATTGCCTCAATATGATGATTTCACTCATGATGGTTGTCAGCATCGGCGCTTATCTGGGTCCAAGCCCCCCAATAACCCATTGTTATTTGCCCTACCGCCGTCATAGAGTGACTAAGCTCATGTCCAATGGTTTTGTAGACAAGCAGACCATACCAAAAATGTCGACAACACAACTAAGAGGAGAAGTCGGAGAGGGTATGGAAGCGGTGAAAGATCCAACTGAAGAACAAGTAACAAAAAGAGGGACCAAAGCTACTGGGAAAGAACTCAAACTGATTTTGTTCAATGAATCAATAAATCGCTTAGTGAAAAGCAAATCCTATTCCCTTGCAGAAAGGAGGTTCACCCGCTTCTTTGGTGACGTAGGAGAATATGACAAAAAAGTTGATTTACAACCTGATCTTTGGAGCTTCAACATAATGTTGAATTGTTATGCACGGCAAAGGCATACAGGGAAAGCCGAGATGCTTTTTGACAGGATGATTGAATTAGAGATTCGGCCAGATGTTTACAGTTACAACACGATGGTGCTGTGCTGTAGTAGAGCTCACAAAATCGAGGATGCAATCAAGTGGTTCAAGAAGATGGAGCATGATGATGTACGGCCCACCATTCAGACCTACAACAAGATCATTGATGGCCTGGGGAGGAAGGGGCACTTCTCCGAGGCGTTGCTCTGGTTGGAGCATCTCCGCACGGAAAGCCTCGCTCCAAACACGCGGACATACACCAGTTTAATCTGCAACTATTTGCGGTACAAGCGCTATGACCAGGCCTTGGAGACTTTCCAGGAGATGAAGGATTTCAAACAGAAGCCAAACGCTATTACTTACTGCAACCTTATTGCGGGGCTCGCAAAAAACCAAGAGCTTGGAGAGGTAAAAGTCGAGCTTCAAGAGAAGGCACTAGAGGTATTCCGTGAGTTTCAAAAATCTGAAGAGCAGCCTGATGAGATCTGCCACACTGTCGTTGTTGAACTGCTTGGGAATCTCGGTCGCACCGAAGAAGCAATCCAACTGTTCGATGGAATGGCGCAACTTTTCAACCCCAGGATCGTTGCTTACTCTACTCTATTCAAGGTTCTCGGTAGAGCCGGTCGCTGGAGAGATTTTGACTCTTACATGAAGCGGATGGAGTCCAACAACCTCGAACCCAACTTTATGATGTTTACAGCAATTTTCAGTGGCCTTCGAACCGCCCCTGTTGAGGAAGTGATTCGGTACCTCGATTTGTCCGTAAAACTTGGCATTGATTTGGATTTCTTTCATTATACAAGCTTAGGAAATCATGTGCACGATGAGAAGGTTAAGAAATGGATCACTTTGAATTGCTCTGACGACTTCAAGATTTTGGCAGAGAAAAAGAGTCAGAACCCGCAGTCTTCGTCCTCACCAATGTCGTCGCCAATATTGGAGGAAATGGTTGCCGAGTTGAAGAAAGGCAATTATGGCCGTGCCTTGCATTTGTTCCAGAAGATGAAGGTTAACGGAATGCAACCGTCCTTCTCTGCCTACTCTACCATTGTTAGTGAGCTTGCAAAACTGAAACCTAAACCAAAAACCAAAACTGGCCCAAACTATGAACTCAGTAAAGTGGAACTCAGTGAGGTTGAAAAACACTACGACCTTGAGGAGAAAGCAATCGAGATTTTTCATGAGATGAAGTCTAGAATGCAGCCCGATGAGAAATGCTACTCTATCATTATTGGACTGCTTGGGGGAAGGATTCGCCGTGATGGGTTGGAGAGAGTCCGCCGTCGCACTGATCAGGCACTTCAATTGTTCGATGAATTGGAGGAAATTCACAGTCCCTTGTCAGAAACGTCCTACAGCAGTGTGTTGGCAGTTCTGGCCAGGGCACGCCGCTGGAGTGAATTCGACTCTTACATAAAACGGATGGAGGCTAACAATGTCAAACTGCGACCAAAGAACTTTGAAATAATTATCGGCGGCCTGAGAACCGCCCCTGTAGAGGAGCTGATTCGGTACCTGGATATGACCCTTGAACTTGGCATTAAATTGGATTACTATCATTATTGTTCGCTTGGTCCGCACGCTGATGATGAAAAGGTAAAGGAATGGATGGTGTCAAACCGTTATAACTTGGACGTTTTGAAAATAAGGGAGAATCAGCAGCAGATATATAACGCCAGGCGTTTTCACTAATGAGTATTGAGCAGTAATGTTGCATGAATTACAAGAATAGGGTTAACAGCAGCAAACGTATCACATATTTAATACATTAGTAACCATTTACACAAACAGGGCTCTGCTCATGGCATTGTAATCCAGCAACCCCTCACCATTACCCCACTTTTCAAAGAAAAGACTGGCAACGCTCTCATCCATGGTGCAGCTCAGGAGATGAACTCCCTTCAAAAACTGCTCCATTGTTAAGCTTCCCTTGTTTTCTAAGTCGTATTGCCTAAGACTGAGACGCATAACCCGTTCGCATTTGCTTCTATCGACCACCCCTTTGCTATTCTTGTTGGCAGTTTCCTTGAGAATGCCAATGCAGACCTGCATTTTCTCTTGATTAACATCAATCTCGCTGACCTTCCATGCTGTCGAGACTGTATCCACAAAGGTGTCGTCATCGATAATGCAGCATGAGAGCCAGGTATAGTATTCTTGGAATTGGTCGAAGCTAATGGTGGAGTCAACTTCAGAGCGTTCAGTTGCCCCCTTCAGACGCATGACAAACTCGCTGTTGGCGTCTTCCACCGATAGCGTACCCCGCCGAACTTCGGGCATCATCCCTGCGTTGAAAAATGCCATCAATGCGTCTATGCTGATGCAATTGGTTCCTTCGGGGTCAGCTTGTTGGTATGCCTTTCTGACAATACGAGACCGGCGTTCGTTCAGATCTCCCCTCATGCCCTTAATGAACGAATCAATGTGAATATGTCCATCTCCGTCAACGTCGAAAAAATTACAGAGAGTGTCCTGCGAACGTGAAAATATGCGCGTGTTAGATTTCTGTACCCCAAATGACCAAAATACCGTTTCCCTCTCTGCTGTTAGACTAATTTCCTCTCAGTTTATGGGTTGTTGTCTGTCTGTCACTTACGATCTCATGTACTGACAAGTGGAGCCTATTTTTACTCAGCCAATTTTCGAACTCAACGCTGTCGATACTGCTCGTCAGGTGGTGAGCAAGTGAATTCCTCACGCCAAATATAGCACTGCTGCCACTGTGCCCAAGTTGGACTCTCAACTTCCTGAGACTGGCTAAAACCCGTGTTTCGTGCTCTGGGTCAGGTCCAAAGAGTCCCATACCACCGTGTTGGGAAGCAAAGGCGGGCATGCTCAAAAAATAGGATATTCAGTTCACAAATGCAATTCTATTTTTATCCTTTTGGGAGAAGCACTCAACAGCAGCTCAAATTTAGTTAGGGAGCTTTGCCTCGAAAGAAAGAAAGATAATTGCTCAAGCTGGCACACACCTCTAGGTAGAGCGCACGAGACTTTCTATTTTCACGATGGCACTGCAGGCTCGCCACCGTTTCATAATTAAGCGCGTGGAGGATGCACTCCTCCCAGGTTCAGAGCAACTAGTGGAAGACCTGATCCGCCACGACACCATCCTTCAGCGGGTGAATTCTCTTTTCTCTCCCGAGGGAATCCAATCGTTGATCTTCACGTATTATCCCCCGGGTTCCATAGACATTCCCGACATCCCTCAACCCGCTCAGACAGAGAATGACGAGAAGAAAGAAGGGGGTGGTGGGGCAGGGTCTGGATCGAATCAACACGCTGGATTCGAAGATTTAAATAGCTATGCAATGGCTGGTGATCTTGAGATAGGATACTTGCTCGGTAAGTACGCCAAACCCCTTTGCCTGACATTACAATCCTACCTGAAGTATAACTTCTCAGTTTCAGTACAATGAGTCCCACTCACCCCATCACTCATCACCTTCTCGCTTCGCCTCACGCCTATCATATGGTGCTATTACTCGTCCCAATTATAGTAACACTTGGCCACGATGTATCGATTCAGGGCAAGGCCATTTTTTTTATGAAGACTCGCCAACGCCATGGAATTAACCCGACAAAGTCGTCGGACTCGTCAATGTCATTTGGTCTCATCAACAATCCCCTGAAGTCCCTATCTGTTCTTATGACGCATCTTTACCGGCCGATGCTGAACAACGCGGACCCCAACCTATGGGGGAAGGCATCTGACGAAGAGAAGAATGAGTTGATGGTGGGTGTTGACACCTTTGTGCATAATTTGGGGGAGAACCTTAAGTCGCTCAACAGTGGTCTAGAACTTCGGAAGCCTGACGCGTTCCATGAATCTCTTGGCCCTGCCGCTTCTTGCGATCCTCCTACGGTATCCCACTATATGGAACTTTTGGAGGAATGGTGCGTAAAGATCGACAACTATCTTGATGACTCGGATCGTTCGCGATGGGAGACGAACGATTCGGGACCCGATTCGGAGCTTGAGTACTGGCGTCGTCGGATGCAGCGCCTCACTTCCATCACGGATCAACTCAAGACCCGTCAGTGTAAGTCTGTGATAGCTGCTCTCACAGCTGTGACGAAGCAGCCCGACGACGTGCACATTGACAGGCAGCGTGTTTTTTCGCTTGTGCGGCAGTGGAAGCAGATCGATTTGAATATTACTGAGGCGGCTAACGAAGCCAAGGACAACGTCAAGTACCTCAACACATTGGAAAGATTCGTCGAAACGCTGTATTCCGGGGATCCGGAACAGATCATTGAGATGCTTCCTGCCCTCATGAACGCCCTAAAAATGATTCATACCATTGCGAGGTATTTTAACACTACCGAGCGCATGACAAAGCTCTTCATGAAGATCACCAACCAGATGGTCTCGAGCTGCAAGTTGGCCTTAAACGGGAAAAATCCCCCCGATAAGATGTGGGAACAGGATCCCGAACTGCTTCTAGAGAGGCTTGAGAGTTGTCTCCGACTGAATGAGATGTATCAAGAGCAGTACCGTATCACCAAGGACAAGCTGCTCACGATGCCGAAGGGTAAGCAGTTTGACTTCAGCGAGACCCAGATTTTTGGCAAATTCGACCTGTTCTGCCGTCGCATCATAAAATTGATTGATATGTTCAGCAACATTCAGCAATTTAAGTCGTTGGCTGAGCACAAGCTTGAAGGAATGGACCTTCTGATCGCGGCTTTCGGCCACATCATTACTGCCTTTCGTGGTAAAAATCACGACCTCCTGGACTTCCACAGCAACAAGCTTGACCGCGACTATGTGGAGTTCAATGTGCGCATCGGCGAACTCGAGAACAATCTGCAGCTTTTCATCAACAGGTCTTTTGAATCGATCACTAGCATCGAACAGAGCTTGGCCCTCTTGAAGAAATACCAGTCCATTCTTCACCGCGAGTCTATGCGACAGGATCTTGACAGCAAATTTACTGTCATTTTCAACAACTACGGGCTAGAGTTGACGTCTGTCCAGGATACTTACGAGCACTTCAAGCACAATCCTCCTTGCACTCGTAACATGCCCCCAGTTACGGGCAATATCATGTGGGCTCGCCACTTGCTGCGACGCATCGAGGAGCCGATGGACAAATTTCAGGGAAGTTCCTCTGTTTTAAAGTCTCGTGAGTCGAAGAAGATTATCAAGACGTACAATAAGGTCGCCCGTACCCTCGTGGCCTTCGAATACCTCTGGTACGAGGCCTGGGTGAAATCCGTAGACGCGGCAAAGGCAGGCCTGCAAGCTACCCTGATCATTCGACACCCAGATACAGGGAGGCTTTACGTTAACTTTGACAGAGAAATTCTCCAGCTAATCCGCGAGAGCAAGTGTCTGGCCCGCATCGGTGTCCAGATTCCCGAACAGGCCCAGGTCGTTCTCTTGCAAGAAAACAAGTTCAAGAACTACTATAATGAGCTCAAGTACGCTCTTGATGAGTACGAGCGTGTCACGTCACAGATCGTTCCTGTTGTGGCCAAACTTCTAAAACCTCACCTTCAGACGCTCGAGCTTAAGCTCCGTCCCGGCATGATCACCCTCACGTGGACATCCATGAATATCGAGAACTACAAGATGCATATCCACGTGGGCCTGCAACGCCTGGAGGAGCTCATTAACAAGATCAACGATATTGTCGAGAACCGTGTGGAGAAGAACCTCAAGTTTATTTCCCGCATGTCTCTCATCGATATGCCGACCGATCAATCTGTTACACTCGACGACTTTGTGAGCATGCAAGAGGCAAACGTTGATCGCATGGCTGAGATGCTGAAGGAGAAAAATACGGAGGTTGAGAATGCTGTTGATGATCTGATATCAATTGTTTCTTCTTTCCCCCTCGACCCCAGCGTTGGGGGCGTTCCCCAACGCGAGGTCGAAAAACTTCGTGATCACTATAACAAACTGACGTACCAGGCCCTCCTCCGATCTGTTAATTGCAGTCTCGAGGCTGTCAAGAAGCGCGTTTGCAGCCGCGGCGGCACAGGTTTCCTCTTCTTGGAGCGGCCGTTCTTCGAGGTCGATGTTCAGCTGTCTGTCCCAAGTGTGCGCCTTTCGCCCTCTTTAGATGACGTTCAGCGCGCAATCAATCGGGCAGCAAAGGCTGTCATTGGCTGTAGTAAGGCTGTGTACGAGTGGGGCCAACAGGGCATTCCGGAAAATGATAAGACTACTCTCTTCACAAAACTTGGCTGTGACTTGCAGATTATCAAGGTTGTCCTTCTCTTGACGGGAGCGTTGCATGGTACCAAGAACCAGGTCGTAGAGTACCTCTCGACCTTTCGGAAATACGATTGGTTGTGGAAAGATGACAAGGAGATGGCTTATGAAAAGTTCATAAACAAAAATCCCTCTATTCAGGATTTCGAAGCCGAACTTCAGAAATTCATGGCAGTCGAGCAGGAAATTGAACTCATCCCTCCGATGCACAATATCGGTGCTCTCTCTTTGAATACTGCTAACTTGAAGCTTCAACTCCGTAACGAGTCCCGTCAGTGGAAGGTTCAATACAGCAATAAGGTGCATCAGCAGGCCCGCGACAGCATGTACGAGTTATTCGAATATGTTCGTGTCACGAAGAGCAAGCTTCACATTGAAATCGATGGGCTGGATTCCCTGAGAAGAGTCATGGACGTGCTAAGAGAGATTAGGGAGCGTGAGAGCAGCATCGAAATGGAGATTAATCCCATCCTGGATATGTACCAGATGCTGGAGAGTTACTTGCCAGGTGGCGTGGTGGACAAGGAGGAAATTGACCAGAAATCCATTATTCACAAAACCTGGGGGGCCTTGGTCGACGACGCAGAGGAGGTGACAGACCAGCTTGCTGAGATTCAGACGACGTTTAAGAAGCAGCTATTGTCCGACATGAAGGAGTTTCGAGCTGACGTTGTCACTTTCCGCAAGGACTTCGAAGAAAATGGCCCCATGCAGGAAGGCCTGTCACCCATGGATGCCGTGGAGAAGCTCAGGTCGTTCCAAGATGGATACGGTATGAGAGAACGTAAACTCGAGACGTTTAACGCCGGTGAGGAGCTATTCGCGCTGAGGAAGAGTGCATTTCCTGCTTTGGTAAAGACCAAGAAAGAGATTTCGCTCCTGGACCTGCTGTACACACTCTATCTGGATGTTATCGACACTCTCGATGGCTACAGGAACATTCTATGGGTTGATCTTAACGACCAGCTTGATGCCATGGTGGAAGCAACAAACGCATTTGACCTTAGGTGCCGCAAGCTGCCCAAAAAATTGAAAGAGTGGGCCGCTTACCTCGAGCTTCGACAGAAAATCACCGATTTCCAGGACATTCTGCCCATGGTCGGGGAGCTCTCCAAAGATAGTGTCAAGCCTCGTCACTGGAATGAGGTTATTGCTCTTACCAAGACGAATTTTAACTACTCGGGTGAGAATTTCTCTCTAGAGGATATCCTTAGCAGCAACATTCTTAAATTTAAGGAAGATGTCGAGGAAATAACTGAGGGGGCAGACAAGCAGCTTGGAATCGAGACGAAGCTGAATGATATTAAGGAGATGTGGTCGCGACGCAATTTTGAATTCACTCCGTGGAAGAATCGCGACGTGCATGTACTTCAAGCTTTCGGTGCTGTTGTTGAAGATTTGGAAGATGCCCAGCTGCAACTCCAGACCCTCCTGAGTATGCGTCATGTCGGGCCTTTTCGAGACGAAGTTCAGCTCAAACTTACCGAACTCAGCAACACGACAGATGAATTGGAGCTTTGGGTCAAGGTTCAAATGATGTGGACGTCCTTAGAGAGCGTTTTCATGGGAGGTGATATTGCCAAGCAGATGCCATTGGAAGCGAAGAAGTTTAACAAGGTTGACAAGGATTGGATTAAGATCATGCAGAAGTCTAGTGAAACCATGAATGTCGTTGCGTGCTGTAACAATGAGCTCCTCCGCAACGCTTTGCCAGTGCTATACGCAGAGTTGGAGAAATGCCAAAAGTCTCTTGAAGGCTATCTCGAGCAGAAGAGAAACAAGTTCCCCCGTTTCTACTTCGTCAGCAATCCAGTCCTGCTGCTCATCCTCTCCCAGGGATCGGATCCCCTGCAAATGCAGCCCTACTACGAAAAGGTCTTCGACAGCATTAGCCAAGTCGTCCACGATAAGGCAGACAAGACTACCATCAAGAAGTTTAAGGCCATCAGCGGCAGTGAAGAAGAAGTCATTCCGCTTTTGTCTGACGTTAAAGCCGTCGGGAACATTGAGGACTGGCTCTCTGTTTTGGAAGACAAGATGCAGAAATCGATGAAAGGGCTTTGCGAAACTGCGGCCGCAACCTGCAGTGGTCCTCTCAAAGAGTTCGTCGACGCCTCTTGTGGTCAATTTGCGCTTCTGGGGATACAATTGAATTGGACGCTGCAGTGCCAAACGGCTTTAGAAAAATGCAAGAGCAGCAAAGGAGTCATGGCCGACACAAACAAAACGCAACAAGCCATTCTATCGGAACTCAGCAGCTGGTGTCTCACTGACCTTGGCAGTAAGATGAACCGAACGAAGATTGAAACCTTAGTTACAATTCACGTTCACCAGAAAGACGTCTTTGCGGACCTAGTTAAGCTCTACAAGGAACGAAAGATCACCGACGCTAACGATTTCGAGTGGCTTAAGCAAGCTCGCTTCTACTGGCGTCCAAACAGCGAAGATCGCCATGGTCCTGGTGCAGCCGTCATCAGTGTTTGCGACACAGACATCAAGTATGCCTGGGAGTACCTGGGCTGCAAAGAGCGACTGGTCATCACACCTCTCACAGACAGGTGTTACATCACGCTAACCCAGGCGCTCGGTATGTGTTTGGGCGGCGCTCCCGCGGGTCCAGCTGGAACTGGAAAAACTGAGACCACCAAAGATTTGGGTAGGACGCTGGGAATATTCGTTGTCGTCACGAACTGTACTGATCAGCAGCGCTTCACGGACATGGCCAAGATCTTCAAAGGTCTGTGTCAGGCTGGTTTGTGGGGTTGCTTCGACGAATTTAACCGCATCGAGCTGCCGGTCTTGTCCGTTGTTGCCCAACAGGTCCTTTCCATCACCAATGCCAAGCGCACTCAGTCCAAGACATTCACTTTCCCCGGCGATAGCCAGGTAGTTTCACTCAACCCCGATGTTGGCTATTTCATTACCATGAACCCCGGCTACGCAGGTCGTCAAGAACTCCCCGAAAATCTTAAGGCGCTCTTCCGTGGCGTCACTATGATGGTCCCAGATCGTGAGATCATTATGAAGGTCAAGCTTTGCAGTGTTGGCTACAGCAGTTTCGTCGAGCTTGCACGCAAGTTCAATGTTCTCTACAGGCTATGCGAACAGCAGCTGAGCAAACAAAAGCACTATGATTTCGGCCTTAGGAACATTCTGAGCGTGCTAAGGACGGCAGGTGCAACGAAGCGAATGGAGCTGACCACAAGCGAGGATATCCTCATGTTACGCACCTTACGTGACATGAATCTGTCTAAACTGGTGAGCCAGGATATTCCTCTCTTCCTCTCTCTTCTTGGGGACCTATTCCCCAATGTTGGGATGCCTGAGAGCGGCAGTGATCCGACCATGACTGAAGCCATCACAAAAGTCGTGCTAAGCCACAAGCAGATTCTCCATCCGTCTTGGTTACTCAAGGTCAACCAGCTTTACGACACGACAAAGGTGCGACATGGAATCATGCTTGTGGGACCAGCTGGTGCAGGAAAGACGAGCATTCTCAACACTCTTAGCGAGGCGCTCTCTTCTACGATGAAAATCAACCACAAACTGATCAAGATGAATCCCAAGGCTATCCGTGCCGAAGAAATGTTTGGCGAGACGGACAAACTCACGGGAGAGTGGACTACGGGTATCTTTGCCGCAATATGGCAAAAATTTAACAACAGGGGGAACAGCTACAATACCTGGATCGTGGCCGACGGTCCTGTCGACGCTATTTGGATTGAGAACCTGAACACAGTCCTAGACGACAACAAGATCTTGACCCTTGCCAACGGAGACAGAATCCCCATGACAGACAATGTCAAGATCATGTTTGAAGTGGAGGATCTGAGGAATGCGAGTCCCGCGACTGTTTCTCGTGCTGGTATCATCTATGTCAGTGCAAGCGACCTGGACTGGAGTCCGGTGGTTGAAGCTTGGCTCCAAAATACGCAAGAAGGTGCTGTACGCTCCCGCCTGAGCGATCTCTTCCTCAAGTTCGTGGGTGTTAGTAAGAACGACCGCGAAATTGGAGACCTTTTCAATTTTATGAACAGGAACTGCGCACAGGTCATGACCATGAGCAGAGTAGGTATGGTCACCCGCTGCTTTCAGCTAATCAGCGTCATGCTGGAGACGGCTGATCTCAGTAAGCCTGGGGATGATATGGATAACGAGCTGGAGAGGCTATTTTTGTTTGCTCTGGTGTGGAGCTGTGGAAGTATGTACGAGGAAAAGGACAGGTTGACGTTCGACGAATATTTGCGCTCAAAAAGCAACGTCATGCCTCCGAAGACAAACGAGAGTGATAGCGTGTACATGTACTGCATTAACGACGTTATGGAGTGGGAGAAGTGGGTTGCTGAAGAGTGGGAGTACCCGACTGGCGGAGGGGAGCTCGATTTCTCTACTCTTCTCATCCCAACAATTGACAGCACGAGAGCTATTTTCCTTATGGAAAACTTCCAGAAACGAAAAATGCCCGTGCTTCTTGTTGGAGGAAGCGGGACGTCTAAAACAAGCACCACGGAAATGTACTTTGATCGAATGGACAACGACCGAATGCTTGTTAAGAGGATCAATTTTTCCTTTGCCACTACTCCCAACATGTTCCAAAGCAGTATTGACGGTGAGCTAGACAAGAGGGGAGGCAAAAACTTTGGGCCCCCGGGGGGAAAGAGTATGACGGTCTTCGTAGACGACATGAGCATGCCAGAGGTCAATAGCTGGGGAGATCAGCCAACTAACGAGATCGTGAGGCAGCTAGTTGAGACCAATGGCTACTGCTTCTTAGACAAGGACAAGCGAGGAGATTTAAAAATTATTGAAGATCTTGTCTACATTGGTGCCATGAATCACCCTAGTGGCGGCAAGAATGATATCCCCAACCGCCTTAAGCGGCACTTTTTTGCCTTCAATATGACTGTCCCGCCTGTCAACACTATCCTGGGCATCTATGGAAAGATGATGAACGGTCGTTTCCCGGAGACTGACTTTGCCTTCAACAAGTTTGTGAGTAAAATCCCGGGACTGACAATCGAGCTTTGGCGCTTTGTTAGGAGCAAAATGCTTCCATCACCAGCAAAATTCATGTACGTCTGGAACATGAGGGAATTGAGCAGAATTTTTCAGGGAATATTGCGAGTGCCTAAGGACTGTATCAAGGGCAACGAAGTGACTCTCGGACAATTGTGGAGGCATGAGTGCACTCGCGTCTTTATGGATAAGTTGAGCGTGAGCGAAGACAAGAGCACATTTATGGTCGAGCTTGACCGCCTCACTGGGCTCCTCGTATCGGACGAGGTTCTTACCCTGGGCGGGGAGGTCGACGGCAATAAGGTTAGCAAGGGCAAGCCTGAGAGCAGGATGAAATCGCGCGGGACTACTCGCGGGAGTACTGTCGGTAGAAAAACGGTCACTGCTAAAGGCAAGAGCAGTAAGTCGATTGGAGAGGCTGGAGAGGGCTCTAGCGGTGACAACGACGCTAGCGGCGACGGTGGTCTGCTTCAGAGCGTCGTGAGTGACAGCTACTTTGTTGACTTCCTACGAGAAGACGAGTATGACGAGGACGGGGTACTCGTTATGGAGGCACCGAAAATTTATGAGAAGGGAGGAGAACTCAAGGACCTGACTAGCAGGACAAGCAAATTCCTGGAACAATTCAATGAGGAGTTCCCTGGAAAGCGCATGAATCTGATACTGTTTGAGGACGCCATGAAGCACCTCATGAGGGTGAGCAGAGTGATAGGGACACCCAGGGGCAGCCTGCTGTTCGTCGGAGTAGGAGGAAGCGGCAAACAGTGTTTAAGTCGGCTAGCAGCCTACATGGCGGGCCACCGCTCCTTCCAAATAGTCTTAACCAAGACGTATGGGGTGCAGGCTCTGCTAGACGACTTCAGGGATCTCTACAAGATTGCTGGACAGGAAGGCAAGGGCGTTATGTTCCTGATGAGTGATAGCGAGGTGAAGAACGACGACTTTTTGGAGGTCATCAACAGTGTCCTTATGACGGGAGAGATAGCCAATCTTTTTCCCAAAGACGAGCTGCAGGTGATTGCTGCCGAGCTGAGGCCAATTGCAGCGAAAGAGAGGCCAGGTTTTGTCGACACGCCCGAAAACTTGGTGCGCTTCTTCATTGACCGGGTGCGGGCGAACTTGCACTTTGTCTTAGCCTTCTCGCCTGTCAACCCTAAGCTTCCTGAGAGAGCGCGAAAGTTTCCCGGGCTTATCAACGGCTGCAGTATCAACTTCTTCATGGAATGGCCGAAGGAAGCTTTGGTAGCGGTCAGCAGGGGATTTATCGGTGATGTTGAGATTGACTGCGACGAGGAGGTCAAAGAAAACCTCATCGAGCACTTCGGTGGCGTTCATACCATGGTAGTCCAAGCTTGTGAAGATTACTTCATAAAGATGCGTCGGCATGTGTACCAGACGCCCAAATCCTACTTGAGCTTCTTAAATGTGTACCGAGAAATGTACACAGAAAAGCTTGAAGAGCTACAGCTAGCTTCCAGTCGCGTTACTGTTGGCTTAGAAAAATTGCAGCAAGGTGCGGAGGATGTTGAGACTATGAAGGTCGTCTTGGCAGACGAGGAAGTTAAGCTGAGGAAGGCTGAAGAATCAACCAATGAAATGCTGAAGAAGTTAGAGCTAAGCAGTATGGACGCTAAAAAAGAGGCTGACGCCGTTAGCATTATCAAGAAGGGTTGCGAGGATGAAAAGGCTAAAATCGAGGCAGAAAAGGCTCTTGCTGAGGAAGATTTGGCAAAGGCGCAGCCCTACGTTGATGAGGCCGAGAGGGCTGTGAACAGCATCAAACCAAACGACCTGAATGAGCTCAAGAAACTGGGTAAACCGGGAGATATAATCAAGCTGATTTTCGATTGCGTTGCCCTCCTCAAAATGGAAAAGATGGTCAAACCGGAGCCAAGTGACATCATTCTGGGAATTGGAAAGGAGAAAAAGACCATTGCGTTCATCAAAGATTCTTTTGCGATACAGAAGAGTGGAATGCTTATCGAGAAAAAGTTCCTTGATAACATTTTCTACTTCAGCAAGTACCAAAAGGACCATATTAACGACGAGACGATTGAGTTTTTGTTGCCCTATCTTGAGCTCGACGGATTTGATCCGCTTGTAGCGAGGAATGCGAGTAAGGCAGCGGAAGGCCTATGCACCTGGGCGAGGGCCATGAAGTACTACCACGAGGCTAGTAAGATTGTCAAGCCCAAGCTAGAGGCGCTGTCGCTCGCCGAGGCGAGGTTGCACACTGCTCAGCTTGAATTGGACAAGGCTCAGAGGAAGTTGGAGGCATGCCAGGAGGTGTTAGCACAATTGCAGAGGGACTTTGAGAAGCAGATGGAGACTAAGAGGGAGATCGAAGATGGGGCGGCACGAACTAGGAAGAAGATGGACCAAGCGACGTCCTTGATCGATGGCCTTGCTGGAGAGAGGCAACGATGGACTGACGACAGCCATAAATTCAATGACCGAAGGAAACGTCTGGTTGGTGATGTTGGGGTTGCTTGCGCTTTCGTAAGCTATTGCGGTCCGTTTAATCAACAATTCCGTGACCATATCGTGAGGGACCTTTTCTGTGGTGATCAGAAGGAAAGGCAGATACCAGCAAGCTCCAACATCGGTTTGACGGACTTTCTGGTCGATGCAGGTACGGTTGGAGACTGGGGCATGGAGGGTTTGCCTGGAGACCCGTTGTCCATTCAGAACGGGATCCTTGTCACAAGGAGCTCTCGCTTCCCCCTTCTTGTCGATCCTCAAGGGCAGGCGCTAGCATGGATCAAGGTGCATGAAGCGGATAGGCTCCCATCCTTCGGAAGCACGACTCTGACCAACCCCAAGCTAAGGGACCAGCTAGAGTTCTGCATGTGCGAAGGCAGGGCACTGTTGATTGTGAGCGTTGAGAATGAAATCGACCCCCTTCTCAACCCTGTTTTGGAGAAGCAGATTATCGTCAAAGCTAAGAGCAAATACATCAACGTGAGCGACAAGTTGTGCGAGTATAACGACGAATTCATGTTGTATATGACCACCCGTCTCCCAAATCCTCACTTTTCTCCCGAGGACCAGGCCAAGACCACAATGGTTGACTTTACTGTTACTCAAAGAGGACTTGAGGAGCAGCTCTTGGGCAGGGTAATTGGAAAGGAACAAAAGAGCCTGGAGGACCAGCTCAAGGTGGTAATGGAAGAAGTCACGAATAACACGAAGAGCTTGCTCAAGCTTGATCAGCTATTGTTGGAGCGTCTTAGTGCCAATACTGGCAACCTACTGGACGATGATGAGCTCATCGTAGTGCTTGGGAACACCAAGGCCAAGGCAACGGAGGTTAATCAGAAACTCGTAGCGGCAGGGGAAACGAAGATTAGTATCAACGAGAAACGTGAACAATACCGACCTGTAGCTACTAGGGGCAGCGTACTTTACTTCTGCATCGTTGACATGAGCCAAGTGAATTGCATGTATCAGACTAGCCTAGATCAGTTCCAGGACTTGTTTGACCGGTCCATGGACACAGCCGAGAAGGCGAGCCTGGCTAGCAAGAGGGTGGCCAATATCATCGAAGAGATGACCTACAACGTGTACCGTTACGTAGATCGCGGGCTTTACACTAGAGACAAAAATTCGTTTAAGCTTATGCTGATGCTCAAGATATTGATCACGTCGGGAAGGCTGGCGGACGAGGATGTTACACTCTTTTTGAAGGGAGGGGCGGGTCTGAATGTTAATAATGTCCGAAAGAAGCCTTTTACGTGGCTGAGTGACAGTGCGTGGCTCAACCTGGTGCAACTTGGCATGAGCAAGCCTATATTCAAGAGTATTGCTGATTCTGTGAGTCGAGAAGAGGATGACTGGAAGGCGTGGTACAATGATAACGAGCCGGAGAACTGCAAGATCCCTGGTTATGAAACTCTGCTGATCGCTGACAAGGAAACCGGACCATTTTTACGAATGCTGCTGGTGAGGTGCCTGAGGGAGGACCGAACGCAGGTTGCGGGAGGAGAGTTCGTCAATAAAATGGAGACTGTTGACGGCTATCCTGCGATGGGGAACAAGTTCGTTAAGGCAGTCAGCGACACCACTGAGCTTATTTACAGCGAAATGAAACACACAGTCCCTGTCATTTACTTACTGAGCGCAGGAGCGGACCCCACGGACGCGACCGAGGCATTGGCAAAGAAAAAGAAGCGAGAGATTGCCTGCGTGAGCATGGGAGAGGGCCAAGACGTTGTGGCTATGAAGGCTATCAACGGGGCTATGGTCAATGGTAGCTGGGTAATGCTACAGAATTCGCACCTTGGTCTGGATTTCATGGACGGCTTGGAGGAGCTGCTGAGAAAAATTGCAGACACTTGCCACGAGGACTTCAGGCTTTTCATCACGAGCGAGCCTCACGTCGATTTCCCAATCGGCCTTTTGCAAATGTGCACTAAGGTTACAACCGAGCCACCCAACGGCCTGAAAGCAGGATTGCTAAGGAGCTACACGGTTATTGTAGACCAAGACAAGCTTGAGAGGATCGAAACAGTTCAATGGAGAACACTCCTGTTTGGATTGTGCTTCTTACACAGTATCGTCCAGGAGAGGAGGAAGTTCGGCCCGTTAGGATGGTGCGTTCCTTATGAATACAACGATGGGGACCTGACAGCTTGTCTCGCCTTTTTGGAGAAACACCTGTACAACGGTGCCCTGAGTTGGCCCACCCTGCAGTACATGGTCTGGGAAGCACAATACGGGGGGAAGATCACGGACAATATGGACCGTCGCTTGTTTGGTACTTATGTGAGTGAATGGTTGTCGCCGTTGACGCTTGGAGGTGGGTTTACCTTCAATCCTAGCGTTATGGTTGGTAAGATGCCTGGAGACTTTGAGTATGGAATACCCGCGTGCAGTGAGGACACTGAATACCAGAATGCAATTAGAAACTTCCCCAGCAATGACTCTCCCGAGATTTTTGGCCTGCACCCCAACGCAGACCTCACATTTAGGAACAAGGAGGTGGCGCAGCTGCTCAACACAATTTTAGAGACTCAGCCCAAGACGGGAGGAGGGGCAGGGGGAGGGAAAAGCAGAGAGGAAGTTGTTTACGAGAAGTGCGAAGAGCTGCTCGCTACGATGCCTAATGATTACGTAGAAGATCTTTACATGGACCAGATCCGCGGGCTTGGAGGAATGGGAAAGCCGCTCAATGTCTTTTTGATGCAGGAGGTTCAAAGGTTGCAGGCAGTCATTGTGCGGGTTCGCTCCGCTCTCAATACTCTGCAGAGTGCCATTCGCGGTGAGGTTGTCACGACTGAGGTTGTTTTGGATAGCATTGTGAGCATCAATAATGCCCGGGTCCCTACTAGCTGGGTTTTCGCACCTAGCGGGGACGAAATCTCTTGGATCAGCCCCAATCTTGGCCTTTGGTACAGTGGCTTGCTCAACCGCAACAGTCAACTTGTCGGGTGGTTATCGCTTGGTAGCGAGAATGGTAAGAAGAAGAAATTGAACAGCTTCTGGATGACGGGATTTTTCAATGCCCAAGGATTCTTGACGGCGGTGCAGCAAGATGTCACCAGGGAGCACGTCAACGACAAGTGGAGTTTGGATGGAGTTGAGATCCACACCGAAGTTACGGAGTATGACAGTGAGGGCCAGGTCGCAAGGGCTCCAAAGGAGGGAGTCTACGTGCATGGCTTGTACTTGGAGGGGGCGGCCTGGAGCAAGAGCGAAATCAGCTTGGTAGAGAGCCCTCCAAAAAAGCTCTTTTCTCCCTTGCCAGTATTATTTGTCACTGCTGTTACGAAGACTCAAAAGAAAGCGATGGAAGGAGACTATGGAAGCCACGGAGGTTACAATATTGCCGTGTACAAATATCCCGCCAGGACAGATCGCTTCTTCATCTTTAATGTCGTTCTACCAACAAGAACGCACAAACCAAGTCACTGGATTTTGAGAGGAGCCTGTTTGCTCTTGTCGCAGGAGTAAACAAACACCTTTTCAGGAGGAAGTTGACTTTGTTAGTGATTAGTGTATTATTTGCTAAAAGACGATAGAAGTTGGACACATAAAACTACTCAATTCTTTTTCGTTTTTATTGCTTCATTCGCTTCGCGTTCTTCACACCCTTATCCAATCGACCACTGACTCCGGGCGCCTTGCCCCCAAAACTTTTTTTTGCCTCCTCAAGAACTGGCACAACTGCTTTCGTGATTCGCCCGCCCCCCCCAATATACCTACTCTCAACCTTGTTCTTAATTTCAGCGTTCTTTTCCATATAATATCGGTAATCCCCGCTGTAAATTACAATTTTTTTCTCCTCGATAGCTGCAATAGTAGTCGCCACCTTGCTGATAAAAAAGCGATCATGACTAATGAGGATCATTGCCCCATCAAAATATTGCAACGCCTCCTCGAGCATCTCCTTGGCTGGAATATCCAAATGGTTAGTCGGTTCATCCAAGACGAGCAAATTGGCCGGGCGGAGCATCATGCAGCAGAGAGAGAGTCGAGCCTTCTCTCCCCCACTTAGCTGGGCAACTGTTTTCTTGACGGCGTCGCCCTTGAACAAAAATTGTCCCATAAGCTTCCTAAGGTCGTTGTAACTGTGGTCACTGCTAGCTTTTTCGACTGTCTGCTCGACAGTTAAATTCAAGTCAAGGGCGTCAGCTTGGTTCTGCTCAAAGTAATTTGCCACGACATTCATGCCGACGATCTTGGCCTCGCCACTGTCACACTTTTCTTTCCCCATTAGCAACCTGAGGAGCGTCGATTTCCCGCTCCCGTTTGGTCCTAGCACCGCAATCCTATCCCCCTTGTCCACAAACATATCTGCCCCGTCAAGCAAGTGTCTCCCGCCGTAGCCATGAGTAACAGAGGCTACAAGGGCGCATTCGGAAGAAAGGCGTGGAGCGGGGGGGAAGCGAAATTTGAAAGGTTTACCCTCGAACGGAGGCTTCTTCACATATTCATCCGACTGCATAAACTTTTCAAGCTTCGCTTGCCGCTGTTTCACCGCCACTGGCTGCTTTACCTTCATCTTTTGCATCCACTGCTTGTCCTCTTTTATTTTTTTCTCCTGCTGGTTGTACTTGGCCTCCCACGAATCCATCTTCTCCTTCTTGAGCTTCAAGAACCTGCTATAGTTCCCCTCGTAGGACGTTGCGGAGCCCCCGTTTGTATCGACAATCTTGCTACAGACCTGGTCGAGAAATTCACGGTCGTGCGACACAATTACAAGGGGGATGTTTTGGTTCTTCAGGAAAGATTCCAGCCACTCGACAGACTCCAGGTCCAAGTGATTTGTAGGCTCATCAAGGAGGAGGATGTTCGGATCCTGGAGGAGCACCTTTCCCAATCCAATCCTCATCTTCCAGCCACCACTAAAGTTTTTCACCGGCGAAGAACCTTCCTCCTCAGTGAATCCCATCAGATCCATCACCTTGCTGATTCTGCTGTCTAGATTGAATGCATCCTTGTCGTTTGCCTGTTGTTGCAGCTTTGCCATCTCGTCCAGTATTTCCTGCATCCTGTCACCATCAGTGTCCCCGCCGGTCATTTTCTCAAGTTCCTCCTCGTTTTCTTTCAATTTTAAGAGAATGGCGTTCTCCTTTTTGAAAACGCTCCTAAACTCATCCCTCAGAGGTCTTTCTGGAACGAGCTCGTCGACAAATTCTTGCCTGAGGATGGATACTCGGAGGTCCGCCGCTGATTTTATGACATCTCCAGTAGTTGGCTCAGCAAGTCCACCCAAAATATTCAGCTGGGTTGTCTTTCCCCCCCCGTTGGCGCCCACGAGACCTATCCTGTCACCTGTTTTCACCTCCCAAGACACATCCTTCAGCACCTCCTGATTCCGGTACGTCACGCCCACGGAAGAAAGAGCGAGGGAGACAAATCCGGGCTGGACATTGCTCATTATGCGTACTTGAGGAGGAGGGCGGTTTTTCCTGACCTTTTCCTCCAATGTTTGTGGCTCTGACAATGGTGGCGGCGATTGAGGTGTAGATTCTGCTCGGGAATCTGATTCAGAATCCGTTCCAAGTGAATTGTCGCCTGTTTCAACAGCATCATCCGCCGGTTTCTTCTTCCGCTTTTTTGCCTCCTGCTTATCCATCTCTCTCTTCTCTGCCTTGAGCTCCTTCTTGCTCCTCTTGGTCGACGATTCCGATCCGTCATCTTCGTTATTATCGCGGCTACTGTCTTTTTTGTACTTATTATCAATGTCATTGAGAGGCGGAGAGGCATTTGATGATTTCTTTAGCATTTTGGCGCGCCGTTTCAGCTCCTTTCCGGAGAGCATCTCTTCGCCATCATCTGTGAGATCAGCAACAGCAGTCCCAGCATCGACAGCCCCCACATCGACAGCCCCCTGTTGCTGTTGCTGAGCAGGGGGGGCATTTGATGATTTCTTTAGCATTTTGGCGCGTCGTTTCAGCTCCTTTCCGGAGAGCATCTCTTCGCCATCATCTGTGAGATCAGCAACAGCAACCCCGACGTCGATAGCCCCAACGTCGACAGCACTGACGTCCAAAGGGGCGCCTTTTTCCATACTCTCCAACCTCTCTAGAGTCTCTAGAGCCTTGAGCTTGGCCTCACTCACCCCACCAGGTGATTTCTTCTTCTTCTTGGCATAGAGAGATAAAGACTGAGGTAAAGAACACCGAGGTGGAATATTGGAAACAAAGAGGAGAGGGGACGAGGAAGGTTTGTGACTTTGCTGCACTGGCAACATAAAGCCCCTCACACAGGCACTAGTGACGAGGTAGAGGAAGAGAGCGGCATGACGCATCTCTCTCGCTTTGCGCCAGTTCGCTCTCAGCCCAAATTTAAGGGCAAAAAAATGCTTACGGTGGCGGTATTTGTGTTGTGCTCTCTGTAGTAGAAGGGGAAAGGACGGGATAATGTTTATTACTTTTTTCGAAGAATTCACCTCTCGCACAATGCATGGGGGAAAAAAGCATTTTCTCCACTAAGATTAATTTTTTACGTCAAAACTCTTCGTGTTTGACTTATACATTGTATTAAGGGCCTCTCGACGCCCAATTAACTCTCAATTCACGCGAGCCTGATCTCAATCCACCTACACACCCAACGTAGAATTCTCTCCACCACCACGCACCACCAAGGTGGGTCAAGGCGCCTGCTATGCTATTCTAATAGGTTCGCCGACGATGAATGATGAGTATTCACAGGGAGAAGCCAACAGCTTGGGCATGTCTGAACAGGACTCCATGGAGAGTCCTGAGAGTCCTGTTCGCAAAAGTTCTCGCTTCCCGTTGCCGGCAAGGGGTGGCTCTTCTTCGAATGCCGTTGGAGTTGGAGGGAAGCGGAGAGCCCAAAATGAAGGGAAGAGATCGTGGGCTGAGAGCGTAATAAGTGGTGATGTAGGTGGTCCCAACGGAGCTTTCAATGAAGTGGTGAGCCGGGCAAAGCGGATGAGGATTGAGAATATCGATGGTTTTGGGGAATCTGCGGGTATGAAGAGTCCGGGGTTGAAGAGTGTTGGGGAGAGTGAAACAAGCCTTGAAGATCTTGCCAATAGGGATCGTCATGGTGCAGTGGTAGTCAACAACAGTAACTTTCCTCCCCCACCTCCATTGGCATCCCCTTTCACCTCGATAACGACCCCCAATAACAACAGTTCAATGAGCTGGAACACGTCGTCTCAACCCACGACCCCGTCGGGGTATGAAGACATGAATAAGATGTTGGGCAGTTTGCATAGGGAGAAGTACGAGAGAAGGTTGTCAATGTATAACCCGAGACAACCTCTGTATAGCCCGAGGCCACCTCCACACCGCAATTTTGATCTTTCATCAGATAGTATGGATAACGAAGACAATGTCAGCCGGAAACGTGTCCGTCCTCCTGGATTTGTGTACAACAACAAAGAAAGTAACAGCAATGGCAACATGGTCCCTCAATTCCCTAATTTGGGAAATCCTCACTCAGGAAACTTGTCGTCATCTCTGCCTGTCAGAGATCAATCGCTGCTGGAAAACAGCAATGATTCTTTTGCGAGCAGTCAAAGCAATGGAAATGGCAACGGTGATAGCAGCAATAGGGGGAGGTTCCGCTTGAAGCGATTTGATCGAAGCAGCAGCAATAGCAACTTGTTTTGAAAATATATACCTCATTTATAAGAAGCAGATCGCAGATCGCAGATCAAACACAAAAAGGAAAAGGATAGAAAAAATGAAAATGGGTAGTAGTTGTACGAAAAAACACTTCCTCGTTATTTGCTTTTCATTTGAGGCTTCGTTCAGTCTGAACTTTAGCCTGTCAGCCAGATATCCTTTACGTCAGTGTCGCTGTAGCGAGTGTTACAGGCAGGGCAGTTCCTCTTCCTGAGACTGAGGTTGTTCTCAATACACTGCTTGCAAAACATGTGATTGCATCTCGTAATGATGCAATCCTTCTCCCGTGTATTACAAACGTGACATGTGAGCTTGCCCTTAAGTATACTGTTCTGTTGTAGCAACAACTTGACATCAGCATCCGCCGATCCGCTGAGGCCCACATTGTTCTGATTCTTCCTAGCATCGAGCATGATCTTTTCCTCGAGCTGTGTCTTCTCGTTCGCCGCGAGACCGTTCATCTTCGTGAGCTCGTCGCAGCGAGCGACCAAATTGACCTTGTCCTCTTCGAGGGCCTTCAATGTTGCCTGAAGATGCTGCTGCTCCTCATCAGCGACAGCCTTCACCTTGATTGCTTCATTTTTCACCTTGACCATCTCGCTCTGGAGCCCCTCGCACACTTCCTCCTGCTTGATCATTTCCTCTCTGATCTTTTCTCCAAGGCTAACTGCTCTCCTACTCGCCGTTCCCAGTTCTTCTGCGTCTTTCACCTGCCGGAGCAGGCTCAATCTCTCATCCTTGTACACCTCGTTGAGCTGCCTCAGCTTGATAATCTCGCTCTTTGCCATTGTATTGGTCTTATCCTTATCGTCATTCTCCTTAAGTAGCTTGAGGTTGGACTGGCTGACGCTCTCGAAGCGCTCCACCAAAGCTTCGATCTGTTGCGCAGGTTTGTTCGAGTGTTCGAGTAGATTTTTGGTTAGGTTTTGGTAAATTTCGTGTGAAGTACGTGGGGTTCTTTTCCACATTGACAATTTCCTCACCTCCAGTATTAAACTATCATTCGTCGCGTTCTGTTCCCCCAGCTTCTTCCTCAAGTCGGTATTCACCTTAAGAAGGTCTGCAACCGTCTCCTTTCCTGTTGGTTTCTTGGCCGCCGCCTTCCCACTCGCCTCGCTCTTCTTCTTGGTCAATTCCGTATTTTTCTTCTTGAGGTCGGTGTTGTGATTCTGTAACTTCTCGGCCAAAAGCCGAGTTTCGTTCAGAGTGCTCTTGACAGTCTCGGCGAGCCGAGCGCCCTCCAAGCTCTGGTGGAGCTTGTGCTTCAAGGTCACGATCTCTCTCTCCATTGCGCTCTGCCTTCCGTCCTTCTCTGCTAGCAGAGCCTCCCATCGGCGGCTATTCTGGGCCTCCACTTCGCTCAGAGCCTTCTCCGACTGCTGTAGCTTCCCTTCCATAACAGAGTACTGCGGTTTGAGGATGTCATTCAGCTCTTTCTCGTTTCTTAGCTGCGCTTCTGTTGCCTTCAGCTTGTTGGTAATTTCCATCAACACCCTGCTCGTGCTGCTGCTACCGCCGTCTCCGGAAGTGACAGCATCGATCATTTTACTGTTCTCCGTAGTAAGTTGGGTGATCCTATTCTCCAAAGCTGCGGAGTTGTTGGCAAGCTCTTCAATCTTTTTCATCCTGTGCGAGCAGAGGTCCTCAAGCTGCTGTAATTTCATAGCATCCTCCGCCGACGTCTTGCCGTCGCCGTCGCCTTCGTTAGCGTTGTCGCCGGAGCCTTTGTTGGCATTGGCACTTTTTGCTGCCTCCTCCTTTTTCTTCTCGTTCTCCTTCAACTTCCTCTTCCCCTCATCATCCAGGACAGCAGAAAGGCTCTGTCCCGTCGCCAGCCTGTCAAGCTTTCGATTGGCACGGCGTGCCAGACGGAGCGCTTCCGTGCGGGAAGATAGAACAGTAGATAGAGTTGTCTTCAGGTGGTCGATTTCAGAAAGTGAGTTCAAAAGGGCGGAATCATTATCGGCGGAGGTGGAAGAGGATGCGGGGGGGGTGGGAGTGTTGACATTTTTCAGCAGATTTTGAATCCCCGTGGAAACATACTCGGCCCTATTCCCCAAAGCCGCCGATTCCCTAGCTAGGAATATCGTCGGGTCCTGACCGTCATCATCGCTATCACCGATATCATCATCATAATCATCCTTGCTCTCAGCAACGAAGGGATGAGGCTTGAAAGACGAAAAAACCCTGCAGATTTCGTGCAGGACCATGTCATTCTTCTCCTCCTCACCAGAGTCTAATGGATGTGTCCTGCTCGTCTTTCTCTCGTCAATGTCGACCCCGATCTCAAAATCATCGTCATCTCCATCATTATCATTGTCACCGTCGTCCATTTTCTCGTCAACCTTCCTGTTCACCCTCCTTTTCTTCTTTTCAATCTGCAAAATCCGCTGCACTATCTCCTGCCCACCTAGCTTTTCCCCAACACCAATCTCGAGATTCCTCCATTCCCGGGACAATTTTCTCACCCCTTCCAGAGCTTTCTCACTAATTTTTCTCCTCTCGTCCCTCTCCCTTACCAAGCAATTTATCTCTCTCTTGAACCCCCTCAATTCAGCAACCAATGCAGAGTTTTGGTGTTTTATAAACCAACCATCAGGCTCAGGTCCATCCCTATTTATTTGGTGCGCTGGGGGCGCAGAAACAGTTATGGATGCAGGGGCAGAAGCTAGGCGAGTAATTTTCGTGGGAGGGGGCAGAGAGGAGGGGGAGGAGCTTGAGGCCCCCTTTTCCAGGTCCGTAGATTGGGCGCGTTGAAGGGCACGTTTCATCTTACCGGTGAGTTCTGTGGGATGGAAAACGCAGGTCGATTACCTCTCGTGGTCGAAACTGAAAGAATCCTGCGTAAAGGGTAAAAACCAAGGGGATGTGGAAATTGTTGGGGTTTTTTTTAGGCGAAGATTTAAGAAGGGGGCAAATTCTCAATCGACAACTTCAAATCAATCGACGCAGAGATCACCAATACTTTTTTTCTTCGACTGGTGGCGATTTTTGTCGAAAATTCTTCAATCACTTGTCCAGTCACACTATCCCTCGTCCAGCTCACCGGAGAAATTCCTTGACCAAGTACATAAAGAATGGGTTTTTTTCTCGTAGCCCTCCTCCTACTTCTCTCGGTGTCATGTGGTTCTGCTTTCTCGCACTCTCGACACATTCCGATAAGACGAAGGACTGTGGTGAAAAAATATTCAGCCTTGTCAGCGAAGTCATCAATACTGATGGACTCCCAAGTTCCTTCGACATTTATTTCGACCTATCCGCCCATAATTGTTAGAGGTAGAGAGGGAGGTGATTCGAAGAAAGAAGAGATATATACAGTGCGTGAGGCTGAATTTAAGGATTTGAGAGAGGTTGCTGAGTTACTCGTAAAAAGTTTTTATAGCAATGGTGGAGGTGGTGGGTTTTTTGGCAGGACAAATGTGTTGAAAGAGGTGAGAATATGCGATGGTATGCTTTGAGTAAAGCCGCGGCTCGAATTCAGGTGTGCTCTTTGCTTCTAACACGACCTTGTGCTCTTTTGCTTATTCGCAATGGGGCCATAGCTCAACCGCCTCCAAAATAACTACCATCGGTATCACACCTTCCCTCATTCGATGTTTGTGGTGACATCTCCCACTCCGGTGGAGGAAATTGTAGCCTTTGTTGACATTGATGCCGGAAATTCAAGGACCAGGCACCAGGCAACAGCCAGGGGCACGCCTCGACCGTATTTGAGGTGAGATGAGAACGCCTGCTGTTTTTTTTCTCGTATTTTGAGTAGTTTTATTCTGTGATTTTCTAACTAGGCGCTTTTTTGTGCGCAGTGATCTTGCAGTTGACGAGTCCCACAGGGGGAAGGGTTTAGGTGGCGAATTGGTTGATTTTTGCGAGAGGATTGTCAGTCATGGGGTGAGTTTTGTTCTTGCATGTCGCGGCAGAGTTTCTTTCTTGCCGAGTTTTTGCCGGGGTTTTTTCGGCTTGTTCGTGCCCTGTTCTGGCCGATTCTAACTCGCTCTCATCGCTCCTGATAGTGGCGGTGTTCGTGCCTCCATCTCAAAGTAGAAAACACCAACACGCCGGCGAAAATCCTCTACTCCAACAGAGGTTACGTCGTTGTAGAGGACGAGAAATTACTTAAGGGGGTGAAGAGGGGTCAATTGCTTTTATTCAAGGACTTGTCTGAATCAATATCGTCAATTGAGGAGGCAGAGGCAGAGGCTGAGGCGACCGCCACCTCGCCAGGGCCTCTTCTGTCAGCTGAAGAATGGTCCGCTGAATATAACATCGGTAACGGCGGCAGGGAGCAAGTGAGGTGGGAAGAAAAAGTAAGATTCGATTGCAAGAGCGAAGGGGACAGTTTCAAACAGAGCGTCGAGGTACTCGGAAAAGTTCTCGCAGAGTAGTTGGTGGAAGGAAAAAAATTAAGGAAGATTAAATGATTTTGGTTCGTTTGTAATGGAAAACTACCTCCACACATCATGTCTACTATTTAGACGAACTCTCGCTTGTCATAAATGTTATTTGGGTACTGACGACGCCGACGACGAGCACGGGCAATTGACGCATCGATCTCAGAAATTGGCAAGTACACCATGAAGTCGTTCTCGACTGTGCTCTCACAAACATCCCCAAGACGGCCCTTTCCCAACACCAACTTATCGTCTACCAACACCTCGAATATAGGCTTTGCACTGATGCCTTCGCCGCCAGGAAGAATCACCTTCTCCACCAACACGTCGCTGTTGTGCTCTTTTACCACCTTTGCCGTAGTCAGGAAAAACTTTCGCAAACCAAATCCGCTTGTGTAACGAATGGTGAGGACGACACGCTTTGATTGTAGTGTCAGAAATTTGGAGTATGATAGAGGCGGGGAGGCCGGAGGAGCGGGGGTGGAGGTTTCTGCTGAAAGGAGAGTGGTGATGAGGTTGTTGGTTGTGGAAGGTTTAGTTGATGAAGGCGGAACTTTCAGGGAGGGGGGAGGTCTCTGCTTTAATGTAGTAACGTGGTTAAGGAGGAATGCGTCGCAAGAAGTCAGCATTAGTAGCGCGAAGATTGAAAGCCGTGCCATAGTTTTTGCTCTGAGACTGTGGAAAAGAGGGTGAACGAAATGTCAGCAAGAGCAGTGTTCTGCCTTTGAGTTCAGATGTCCTCACTCTCTCTTTCTGGAGAAAAGATTACTAAGCTTTTTAACCAACTGGGTGGTCGATTTTTTATTAAACGCTAATCAGAAGGGGAGACATTGCCAATAACCCGGTGGAAATATTTTTTGCGAAAACGTCGTCGATACAGCAGCGGAAAGGGAATTTTAAGATAGAAACCTCAGTCACATTATATGTCGGTTAGCAACAATTATTGAAACCACCACCTGCCTTCTTCACGCATCATCCATCATATGACTAGAATCAAAGCCACTGACTTTCACCGGTGATGGAGTTGTACCTGTACCAATTTCCCTGTTCATCCTGCATCTGCTGCCATGGGTTACCTCCTGCGCCGCTAAGAGAAGCCGAAAGAGTACCTGTGTTAAAATCAATCGGCCTATCCCATGAGGTTTGTTGAGAGACATGGTTATAGTAGTAGACATTTCCTTCTTGGTCGTATTCTTGGGTCCATTGCTGCTGCTGTCCACCTGCTCCTCCGGTGACGCCTCCGGCCGTCTCTCCGTATGCGTCCCCTGCGGTCTCCTCAGTTTGAGCTGGTACCCAGTTTCCATCTTTGTCGTATTCTCCTTCCTCGTCTTCGTCGTAGTATTCATCCTCTTCATCCCATTCACCCTCCTCGTCCCAATCTTCGTCATCCCAATCGCCCTCCTCGTCACCCTTGCCGTCCCAGTCACCTTCTGCCTGTCCTCCCTCTCCGCCATCGCCTCCCTCTCCCCCATCCTCTTCTTCGCCTTCAATTTTTTCTGGGTACATTTTCTGTTTAAGCTCGTCCATTTCAAACTTGAGGGGCATGCAGACGAGTGGAATTGAGTTCTTGCCTGCAAGCATGTCGATGTATCCGCTTTCCTGCTCCCACCTGTGAAAAATAGATTTGATAGCAATCGTCGTGGGATTAGTTGTTGTGTTTGTCTTTGTTGGACATCAATGGTGATGAGTTAGTTATTGAATGAACGAAACTTACTTGTCCTGTCTGGCCTTTGCCAATTCATAATTTCTCCTCGGATAAATGGATCGTTTATTGCGAGGGCATTCCATGAGATCGGAAGGGTGGAAGGGGGGATAGTGTCTGTCGTCCGCTGCCTCCCATACCTTCTCTATATCTTCCCTCCGCTGATACCATAAATTGCGTGACTCGAGATATCTTTCTGGGGCGCAAATACTGATGCTCCTCCCAGCCTTTTGTTGTTCCAGGACCCCATAGGTATCAACACACATGGTGCCTACACGATAATGGAGGAGAAAATTACTCCACTCTTTGATGCCTTTCTTGCTGCTGGCCCACTCGTCGCTTAGCAAATCTTCTAGGTTCCAGCCTGCAGCCCTCGGTGGTCCTGCTCCCTCCTTGTTCAACCCCATCAAATCTCGAGGAATGTTTACACTTTCTCTGACGCCATCTTTGACGGCCCGCATCATTTCAATATCACGAAGGTCCCTCTCAAAAACATTCTTGTCTACCCTTGCCTCCTTTAGGTTCATACTGCGCCGCCTTTTCGCTTCGATCCTCCCCCTCTGGCGCCCCCTAGTGCCCCCAAGCAATATATATAGCCCCTCGACTCTAGCTAAACTAGCTCTCCTCTTCCGCCCTTCTTTCCTCCCCTTCAGCTCGTTTTTCAGCTCCTCTTCCAGCTTCATTCTGCTCTCCTTAATTCTACCCCTGTTTCGGTTTATTTCTTGCATTGTGTAGCTCACCATGGTAGCTGGGTCTTTCCAGTGCGCTTCATCGCTGTCAGCCTTATCTAGACCTCTTTTGATCCCTTCAATTCTTTCAAAGAATTTTTTGGTCTCGTCCTGGATGGTCAACAATTTTGAGAACACGCTCACATCAGACCAGTCAAATTCCCCTCTATTCCCTTCGACCGCCTCACAGTACAGTCCCAGCTTGTTAGCCTTCCCTATCCGTAGAATATCTGCCTCCGCCAGCCGCTCGATTCTCGGGTGCCTCCTTTGCCTGCCTCTCAACTCTGCTACGCTTCTGCATGAAGGCTCAAGCACGTCGTCACAGAACCTATTATTAGGGTCTTTTACTCCCCCTGAGGCAAAAATCTTGTTGAAGACGAGCTTTTGCTGCTCTATCGCTTGTAGAGCGACCTGCAGCTTGCAGTACCATCGGTATTGCACCGACTCGACGTCCGCTATCTTCAGATCCTGCAAAATTCGCTTCCGTAATTCTTTCCGCTTGTGCGTAAGCGCTCTCTTTTCCACCTTTTCCAGAACCGTTTCTTTGAAGACCTTTTTGCTAGCATCTTTCTGGATCCGATCAATTTCAACCCTGCGTTCAGCGGCCCGTCTCCTTCCCCTGCCCCCTCTTGTGACTCTCTGAATATTAACAACGCATTTATCTTTGTTCCCCTGCTCTTCCTCTTCTTCCCCCTCCTCCGCTATGCACTGCATCAACCGACACTCACGAGTCAAGCTACATTCAGAGATGGTGACTAAATCACTGTCAAGATTTTCAACTTTCCTACTGACTTGAGTGAACTGGCTGTCAATGGCGACGATCTGCTGTTTCTCCCTCCGCTTAAATTGTTTGCAAAAGCGCTTAATGTCCCCTTGAGTATGACCTTCTTCCCGTAAGTTTTGTACCATTACATCCATCTTCTTTGCACTCTCTAGTCTCGCCTCTGCCCTCACGAGCATCTTCCTCTTCGTTTGAAATAAGCCGTTGATGCACATTCTTGCACAATGATAGCTAAGGCACCCGAAACCAGCGGACTCGCATTTGTAGTAGCGTTCCAGTTTGTTGCTTGGTTTGTACCAGACTTCGGGTGGCAGGTCTCGCCAGGTGGTGACTGCCTTACCCTTTGCTGTCCCCTCAGTTTTTTTCTCCTCCTCAAACCCATCGCCGTCGTGTATCCCCTTGATTGCTCCAGTCTCTGCCTTTGCTCTCAAGCCCATCTTTGCTTTCACGCCATTCCACGTATAGTCATTGTAATTGGCGCACTTGGCATTTCTCCATCTTCCCATAACTAAGCTATTGCAGCGTGGCAGTCCCAAATATACAGGAGGAGTAAAGGTCCTCCTCGACTCCACACTCCCTTCTCCTACCCCCACCTTGTCAATTGATCTACGGCTCATACCGCCTCGCTTCAGAGTAATTGCAACGGTATGCATCTCACCTGCGCAGCACTTTAAGAACATGTTGCTACTGGTCTCCACCAACTTGGGAGCGATTCTCAATTGGTCATCACCATGGCCAAGCACCCCAAACCAGCCCTTCCCCCATGTAAAAAGTTGACCATAAATAGTAACACAACAGCTGTGACTTTTACCTGCCTCTACACTAACGACTCTCTCCCATTTTGGCATTTGCACTTTCACTGGAACCGCAGAGTCTTGCACTCCGTCATTCCCCAACTGCCCATGGTTACCACATCCGAAAGCGTACAGCCTCGTCTCGATCCCCCAAGGGTTTGTAAGTTTGCTCTCTACTATTCGCTCGCACAGCAACAGCGAATGTGCTCCTCCCAGCGCTGCTTGAGTGACGAAAGTGTTCTTCTCTTTGAAGGACGAGGGGAAATTGTGGGTGATTTCCACCGGCGATTTCTTGTTTAAGTGCCTCCCACTGCCTAATCGCCCGTTCGCTCCCCTGCCCCAGGTATACACCCTTTTTCCTCCTTCCGTGCATGCAATGCTGTGCGCTGCCCCCGCTCCGATAACGCAGACCGCTCTCCCCTTCGACGACAACTTTTCGATTAAACAAGGTTCCCATCTGTCCTCGTAATCTCCCAATCCCAACCTCCCGTCCCTCCCCTTGCCCCATGCATATACCATTCCTGTCTCGCATAGTGCTAACACGTGAGAGCTCCCTGCAGATAGTGTTCGAACGTTTTTGCCGAGTAGGCCAGGGATTGGAGTTGGATATTCCATCAATTTGTAATTGTCAGAGTGTGTGGTGTAAATATTCTGCACATTGTTGTGCTTGTCCTCTCCCCCCAGTCCTAACTGTCCACTCGATCCTGATCCCCAAGCCAGAACGGTTCCGACAAATTTCCTGGTTAGCATGGCTTTTTGCTCGATCATATAGCTCCTGAGCTCCATCAATCCCAAATTTCCCAAAAATTTGGCACCCCCCCCCTCGTCGATGAGTTTTTCAACACCCCTTATAGTCTTCTTAAGACCCCAAATCATATCAATGGCCTCACTGGGCGCCGCTTCTCTCGCAAAACTGGCTGTGTCCGTGCTCACGACCTGAGTAATTTTGAAGTCTGAGCCGCTCTTAACAAAGCCCGAAGGTATAGTTTGGGATGGAAACCACTTGAGCGGCCTCTGCCTCTTGAGCTTTTGAACCGCCCCCCACTGCTTGCTCATACCAAATTTTTTAGTCGTATTACCAAGAACACCATTCTTGTTTTCTCCGCACGCCCATACATTTCCTTCTTCGCTGACTAGCAGAGTGTGGCGTCTGCTGGCGCTGGCATCGATGTAGACCTTCCCCTTGCTTGCGTACATGGGTTTTGGGGAAGTCTGATGCTTAAAATTAAGCGTTCCAGCCACCCCTTCACCCCCCCAACCCCAACCGAGTGTTTCGTGAATCTACGGAGGAGAGAGAACGATAAAGTAAGTTTTATAGTTGAAGTCTGTTTGGTTACAGTCACGAAACCAGCTAAAGAATCAAAATGCTCACCTGCTTGTCATTCTCATCAGTTGCGCTGGTCCTTGCTGTTCCTTTTTTTCTTCTTAACTTGCTCATCTCGTCCGCCTTTAAGTTTTGCAGGATCACCTCCTTAACAGGCATTTTTTTGTCGAGAGCCTGCTTGGCAATATCAACTGTTATCAAAGGCTCGTCATCCATCCTTATTTGCATTGGGGGAGGGATATAGAAGATAAAGTTGGAAGATTGGTAATCCTTCGATTTTGGGTTACGTTCAGGGATAAACAAATGTGTAATTTTTTTCCCCCGAGCGTTGACGTCAGGTTCTCTTTTTTTGGGACGGACCCTGTAATTGGATTTTTTTTTGTTGGGGGTACTCAGGGCAGAGACGACATTGTTGTCTTCGTCAGTGTTATCGCTCTGGTCATCCCGAAGGCTCTCGATGTCGTTCTCTTCTTGTGCTATTTCTTTTTCTCGCTCTGGGGGGTCTGGGAGTCCTACTGTGACATCTTGACTCGCTTGTGGTGTTGTTGTTCTTGTTGCTGTTGTTCCTTCTGCTGATTCTGCTGATGTTGCACTTGTTGTTGAAATCGTTGTCGTTGTTGTTGGTTGTGGTTCTGTTTCCGTCGTTGTTGGCATAGTTGTTGTTGACCCTGTTATTGTCAACGTGACACCACCGCTGCTGCTCAGGGCAGGGAGCACATCGTTTTCTAGGCTTGGGGCTTCAATTTCCAACTGTGATTCTAGCAGTCCTTGCAGGATAGAACTACTTCCTTGCCCACCCTCTGTTGACACCTGGTCGTTGCTGGAGTCATTTATTCGAGCATTGGTGGTAACATTCT
>Ga0115554_1000104_pt1 | contig 49622 bp, 51 predicted proteins | sample COGITO_mtgs_1104_3_FD_87283 | JGI IMG/M metagenome (GOLD analysis project Ga0115554, IMG submission 87283) | Pelagic marine microbial communities from North Sea - COGITO_mtgs_110404 | ecosystem: Environmental > Aquatic > Marine > Epipelagic | place: Germany:Helgoland, sampling site Kabeltonne... | reverse complement strand
CTACTCATTTATTCCGTTTCCTTTTGAGCCAAGATTTTATCTTCCGTTTGGTTTCTGCTCAAATATTGTTTAATCAAAAATTTGAGTATTATGACAACAAAAGCGAGTACCACAAAGAAGCGCAGCAGAACAAAAGTAGCTGCCAAGAAAGAAGTAAACGGAAAGAAATCCAAAGCACTTCAAATTCAGAACTTACCATTGGGTAAAATCAAGCCTGACCCAGAACAGCCGAGAAAGACGTTTAACGAAGATGCGTTAAAGCAGCTATCTGAGAGTATCGAAAAGCACGGTGTGTTGCAACCAATCACGATAAGACAACTAAATGGTCAATATGTCATCGTGATGGGCGAACGTCGGTATCGTGCCAGTAAATTGGCAGGAAAGAAAACGATACCCTGTATCGTGAGGACTTATGAGAACAATGATGTTCTGGAAGTTCAGATTATCGAGAATCTGCAAAGACAGGATGTCGAACCGACCGAAGAAGCCGATGCGATTGCTTACCTAAGTGAGAAATATGCACCTACTGAAATTGCGAAGCGGCTGGGTAGAACGGATAACTTCATCAGACAGCGACTTAAACTGGCTGGACTGATTGATGGTTTTAAGCAATTTGTGCGTAATGGCGAAATGACCATATCATTGGGTGTAGGTGTAGCGCTCTTTGAACCGGAAGAACAGCAGATGATGTTGGAAACGATGGGCGAGGATTTTAATGCACATCAGATAAACAGGATGATTAAAGACCAGACTTATGACTTGGAAAAAGCATCTTTTGATGTAACTGACAAGAAATTGGTCCCGAAAGCAGGGTCTTGTGTTGAATGTCCTTTCAATGCTGCAAATCAAGGCAATCTGTTCGGCGAAGGAAAAATGGTCTGTACGAAAGCAGCCTGTTTTGAAACGAAGAAAAGCAAATCGCTCTTGAACCTGATTGAAAAGTCCAAGAAAGAGAATATCCTTTTAATCCCTGAAATACGACAGTATTGGGCAGATGACGAGAACAATCAGCTCATTATATCGCAATTAGAAAAGAACCGATTGAAAGTCTATTTATTGGACGATGTTGAAATTATAAAGAATCCGATTGAGCCAACAATCGAGGGCATTAAGATAGAATATCAACATTACGATTATTCTGAAGATGAATTAAAGGCAGAATTGGATGAAGCAATGCAGAATCACAATGAAGCCTTGGAAGAATACAATTCAGCGAAAGAAAATGGATTCGTCAATGGCATTTTGTTCCATCCTGAAACGTACAGGAATAAAGAAGTCTTCATAAAAATTGTTGAAAAAACAAAAGATGAATCAACAGATTATTCGGCACCATTGGCTAACAGAAAAATGGCAGATTGTACGCCCGAAGAACAAATCGTTAAAATCAACGAAAGAGAAATCCGGAAGAAGCAAATAGAGAACAACAAGCAGTTTGAAGAAGTTGTGCAGATGATTCGTGAGACGAAATACGTTGATACTAAGAAGACACTTTCAAAAGATGAAATGGTGGCATTCTCGATATCGCTATTTGAGAACAATGTGGACTATATGAGCCAACAAAAGTATTTCTCAAAGTTCTTGGGCGACACTTCAAAGATGACCAAAGTTGAAATAGTCGAGAATTTCAAGAAGAAGTTCAAAAAGGAAATCTTTCACAAGTTGATACGCTATATGCTCACAAAGCAAGTGCATTTCGGCGAAAGCAATCACGTCAATAATCTGACGAACATTTCATTCTACGACGCAATGCAAGGATATTACAAATCCAAGATTGCCGGCATTGAAAAAGAATATGCCGAAAAGAGAGACAAGCGTGAAGCACGTTTGAAAGAGCGCATCACAGTTCTTGAAAAGCAAGTTCAGGAATTTAACGATTAGCTTTTGTTGTTTGAAGAAGGGTCGGCATTCGTGCTGGCCCTTTTTCTTTTTTATGATAGTTTTTAAAAAATGTATTTACAAGGAAGGGGTTATCAATCAATAGTTAGCGCAAAGGTAAACTCGTAAAATACACCCATCAAAAGACTACGGCATAAAGCCCACGCAACATCCTACGCTTATTTATTCCGTTTCCTTTTGAGCTGAGATTTTATCTTCCGTTTGGGTACTGCTCAAATATTGTTTAATCAAAATATATCATTATGAAACGAGTATCTGAAAAACCTAAAATTTCGTTGCAAGAAGCTGAAAACCATTATCAGTCGAGTAGTGAAAATTATGACATTGATAGTGGGGAAAGCCATTTCGCTTACTACAGAGATAAGCATCCCAGCCATTACAAAGTATTATTAGAAAATGTTTAATCTAAATTTAAAAGCTATGTATTTACAAAATTTGCAACAGGATGAAATCTTTGTTCCATCAGAAATGAAATCCTTAAAAAGTCTGACCCAGATGGAATCCCGAAGAGGACTTGAAAATGCCATTATCTCAAATGGCAAAATCGTCAACGTGGTATCGAACAGCTATGGCCACATTCCGAACCAACTGTTCTTCAGGAAAGCTGAAGAAATGCTGACCGACGCACAGCTGAATTTCCACAAACGCACGATCAACAAAAATGACAGGTCGTTCATAACTGACTTTATTATCGACGACAAAAGCCAGTTTACCGTGAAGAACGATAAGGACTTGATATTACCGATGCTTCGGTTCAAAAACTCGTATGACGGAAGTGAAAAAACTTCTGGACACTTCGGGTTTTATAGAGAAGTATGTTCAAACGGACTACACGTTTCTCAGGCAGAAATCGAGTTTTCCATCAAACATAGTAAGAACAATACGCACTTGATTATGCCGAGATTGAATAATCTATTCGATAAATTTTTGGATAATGAATTCTATACCATTACCAAGAAATTCGACAAGATGAAAGAATTTAAAATCATCGATACACAAGAATTTGTGAAGGCAATTCTCGACAGAACGAAATTGTTCAGATACGAGTGTAGCGACAAGAACAGCGACCCTTCAAAAAAGTCTCGTGAGGTCATAGAAATTTTAAACTATGAAGCCTTGTTGCTCAATGAAGAACCAAATCTATGGTTGGGTTACAATGCCTTCAACTCGGTACTTCATAACGTTTTGAAGAAAAGCTTCGGACAACAAGAGCGGTTAGATAAAAAGCTGTTTGATGAAGTCTATGCTATGGCATAAAATAAATAAAGGTTTGTCCAGTACCTCAAACTGGATTTAATGCCTTACAAGCAATCAACCTCATTTAATTTAAGGATACTTCTACTATGATATGAGCTAAATAGAAATGTATCACAATATCGTCATCTTATTTAAATTATTACAACTACATTTTCAAGTTTGAGTTCATTACACATTCATATCAAAGTGTTGGCATTCTTCTTTGCACAACCTGTGCATCGATTAATTTGTATCTTTGTAAAACTTTATGAAAATATTCTTTTCTATATCAATGTCTATTTTACTCTTTTTTCAAGGAATCAGCGTAGATATGGACTTATGTGGACCAATTGAAGAAATTTCAAACTTAATTTCCCATTATCAAGACCATAAAGTTTATGGCGACTCTTTCTTTGAATATATAGTAGAAGATTACATCGCAAACGATGCAAAAAGCGAAGGGCATCATAATAATTCAGATAAGGATAACGTACCTGTCCATTCTCATCATCAATGTTGTCATCCTGTAGTTTTTATAGCAAACACCGCAACACCTCTTATCAATCGATTTAAGTTTGAAGATAAAGAGCAGTTTAATTTATATACAGTCAACTTCAATTCCAGATATCTGGAATCCCTTTTCCAACCCCCTCAAGTATAATTCAGTTTTTTTAAGGATAGCTATATCCTAACGTGATGCTTCTCAAGATAGGCATTGCTATATAAATGCGTTGCATTTATTCGTAACGTAAGTTTTAAACTGAATTAATACATTTTCTATGATTAACAAAATCATTTCATTTTCCATTAATAATAAATTTATTATTGGCTTATTTATAGTGACATTGGTTGGTACCGGCATTTGGTCTATGGCCACTATAAACTTGGGTTCTGTACCCGACATAACAAACAATCAAGTACAGGTAATAACCGTGGCCCCAAATTTGGGGACAGAAGATATTGAGCAATTTGTTACCTATCCCGTAGAATTGGCAATGGCCAATCTTCCTGACGTTATCGAACTGCGTTCAGTATCCCGTTTTGGGCTGTCCGTAGTTACAATTGTCTTTAAGGATGAGGCAGGCACTTATCTTCCCCGGCAATTGGTACAAGAGAAATTAACCGAAGTTGCTGGAGAAATCCCCGAAGGCTTCGGCACGCCATTTATGGCACCAATAACTACAGGGCTTGGCGAAATCTACCAATACACCTTAAAATTAAAAGAGGGCTACGAAGATAAATACGATGCTATGGAGCTTCGTACCATTCAGGATTGGATTGTAAAACGTCAAATGGCATTAGTACCTGGAGTCGTCGAGGTAAATGCTTTTGGTGGTTATGTAAAGCAGTATGAAGTTGCCATAAACCCTAATAAGCTGAAAAGTTTCGGTATTACAATGAATCAGGTCTTTGAAGCCCTTAAAGCAAACAATGCCAATACTGGTGGTGCTTATATTGAAAAAAACCACCAAGCAAATTTCATTCGTGGAGAAGGTTTGGCACGAAGTATCGAGGATTTGGAAAACACAGTTGTGACGACTCAAAATGGAAGTCCTGTTTTAATCCGGGATGTCGCCGAAAAAGTAGGCTTTGGTAATCAGGTGCGTTATGGTGCGTTTACCCAAGATGGACACGAAACTGTTGGTGGACAAATTTTAATGCTGAAAGGCGAAAGCCCAGGCAACGTAGTCGAAAATGTGGAGAAGCGCATTGTAGAAATACAAAAATCCCTACCCGAAGGCGTTTACATAGATACATTTTTAAGCCGAAGTGAATTGATAGGAAGAACCACAAGCACCGTTGAAAAAAACCTCATAGAAGGTTCCCTCATTGTGATTTTTGTTTTGGTCTTGCTTTTGGGAAGTTTCCGTGGCGGATTAATTACAGCTTCGGTTATTCCTTTATCATTGCTCTTCGCATTTATTTTGATGAAACAATTCGGTGTATGGGCAAACTTAATGTCATTGGGTGCAATCGACTTTGGAATCATCGTAGATGGTGCAGTAATCATTGTAGAAGGAATGGTGTTTCACATTCATCAACGGATGAAAAAATCAACAAAGGTCATTGAGCAGGCTGAAATGGACGAAATTGCTTATGAATCTGCCAGTACGATGATGAATTCGGCGTTTTTCGGACAACTTATTATCCTTATTGTATTTACACCAATTCTATTTTTGACGGGTGTAGAAGGAAAAATGTTCCGTCCAATGGCATTTACTTTTGGATTTGCCGTTTTAGGAGCAATTATCCTTTGTCTTACTTACGTCCCAATGATTTCTGCAATGTTCCTTAAACCTACTAAAAATCAGAATAGTTGGTTTGCAAAATTTGAAAACAAGATAGATAGGTTCAGTGATAAAATAATGGCGGGCCTAAATCGAGCTTACCTTCCTTTGCTCAATTTCGCACTGCGCTTTCGAGCTGGTGTCGTGATTGGCGCAGTTGCTCTATTACTAATTGCAGGGTTTATTTTCAGCAATATGGGTGGCGAATTCATACCTAAATTTGATGAGGGCGATATTGCGTTTCAGGCTTTGATAAAACCGGGGAGCAGTCTTACCGAATCCATTGAGGCTTCAAAAAAACTTCAAAATTTAATCAATGAATTTCCGGAAGTAAAAACGGTAGTTTCAAGGATTGGTGTTGCTGAAATACCAACAGACCCAATGCCAATGGACATTGCCGATAGTTACATTATTCTTGAAAAAGATAAGAGCAAATGGACTTCTGCAGATAGTAAGGAAGAACTCATAGAAAAAATCCAAGAAAAAATTTCAGTAGTTCCCGGCGTAAATTTCGTGTTTACCCAACCCGTGGAACTTCGTTTTAATGAATTGCTTACAGGTGTCCGTGAGGACGTAGCAATCAAACTGTACGGAGAAGATTTGGGCGTGTTGGCAGACAAGGTACAGGAAATCGCAGCAGTCATCAGAACGGTTCCTGGAGCTGCTGACCTTAATGTGGAGGCTACAAGTGGTTTGCCACAAATGACAGTGGTGTATAACCGCGCAAAAATGGCACAATACGGTGTAACCGTTGACAAGCTGAACGATTATGTGAGTGCGTCATTTGCTGGAGAACAGGCAAGTGTCATTTTTGAGGGCGAAAAACGGTTCGATGTGGTCATTCGTTTGGCAAAGGAATTTAGACAAGACATCAACAGCCTTAAAAATCTTTATATCGATTTACCAAACGGAGCGCAAGTGCCTTTAAAGGAGGTTGCAGATATCAGCTATAAGCCCGGACCAATGCAGATTTCAAGGGACAATACCTCTCGTCGTATTTCGGTGGGGGTCAATGTTCGTGGGCGCGATGTAAAATCGATGGTCGAGGAAATTCAGCAAAAATTGGAAACGGACGTGAAACTGCCACCTGGTTATTTTGTAACCTACGGAGGTTCGTTTGAAAATCTTCAACGTGCTTCAGACCGATTGATGATTGTAGTGCCTATTGCACTTTTCCTAATATTCATATTGCTCTACTTTGCCTTGAGTTCGTTCTCGCAGTCCTTAATGATTTATATGGCAGTGCCTTTGGCAGCCATTGGTGGCGTGTTTGCCCTTTGGATAAGGGGAATGCCTTTTAGTATTTCTGCGGGAGTCGGTTTTATCGTGCTCTTTGGAGTTGCGGTTTTAAACGGTTTGGTACTGATAAACAAATTCAATGAACTAAAAGAAAGTGGAATGACAGACTTAAAAAAACGAATATACGAGGCAACACACGAGCGTTTACGCCCAATTTTACTGACGGCTACCGCAGCCATTATGGGCTTTATACCAATGGCGGTTTCTACCTCTGGTGGTGCGGAAGTACAACGTCCTTTGGCGACAGTAGTAATCGGTGGACTTATAACGGCTACCTTCTTGACACTGGTCATTGTTCCTGTCCTGTATTATTGGCTGGAATCACGAAAAGAAAAGAAAAACAATGGTGGTGACGCAAGTTATGTAAAGAAAAGTGCAACCGTGGTTGTGGTATTATTGAGTTTAGGAGGTTTCTTAACCCCAAATTCCGCAAGTGCGCAGGACGGCCAGATGAGCCAAGTGCTCACTTTGCAAGAAGCCATCACTCTGGCCAAGGAAAATTATCCTTCCCTTAAAGAGAGCCAAGCCTTTATTGAACGTGAACAGGCGATGAAGGGTACCAGCTTCGATTTGGGAAATACACAGGTATTTACAGGAAAGGAAGAGTTTGGCAATGACCTTCCCGGTGTACAAACTACCATAGGTGTACAGCAAGGAAATATTGATTTACTTTCAGGTTTTTCAAAATCCAAGTTCTATAAGGAACGTGTTAAACTGGGCGAAACGTTCTACGCGGTCAACGAGCAGCAATTGATTCGCAATGTGATGCAGGCTTATGACCGCATCAATTACAACAAGGCGCAATTGCGTTTTGCGGAACAGTTGGACAGTGTTTATGCTAACTTTAGGACCGCTGCAGAATTGCGTTACGATACAGGAGAAACGGGCAAATTGGAATTTATTGCTGCCTCTTCCGAATATCAGCAGATTCAGGTTTTACGACAGCAAGCCTATGATGACATTGAAATTGCAAAAAGGGCATTGAAGCAGTATTTGGGCATTGACCAAGAAATAGAAACGGTTGGTCAGCTCTATGAACCGATGGATTTTTTGGCCAATTTGGATTCGGCTTCCGCAGCCAATAATCCTTTGCTTCAATATGCTATGCAAAATGCGGAAGTAAGCAAAGCCAATATCGGTGTAGAAAAAGCACAGTTCCTACCCAAGTTCAACTTCACCTACGGCAGGCAGATTGTGGATGATGCGTCGGGTTTCAACACCTATCAGGCTGGTATTAGCATACCGCTTTGGTTCTTTCCGCAGAAATCAAGGGTAAAGGCCGCTAAAGCAGATGCATTGGTCGCCGAGAATCAATATCTCGAACAAAAGGCAATGACCGAAAGTAGAGTGTCACAGCTCATAAAATCGCTGGAAAAGACCCAAAAAACACTTAACTATTATCAGGAAGGTGCATTGCTTTTGGCCGAGGAACAAATTACTACGGCGGAACTGGCTTCTAAGGAAGGTGAAATTGATTATGTGAACTATATCACGATACTCAACAGCGCCATCAGGATAAAACAAAATCATATACAGTTTATAAATCAATATAACCAGCAGTTCATTGAGTTGCAATACCAACTGGGTAACCTATAATCTAAAAAAGAATAAGAAATGAAAAATATAGCAATAGTAAGTGTAGCATTAATGACCTTCTTTATGGTTGGTTGCAACGACAAGCCCGATTCAGAATTGGGACATAACGAAGAAAACACAACTACCGAAAAAATGGAAGGTGAAGGAGATGCACACGGTGAACATAATGAAGAAGAAGACGGTCATAATGAAGAAGAAGGCGAGGAAGGTGTGGTAATGCTTACCAACGACCAAATCGAAACCGTTGGTCTTGAGACCAAATTGTTGGAAAAACGTAATCTCGGTAACAATATCAAGGTTACAGGAAGACTCGAACTTTTCCCTCAAGACAAGGCCAATATTAGTCCATTTATGGGTGGTAATGTTAGGTCCATCAAGGTTATAGAAGGAGATAAAGTGCGCAAGGGTGAAGTGCTTGCATATCTTGAACATCCGGATATTATAAGTATGCAGCAGGAATATCAGGAAAAAAACGACGAACTCGTATTCCTAAAGCAGGATTTTGAGCGAAAAAAAATATTGTTCGACAAAGGTGTTTCCTCAGGCAAGGAATTCCAGATGGCACAATCAAAATTTCGTTCCACGACCTCAAGTGTAAACGGTTTAAGGTCAAAACTACGTTTATTGGGAATTAACGCATCCAAGGTAGAGCAAGGAGAAATCTACTCTGCAATACCTATAACTACGCCAATATCGGGCTATGTAGACGAGGTAATGGTAAGTCTTGGGGACTATGTGGCACCACAGTCCAAGATGTTCGCCGTGAGCGATAATTCTAAAATTCATTTAGACTTAAAAGTGTACGAAAAGGATATTCCAAAGGTAAAGGAAGGACAGAAAATAATCTTTACGGTAGCTTCTAAACCCAATGAATTGTTGACCGCAGAAGTACATTCCATCGGTAAAACTTTTGAGGAAGACCCTAAGGCCTTGCACGTGCACGCCGATATAGATAATAAAAATGGCGAATTACTTCCCGGTATGTATGTTGAAGGCAGGATTGCGGAAGGACAAAAATCAGGATATGCCGTTCCAGAGGAAGCCATTGTCAAGGAAGGCGAACAATCCTATATTTTCATTGTGGATGAGGATGAGGAAACCGAAGAAAACACGGTGAAATTCAGAAGAATCCCCGTAAGTACAGGTGTCAATGACCTTGGCTTTGTGGAAATCAATATTCCTTCAGAAATGGCAAAAAATATTATGGTTGTCACAGTTGGAGCCTACACCCTTTCTTCGGAAATGGTCAAGGGCGAACTGGAACACGGACATTAATTCAATAATAATCAAAGGTTTTGATTCCGGGTTTGTTTATCGTCTTAATTAGTTAGTTAAAATTAAAGAACAGGCTCGGTTCAAAATCGATAAAAATAAATAATTATGAAAGAAATAAAAGCATTTGTAAAACCGAACAGGATACAAAGAATTATAGAAGCTCTGACTGATAACGGATTTAAAAGTATGACCCTGTCACAAGCAGAAGGAACTGGAGCTTTCAAGGCAAAAGGAGCTAAACCTTCACTCGATTTTCACGTAACAAACAGCCCTGTGGTAAAATTGGAACTGGTCTGCCAGAACGAGGAGGCCCAATCGGCAATTGACATCATTCTCAAAAATGGCAAAACCCCAGATCCTGGTGATGGCATCATTTATTTGTCTGAGATTGAAGATGCTTTTCAGATAAAAACAGAGGAATCCTTAAAACAATTCAAAATTTAATTGTTTCGTAATTAATGCGTTGAAGAAAAATAATTAGGCTTAAATAGATAGCAAAAAAACACAAAATAATAGAGCCATAAAAATATGGAAACAACAAGAAAAACCAATTTAAAACAGGCCAGAACACTTCAAATCTGGAACGTCATTTATGACGTTATAGAGGTGGTCGTTTCGCTTATTGCTGGAATAACAGCAAATAGTTCCGCACTCGTAGGTTGGGCACTGGATAGCACGATAGAAGTGATAAGTGCTGCAACACTTGGATGGCGACTGCACGGCGAGCTCAAAGGCATCGATGAAGAAAAGGTAAAACGAAGACAAAAAATTACCTTGAACGTGATTGCAGTTTCATTTACGCTCATCTGTATTTTCATTTCCTATGATTCCATTACCAAGCTCATCAATAAAGAAACCGCAAGCTGGAGCACGTTGGGACTGGTCATATTATTGGTCTCGCTCGTTGTCAATCCTATCTTGATATATTTTAAAAGAAAATATGGCAAAAAACTGGAAAGTCCAGCTCTAATGGCTGATGCAAAAGACACCTTTATTTGTCTTTACCAGACAGTGGTCGTATTGACAGGATTGCTATTGGTCAACTGGCTGGAGTGGTGGTGGGCAGATCCTGTAGCGGCCTTGCTCATCGTTCCATACGCTGCAAAAGAAGGTTGGGAAGCATTTAACAAAGCAAAAAATATCAACTACAATATCACATAAATATGCAAGAAGTTGAAAAATTTTTAGAAAGCAAAGGGATACGACCTACGGCAATGCGCTTGATGACCTATAAGCGCTTGGCGCAACTAAAAGTGGCCATTAGCCTGGGCGAGCTCGAAAAAGATTTTGAACGCTCAGAACGGAGCACACTTTACCGTACTATGAAAACATTTGAGGAAAAAGGAATCGTGCACCAAATTGAGGATGGCACCGGCATTGTTAAATATGCCCTGTGCGAGGAAAATTGTGAATGTGAGGTCGGCAACGACCTTCACTTACACTTTCATTGCAATAGTTGCGGTGAAACGGTGTGCCTGACCGAGCATAAAATTCCGACAATAAACCTGCCCGAAGGCTATGTGGCAGAAGATATCAACCTTGTGGCAAAGGGAGTCTGTGAGAAGTGCAGCAATGACTTGGATTAAATATTTTGATTTAAAAAATTGGAACAATGATGACGATTTATAAAAATGAATGTAAGGTATATATGGTAGCTCAAAATAGATTAGATGCTACAGATTATGAAAATATGAAATCACAATTAAAAGACCATATACAAGAACATAATAAAGTGTACTGGTATATCGAGATGGAAAATTTTGAGGGTTGGTCCTCAAGTGCATATTGGAAAGGTATTGAACTCAAACTTCCAAAGGAGGAAAGATTAAAACGAGTCGCATTGGTAGGAAACTTAGAATGGCAAGAACAATTTACGGAAGTTTTGATACCATTTACAAGGGCACATATTAAATTCTTTGGTCCAGATGAAAAAAAATTGGCCAAAGAATGGATAGAGAAAGAAATTAATTAAAACGAAAGAACTATTATTTACTATTAAAATCTGGGGAATGCAATTTACACTGGAAGCAGTGGATAATCCTCAGCCCAAATCCCCAAATGTAATAGTGCTCAATGGAAATCCTGAAGGACGTTTTGCAAGGGGTAAAATAAGTGAGGAGGATTTTAAGAAATGTAAAAATTGTTACGAGAAAAAAAATTGCGTTGCATTTAACCAAACGCTAAGAAAATTAGAAATAAAAAATATGAATACCAAGTTTATTAAAGTCTTTTTGCGATTAGCAATTTCAATCGGTTTTTTATCGGCGGTCGCCGATAGATTTGGAATTTGGAGCAAAGAAGTTTCTGTTTGGGGAAATTGGGACAGTTTCTTGAGTTATACCCAAATGATCAATCCTTGGATTCCGAATTCATTAATACCAACAATCGGACTTTTGGTAACCATAGCCGAAATTGTTTTTACGATTTTCTTGATAATAGGGTTTAAAACGGAACTGTTTGCAAAATTAAGCGGGTTTCTACTGTTACTATTTGCTGTTTCAATGACTTTTTCAACTGGAGTAAAAGGAGCGCTTGACTTTTCTGTTTTTAGTGCTTCTGCCGGAGCTTTTGCTTTGAGTCTTATGAAAGAAAAATATTTAGAATTGGACAATCTGATTTCTAAACCTATAAATAGCTGAAAATGAAACTGGCTAATGGCATACATAATCAAAAAAGAGGGGCGCTGAACAGGCGAGGTCTTTTTATTGCTATTGTATTAGGGTTTGCGGTTGGTATAATCATCATACAGCCTTTGGGCATTTCCCTATTCCAGTATGACCAGAGCGGTGATACGGGCAATTGGTGGTATTTGTTCAAAAATGCAGTTGGGCAAGCTCTTGGATTTGGAGATGTGGACCAAATCCTAAAAAATATCCTGTTTGGTATTATGGGAAGCAGTCTCGCCTTAATGTTCTATACAAGAAAAACAATATTTCAACTAAATAGGGAGAAAGTCGGAATAACCTTGATAAGGGAATTATTGAACAAAGGTGAAAACCACGAGGTAGAATTCAAAAGCACCTTGAGGTGGGACCTTCGACAAAGTAAGGTTAACGAAGCTTTGGAAATGGTGGTGGCAAAAACCATTGCAGGATATATGAATACCGAAGGCGGCCACTTGATTATTGGGGTAGATGATGAAGGCCGTATTCTGGGGCTCGAACAAGATTACGGTACTTTAAAGAAACCAGACAAGGACGGGTTTGAACAGTATGTAATGCAGTTGGTGTCCGTCAAGTTAGGCACCCATTTTTGCCCTTTGGCAAAGGTGGCCTTTTATGAATTTAAAGAAAAGGATATCTGTTATGTAAGGGTTCACAAATCGCAAAAACCCGTGTATTTGAATCTGGGTAATCGCTCGCATTTCTTTATTAGGACTGGAAACGGTACCCGAGAGCTGGATATACCTGCAGCTCTGGATTATATGGAAATTCACTTAAACTAATATAAATCCAATAAAAATTAAAAAATGATACAGATTATAAACATAGAAAAGGAAAACTTGATCGCTGCCAAAATCAACGGTAGAGTCACAAAGAAGGATATTGAAAAAATCCATCCGCTGATTCACAACATCATCGAAAAAGGCCATAAAGTGGATTTTTATTTTGAACTGGAAGATTTTCACGGCTACGACCTACAAGGGTTTTGGGCAGATTTAAAGGTAGATGCTGCACACCTATCAGATTATGGTAAAATGGCATTTGTAGGCGAAAAAAAGTGGCAGAAATGGGCAGCCAAGGCTACCGATTTCTTTACCGGTTCAGAAGTCAAATATTTTGACCTTCAGGATAGGGAACAAGCAAAAAACTGGATAAAAAACAACTAAGGATATGAAAAAACTAAAAATCAAAATTCCCGTAATCCTTCCACAGGTACCGGACGAGAAAGATGCCTGCATCAACAGGCTCATCGACAAATTAAGTGGACGTGAAGGTATTGACAGTGTGCACATATCCGATGAAAAAGCGGACGGTGTACCGCAACTCTGTTTTCATTACGACCCCGATATCATTTCACTTGATAGAGTACAGTCCTTGGCAGAAACCACGGGAGCCCAAATCACGGATAAATTTGGGCATAGGCTAATAGCCGTGGAAGGTATACGTCATACCCGTCACGCCCGAACCATCGAGAAAGCAGTCAAAGAGGTCGATGGAGTTCTCGAAGTTTCCGCATCCGCTTCAGGAATGATACGTGTGGAATTTGATAAGGGCATTACAGGATTTGGGGCGATTAAAAAGAAAATAGAAAAACAAGGGCTTACTATTATTGAACCTTCCGTTGATACAGAAACACATTTACAAAAAATAGAAGTTTCCAACGGTGAAGAAAAATCTGAAGATACTCAAGACAAGGAGGAAAATCAACACGTTGGCGAGAGCGAAGGCCACGTTCATAAAGACGGCGAAGAATACAACCACAAGGAGGGTGAAGGTGAGGCACACGCCCACGGTGGTATTTTTGGCAAGAATACCGAACTTATTTTTGCCATCATTTGCGGTGCCCTTCTCGGAATAGGTTTCGGATTGTCCTACGTGGACTCGATACCGGATTGGGTCAGCTTGTCCCTCTACATAGGCGCCTACTTTTTTGGAGGTTATTTTACCGCGAAAGAGGCCATACAGACTGTAGCCAAAGGTGGTTTTGAAATCGACTTTTTAATGTTGGTCGCAGCCATCGGTGCCGCTGCTTTGGGCGCTTGGGCGGAAGGTGCCTTGTTACTGTTCCTGTTCAGCCTCGGGCACGCTCTTGAACATTATGCGATGGAGAAAGCCCGAAAATCTATTGCGGCACTGGCAGATTTAGCACCGAAAACGGCCTTGCTAAAAAAAGATGGGAAGACCAAAGAAGTTGGTATTGAAAAGTTGAGTAAAGGCGATATTATTGTAGTTAAGCCAAACAGTAAAATATCTGCCGATGGCGTTGTTGTTGATGGTAAAAGTAGTGTCAACCAAGCCCCCATTACCGGGGAAAGTGTACCAGTAGATAAAGTTCCTGTGGAAGATTCCGCCAAGGACTATTCAGAGGATGATGATATAAAGGACGAAAACCGAGTTTTCGCCGGGACTATTAACGGCAACAATACGCTTGAAATTAAGGTAATCAAAGAGGCAAAGGATTCAACACTGTCCCGATTGGTAAAATTGGTGAACGAAGCCCAGACCCAAAAATCCCCCACCCAGTTGCTTACCGATAAATTTGAAAGATATTTTGTTCCTTCCGTACTGGTATTGGTAGTGCTGTTGCTCTTTGCTTTTTTGGTCGTCGATGAACCGTTTAGTGCCAGCTTTTATAGGGCTATGGCCGTATTGGTAGCTGCCAGTCCCTGTGCCCTTGCGATTTCGACCCCGAGTGCGGTATTGAGCGGTGTTGCACGAGCGGCCCGTGGCGGGGTACTTATCAAAGGGGGTCGTCCTTTGGAAGACTTGGGGGTTATTACCGCGCTCGCCTTTGACAAGACGGGTACCCTGACCGAAGGAAAACCCAAGCTTACCGAAGTGGTCCCACTTGGCGATATTTCTGAAAACGAACTTTTAAAAATAGCTGTGGCCGTAGAGAATCTAAGTGACCATCCTCTGGCAAAAGCAGTGGTTCGAGATGGCAAGGAACGTTTGAAAGGCGAGGAAATACCTGATGCAACCGATTTGGAAGCCGTGCTTGGCAAAGGTATAAAAGCGTCATTGGGCAATGACAAAATCTATGTCGGTAACCTCGACCTGTACGAAGGGCTTGATGAGAGCACCCCTTCCGAAGAGATAATAACGAAAGTCCGTGACCTCGAAGGTGGGGGAAATACTACGATGCTTATTCGGAAAAACCAAGAATATATAGGTGTTATTGCCCTAATGGATACCCCTCGCGAAGCTGCCAAGGAAACCCTCAAAAAATTAAAGGAAATCGGTATCAAACGAATGATTATGCTTACTGGTGACAACCAAAAGGTTGCCGATGCCGTGGCGAAAGAAATAGGATTGACCGATGCTTGGGGGAGCTTGTTACCAGAGGAAAAAGTGGATGCCATAAAAGAGCTAAAGGAAAAGGAATCCAAGGTGGCAATGGTAGGCGATGGTGTAAACGATGCACCCGCAATGGCGAACAGTACCGTGGGCATAGCAATGGGAGCGGCTGGAAGCGATGTGGCCTTGGAAACGGCGGATGTTGCCCTAATGGCCGACAAGTTGGAAACCCTGCCTTTTGCTATTGGCTTGAGTAGAAAAGCAAAAGCTATTATCAAGCAGAACCTTTGGGTAAGCCTTGGTGTTGTAGCACTGCTCATACCAGCCACCATTTTGAGCTGGGCAAACATAGGAATAGCCGTGGCATTTCACGAGGGGTCTACCTTGGTAGTAGTGGCCAATGCGCTGCGCCTTTTGGCTTATAAAAAAGATTAGAAAAATTGGGACTTAGAAGAATCCAGTTTTTTGAAAGAATATTAAATGACAAACACGGAAAAAATATTATTTACCAAAGGGATACGCCCTACTGAAATGAGGTTGAAAATTTACAAATACCTCAAGAGGAAGACCTATGCCATAACCTTAAAGGAAATGCAAAAAGTCTTTATCGCCAAAAGTGAAAAAAACAAAACGGCAAACAGAACCACCTTTTATCGCAATCTCAAGACTTTTGAGGATAAAGGGTTGATTCATCAGATTAATGATGGGACCAGAGTGGCAAAATTTGCGATTTCCGATGAAAATGCCAAAGGTAAATACGGTACAGATTTACATATGCACTTTTATTGTACCAAGTGTGGAAAAACAAGCTGTTTGCCGAATAAAATATCGGAAGAAAGCTTACCAAACGATTATCAAGTGAGCGATGTGAACCTGGTGTTAAAAGGAATATGTGAAAGTTGTAGAAAAAAATAATAAGGATGAAGAAGCTTCAGCAATTGACCAAGGAAATTAACGAATTGACATTGAGAATTGAGCAGGACTACCCCGAACTATACCAATATCTTGATGAAAATCCTATTACAATCCCTGATTGCGAAACACCCGAGATTTCCGTCAGCTCGTTCGTGGAATATTTGGATAGCTTAAAGTCAATCTTGGAAAGATATATAGAATCGAATAAACATATGAAGCACTAAAGGACAATTAATTCAGTAGTATATAAATGAATAAAAGCACTTTTAAAATCAGTAAAATGGACTGCCTTTCAGAAGAACAGATGATTCGTATGAAGTTGGAGTCTTATGCTGAAGTAAAGCACTTGGATTTTGATATTCCCAAAAGAAAATTGGAAGTATATCACGTGGACGGTATCAAGGCGATACAATCGTCTATAGCCAGCTTAAAACTTGGGGATTCCTTAGAGGGAACCATAGAAGCCGAACCACCTGTAATAGAAGACCAATCCAAACAAAAAAAGATTCTCTGGTGGGTCTTGGGTATCAACTTCGGTTTTTTCGTTATCGAAATGACCACAGGTTGGATATCTGGCTCAATGGGACTTATTGCAGATTCACTTGATATGCTGGCAGATTCCATCGTGTATGCACTTAGTCTATTTGCAGTTGGCGGCGCTATTTCCAGAAAAAAGAAAGTGGCGAAATTCAGCGGCTACTTTCAGATGGCATTGGCAACGCTTGGGTTTGCAGAGGTCTTACGAAGGTTTTTCAGCAATACCGAAACACCCTTGTTCCAATGGATGATAATCGTTTCAATTTCCGCATTGGTAGGTAATCTGATTTCGCTCTGGCTTATCAACAAAACCAAGAGCAAAGAGGCCCATATGCAGGCGAGTGCCATTTTTACATCCAATGATATCATTGTAAATGGTGGGGTTATACTGGCAGGGATACTCGTCTATTTTCTGAATAGTAAATGGCCCGATTTGGTAATTGGGGGCATCGTTTTCACATTTGTGATGCGCGGTGCCATAAGAATATTAAAACTGTCGAAATAGCTTTAGGAAAGCCTTGAAATAGAAAAGTAATGAATAAACAAGAATAGTTGGCTTTGGGTAGTAGTGTTGGGATTAGCAGCTTGGACGGCACATTGGAGTGAGGACAAATTATTCAAAGATTACCAAAATAGGCTCAATGTATTGAATGAAGACATTAATTCAAAACCTAAAACTCTATAAGTAAAATTAATTTTCATTAGTTTTGTAATCAATGCAAAAACCAAATAAAATAGCGGCATTTTTCTTTTTAGGCTTGTTTAGTCTAATGATGCTGCATCAGGTTTTTCCGCATTTGCACCATCAACACGAGGATGCTCATTCCCATTCAGATATTGCACATACTGGCGAACATCATCATCACGATGATGATTCCAACGAAGAAGAATCCCCTTACGGATTTTTTGGTTTCTTTATGGATATGCATATCCATTCTACAGTATCCAGCGATATTTTATTACTTAAAAGGAATACGGTAGAGCAGCAGACCAATGTTGATAAGGATATAGTAAAAAGTTCTTTTGAAACTCAAAAAATCTTTTTGATTGACTATAGGCAAAATAGTAAACCGCCTGTCTATCATCCACCCAATTCATATTTTAATCCCTACCTCTCTTCCCTCGACTCACGAGGCCCACCATCTTTAGGTTAATCGTTTAGGACTATGGTATCGCTACGGTACTGTTTCCTTATATAAATTCAGATTAAACCTAAAATTTTACACAATGAATAAATACATCGTGTCCGTAATTTGCGGATGCCTGTTCTTTGTTAATGGTTTCTCGCAGAATAAAAACATAGAGGAACTACTTAATGAAATAGAACAGAACAATACAGAGTTGAAAGGCTATCAATCATTTATTGAAAGTCAGCAACTCGAAAACAGGAGCACCAATAATTTACCTGACCCACAGCTTTCTGGCTTTTATTTGCCATTTGGCGATAATGAAACTGGAGATTATACCGAATATCAACTATCCCAATCTTTTGAATTCCCAACGGTATATGTTGCACGTGGCAAATGGAACGAATCTAAATCGCAACAGTTAGCGGCAGCCTACGCTAACAAGAGGCTGGAAGTATTATTAAAAGCAAAGAACACGCTTTTAGAGCTTGCTTTCTTGCAAAAGCGAAAAGCTATTGAAACGGAAAGAAAAACCCAGAGCAGACAGGTTTTTGAGCAAATCCAAAAACTTTTTGATGCAGAACAAGTTGGGATTTTAGATTTGAACAAGGCGAAAATTGCTTGGATTCAAGAGCAATTTGTTGTTGAACAAATTGAAAGCGACATCCAAATTTTGCTATCCAAACTTAAAACGTTGAATGGAGGCAATGTAATTGATGGTGCTACATCAGGAATTGCATTACCTATCGAAGTTGGTACGGTAGATAATCTTTGGCAGGAAAAATTAGCGAAAGACCCTTTACTACAAGAATTAAAGGCTAATGAGACATCTTCACTTCAAAAAATAAAATTGGAAAAAAACAAGGTGCTGCCAAACGTGGCACTTGGCTATAATTATCAAGGCGTTAGCGGTAGTAATTATTCTGGTTTTTATGGTGGTGTTTCAATTCCACTTTGGAGTAGCAAGAACAAAGTAAAAGCTGCCGAAGCAAATTTTGAATATCAACAGTCCAACACGCAGGTAGTTACCACTTCGCTTTATACCCAATTTCAAGAAACCTATAATCGATACGAATTGATGCTCGAAAAATTTAATGAGTATCAAGCCACTATGGGTAATTTAAATAGCGAGCAACTGCTTTTTAAGGCTTATATGTTGGGCGAGTATTCGTTTATGGATTATTACGTGGAGCTTCAGTTTTATCGGAATGCATCAGATAAAATGCTGCAAATGGAAAAGGAACTGCAACTGCTTCAAGCACAATTATTAAAACATCAGTTATAAATTTTTAAACATACAATTATGAAATTTTCAAAATCAATATTCGCAATAGCAATCGCATCAACATTTTTAGTAACCTCTTGTCGAGAAACAAAAACCGAAAATACTGACGACCACGGTCACGAGCATAATGAGGATGGTAGTCATACGGAAGAAACCATAGAGCAAGAAGAGTTTAAAGTAGGAACTGATTCTATGGAAACAAAAACAGAGGAACACGGGCACGACCACGATTCAGAAGGGAATCATACAGATGATGATTCAAAAACTCATAAACACGATGGTGGAGCAGAACACCACGACCATTAAAAATCAAAAACATACGAAAGATGAAATATATAATAATAGTGCTCGCCTTTTTGGCAATGTCCTGCAATAACAAGTCAGAAGACGCACACGCACACAACGAAGATGGTAGTCACGTGGGCGAAGAAATTCCACGATTGAGCCATACTATCTGGACGGATAAAACAGAACTCTTTGTTGAGTTTCCTGCGCTCATAGTAGGTAACGGAAGTAGATTTGCAGCCCATTTTACGGTTTTGGATAAACACCAGCCCGTTCAAGAAGGTTCTGTAACGGTCAGCTTAATAAAAGATGGAAAAGGAATTAGAAATACGGTAGATGCACCGTCATCCCCAGGCATTTTTTCGCCTGCCATACAACCGAAAGAAGAAGGAAACTATCAATTGGTTTTTGAATTAACTACACCTGAATATTCAGATAAAATAACAATTGACGATGTTACGGTTTATGCTAATATAGATGAAGCCATAAAAGCTTTGGGTACGGAAGAAGAAGATGAGGGCATCTCGTTTTTAAAGGAACAAGCTTGGAAAATCGATTTTCAAACCGCACCTGTCGTTTCGGGTAAAATTTACGATGTCATCAATACATCCGGTGTTTGGATGCCATCGCCAGGTTCAACAAAGTCCTTGGCAGCAAAATCCAATGGTGTGGTAGATTTTAAAGTGAATAACCTTACGGAAGGCACAGCGGTAAAACAAGGTCAGCTTTTGATGAGCTTGAACAGTCAAGGTTTGGCATCCAACAATTTAAGTACGGATATCGCTTCCGCGAAAGCGACATTCCAACAAGCCAAATCTGAATATGAACGGAAGAAAGAGCTATACGAATCCAAAATAGTCCCGAAATCTGAATTTGAAAAAGTAGAAAGCAGTTTTGAGATAGCCAAAGCCAACTATCAATCATTGGTATCTGGTGTTTCGGGCGGAAGCAAACAAATCCGCGCCCCTTTTGATGGCTTTATCAAATCCATAACAGTTTCAAATGGCGATTACGTAGAACAAGGCGTTGCGCTTGTGACCGTTGGAACGCATCAATCCAGAGTTTTAAAAGCGCAGTTAGCACCCAACTACGGACTTACGATGGGTAATGTACAAGGTATATGGTATCAGGATAATGATAACCAATGGAAAGACGTAACTGATGCCGAGGGCAAAATCCTTTCGATTGGAAAGGACGTGGAACGTGAAAACCCTTTGATTTCTGTTTTTACAGAAGTCAATGCCACCGTCGATATGCCAATAGGAAGTCTAACACCTGTTCAGATAGCGATGGGAAATGCAACACAGAACACAATGATACCTGTGAATGCTCTCTTGGAAGACTATGGAAGCTATTCCGTTATCGTTCAACTATCAGGCGAAAGTTTTGAAAGACGACCTGTTAAGATTGGAAAGCGCAATGGCGAAAATGTAGAGATACTGGAAGGTCTGCAAGTTGGCGAAGTGGTGGTAACTACAGGAGCATATCAAGTTAAAATGGCTTCAATGTCGGGTTCAACACCTGCACACGGTCACGAACATTAAAAACGAAGAGAAATGTTAAACAAAATATTATCAATTTCACTTCAAAACAGATTGCTCATACTATTGGGAGCGGTTGCATTGAGTGTGTTGGGCGTGTATTATGCACGTACAATGAACGTGGATGTATTCCCAGACCTTACAGCGCCTACGGTAACAATCCTTACCGAAGCGCACGGAATGGAATCTGAAGAAGTAGAAAAATTAGTAACCTATCAACTGGAAACGGCCTTAAACGGTTCGCCCAATGTGAGACGAATCCGTTCGTCATCGGCAGCGGGTGTTTCCATTGTTTGGGTAGAATTTGAATGGGGAACCGATATTTATCGAGCGCGCCAAATTGTAAGTGAACGCATCCCGATGGTACGGGAAAATTTACCCGAAGGCATTGGCGCACCAACAATGGCACCTATTTCATCGATTATGGGCGAAATAATGTTACTGGGCGTAACGTCCGATAGCTTATCGCCTATGGAATTACGAACCTTATCAGATTGGACAATCAGACCTCGCATAAAAGCCATTGGCGGTATTGCAAATGTGGTGGTCATTGGTGGCGATTACAAGCAATATCAGGTATTTGCCAATCCCGAAAAGATGAAGTATTACGATGTGAGCCTATCAGAATTGGTGGAACACGTTAAGGAAGCAAATCAAAATGCACCCGGCGGTGTCATCAATCAATATGGCAATCAGTATATCATTAAGGGAAGCGGTAGAGCCTATGCGCTGGAAGACTTGCAGGAAGCCGTTCTTAAGGAAGTGAATGGTCAAACCATCAAAATAAAAGATGTAGCAACTGTACAAATCGGAGCTGCCGATAAAATTGGCGACGGTTCATTAAATGCAAAACCCGCTGTGATTCTGACCATTTCAAAGCAACCCGATGTGAATACCTTGGAGTTGACAGACCGCTTGGACGAAGCCATTGCAGACTTGGAAACAACCTTGCCAAAAGGTGTCAACATCAAAAGCCAAATCTTTAGACAGTCCGATTTCATAGATGCTTCTATTAGTAATCTAAATATGACTTTGTTGGAAGGTGCGTTTTTTGTAATGATTATCCTGTTCATCTTTTTAATGAACTGGAGAACGACCTTAATTTCCTTGTTGGCGATTCCTATTTCATTGTTGGTGTCCATCATCATTTTAAAATGGTTGGGCTATACGATAAACACAATGAGTTTGGGCGGTATGGCCATTGCCATTGGTGCATTGGTGGATGATGCCATTATTGATGTGGAAAATGTGTATAAACGCTTGCGCGAAAATATTAGAAAGCCAAAGGCAGAACGAGAAAGTACCTTGACCGTGGTACGAGACGCTTCCGTAGAAATACGAAGCTCAATCATCATCGCAACCTTGATTATTATTGTGTCTTTTGTACCGTTATTCTTTTTAAGCGGAATGGAAGGACGTTTATTGCAACCGCTGGGAATAGCATTTGTGACTTCGGTTTTAACCTCATTGATAGTCGCTGTAACGGTAACCCCAATTTTGTGTTCCTATTTATTGAACAATGAAAAACTACTTAATAAACAAGCAGAAGGCACACGTGTAGAGCGTTGGTTACAGAAACATTATGGCAACCTCTTGGAACGAGCGACCAAAATACCTAAAACAATTATAGGTGTAACTGTCATTGCATTTGTATTAAGTCTATTGGTTGTAACACAATTGGGAAGAAGTTTTCTTCCAGAATTTAATGAAGGCTCATTGGTAATTAGTGTCGTTGGCCCACCGGGAATGTCTTTGGAAGAAAGTAATAAGACTGGAAAGTTGATAGAGACCATATTACTGGATATGCCCGAAGTGGAGGTCGTAACACGAAGACAAGGTCGTGCCGAACTAGACGAACACGCACAAGGCGTTAATGCTTCGGAAATTGATGTGCCTTTTGTCCTCGAAGACAAAACCAAGGAAGAATTCTTTGAAGAAGTCCGAAATAAATTAAGCATCGCACCTGGTGTTAATATCACATTGGGACAACCCATCGCACACCGTATTGACCATATGCTTTCGGGTACGCGTGCCAATATTGCCATCAAGATTTTTGGGTCAGATTTACAACGTTTATTTGAAGTTGGTAAAAGCGTAGAGCAGAATATCAAGGATATTGAAGGATTGGCAGATGTTGCGGTTGACCAACAAATTGAAGTCCCACAAATACGTATCAAACCTAAACGTCAGATTCTATCCGCTTATGGAATGACCGTTGGTAATTTAATGAAACAAGTGGATATTGCTTTTGCAGGGGAAGAAGCTGGCGAAATTTATGAAGGGCAACAGTATTTTGATTTGGTGGTTCGCTACGAAAAACCGTTTCGGGATAATATTGAGAACATCGGAAACACGTTAATCAGTTTGCCAAATGGTGGTCAGACCACTTTGGGCGAACTGGCAACCGTTCAATCCGTGAGTAGTCCAAATACTATTAATCGCGAAGATGTGCAACGTAAAATTGTAGTCGCTGCCAATGTGCAAGGTCGGGACTTACGAGGTGCTGTGGAAGAAATCAAAGACGTGGTTTCAAGTAACGTGAATATGCCAGAAGGCTATCGTGTGCAATATGGCGGACAGTTTGAAAGTGAATCCAAAGCTTCACAATTGCTTATGATAACTGCAATTATTGCCATAGCAATCATTTTCCTTTTGCTGTATTATGAGTTCAAGGATGTAAAATTGGCGTTTGTTGTATTGATAAACCTGCCTTTGGCACTAATTGGTGGTATCTTGATTGTGTACTTCACATCAGGGATTATCAGTATTGCTGCGACAATAGGTTTTATCAGTTTGTTTGGTATTGCCACACGAAACGGGATTCTATTGGTATCGAGGTATGAAGATTTACGAAAAGAAGGAATCCAAGGCTTTCAATTGATAAAGAAAGGTGCATTAGATAGATTGAACCCAATCTTAATGACTGCCTTTACCACAGGTCTGGCATTGATACCATTGGCTCTAAAAAGTGGCGAACCGGGAAGTGAAATTCAAAGCCCAATGGCCGTTGTAATTTTAGGTGGCTTGTTGTCGGCTACGATATTGAATTTGGTAGTAATTCCTTGCGTGTATCAGTTAGTATTAAAAAAGGAAAAGTAAACAGTCCATTACGGTAATAAAAACCCTTCTTGTTCTGAATAAGGAGGGTTTTTTATGCTGTGATATTTTCAATCCCACTCAGCACATTCCCCTACATTCCGCGATCGCCTGCTGAAAAAGCGGGCAACCACTTCATTTCGTGAAAAGAGCTTCTCTACATAAGTCTTCTATGCATTTGGATAAAAAAAGTTGTGATATCGTAAAGGAAGAATAAGATGATATTACCTTTAAACTTGAAATTAAAGAGTTAGCTGTGAGTCAAAATCGAACTTAAAATATAACCCAGGCAACCATATAGTAAAATTATACGTCTTTATAAATAGAGATACTCTGTAAAACATAATAGAACATACCAAAATGTTAGACAACCAAAAAGTAAACATCAAAATCAAACTCGCTGCATTATGGGCTTCAGTAACATTCTGCTATTTGTATGGCGACTATTTTGAGCTTTACACACCGGACAAAGTAAACAGTTTAATAACAGGCGATACTATTATGGATAGTCCAACCACATTATTAATAGCATCGATAATTTTGGCGATTCCATCTGTAATGGTTGCCCTTTCAATTATACTTAAACCAAAGCTAAACCGAATTCTAAATATCATATTTGGGATACTATTTACCATAATGATGGTAGCCATAGGAATAATGTCAACGAACGAATGGTATTTGTTCTATGTCTTTTTAGCATTTTTAGAAAGTATAATTACCGCATTGATTGTTTGGTACGCTTGGAGATGGCCTAAAGAAAAAACTATTTAATAATGGAAGATATGTCACAAAACAAAAAAGCAAGAATTGCAGGAATACTCTATTTGTTACTAATTATTTGTGGATTTACCTACCTTGTCTATGTACCATTAAAATTAATTGATTTAAAAAATGCCACAGACACCATAGAAAATATAAGAGACTCTGAACTATTGTTCAGAATTGGTATTGTAGCGGGAATTTGCTCTTTTATTATTTTCATTCTATTGCCATTGGCACTCTACAACCTTTTACGAAATGTAAACAAGGTTTCAGCGAAATTTATGGTGCTATTTGCGCTATTGAGTGTGCCAATTTCATTTGTCAATATTCTGAATAAATTTTCAGTACTAACCTTAATCAATAAATCAGAGTATGCACAAAAGCTTGGACAAGCAGAATTTCAAGCCCAAGTAATGCTGTATCTTGAAAATTACAATAACGGAGTGCAGCTCTCTCAAATATTCTGGGGACTTTGGCTTTTACCTTTTGGCTATCTGGTGTATAAATCTGGCTTTCTTCCAAAGATTTTAGGTTTTTTTTTAATGGCAGGCTGCTTTGGCTATTTGATTAAATTTTTCGGAGATTTCCTATATTCAGATTTTAATAAGACAATTATCTCTGAGATTGTTGGGTATCCTGCTTCTCTTGGCGAAATTGGAATTTGTTTGTGGCTTCTTATTATGGGAACAAATAAACTGGGTTTTAGGAAGAAAAGTATAAAATAATTATTCAAGCTCTGAAAGGGAAATATATAGAATAAAATTCTACCATAGCGCTTGTTTTGAATAATTGATTCTCTGTTATAACCCACTCAGCACATTCCCCTACATTCCGCGATCGCCTGCTGAAAAAGCGGGCAACCACTTCATTTCGTGAAAAGAGCTTCACTAAATACCTCTTGGACACAATCCCCAATTTCAGCTTTCCATTCCGCTAACCCTTCCCGCTATGCTGGGAAGGAACACTTCATTCCAGAGCCAAAATCGTGAATTAAGTCCGCTTATAAAATCTATTAAATAAAGAATAAGTTTAAATAACGAAAGAGAGGAATTATGTTATCTATATTTATACCCGCTATATCACATTATTGTTAATTTAAAAATATATTGTGGTCTGAATTTTATACGAATGAACGAGTCGATTTTAGTGCTTATAAATAAGGCTGGAAAATTTTCTGAAAAAGATTCTCTACTTCTAAGAAAAGAACTAAAATTTAGAGAATTAAAAAAAGGCGATTTTTTGTTGAAAAACGGAGCTGTTTGTTCTTCGCTGTGTTTTGTTGTTTCAGGTAGTTTTTATCAATACAATGTTGATTCACAACTCAATAAAAATATCATCGACTTAAATACAAAAGATGATTGGGTTATAAATCATAAAAGCTTTACTTCAAGAAAACCATCCGAATATTCAATTCAAGCTTATGAAGACAGTTCTTTCTATGAAATATCAATAGACGCAATCCATAGACTAATTGCTCATTCACAAACCTTTCTACAAATGGGGAAAATATTAGAAGAATCGACTTCGCGAATTGATTTTTTTGATAATAATAATACCCCAGATGAGAAGTACCATTACATAATAACAATCAAACCTAACCTTCTTCAGAAATTTCCGCAAACAGTTATTGCTTCTTACCTAAAAATCACGCCAGAAACGTTGAGTAGAGTTAGAAAAAGGCTTTCATAATTTTATTTTTTCTTGATTTCAATCAAGTGTTTGTTTTTCACAATCCTTTGATATTTGTACTTCAAACGAAATATCAAAACAATGGAAACAAATTTTTACAAAAGTACAGGGATTTCACTTACTATTGGCTCTTTTTTGGCTATTACAACTATGATGTTACACCCATCAGGGGGTAACATTGAGCATATCATTCAAATAGCTAATCCAATCAAGAGCACTCACGCTTTAGCAATTTTTTGTTTACCATTTATCCTATTTGGTTTTTATGGCTTAACCCATAAGCTTTCAGATAAATGGAAATTATCAACTTTAGCTTTCATTATAGTTGCCTTCGGACTTTTTGCAGCGATGCTTGCAGCACTATTTAATGGATTGGCCTTACCCTATTTTCTTGGTCAATATTCGGAAAATATTGAACAGAATATTTCTGTACTTAAACCCATCATAAATTATGGTTTTGCCGTGAATAAATCATTGGACTATATTTTTATTGTCTCGTTTTGTGCTGCCATTACTGTTTACTCTTTGATAATCATCACCACAAGAAAGCTTTCAAAATTAATTGGATACTTTGGTATCGCAATATTAGTTTTTGCAGTTTTGGGCGCAACCACAAATTTTGTGTTTACAAGTCTTACAGGTTTCAGAATATTTGTTTTTAGCATTGCAGGTTGGATTCTATATTCGGGAATATCATTAATCAAATCAAAAAAGTAATATCAATGAGTAAAGAGAAAATAAAGAAGGCATATGATGAATTAGCCGAAAGTTATAACAGATTAATTGACCATAAACCACATAATGCATATTACGATAGACCCAATACATTGAATTTATTTGAAGATGTAGAAAATAAATCGATTCTCGATGCAGCCTGCGGTTCTGGAAAATATGCAGAAATTTTACTTTCAAGAAATGCACAAGTAACTGGATTCGACTTGAGTTCCGAAATGATAAAATTTGCAAAGGAAAGAAACGCTAATCAAGGAATATTCTTTGTACACGATTTAAGTGAACCTCTAACAATGATAAAGGACAAATCTTTTGATTTTGTTCTCTGTGCCTTGGCTTTACATTATTTAGAGGATTGGAATTTAACCATTAGAGAATTTCATAGAGTACTGAAAACTAACGGACAATTAATAATATCAGTTGAGCATCCGTTTTTTGAATATAATTACTACAAATCAACCGAATATTTTAAAACAGAACCTGTAAAATGTATTTGGAAAAGTTTTGGTAAACCTATTGAAATTAATAGTTATAGACGACCTCTTAACGATTGTATTGAACCACTAACAGAAAACGGATTTTATATTGACAAATTAGTTGAACCAAAACCCCTAAAGGAATTTGAGAAATTAGACCAGAAGCATTACAAGGAACTGAATAAATTTCCAGCTTTTATGTGTATTAGAGCGGTCAAAAAATAGCATTTATTAAGTTAATGTATATGAATTTTCTCATCATAACTTCTAATATAACAAACGGTAAAACCCAATACCACTCAGCACATTCCCCTACATTCCACGCTTGCCTGCCGAAAAAGCAGGCAATCACTTCATTACAGGAAAAGAGCTTCTCTACAAAAGTCTTGGACACAATCCCCAATTCCAGCTTTCCATTCGGTTAACCCTTCCCGCTGCGCTGGGAAGAAACACTTCATTTCAGAGCCAAAATTGTGTAGTAAGTTCACCTTAAACCCATCAGCACATTCAAAAAGTCTAATTATTTTTTAATTCAGTTATATTGTGAGAAATTTTAGCTTAAATGGAAAAACTAACAGAAAATAGAACCATTGAATTACTGATGCCTCATTTGGTTCAACAAGGTTATGAAATAGAAAGTTTCTGTCTTGGCCAAACGAGAGGGTATGATATTGTTGCGAACAGAAAAAGTGAAAAATTACTTATTGAAGTAAAAGGCGCAAAAGCACACAAGGATTCGCCAACAAAGCGACGAGATTATTTCAACTCTGGACAGATTAAAACCCATTTAGGTAAAGCAATTATCAAATGCTTAGAAACCAAAGTTGCTTTTCCAAATGCAAAAATTGCCATTGCTCATCCCGAGGATGAACAAATAAGAAAAGCAATAGCCAGTATTATTCCTGAGTTGAATAAGATAGGCATACGGCATTATTGGGTTAATGCTAATGGAACAGTAACTCTTGAAAAATAATTTATTTTGAACACAGTAACAAATTCCAAACTATCCTCTTTATTTCATTTCTTGAAAGAAAATAGGGCTTATAATAAGAAGGTGCAATCCAATTCTTATAATCTGTTTTTAGCACCGTTCGATTCTCTTGAAGATAAATTATATTCAGCTCTTCATCACGTAGCGAATACCCAAAGCCAACCTAAAATTGATATTCTCGCACCTTTTTTTCAAAAAGTATATTCCAATAAATCCCAGCTTCATAGTTTTAAGACATTCATCGATTTTCTAACAGATAAAGAAAACGATGTTTATAATTATGAATCGCTTTACTATGGTATGTTGAGACAAAAAGGTTGGGGTAATAAAACGTCTGCATTGTTTGCCAAAACCATTTATCATTTACATAATGGTGCGTATGGATTTCAAAATCCAATATGGGACGATGCACCGAAAACCATTGACAAAGAAGAAAAAATCTTCTTGCCTGTAGATGCTGTAATTGAAGCAATTTTCCATAGTATTGACCCCTCTATTAAGTGGAATTTCCATAAAATTAATAAACTTCTACAGGATAATTATTCCTCAGAAGAAATGGAAGTTTGGGACGACCTTTGGTTCTGGGGATTTATAAACCAACGTGGTTCCGGTCTAACAAGAGAATTTATTTGGAACGAATCCAAATATTGGGCATTACTTGAGACTGAAAAGAATGGTGTTGTGATTGAAGAGATAAAATTGAAATCGTTGCAATTCCTTTCCATATTGAACCCAAAACAGTAACATATGTATTTGCTATTATCATATTCTAAGTTTGTCTGAATTTAGATAGGTTTAATTTCCAATTATTACCACTTAATCTATATAGTGGCAAAAATTTGTTTTCAAATATTCACCACTTTTTTGTATTTTTGGCAAAGTTTTGATTTTTAACTATGCCAAAGATTATTGAAAATAAATTGATAGAAGCTTTCAAAGACCGTAGTTCTTTTGATAGGGATGCGCTATATAACTTCTATCTGGATTTCGAACCAGATCTAAAAGAAAGTACATTTAGTTGGCGAATTTATGACCTGAAGAAAAAGGACATAATTAAAACCATTGGTCGTGGACTTTATGTTATTTCCTATAAACCTAAATATAAACCTCTTCTATCAGATAGTGTGTTCAAAATAGCCCGTAAAACCAATGAGCGTTTTGAAGATATAAAATATGCCATTTGGGAAACCCAATGGCTCAATGAGTTTTCTCAGCACCAGGCGTCAAATCAAATGATTGTCGTCGAAGTAGAAAAAGAGTTTGTAGACTCACTCTATTACTATCTAAATGATAATCTAAGAATGGATTTTTTCCTAAATCCAGATGAAAAGGAAATCCAATTCTATATTTCAGAAAGTAACGTGCCGGTTATCATTAAACGTTTGGTGACAAGGGCACCCATACAAAAAATAAAAAATAAAAAAGCGGTAGTGCCCATTGCAACACTTGAAAAGATTATGGTGGACCTGTTTGCAGATGAAAATCTGCTACATTTTTACCAAGGTTCTGAAATGGTAAACATCTACGAAAAAATAATTGATAGATATAGCATCAATTTTACAAAGTTGTTCAGCTATGCCAAAAGGCGCAAAAAGGAACAGGAAATAAAGCAATTTATAAGCAACCACATTTCAAATTTTTTAGAAGATATTCAATATGATTAACAACAAAAGTTTTGAAAAGGAATGGCTGAATGGCTTCCGTGCAAAAAAGGAACATAAGGGTATCGATGTAACTATATTGGAAAAAATGGTTCACGCACTATCATTACTCGAACATTTAAAAGTTTCAGGACTCGATTTTGTTTTCAAAGGGGGAACATCACTTGTGCTTTTGCTAAAAGAAGGGAACCGATTTTCTATTGATATCGATATTATTTCCAGCGTTGAGCGTGATAAATTAGAAGAAATTTTGGATGCAGTTGTAGCCAATTCACATTTCAAAAAGCACGTGCTTAATGAGCATAGAAGTTATAAGGAAGGTGTTCCAAAGGCACATTACACCTTTGAGTTCGAGTCGGTATATAATCCAAACGTTCCTGGAACCATTCTATTGGATATCCTTTTTGACAGTCCGCACTATCCAGAACTTATAGAATCGCCCATTGAAACACCTTGGCTTTCCATTGATGGAACTGCTACAACAATTACTACGCCTTCGGTAAACGCTATTTGTGGCGATAAGCTAACAGCTTTTGCACCAGATACCATAGGCATACCATACTACAAAGGCGACCAATTATTTGCAATGGAAATCTGCAAGCAATTGTTCGACTTGGGAAAACTTTTTGAAAATATTACTGATGTAGCAATGGTAAAGAAAAGTTTTTCAGCTTTCGCGAAAGCAGAACTATCCTATCGAAGTTCAGACAAGGATTTTAGTAAAAGGAAACTCAATGAAAAGGATGTGCTATGGGATTCCATAAATACCTGTGCTATTATGGCAAGACGAGAACGTAACCCAACCGCTGAAAAGAAAAAGAAATTTGCAGATTTAAACTCTGGCATACGAAGTTTTGGTAGCGCATTTTTAATGACAGGGAACTTTAGGATTGAAGAAGCATTGGCAGCTTCGGCCAAAGTAGCCTATTTGAATGCTATTCTTCTACAAAAAGAGGATGTTGAAATAGAATATTATGAGAATCAGGATACAAAGGAACTGGCTATAAAAAATCCAGATTGGGCCTTTTTGAACAGATTAAAACGCCAACCCGATAAATCTATATTTTATTATTGGTACAAGGCGGTAGAACTATTGTAAATTAACGTGAATGGAATTAAAGTATATTATAGAAATCTGTGTCGCTATCGACATCGCAATTTTGGGTATAGCATATCCTATTATCGTGGATAAAATATCCAATATAGGCCACAAGTTTTCATCAAACTATCTGGCTAATGCTTTTGAAAATGAATTTCCGCAGACAAAACTTTTTGGTGTTTTTCCGGGAAGGTCAAGAAGAATAACAGTATTTGAATGGGTTTTGTTCTTTACAATCGGCTCTTTTATATTCTTAATATTAGACCGTGAACCTCTTTTTTGGAAAGATAATTGGATAATGCAAAACTCAGCAAAACTTCTAACGCTATTCTTAACATTATCATTGGTTGTCATTTTTATTATTTGGTTAGATAAGGTTTCACTGTACAATGGCAAGTCTACACGTTTGCTTACCTATATAATTTCTGAATACCGAAAGCTAAAAAAAGGCCAAGATGATAAATACCATTTCAAAATTATCAATGAACTGGCAATATTTGCCATTAGAACACAGGATAAAGGTTTAGAAGAAACATTGGTTGACTTCTACACGGAAGAATTCAATAATTACCGTTCGAACTTTATACGACCCAGAGAAGCAGAAAAACCTGATGGGTTTGAAAATTTTAAAGTTGAGTTTAATCACGAATTCCATTATGGTATCAGGGAAATCATTAGAGAAGTTGCTAAAGGTAGAAATGAAGACTTGCAAAGTCTCGAATATTTTGTTGTAAGTGGCGTATGGTTGATGGGACAGGGCATATTTGAAACACCCATCTCAAATGACACCTATAAAGAACTTTGGAGGAATGTTGTACTCATATCAAACAATCCCAAATTTGTAGGTAACTATTGGAGTACGGCACATCAATATTTTAGTTTTGGATTGCAACAAGTCTATGGCACAGATTATAATTTTGAGACTAAAAAATACGATAATCAGTCATTAATAGATAAAAGAGACAGCGAAAGAAAACGTTTTTTTGAGTTTCACTTGGCATTGGGAGGCCTATTGATATACCAGAAAAACTATGAAGCCCTTAAAAAGTTATTTACATACACACAAAACCAGCCACCTAAATATGTTCTGCTGCCAAATAATATGACTGAGATTTTTACGTGGTTCAGTAGTTTTAAAGATGAGTTTGGCAGAGGTTATTACCCTATTGATTTATCATACCCTTTTCCAGGATTGGATAATTTAGGAAACAGAAGGCGTGTTACATTCTACATCTGTCAGTATTTGACGTTGCTTTTTCTAAGACAGTTTAAACTGCCAGAACACAATACCTACGACAATTTTACAGGACAACCTACATTACCTCAAGCCGAAGTGTTAGAATTACTACGTTGGCAAGAGTCCATAAACTATTTCAGGTTTTGTTTAAAAAAGGTGTTGAAAGATAAAAATCTCTTAAATACTATATGATATGAAAAAGAAGGAGATAAAGAAGCTAAAAAAGAAGTCATCAAAATTTATAGATGTTCTCGAATCATCAATTGAAGAGGCTATTGAGGATGCAAGATTAAATGCGGATATTGACTACGAAAAAGAATGGGAATTTTATGAAAAATCTAAAGGTGCAATAGTTGGAGCATTAGAAAAGTTTGATAGTATTCAAAATTCAGAGAAGGATTTTGAAGGAGAGCCTACTATTTCCTTCGGTGTAAACGGTACAATGAATTTATTTCAAAAATCTGCATTTACAACTGGAGATATTCCACATCTAAATGCAGACACGATATTATCCCAGCAGATAGTTTACCAGAACATCAATTATTATATTCCCAACGCATTTTTATCAGCTCGGAAAAAGAGGTATCTTCTTCGTAAAGAAGATTTAGTAAAAGGGATAGAAAAATTGGGTTTTGATACGGACACAGATATTATGGTAGCAATGAATCTTAATGTTTATGGAATTGATGACTTCCAGAAGATTGAGGAATATATTACCAGAGTACCATCTACAGGGCTCAAAAATGTACTGTTTGTTTTGCCAAAAGCCGATTTGCCTATCTTAAAACATAAAGAACTTGAGGTTAGTGAACAGCAAGAGCATCAATTGGGCATATTAGATGATGATAGAAAAATCTACGGTTCTTTAATCGACCTAACACAAGATGCCAATGCGAATCAAAGAGAAAAATGGAAAAATTCAAACATTGATTTTGCGACCGATTTAAAAGTACAGCTAACTATAGCTTTTATTACTGAAGTTATTTGGAAAGCCAATGCTAATGTGGTTCAAATTAATATTGAAACTTCATTAAAGGAACAAGGCATCGTAAATGAGCTGTCTGATATAGAGAAGTTAGTGCCAAAAAAGGAAACCAATGATTGAGTTCAGAAACCCTCATCACATAGAACCACCAGGCGTTTTGCGACAAATTCTATCTCATCCCGCAAATGACTCAGAAGTTATTGAACTTGCAGTTTTTCAAGAACATCGTTACGCATTTTTCTATTGGAACAAATGGGTGCAAGACAACAAACCTAAGAATCCAACTTGTTTGGTTTCATTGGATTGGCATCAGGATTTATGCTATCCGTGTGAAACAGAAAGAGAATGGTTAGATAAATTAGATTTAACGAGTGATGCAGAAGTGTCTTTATTTTCTTGGGCAAAACTTGCGGGCAATAATGATGGCCATATATTATGTGCGGCATATCTTAACTTGATTGGCGATATTTATGTGCATTGTAGACAAGAAATGGGTCGAAATACTTGGCAAGATGAAGAATTGACAGATACCTATGGCAACAAGCACACCATCAAAAAATTCAAAACTTATGAAGCATTACAAGAAGCACTGTTGAAGTCGTCAGAGTCGTCCGTGTTTTTTGATATTGACTTGGATTTCTTTTCTGTAAAGAACGGTCTAAGTGATGGCTCGTTTGAATTCACTTATCTGCAAGAACAAGAAATACGCGCAATGTTAGATAAAGACCATCCGTTAATCAGTTGGATTTTTGAGCGGATAAAAGGGTTTACTATTGCAACAGAACCAGAACATTGCGGTGGGCTTTTAAAAAGCAACAAATTTCTTGACCTAATTAGTGACATTTATTTCAACCCAGAGTTGTTTGCCCAAAAATGTAATTGGAAATGGAAGCCTAAGTATTAATAATCCACTCAGCACATTCCCCTACATTTCGCGAAAATCTACATTTCGGGAAAAGAGCTTCACTACACACGTCTTGGACACAATCCCTAATTTCAGCTTTCCATTCCGCTAAACCTTCCCAGTGCAACGCGAAGAAACATTTGTCCTGAACGCAGTCGAAAGGCTACATTCCAGAGCCAAAATTGTGAATAAAGTCCGCTTTGAAAAGAAGGTTTAAATTAATCTGATAACAATACTTTTCTTTTATTAATAATCCAAATTCCAACGGAAACAGTAAAAATTGAAATAATAAAATACCAAATATCGAATTGATAATAAATATCTGATGGCACACCACTCTCAGCAATAAAAACCAAACCTACCAATGCAAATCGAATCAATCCATACCCAACTAAAAGTATGCCCCATAGTTTTAAAATGGTCAGAACTTTCACAGCTTTTATTGACGACAAAAAGGTAAATAGCACTACCAACAGAAGTAGAGTTAAAAATGGAAAAAATGATTGTGCAAAAAGATGCTGTATCGTGTGAATCAAGATAGGAAGGCAACTAACGGCAAGTATAGTGTGTTTGCGTGATAGCCTACTTTTCCTGTAAAATTGACGAAATAACATTGGTTATATATTCTGTGGATTGTTCTAAAAAATTAAAATTCACGGTTTCGTATGTATCCTGCGGACTATGGATATACGGTGTGCTATCGTCCATTTCTTCAAAAGGATGAACCGTGGGATAACCTGCTTTTAAAAACGGTTTATTGTCTGAACCTGCACCGCCTATCGTTTTAAGCGATATCTTTAACGACTTCGCTTCTTTACGGTAAAGGTCTTCTAAAAAAGGCGCAGGCGATTGTAAGGTAAGTGCACCGTCACCATCGGCATCCCAACCGATGAGGTCAAAGATGTGAACGGAATGTACATCAAGTTTAGTTTTTTGAATCATTTTCACAAAGACCTCACTTCCCACTTCATCGTCTTCTTCTTGGTCAAAAAAGACGATAGTAATATTGTACTCTCGATGTTCGAAATTTTGTAATTCTCTGGCAAGCGCCAAACATAATGCCACACCACTTGCATTATCTACTGCACCAGGGGTTTTTCTCTCGCTATCAAAATGGGCACCCAGAATAATGTGTTTTTCAGTTGCAACGGTCGCTGAAACTTTTCCTATGACATTAATGCCCTTATTAGGTCTAAAAAATAAATCCAAAAAATAAGTGCTTTGTGGTGTGCGATATTTATGAAATTCAGTTGACCATCCAGATGCTTCAAGCTCATTTGCCAAGTATTCTGCGGTCAAAACTCGTTCATTATATGTCGCTCTTTGCTTTAAATGACCTTTATCTACAATAGCTTCCTTTCCCGTCAACTTTCCGATAACCTCTTTTTGGTAATCTACGGTACTGGCAATAGTATCTTTTTCTTGTGTTATGCCCGACGAAAACGAAAAAAGCAAACAGCTTATAAGTATAGTATTAAACATTATGTTTATTTATTTGGTCATTCGCCATTTGGCCCAAGTTTGTAATGCGCTAATTGCGGCTTTCTTCCCATTAGAACTGTTGGTAAGAAGGATGATACCATCATTTTTCTCAAAATCCATCATAAAACCAGCTTCCCACCCTGTATTGGTGCCTGAGTGCCCTGAAACGGTTATGGGTCCGAAGTTATAAGTAGCATACCCCAAACCATAGGCTACACTTTTCGCTTTCGTTATCGGGATAATGGTTGTCATCTCTTTAATCGTTTTTTGAGACAAAACGGGATTCTCGTTGAACTGTGCTTTCGCGAAAGTGGATAAATCCTCAAGGGTTGTATGTAAACCCGCAGCAGCCTTAGCGGTAAACCGTTCCAAGTAAATTTCCTTGCCTACTTCGTTATAAGGCTTTGCGGTCTTTGCTAAAATAGAATCATCAAGAGTAAAACTTGTACTGTTCATATTGAGTGGTTCAAAAACGTGTTCTTGCACAAAATCCTCGAATTTTTGACTTGTAGTTTCTTCGATAACCAGCTGTAATATGGTATAACCACCACCAGAATATTTAAACTGGGTTTGTGGTTCAAGAATGACCTTAACTGCTTCATTATCTCTAGCTGGTCCATTTTCGCCATTTAGGGAAGCTTCTAAGTTTGGTAACTTATCATCCGGATGAAAGCCAGGATAGCCGTGAACGGACAACCCGGCACTATGGCTCAAAATTGCCCTTATGGTAACTTTGCTATGGTCAAATTCAGATTTGGGCAGTTTCCAACGTTTCAAGTAAGTTTCTACTGGTATGTCGAGGTCAAGTTTTTCTTCTTGAACCAACTTCATAATGCCCCAAGCGGTAAAGAGTTTTGAGATAGAACCGATGTTGAAGCCCGTAGTCTTTGATATTTCTATAGTGTTGGCTACATCGGCATAGCCGTGCCCTTTTTCATAAATTATCGTACCATTTTCGATAATGGCAACTGCCATACCTGGCACATTGGTCTTTTCAAGTAAGGATGGGATTTTAGCATCCATCAGCTGGTCGATGGATGTTGTTTCTTCAGTTGCAGCCGACTGAGACATTATGTTCGAAGTAACGCACAGTAAGCCAAGTAATAGTATTGCTGTAAGGGTTTTCATTGAATAAAATTTTAAGTTGGCTCAAACTTAATATTACAATGAAATATATAATAATAAGATTGACCGATGGTTCATCATAAGATTCAATCAACACCTCATCAATGAGCGATGCTATTTGTTTTGTGTTTGATGTCATTCGTGCTTAAAAATGGGTAATCTGTCAAATAAATTGTTGTCAAATTTTTATTCAAATACCTTTGCGATATGGATTTAGTAGAAAAGAAACATCTTTCTTATTTAGTGGCATTAGTACTACTTGTGTGTGCAACTATAGGTATGGTGCACTATAAACAAGTATTGGAAAGTTCGAAAAATCCAGTTTATGAGACATATTTCTTGATTTCTCAAGTCTTGTTTTTTGGCGTCATCGGATATTTTTTGGTTTCTTGGATTTTCAAATTGGTCTGTAATTATAGATTACTTAAAAATGAAAAAATGGAAGCTGAATTGAGCTTGCTGAAAAGCAAGATTGACCCACATTTCTTTTTTAACACATTGAACAATTTATATGGACTGGCCATAGCTAAATCGGACAAAACCCCAGAAGTCATTCAAAAATTGTCCGAAATAATGCGTTACACTATTTATGAGGGCGAGAAGAACCAGACACCACTTAAAAGTGAAATCAACTATCTTGAAGAGTACATCGATATCCAAAAAATCAGATACCAGAAAAATGTGGATATACAATTTAAAAAGGATGTAGCCGATGATTCGACATTGGTTGCGCCATTACTTTTTATTATGGTGGTTGAAAATGCGTTTAAACACGGAATTGAAAGCCTTACAGAAGATGCTTTTGTCCACATTCATTTGATGCAACAAAATGATACGTTAACTTTAGAAGTGACCAATAATTTTGAAATCAAACCTGAAACCGCAAATGGATTAGGCTTAAGGAATCTAGAGAAGCGGTTGCAGCACTTATATCCAAATAGGCACAGTTTGGTTTTGGAAGAAGAAGATGAAAATATATATCGTGCAAAAATTACGCTATTGTTATGAGTCATTAAAAGTAGACGCTTAAGAACTAATACGTTACAAAAATAGAAATGAATCGTCGATTAATAAACTAATGGAACAATGAATTCAAAAGAAATAACCAAAGACAGAAGAGTAATTTTATCTACACTATGGATATTCGTGACCTTAAACTATCTCTATTGTGACGTTTTATCATTGATGTCTGCCGAAATGTTAAACGCATTGCTAACTGGCGAAATAGCTGGAATTGAAATGAATGAAACTACATTATTAGTATCAGGTGCGATAATGGAGATTTCGATTGCTATGGTTTTACTTTCAAGGATTTTGAAGTACAAGGCAAATCGATTAGCAAATATTATTGCAGGTTTAATTAAAACGATAATAATGGTTGGCACACTATTTATGGGAGGACCAAGTTATCACTATATGTTTTTCGCAACGATAGAAATAGCAGCAACATTGTTCATTGTCTGGTATGCTTGGACTTGGACAAAATCTATAGTTATAACAAGTAATTGATAAATTAAGACAATAATGTACACAATCACTTATAGCCGAAACCGATAATGATTAGTTATGCCATCATAGACGACGAGCCTATCGCTCATAGCATTATTGAAGAATTTGCTAAAGAAGTTAGCAACTTGGAAAAAGTGGGCAATTGCTATGATGTTTTCCAAGCTATAGATTTACTTCAAAAAGAAGAAGTGGATGTATTGTTTTTGGACATTAATATGCCAAAAATAACAGGTTTTGAAATGCTTAAAACGCTTAAAAATCCACCAAAAGTTATCGTAACCACAGCATATAAAGAATTTGCCTTGGAAGGCTACGAGTTTCAGGTGTCGGATTACTTGTTGAAGCCCTTTACGTTTTCTCGTTTTATCAAGGCTGTCAATACGGTTTTAGAATTCAAGGAGAGTAACTCAGCACCAAGCGGCATCTCAGAAAATTTTATAATCATCAAAGTGGATAAGAAAAAGCACCGTGTAAAATTGTCTGACATCCAATTCATCGAAGCACAAGGGAATTATTGCAAAGTGGAGACTCAAACAGATAACCTGCTAACGCTTCGTGGCATATCCGATTTTCAGTCAGCATTACCAGAACAGTTTTTGCGGGTTCATAATTCGTTCATCGTGAATAAAGATTGTGTAACCGCTATTGAAGGAAATCGTGTTTTTATTAACGAACAAACCATTCCTGTGGGAAGAACTTATAAAAAGATACTTTTGAATATTTAAAACCAATGAAGTATGATTCTCATTGCTAAATATATTGTAATTCTTTTCGGTGCTTTTCTTACTGGAGTTGGTCTTTTAATGCTTTTAGCACCTACAAAAGCAAGAGAATATTTAAGAAAAGCAGGGAGTACCTATTTTATCAACTACGTGGAGATAACTATCCGAATGATTCCTGCGGCTGGATTGGTTTTATATTCTGATTTTTCAAAATATCCAGAAATTTTCAAGCTGTTGGGATGGTTTATGATAGCAACTTCAGTCATACTATATTTTGTGCCTCGAAATGTTCATCACAAATATGCCCTGTGGTGTGCCAACTTGTTAAAACCTAAGTATATCAGGCTTTTGTCACCATTATCAATGCTGTTTGGATTTGTTATTGTTTATTTCGTGTTTTGATAAAGTCTTAGATAAAATATTTAAAAGGATACTATTATGGCCATAATTAACACGTACTTATATTTTAATGGAGATTGTGAAAAAGCATTTGCGTTTTATAAATCTGTTTTCAAGAAAGAAATCACATATATTGGACGCTATAAAGATGTTCCCAAAGTTGCAAGACATCATTTTCAAAATTTTGAGGATGAACATATTATGCAAATTACATTGCCTATTAGTCAAGAAACAATTTTAATGGGAGCGGACATTATCGATGATAATAGACAAGAAAAGAATGTTTCTAAATTTTTCTCACTCTATGTGAGTACCGAAAGTAAGGAAGAGGCTGATAGAATATTTAATTCACTTTCAAACGAAGGAGAGGTAAAACTTCCTATTTCTGACCAATTTTGGGGTTCGTATTATGGAATCTGTATGGATAAATTTGGTGTCAATTGGAAAATCAGTTTTGCGTTAGAAACAATTGAATAGGAATAAATAGCGAACGAACGTACAACAATTAATAAAGAAATTATAGTTCTGTTTTCATTACCCTCTCAGCACATTCCCCTACATTCCACGCTCACCTGCTGAAAAAGCAGACAACCACTTCACTTCGGGAAAAGAGCTTCACTACAAATGTCTTGAACACAATCCCCAATTTCAGCTTTCCATTCCGCTAACCCTTCCCGCTTCTCTGGGAAGGAACACTTCATTCCAGAGCCAAAATCGTGAATTAAGTCCGCTTTTAAATCGGAAAGCCATCAGCTTGATTTTCTTGACAGGATTTTCGGCGCGGTCTTCTTGAGCCCTCACTCAAAAATCCTTAAAAACCAAACCGCTGTCTTACACATTTTAAGGGGTTTATAATGGATAAAGCCTTTGTTGTTTTTCGGGGCGTCGAAAAACAGGCACGACATAACCAATTCTAATGTAAACACAGCTACTTATCTCGCTTAACTGTCGGTACGCTCAAACGCAACTGCGTTTAAAAGAATTGCTAATGCCCTTATGGAACTTGTCAAGACTATACAGAGTTTTAATGAAAAATAAGGTTTCTACTTCCTTGAAAATCCAAGGATTTTACTACGTCGCAAACACACCTGATTTATTCCCTAAAAGTCTTGACAAAACCCACTTTATCCATTGTGCGGTGCACAGAAGAAAAGAACAAACACCCCTTAAAATTTAATTCAGTTTAAAACAAATAGGGGAAATATAAACCAGTCTGTGACAAAGCAGACACAAATCTTTTTATTATGAGTACTATTAGAAATCACGTACAATTGATTGGAAACGTTGGTCAAGAGCCAACCATTACGAACCTTGAAAGCGGTAAGAAAGTAGCCCGCTTCTCACTCGCTACAAACGAGTATTACAAAGATGCCAAAGGCGAAAAACAAACAGATACGAATTGGCATACCGTAGTAGCTTGGGGCAAGACTGCTGAAATCGTTGAGAAATTTGTCGAAAAAGGCAAAGAAGTTGGAATATCGGGAAAACTTAAAACCCGAAGCTATACAACCGAAAATGATGAGCAACGCTACGTTACAGAAGTTGTAGCCGATGAAATCCTATTACTTGGAAGCAAGAGCGATAAGTAATCTTCAAAAAGAAAGAGGGCGCACCTGTCGAAAGTTTCGCCCTCTTTTTCATTATTCACACATTCAATATATGTACAATGAAAGCACAAGTTAACGAAATAAAAGAGCGATTGCAATATTTTAGTGGAACAGAAATGTTTTATCAAATCCCATTATTGCGAACCCGTTTTACGGACGGATTGAAATATTTATCAGAAGTCGCTGAATGTTTTTGGCTCATTACGGACACGTCCGTAATTGCAAAAAGTCTGATGAACCGAAGCGAATTTGTAACCATAGACTTCAAAAGATTGCCCAAAGAAAAACAGGATTATTCTGGTTATGAAGCCGAGATAATTTACAGCGATGGCAACAACAAAATTTTGGAAAAACACGGTTACAGGGCAACCGATTTTCCACTCGATGAACTGCGGTTATTTTTTGTAAATGATACGCTGATGTTGCCAAGTGAGTATTAAAAATCGGACGTTATGATATATCTAAATTTTACCGATTTGAACGAGGAAACACAAGAGCGATTAATTGCCAATTCCAAAGAAGAAGTAAAGAAAAAGTACGGCAAGGATATAATGGATTATGCCACAAGGCACAATACCAATTTGGATAAGATGCTTGATGAAGAAGCACTTCGGAATTTGTATTCGTATAAATACATTTTCAACATATAAATTTTATGAAATTAAAAACAAGCACCTCTAAATTTTAGAGGTGTTTTTTTATGCAATTAATATATAGTCAAGAAAAAAACGTATCTTTATTTCGCTGAAATTCAGCATTCAAATTTAAGTAGGGTTATCCACTTTTCGACTTTCGCCGATAACCGTACACATCGAAAAATAACATATCGGAAAATCATTTTCCCTGAAAATGGCAATCGGCTTTTTAGCCAGATTGTATGGATTTTTGTCACGCTTGCGCGTGACGAAAAGGAATAGCAAGAGGGTAACGGGCTGCGCCGCGTTACATATTCCATTTTCTTTTTAATCTATTGATTTTTAAGCACTTAAAAATAAAGTAGATATAAAAAACCCATCGATTTGCGTCAAATGGTCTTGAAACACCAGTAAACAGGGATGGATTTACGTCAAATCTTTAAAAAAGCGAAAGGAAATGGACTCATTTATCACTATCAGGTTCAAACGGAAAACAGCCAAAAGGTTTCAGGAATTTTCCAAGAAGCACTTCAAAACGCACACCGAAGCGATGGAAAACATCCTTGATTTTTTCCTCTACAACGAGATATCACCAAAAGAAAAATTGGGACCAACTGGACGTACTATCGAAGCTAAGTTACTCAAAAGAATCAATGCAGTTATCGCCATAATGCGAGACGTGGAAAAGACCCAAACCAAACCTACAGTAGCAATGTTGCAATCTCTTTTTGTAATGGACGAACCCAAAAAGAAACCGCTCATTTTGGAAAAAAAATATGCTGAGGAAAAGAAAGAAGTGCGTTTTAGTGAAAAGCGAAACACCAACAATGAACTTTAAAAATTTAGCTTATGTACATCACAATCACACCTCAAAAAATGGGCGGTAACTTTTCCAAAAGCTCAGCAGATTTTGTTGGCTATTTAGAGAAGGAAAACCAAGGATTGGAACAACACGAAATGGAACATTTTTTCAATCAATATGGCGATGAGATTTCCGCTGAAGAAGTAGTCAAAGAAATAGATGGAAATACCGCAAAATTGGAAAAACACGAACCAAGATTCTATTCAATTACCGTGAGTCCTTCAAAATATGAACTGCGAAAACTTCAGAACAGTAGCGAAGATTTAAAAAGATATACTCGCGAGCTGATGAAGGATTATGTGGCTTCATTTAACAGAGAAATTAAAGGGCGACCTGTCAGTATCGACGACATAAAATATTATGCTAAAGTCGAACACCAACGCACATTTAAGGGAACAGATTTTCAGATTAAAGAGAATCAACCTTACGCTTCAAAAATTCTTCAGCTAAAAACTGAAATCCGAAATATTCAAGATGGGCGAGCTGAAGGGAACATTAAAAGAATGAAAAAGGAAATTACCAAACTGGAAAGCCAAGCACCGCATCAACAAAATGGAAAACGGATTGTCCAGGGAATGCCAAAAGATGGAAACCAAAGTCACATCCATATTATCGTAAGCAGAAAGGATGCCTCAAATTCTGTAAGTCTTTCGCCAGGAAGTAAACACAAAGCATCCGAAGTAGAGATGCACGGAAGAAAAGTGAAGCGTGGTTTTGATAGAGATACCTTTTTTGCGAAAGCGGAAAAAACCTTCGACAAGACTTTTGGGTACAAACGCAACTTTGCCGAGACCTACAAAGCACGAAAAGATTTTGTGAAAAATCCAAACTTATATTTTGCTGCTTTGATGAAATTGCCAGCTAACGAAAAGGCGTTGGCTTTTAAAATGATAACAAAAACAGGCTTGCCAGTAATACCGAGTATTCCAGTAAGCCAAGCACAAATTGCACTTCGGGTTTTCAAAAGATTAAGGCGTGGTGCAGAAGTGGCCATAAAATCAAGTTCCATCGGAATCTAATAGATATGCAAATAGACAACCTTATAACGATATTTTCAATTATTGGTTTGGCCAGTACTGTTTTCTATGCGATATTTAGAGTGAGCAAGTATGCACTTTTATTGAATTTCATAATGCTTTCCTGCTTAGTTTTCTATTTAACTGAACAGAACGAATTAGTATCGATTTTACTTTATCTGGTGTGTCCTCTAATGTTAATTAATATAGGACTATATGTTTTTTTGCATAAGACTGAAAATGCACAAAATAGCGATAGAAAGTATCAAGTCAATTTTGCTACGACTAAAGGAAATTTCAAGTTAGATAATATTAAACGTGGCGCATCTATCATCGGTTCTGCCGGAAGTGGAAAGACCGATAGTGTGGTGTATGGCTTTTTAAAACATTTCCAGAAAGAGCACTTCTGTGGAATTATACACGACTATAAAGATTTTGAACTGACCGAAATGGCATTTCCACTTTTTAAGGATAGCGACATCCCGTTTAAGGTCATTTCCTTCGATAAAATCATCCATAGGATAAATCCTGTTGCGCCACGCTATTTAGAGAACGAGGAAAGCGTAAACGAAGTCTCACGTGTATTAATCGAAAACCTTTTAGAACAAAGAGAAAGCGGAACTACAGGAACAACAAAATTCTTTAACGATGCAGCTGAAGGGTTGATTGGTGGATTGATTTGGAAATTGAAAACCGATTATCCCAAATACTGTACGCTGCCACATTTGATTGCCATTTATCAAATGCTCGATACCGATAGCCTTATCCAATTTCTGGAAACCAACACCACATCGAGAGCGATGGCAGATGCTTTTATTAGCGGAAAGGATTCGGATAGACAGACAGCTGGTGTAAAAAGTACCTTGGCAAATGCGCTCAAACGAATTAGTACACAGCGCATTTTTATGGCATTGTCCGCAGACGAAGTGCCATTGAATATTAATAGCCAGGAAAACCCAACAATCATTTCGGTAGTAAACAATCCAAAATATGAAACCTCTTATTCGCCTGTAATTGCCACTATCATTCACACCATTACCAAGCAAATGAGCGTGCGAAATTCCAAACCTTCATTTTTGTTGATGGAAGAAGCACCTACGATACGTTTATTGAATATGCACCGTATTCCGGCAACACTTAGAAGTTACGATATCGCCACCATCTATGTGATGCAGGATAAGATACAGAATGATATGATGTATGGCGATAAGGCAAGCAAAGCGATTTTGAGCAATCTATCCTACCAATTTTTCGGCAAGGTCAACGACCCAGATACTGCAAAATATTACGAGCGCTTTTTTGAAATTATCAAAGATCCCACGAAAAGCATAAGTCGAGGTCACAATTTGGATTTCGATACAAGAATTACTACTGGCGAAAAGGAAATTCCGAAGATTAGAGCAGATGTCTTTTTCCGATTGAAACAAGGCGAGTTTATCACTTATGCGGACGGCAAAGATAAAAAGGTGCAGTTTAGATTGTCTAACATTCAACGACAGCTTCCAGAAGAATCCAGACAATATTCTCAGGCAGATTTAGCGGCTAATTTTGAAAAAATTTATAGAGATGTAAAATCTATATTTAACTAATTTAAAGAGTGTTGCTATATTTAAAAATTATGATTTCGCTATTTTTGACAGGATAACAGTATATTTATGACTGGTAAAATAAGTTTTAAATTGTACTTATTTTAATGCTTTAAATGAAAATAGAGAACGCTGAAGAAATACAAGAACTAAAAGCAATTGTTGAAAAATTATGTAAAAAACATCATTTAATCATACAAATCGCCGAGGATAATTATTTTAAGATATTTACGGACCAATCCTCTGGTATTACACTTTTTCTTCAGTTAGATGAGAACCAAAATTTATCATTTTACTTTCTTCAGAGAACATACGATGTGTTTTATACTGGTGATAGGTCTGATGCGCACGTAGTTCTAAGTTTGATGTTTACAGCTTTCTTGAGGTTCTACAAGTCAGGAATTTCTTGTGAGCAATTTGATATTGCCCATCCTGCCGTTCAAGATGAAATATGGGGAAGGTATTTGGTGCCTATTCAAGTCCCAATTTTACACGGAATATCGACTGCTAAACAACTTATTGAAGTTGTCACGGAAATTATAGAAATGGTTGCATTTTGGCGAGAAAGCTTATGGTATTTTACTGGCTGCCCTTGTGATAAATGTATGAAAAATGAGAATATTGATAATTCAAATTACAAGTATTCACTTGAGGATATCGAAGATTTGTTCTCAGATTTGCATAGCATATCCAGCCGTAATAATTATGGGGACCGTGAACGACCTGAATGGGTGTATTTCTATGACATAGAAGAGGAAGTTACTATGATAAAATCAAGTAGCCTAGCAAAATTTCTCAAGGCAACATTGCAGTTGTGTACAGATAAAACTGAACAGTTGAAAGGACAGAATGGGACATTCGTTCTAAGCGACAATATAAAAAATTTTGTTCACGATGATACCAACTCTGAAATGGATGAGTACTTTAAAAAAGTAAATACAAACGGTAAATTAAAAGGATATCCAGTTATTCCAATGGAAAATATGATTGTAACCGTTATGGATGATTACATCATTGCCTTAGGTAGAATATGTGGATTTGAAGAATATAAAAAAGAAAGGGAAATCATCAGAAAGCGGCATAATAGAGAGTCAGAACTTCTATTCCCGATTCCACAGTTCAAATGGAAAGAAAAGGTCTGTCCAGACCAATTTGAATTATTAGTTAAAGCACTATTGGAACGTGAACCAAATGTAAAAAGTGTAAGAAGACCGGCACCCATAAATCAAGGTGATAAGGGTAGAGATTTAATTATTGAGTGGAATGTAATAAATGAATATATGTCCGATACCGCACCGCCAAGAATATTGATTAAAGTTGTAGGGCAGTGCAAATCTGGAACATCTACAATTGGAAAAGGCAAGGTTCTGGACATTAGAGATACGGTAGAGACTCACGATTCTCAAGGATTTTTTTTGGCAGTTAATACTCAAGTTTCTGCACCATTAACCGAAAAACTTGAATCACTAAAGTCAAAAGGCTTATGGGTCTCTTGGTGGAATAGGGATGATATTGAGATTCGCCTTTCTAAAAACCAAGATTTAATTCCCAATTTTCCAAAAGTTATAACATCCAGGGACAAAATAAAATTTGTAGACAAAGAAGATTAGTTTTATAACATAACTGTCCTCACAATCTTAAGGACAGTCTTTGTTTAGAATTTTTAATCTTAGGTGGTCAAATAGGTGGTCAAATAGGTGGTCAAATAGGTGGTGTAATAGGTGGTGTAATAGGTGGTGAAAAAAGTGATTTAATTGATTCGATTGAATAAAATTTCAAACTAAAACGCGCTATTATAAGTAATTATCCATCCCAAATAATCTTGGTGAAGCACTTGCCAAGTTTTTTCGGCCATTGTTACAATAGTCAGCTTCAATCTCAAAAACAATACAATTCCTATTGGTCTGTTTACTGGCAATGGCTGTTGAGCAACTTCCGCCAAAGGTATCTAAGACTAAATCCCCAGGTGTTGTACTTTTTTCAATTAAGTAACTAATTAGCTCTACCGGTTTTTCTGTAGGATGGTTATTGTTTTTGGTTTTAGCAGATTTTAAAATATTACAATCGCGTTTACCATTCAATTTTTTACTTCCGTTACTGCAAAAAATAATCATTTCATACTTTGGTGCATAGTCGCCTTTTAGGTCACCAGTTCCGTGATTTTCCTTTTCCCATATTAGGATGTTTTTTATTCTAAATTCTTTATCAAGAAAAAACTTGAAGACTTCCACGTTATGCCAAGAGCAGAATACATAGAGATGCGCATTATTTTTACACACGCGCTTCAATTCTTTTACCCAATAATCTAACCAATCTAAGTTATCGTCGTTTGGCATTTTTTTATGCTTCTTACCTCGCTTATTACTTCTGTATTTGATGCCATAAGGTGGGTCGGTCAGTACCAAGTCTACACTACCATTAGCAACGGACTTAATACCGATATTCCAGTCTATATTTAGTATTTTTTGCATCTGTTACACAGATTGGTTTCGTTACAATTAGAGCATAGTTATAGCTATTCAGCACCAATAAAAGGCTGACATCACTTTAATAAATACAGAGAAATTAATCTATTTAAAAAGGCCCTTTTTCCCTCGGACCATTATGCGTGACCTTCCATTGGTCATCCTCTTGAACCAACTTAAAAACACCAGGTTTGCCATCATAAGATGTACTATATTTTACCCAAGTCGCTTCACCATCGACAGCTTCATCTAAGATGTCAACCTCGATTTCCTTTTCGGTGTCTGGTATCATATCTAATAACGTATTCAAACTGGCATATCCTTCTGATGTGGTATGCTTTTTTAGGGTAGATTTATCTTTTGAAAAGAAACTTTCCGCTACGATTGTTGCAGTTTCTGCGGGCGACAAATTTTTATTTCCTGAACAGGAAATGAATAGTAGTATTAACGAGCAAATGACTATTTTTTTCATAATATTCTAATTTGGATTATTAATATATCTATGTGATATTTTCAGTTCTATATTGCGTTCGCCATTTTTCTCGTTCAGTTCCAAAATTGCCCTACGGTCATTGGATAATGAAAATTTGGGCATCACATATACAAAGCGAGCCATTTCATTTTCCTTAATTTTAGACGGCAGATTATGTTTGTACATCGGTTCTTGATAGAGACGTTGCAACGATTTTCTTTTACCTTTTTGCCGAGTTTCAATCGAAAGGTTCAAGAAATTCAAATCGTAATCCAATGTAGAATTATTCTTAATTTGAATAACGAAGTAGAGTTCTTCTTTATCAAAAACAATATTCTCAATGCTCAAAATCACACCACTTTTTCGTTTTGTGAAGTAACCAAATCGTAGACCTCTTTCAAGAAGATACGAGCAGAATTTTTGGTAATAATAGGTTTTATTATCTACAAGTTCTTCAGAAGATTCAACAAGCGTCGAATCAGTTACAATCGGTTTTTCATTACCGATACTATTTGATAGCGGAATGAAATAATTGAGCTTAGAGAGCTGCTTTTTATATCTTACAATATACGAAAAAATTGAACCATTTCTGTTGACTACCAGCAAATTACTTTCCTTCCCAGGCTTTGCTTGAAGAAGTCCAAAATACTGTTCTTTTTCACGGTTGTAGGTAAATACAAAATTATCTGAACCGGTTATGCCTTGCCTAATAGGTTCTGGAAAGAAAAGCGCAACATTCTTGGTGTCGTTCGCATAAATGGTATCGAGTACTATAGTTGATTGCGCTGTAGCCTGTGCCGAGCATAGTCGAGGTACGAAAGTGGATATCAGTATTGCTAATATTATAATTTTTGCTCTCATAATTTAGGT